>MDTC01143412.1_pt1 | contig 19837 bp, 16 predicted proteins | sample 811181 | NCBI WGS metagenome assembly MDTC01 (sample SAMN05326644, study PRJNA326480) | marine metagenome | isolation source: seawater | place: Pacific Ocean: North | collected 2011 | reverse complement strand
GCTGCATACATTGCAGCTTCCCAAATTTGACCCTCCTGAAGCTCACCATCACCATGCAAAGTGTAAATAATACTTGAATCATTGTTTAGTTTTTTACTTTCTGCAGCACCTATAGCAACACTTAGTCCCTGTCCTAAAGAACCACTAGCAATTCTTACTCCAGGTAAACCTTCGTGAGTAGTTGGATGACCCTGAAGTCTAGAATCAATTTTTCTAAACGTACTTAATTCTTCGATTGGAAAATAGCCACATCTTGATAAGACTGAATAAAAAACTGGTGATATATGCCCATTAGATAAAAAGAATATATCCTCATCAATACCGTCCATTGAAAAGTTTGTATCATGATTCATAATTACTTTGTATAACACTGTAAAAAATTCAACACACCCAAGCGAGCCCCCTGGATGACCAGAGTTTTGAGCGTGAACCATTCTTACAATATCTCTTCTAATTTGTGAAGCAAATTTGTTTAATTCTTCTATTTTTTGATTTTGCATTTATTCTTAAAATTTATTCAAAAATAATCATATAGTTGGAGGATAATCTAAAGTGTTAAAAACTTTACGTAATTATTGTAAAGTTTACTTTCTTTTAAAATAAAGTTGTATTTTTCGCTCCGTTATTATGAGAAAAACATTTTTAGTATTGTTGGTAATAAGTTTTGTGGAATTTAGCGCTCAAGACAAATCCAAAGAGGTTTCAGATTTTTTTAACGATGCTTCGAATAAAATATATGCTGAATCCAATGGTTTTTATTTCTTAGATATTCCCAAAAAAAAGAATTACAAAGAAAGACTTTCTGGTGAGATATTTATTAAGGATACATCTAAAGTAAATTTTAATCAAATTGATGTTGAATTTGTTATGGATGACTATCAATATTATTTAGATAAACATCATAACTTATTGTTTGTTCTAAAATCTGTTAATCACATTAAAAAAGAGATTAGTAATGAACAGTAAATTATTTTTTTCAATTCTATTTAATTTTATTTTTGTTTTTTCTTTACTGGCACAACCCTCCATTTTAATTAGTGACGAAGACTGGACATCAGGTTCATCTAACGGAGCATGTTCGTGTGATACAGATTTTAATAATGGTTCTGTTACTAACTTCTTTGATTCAGATCCAACAGGAAATTATTCACCCAATGAAGATGAGATAATCACTGTTTGTCCCGATGGTACAGGCTCTAAAATGGTAGTCGCACTTTTTGAAGATCCTGACGCTGGATATTCCTTAAGTATTCATTCTTCAGATACACTTTACATTTATGATGGTACATCGACATCTGCCCCTTTATTAGCTGCATTAAACAATGATACATATCCTAGTGGTATTAATCAACCAGCTTCTTGGAGTAATTTATCTGGTTGTTTGACATTTAAGTTTGTTAGTAATGCGTCTGATGAAAGTTCGGGGTGGGCTGGAAATCTCTCTTGCGCAAATTTAATTCAGCCTTTTTCTAATCACATTACTGCATACGTAAATGGAACATCAAATGGTGCAAATGATAGTATTAATGATTTAAATCCTGTAGATACTGGGTATGTTGATATATGCTTAGGAGATCAGATAACCTTTAATGCTGAACCATATTTCCCGTATGAGCCAGGTGGAGATTCTGCAGCATTGAGCGGGGGAGGATATATGCAGTCTACGGATTACAATGTATTATGGGAACTTAGTAATGGAATGACGTATACAACAAACTCTTTTGAACTAACACCTACGGAAAGAAGTGGGTTATTTATTACCCTTAGAGTAGAAGATCAACTTGGTCAATTCAAAATTAGTTTTTGTAAGGTTAGGGTGTCAACACTTCCAAATTTTGCAACATGTGGTCCTGTTATTTCCCCTATATGTCTAGGTAGAACTGTTAATCTAGTTGGAGGTATAACAAGTGTTGATACTGCGGGAGTTGACCCTGTTTCAACAAACTTTCCTATTGGAGGTGTATTTGGTGAACAAACCTATTTACCAGATGGATCAGGTTTTAACTATACTACAGATATTGAAATTTCAGGATTCGATAGTACTGCTATCATCCAAAACGCTAGTGATATTGATCAAATGTGTGTTAGAATTGAACATTCTTATTTAGGTGATTTAGAGATGATGTTAACGTGTCCAAATGGACAGAGTGTAAATATTTTCAATAGCTACAGTGGTTTTGGAGGCGGTGAACTATATCCTGGTGGATTTGGTGGTGGAAATGATTTTCTTGGTGGTGCATATGACAATAATACTGGTAATATTGGGTATTGTGAAGAATATTGTTTTTCAGATTCCTCAATTTCTCAGGTGTCTTGGGCTGAAGGTTACCAGACTACCGATGCTACGGGACCAAGTGTTGGCAATATGATTGTTCCAGGACTTTACAGTCCTGAGGAAAGTTTTACACCAGCTCTGATTGGCTGTCCTGTTAATGGAACTTGGACTTTAACAGTTAGAGATAATATTGGAATAGATGATGGTTTCATTTGTGAATGGGGTATTTACTTTAATGATTTACTAAATCCTAACAGAGAAATATATGCACCGTCAATTGTAGATCTTTATTGGGAAGATGACCCATCAATAATTGAAAATTTAGATACTGTAGTTCTTGTTGAACCACAAGAACTGGGTGCAAATTTTTATACATTTACTGTTGAAGATGAATATGGCTGTTTTTACGATACAACCGTAATTGCTCAAACAATACAAGGTGGAAATATAATAGATGACACTATTACATGTGAAGATTTTTTTCAGTATCAAAATAATTATTTAACACCATTAGGAGGTTCTTGGTTTTACAGTAGTGATGATGGAGAAGTTACTTTCGATGATACTACTATAGCTAATCCATATATCAGTTTTTCAAATCCAGGGATTTATAAAATGGGGCTTCATGATGAATTTTGTAATGATACTATTTACAATACTGTGGCCTATTTGACTGTGCCAGATCCATATTATTTTGAACCTGATTCAGTTTGCTTAGGAGATGAATTAAAAATATACACCTACAACAACAATCCTTACAATACGTTCTCTTGGACAGATTTAAATGGAGATACTCTTGCATACGGTGATTCTGTATTAATAAATAGCATGAATTACCTCGTTGGGTCTAATGACATTAATCTAAATATTGAAAATGCTTGTGGTCAGATAGAAAGTATTAATAGTTTTTATGTTGAAGCGTGTGAACTACCAAATGTCATAACACCAAATGATGATAATTTAAATGACTACTTTTTTACTCATTTTGCAGTTGTTTACAGTGATGTTTCTTTGACAATATTAAATAGATGGGGAACAAAACTGTATGAATCCAATAACTACGATAATACATGGAATGGTAAAGATAAAAATGGAAATCCACTGAAAAACGGGACATATTACTATATTCTAACCTACAATAATGGAGATAGATATTTAAATGGTACTGTACAAATTATAAATAATTCAAAATAAATTCATTCTTTTAATTAAATTTTTATTATGGCATTAAAATGTGGAATTGTTGGCTTACCAAACGTTGGGAAATCTACTTTGTTCAATTGTTTGTCTAATGCAAAGGCGCAGTCAGCTAACTTTCCTTTTTGTACAATTGAACCCAATGTAGGAACAATAACAGTCCCTGATGATAGACTTAACATCCTTGAAAAATTGGTAAATCCTCAAAAAGTTTTACCAACTACTATTGAAATTGTTGATATTGCTGGCTTAGTTAAGGGTGCTCATAAAGGGGAGGGACTGGGTAACCAATTTTTAGCCAATATTAGGGAAGTTGATGCAATTATTCATGTCCTTAGATGCTTTGATGATGACAATGTTGTTCACGTTGATGGTAAAATTAACCCTATATCAGACAAGGAAATTATTGATTTAGAATTACAGCTTAAGGATTTAGAAACTATTGAAAAGAGAATTGGCGCTATTGAAAGAAAAGCAAAATCTGGGGATAAAGATGCTGCAAAAATATATGATACCTATATACAGGCAAAGAATCAACTTCAATCAGGTAAATCATTAAGAACCTTAGACTTTGAAGAATATGAATATAATTTATTGACAGAACTTCAGCTAATAACTTTAAAACCAGTTATGTATGTATGTAACGTTGATGAGAAATCTGTAATTGAAGGAAATTATCATGTTGAAAATTTCAAAAATTCTATACATGATGAAAACGCAGAAATATTAATTTTAGGTGCAGGTATTGAAGCCGATATTGCAGAACTAGATAATTATGAGGAAAGAAAATTATTTCTTGAAGATCTTGGCCTTAATGAACCTGGGGTTAGCAAATTAATTAAAAAAGCTTACTCACTCTTAAATTTACAAACTTACTTTACTGCAGGCGAAAAAGAAGTGAAAGCTTGGACTATAAGAAAGGGTATGACAGCACCTCAAGCTGCTGGGGTTATTCACTCAGACTTTGAAAAAGGATTTATTAAAGCTGAAGTTATTAAATTTTCTGACTTTCAAAAATATGGCTCTGAAAGTGCTACTAAAGAGGCTGGGAAACTTATGGTTCAGGGAAAGGATTATGTTCCTTTGGATGGGGATATTATGCATTTCAGATTTAATGTCTGAATAAAATAAAAAACAGTTAAAGTACGTTTAAAATTAAATGACTAGAAAATTTGTAATACTACTATTTATATTTTTTACTTTTTCTGCAGTTTGCCAACAAAATTTATATTCATTCGGGATTTTAAATAATAGTAATTCAGCTAAGGTTGCAGCATTGGGCGGGTATCCTACAGCAGCTTTTGAAGATGACCCTAGTACAGGGGTTTCTATGCCTTCAAATTTAACAAAAGAAAATAGTGGTCAAGTAGTAATAAATTACTTAAATCATTTCGCAGATACAGATCAAGGAATGATTAGTTATTCTCACCATTTTAAAGAACTAGGTGTTTTTTCATCAAGCCTTATATTTTGTAATTATGGTAAATTTGATTATTCCGATCCTAATGGAGTTTTTAATGGAAGCGAATTTGGAGCAAGAGATTTGATGACACAGATTGGGTATTCCAAAAAAATATTTGAAAAATTTCAAATAGGATTTAATTTAAAATTTGTTTCATCAGTTTACGAACAGTATAATGCATCAGCTTTAGGTTTTGATGTAAGTACCACATATTTTAACAAAGAAAATCAATTTGGAGGGTCATTATTAGTTCAGAATTTAGGAAGATCTCTTAATACTTTTAGTTCAAATACAAAAAAAGAAGATCTTCCCTCAAACATTCAAATTTCAGTTAATAAAAAACTATCTTATTCTCCGATTAGATTTCATATCATCTACCACGATCTTCAGACATGGAATAACAAATCTAGCTCTTCAAATAATTCAAATAGATTAGAATTTTTAACAGAAAATTTTTTGAATCACGTAGTACTAGCTTCAGAATTTCTTTTTTCAGAAAATTTTAATTTCAGAATAGGTTATAATTTCAAAAATAGGATGGATTTACAACCTATTTCAAGAGCAGGTGGTATAGGATTTTCTTGGGGAGTAGGCTTAAGAATAAAAAAGCTAAATATTAATTATTCCTACTCTAGATACCATTTTTCAGGAAATAGTAATAATTTAACTATTATCAGACGAATAACAAAATAAACTTTATAACATTCTTAAATAAAAGAAAAAGGATATTACGATTCATTTTTTATATTTGGTTACAAATTTTAGATAAATGAATTCGAAATATTTAATGGATTTAGAAAATGAGTATGGTGCACATAACTATCATCCTCTTCCAGTTGTTTTAGATAAAGGTGAAGGTGTTTATGTATGGGACCCGGAAGGAAATAGATACTATGATTTTCTTTCGTCTTATTCTGCTGTTAACCAAGGTCATTGTCATCCAAAAATTATTTCATCACTTATAGAACAGTCTAAAAGACTAACATTAACTAGTAGAGCCTTTTTTAATTCTAGTTTAGGACCATATGAAAAATTCATTTGTGATTTATTTGGATATGAAAAGGTTTTACCAATGAACACTGGTGTTGAGGGGGGAGAAACAGCAAATAAATTAGCAAGAAAGTGGGGGTATTTAAAAAAAGGTATTCCTGATAATAAAGCAAGAATTATTTTTGCTAAAGGAAACTTTTGGGGTAGAACACTAGCTGCCATATCAAGTTCTGATGATCCAGTATCTTACAAGGGTTTTGGTCCATATATGCCTGGATATGATTTAATACCTTACAATGATCTGGATGCACTTGAAAATGAGCTAAAAGACAAAAATGTTGCTGCTTTTATGGTTGAACCAATTCAAGGAGAAGCTGGAGTAGTTGTTCCGGATGATGGATATTTATCCGGCGTCAGAGAATTGTGTAATAAATACAATGTGCTTTTTATTGCTGATGAAGTTCAAACTGGTATTGCTAGAACAGGGAAAATGCTCGCAACAGATTATGAAAATGCTAAACCAGATATTTTAATTTTAGGAAAAGCTCTTTCAGGTGGTGTCTTCCCAGTATCTGCTGTATTAGCCAGTAATGAAATTATGCTATGCATACAGCCAGGAGAACATGGTTCAACATTTGGTGGAAATCCTCTTGCTTGCGCTGTAGCTAAATCAGCATTAGAAGTTGTTGTTGATGAAAATTTGGCAGAAAATGCATATATTTTAGGTAACCATTTTAGACTTAAAATGAATGAATTTATTGGAAAGTCAAAACTAATAAAATTAGTAAGAGGTAAGGGGCTTCTTAATGCAATTGTAATAAACGATACAGAAGATAGTACTACTGCTTGGGATATATGTGTAAGTATGAAAAATAATGGTTTATTAGCTAAACCAACTCATGGTAACATTATCCGATTTGCACCTCCTCTAACAATAACTAAGGATCAATTAAATAAATGTATTGATATAATCACAACTACAATTGAAAATTTTAATTAAATAATTGTATTAAAATTAGAGATGTTGAAAAATAGTTTAATCAACATATTATTTATATTATTATTTTCCTGCACTTCAGGAAATAATGCTGAGATGGAGTATTTTGTGGACACTTCTCCAATATATTTCAAAAATCCTTTATCGGTTTCATTTGTGCGGATACAAGAAGAATTAAATAAAAACTTTGAATTACTTCAAAAAGAAAGAAGTTCTGGAAATGAGAATTATGAGGTTTTAGGTTCATGGTTTGGTAAAAACAATGAGAGTTGGGTAAATATTACTTTTACGTCTGTAAATACAAATAATTTGATCAAAGGATTCATAATTAAAGATACAATATTTAAAAATTTTACTGGTTGGATAAGTACATCTGATAATATTAATTTTAATGTCGGTATTACTGATGAAGGACCAGGTGATATGAACTATTATAATTTAAATATTTCACTTGAAAAAATGAAAATAATAGGAAATTATTCAATCGTTTCATCATCAAATAATAAGGAAAGCTCAAATAATTTATTGTCATTAACAAAACGAAATTTTGATTATAATTCGAACAACGGTAAATACCCAGAGTTCTCTCAAAGAGTTTTTGATAATAGTGAACTTAAAGAATTAGCAAAGGAGGATTTAAATTTTATCTATGAAGAAATACTTGCTAGACATGGTTTTATATTCTTCGATCAAAATTCTAGAAAGTACTTTTCAGGCACAGATTGGTATGTTCCGAGAAACTATAAAGTTAGTCACTTATTAACTGAAATTGAAAAAAAGAATTTAGAAAAAATTTATCGATTTTTTTAGTTATCCATTTAGCATAACTGGCATTACTAACATTAAAATACTTTCCTCTTTTTCATTTTGCTCAGGGCTCAATAACCCAGCTCTGTTTGGAGCACTTAGCTCAAAAATGACATTTTCAGTATCCATATTATTTAACATTTCTATTAAAAAACGAGAATTGAACCCTATTTCAATTGAATCTCCTTTATATGAACATGTAAGCCTTTCTGTAGCTTCATTTGAAAAATCAATATCTTCAGCACTTATGTTTAATTCACTGCCATTTATTTTTAATCTTACCTGATGAGTAGTTTTATTTGCAAAAATACTTACTCTTTTTATAGATTGTAAAAATATGTTTCTATCAATAGTTAAGATATTTGGATTTTCATTAGGAATTACTGCTTCATAATTAGGATATTTTCCATCAATTAGTCTACAAGTTAGTATTGTGTCTCCAAATCTAAAAGTTGCATTAGATTCGTTATAATTTATAACAACATCATCTTCGAAGTTTGAGAGCAAACCTTTTAAAAGATTCATTGGTTTTTTGGGAACAATAAAAGAAGATTCTGAAGAAGAGCTTACTTTAGATTTTCTATATCTGACTAATTTATGAGCATCTGTAGCAACAAATGTTACATCATTTTTAGAAAGCTGAATGAATACACCACTCATTACAGGTCGTAAATCATCATTTCCAGACGCGAAAATAGTTTTTTCTATTGCTCTTTGTAAAATAAAACCACTAATCTTAACAGTTGAGGGTGATTCAATGATTGGTGATTTAGGAAACTCTTCACCATTAAATCCACTAAGCTTATATTTTCCGTAGTCAGATGCTATTTCAATAGACATATTACCATCGATTGAAAATGTTAGAGGATGGTCCGGAAATGTTTTTAAAATATCAATTAAAATTTTTGCTGGAATTGCAATACTACCTTCACTTTTGGCATCAATGTTTATTTTTGAAGTTATTGTTGATTCGAGGTCTGAACATGATATTGTTAGAACTTGGTCTTTGATTTCAAATAAAATATTATCTAATATTGGAAGTGTATTAGAACTATTAAGCACACCTGCAATAGATTGTAGTTGCTTTAATAAAGATTGGCTAGAAATAATAAATTTCATAATGCGTGTAATTTTGCTGTAAAATAAATATAATTTTTACAAAAGTTGATTAAATAATATCACCTAAATGCTTAATTTATTAACACTTACTTTGTAAAATCTTTTTTAAAGTAGGATAATGGTTTAAAAAGAATTTCCCAGTTGAAATATTGAACTCTCAATAACTCATTTGACTCGTTAATGTTAATAATTCCATACTCTTTATCCCAGCCAGTATCAGAATTATTGTCTTTTACTTTCCAAAGATTAACTTTTATTATTTTGTTATCGTAATCTTTTAACTCAAATTGGTAGTCAGGTACAATTGCTAAAATAGAGTCTCTTATTTGAGCTTTAAAAAACATATTTTTATTGTAATTAATATTGTTAAAATGCGTTAGATAGTGTTTAATTTGTATCGTATCAAAATCTTTTACTTCATTTTCTGTATTGTCATATACAACTACCTTTTCTTTAATTCTTTCAATTTTATAATTGTTTAAAGAGTCATTTTTAAATTTTACAGAAATTGAGTGAATTTTCTTTGAATTAATATAGTTAAAAATTACTGTGGATCTCCAATTTTCAACTCCTGTAAAAAATCTCACGTCTAATGAACCGTACATTCCAGGTTTATGAGTTATAAATGGAACAGAACTTTTTATTTTTCCATTTTGTAAAAGCATATATGTTCCCAGATGATCCTGGGTAGGTGAGCCAATATACCATGTTTTGAAAGGTTTCTTTACATCCTTAAATATTTCAACTTTTTTATATTTTACTGATAGTCTGTTAATCACAGTATTAAAGGCTGAGTTTGGAACATCTTGTTTGACTCTTATTCTGTAAAAAGTTTCCATTAGAAGTTCAACACTTGGCTTACTAGCTTCAAACGTAGTTCCTGTTATTAACCACTTCTTATCTGTGTTGTCTCTAGAAATTTCAACTATGTTATTTTCTGTGTCTGATATTTTAAATTTTAAAATACTTGCCGTATCCTTAACAGCAAAATCTTTAAATTCATTATAACCATTATTGAATTCGCAACTGAGATTTATCGCAATCACTACCACGACGAAAATGGAATAGATTAACAGTTTTTTAAGCATACTTTTTTCTTCTTAAATATTGGTTTAAAATACCAACTAAGGCAATAACAAATAAAGGAAAACCAATATTAATTAATTGCCAAAATTGTTTGTCATTAAAAACATCCTTATTAAGTAATCTTGGCATATTCATTTTTGATCTAAGAGGAATAAATTCTTCTCTGTCTAATAGCTCGTCAATAATATTTAAAAAAAACACCGAATTTCCATATCTTGAATAAAAGTTTGGATTACCATAATCTGCACTTTCAAAAGAAAGTAAAACAGGCTTAATTTCCTTATTTATTTTAATAAAATCATTTCTTATAAGATCTCCATCGCCAATAAAAACCATTTTAGTATTTTCACTTACTGATTTAAATTTAACACTTGGATCTTCAATAAGTTTTTTAAAACTTTTACTCACTGATCTGTTTTCAAAATTTGAATTAAATTTTCCCTCAAAAAGCCACCCTAAACATGGCATCTTTTTTTTAGGATCATTTTCAAAATTTAATGGATTATAGTTTTTTAAGTTTTGATAATTAACTGTAGTCTGTCTTAGGATTTTAAATTGGTTTGATGTTTTTAGTAATGGAGTCTTTATCAAGCTATTTTCACCAACAGTGTCAATACTACATGCATATCTTGCCTTAACTGGACCAACATTTTTCAAATAAATAGATTTGTTTTGATATAAGAGTGGATAGAAAAACCATCTCGGAATTTTACCAAGTCCATCTTCTCTGACCACTGGAGAACATCTATAGTCATTAACGATATTTACATTAAACCTTGCTCCATATTTAAATAAAAACTGTTGTAGATTATGTTTTACCTGCTTAGTGTAAGTGAAACTAGAATCTTTTAGTTGCGATTCATCAACTTCAAGCATATCAATAAGCCAAATAACTTTACCTCCTTTCATTATGTATTGATCAATTACAAAAAGTTCTTTTTCTGTAAATGCAGACTGGGGTTTCGCAATTATCAATAAACCTACATTCTCTAGAGCATCTAGTCTTTCAATATTTTTAGATTTATCATTATTGAATTTATTCAAAATTTGGTTTTGAAAATATTTTTTAATGTATCGTTGTGTGTTTTTATTAGCATTTTTTTTCTCATCAAAAACAGGCAAAACATTCATGCCAATTTGAAAAGAATCTACCAGATTATTTACTAATGAGTCGTATTTGAAATTTGAAATATCAATGGATTTATTAAAAAAGTTAGTTTTTAGCTGTTTAATTCTTAAAGTGTCAACATCATAAAACTTTATTAGTCTATCTCTTATTACCCACGCGTCAGCATTATCAAGTTCACCGTGACCTCTTAAAAATCGGATATTTTTTGTTATAGGATTTAATAGCTTATTAATACCGAGCATTATATTATATTCCAGCTGATCATTAAATTGGTTTATAATTAGCTGAGATATTGGAAATTTTCCAGATTGAAGTAATTGAACTGGAACAAATTGATCACCCATTCTTAAAATTAAACCTGGCCAAATCCTTATGACCTCTTGTTTACTCTCTCTATTTATTATAATATCACAAAAATCAACTCCATCTTTGTAAACTTGATTTTTAAATTCTTTAGCTAATTCTGGGTCTTCGTCTAAATCGATGAAGTTTAATTTAAAATTGTTGTTACCGTAAGCTTTAAATTCAAATAGCTTTTCCGTCAAAGATTTTCTTAATTTTTCAATTTCTGCTGGATAAATACCCTCCAGATATACGTCCGCACTTATAATTTCTTCTAAATTTTTAAGAGTATTTTTTGTATGGATTGAAAGTGAATGTATTTGATCTTTAGAAAGGTCTATTCTAAAAAAATAATTACTTAAAAATAAATTAATTGAAATTATTGTAAGTCCAAGAATTATAGTATTCAATAGTAATCGATATTTAGTGATAATTTTTTTCATTTTTTCACAGCGATTATAACCTTGGTCAGATATAAAGAAAAACAAATAATACTTATAAAATATAGTATATCCCTTGAATCTACAACACCTCTTTGTAAAGCAATAAAGTGTTCCATCATACTCATTTTTACTAAGTAATAGTCTACAGGAGATCCACTCATTATTGCTAGATAAGAGAATCCAACATAAAATAGAAAATTAAAAAATAAACCTAATAAAAATGCAATAACTTGATTTTTAGCTAAACTTGATGCTAATAATCCAATAGAAACAAAACAAATACTTAATAATATTAAACCTAGGTAACTTCCAATGGTAGATGGATGATCTATATTACCTGTTGTCTCACCCATGTAATAAACACTCAAATAATAAATTAGAGTGGGTATTATGGTGAGAATGGCTAAAAGACTAGCAGCAAAGAATTTAGCTAAAATGATATTTGATAGGGAAATAGGTTTAGTTGCTAAAAGTTCAAATGTCCCAATTTTTTTCTCATCAGCAAAGCATCTCATTGTAAATGCAGGAAAGAGAAAAATCAGTACTGTAGGTGCATGATAAAAAAAAGACTGTAAGGATGCTTCGCCCATCTCAATGATATTATTTGTTCCAGAAATAACCCAAACCAAAAATCCTGTGGTTATCAAAAAAACTACTATTGCGGCATACCCAATAATCGAGCTTAAATAAGTTCTTATTTCTTTTATTACAAGTGCTTTCATTTTATGTTGCAAACATAAATATTAGGGATTAAATATCAATACCCATCTATTTATTTTTATAACATTAACAATATTTAGAATAAAAAATAAGAAATACTTAAAACATTCATTAAAGTTAAATATATCTTTGTTGAGATGAAAAATAACGTTTCTATTATTATTCCCTTGTTTAATGAACAAGATTCCCTTAATGAATTAGCTAAATGGATTTCTGAGGTTTGCAATGAAAATAAGTTAGTTTATGAAATAATTTTTATCGATGATGGAAGTACTGATAATTCATGGAACGTAATAAAGTCTCTTAAAGACCAAGATCAAAACATAAAAGCAATTTCACTTAGAAGAAATTATGGTAAGTCAGCGGCTTTAAATGTTGGTTTTCAGGCTTCACAAGCTAAAGTTATTATTACTATGGATGCTGACTTACAAGACTCACCAAATGAAATTCCCTCTTTATACAAAATGGTAGTTGAAGATGATTTCGATATAGTTTCTGGGTGGAAAAAAAATCGAAAAGACCCTATTTCAAAAACTATTCCAACAAAGCTATATAATGCTGTGACTAGAAAAGTTTCAGGTATAAAACTTCATGATATGAATTGTGGGTTAAAGGCATATAAATTTGAAGTAGTAAAATCAATTGAGGTTTATGGTGAAATGCACAGATATATTCCATTAATCGCCAAATGGGCTGGATTCAATAAAATTACTGAAAAGGTTGTTGAGCACCAGGAGAGAAAATATGGAGTTACAAAGTTTGGTTTAGAGAGATTTATTTTTGGTTTTTTAGATTTGTTCAGTATTACATTTATTGGTAAATACGGTAAAAGACCTATGCATATTTTCGGAACTTTAGGTACGTTTATGTTTCTACTTGGATTGGGTTTTTTAATTGTGCTTGGGTTTGATAAACTTTTTTTAAATAAAGGCTCTAAATTAATTGCTGAAAGAACAGAATTTTATGTTGCAATTACCGCACTCATTATTGGTGTCCAACTATTTTTAGCAGGATTTTTGGGAGAAATGCTTGCCAGAAATTCACCTAAAAGAAATACCTATCATGTTAGGGAGAAAATAAATTTTGATGCCTAAAATTATTATAATTGGACCTGCTTCACCCTACAGAGGTGGAATTTCTGATTTAAACGAAGCCTTTGCAAATTCTTTAGCTGAAACTGGATACGATGTTGAAATAGTGTCCTTTAAACTTCAATATCCAAGTTTTCTATTTCCTGGCAAAACTCAATTCCGTACTAGATGGTCAACTCCAAAAAATTATACAATTACATCAATTATTAATTCAATAAATCCAATTTCATGGTATGCAACATATAAATATATTGTAAGACAAAAACCTAAAAAAGTGTTTGTTAGATTTTGGATGCCATTTTTTGGTCCCAGCTTGGGTTTTATCAGTGGAAGAATAAAGAAAAATGGCATAAATATTTATGGCATTGTTGACAATGCAATACCTCACGAAAGTAGGTTAGGTGATAAAATTTTAACCAATTATTTTTTAAAAAGCTGTACATCTCACTTTACTATTAGTGAAAAGGTTAAAAGGGATATTATAACACTTAACAAAGATTTAGATATATTAACTCTCTTCCATCCAATTTATAATACCTACGCACCTTTAGTTAAAAAAAATGTAGCCTTAAGTAAGTTAAATTTGATAGATCAAAAATATATTTTGTTTTTCGGTTTGGTAAGAAATTATAAGGGTCTTGACTTAGCAATAGAAGCCATGAGCCACCCTAAAATTAAAAGAGAAAATATTAAATTATTAGTTGCCGGTGAATTTTATGATGATTTGAACAAATATAAATCGTTAATCAAAGAACTAAAGCTTGATAATATTATCATTCACGACAAATTTGTAGAAAAAGATAATGTTCCTTTATATTTTTCAATATGTAACACAGTATTGCTTCCTTATAAATCTGCTACTCAAAGTGGTGTTACACAACTAGCAATGAACTATGAATGTCCTATGATAGTTACCAATGTTGGTGGTTTACCTGAGGTTATTGACCATAAAATAAATGGGTACATTACTGAGCCACTTGCAAAAAATATTTCTGAGGGTATTATCTATTTTTTTTCGGATAAAAAAATTGAGACAAATATGAGAAATTCTATGAGAGAGAAAAAGGAAAACTATAGCTGGTCAAATTTTACAAAATTAATTATGCAAAATACCAAATAATTGGTATTGTTTATTTTAGAGTAAATACCTTAATTTACAGTGTTTTACGTTAAAAAATCATGTGTATTAATAAATATTTTTGGCTCTTTTGTTTTGTTCTATTTGTTAATTATTCATTCAGTTTTGATGATAACAAAAATTTAGATAGAGATTCTTTATGGAATGTTTGGATAAATCCTTCTTTTTCTGATACAGCAAGAATAAATGCTTTAAATGAATTTACTTGGGCTATTTACTTATATGACTCACCAGATAGTGCACTTATTTTAGCTGAAAAACAATATGACTTTGCCGTTAAAAAAGAGTTAGATGATTGGAAACCTAGTGCTTTGCTTATTATGGGAAGAGTATTAGATAGAAAAGGAATTTATACAAAAGCTATTCAGAAGTATCAAGAAGCAGTTAGTTATTATAAAGAATCTAATCAAATATCAAATTTAGGTTCATTTTATAACGATATGGCTATAATTCATATTTCAATGGAACAATATGAAGAAGCCCAAAGTTATTTTAGTAAGATCATTAAGATTGCTAATCAAGAAGGCGATACAAATGAGTTAGATGTTTATTACAATAACCTTGCTATTTTATTTAAGATGCAAAAGAACTATTATTCTGCTCTTGAGTATTATGATAAGAGTCTAAAGATGAAAATTTCTAGAAATGATAAACTTGGAATGGCTTTAGTGTATAATAATTTAGGCTCTGTATACTTGGATTTGGAGGAATATTCTTTAGCATATGAAAATTTCATGAAATCATATAACATTAGAATACTTATAAAAGATAAAAATAGAATAATAACTTCCCTCAATAACTTATGCGAATATTTTATTAAAGTAAATGACTTTGAACAAGCATTAGTCTATGGGCAAAAGGCAGTAAATATGTCAAATGAGATGAATTTGAAAGAAGAGATGAAAGTAGCATATAAGCAAATTTATTTGACATATAAAAACTTAAATGAACATGATAAAGCATTAGATATGTACGAAAAATATAACTTATTGAATGATAGTATAAGGTTAGAAGAATACTCTAATAGCTTGCTAAAACTTAAAATCAAGGAAGAGTATCAGTTAAGGTATGCTAATGATAGTTTAAAGAAAAATTTTGAAATGAAAATTGAACAATCAAATTTAGATCATGTTAGTAATATAAGTAATCTAAAAAACATAATTTTATTACTCTCTATTATATCCCTAATTCTTTTTGGGTTATTATTTAAAAAACAAAAAAGAGCCAATTAGGCTCTTTTAGATTTTTTATACTATTTCTTATTTTTTTAAAAGAAGAATTTCATTGCCAATTATTTCAAATATATTTTTTTTAGAACCATTTTCATCTTCATAAGTCCTGTAGTTTAAGTTACCTTCTATACATAATTCCTGACCCTTAACAACATAGTTTCCAACAAATTCGGCTTTCTTCCCCCAAAGTAGTACAGGATGCCACTGAGTTTCTTTTATTTTTTCACCTTCTTTGTTTATGTAAACACTATTTGTAGCAATTGAAATTTTAGCATACTTATTTCCTGATTTAGTTTCGTTAACTGTAGGATTATCACCAACATTACCAATTATTTGTACTCTATTTCTTAGATTTTTCATTTATTATAGTTTAAGTTTAATTACCATACCTTATGGAATTTGGATGCAAATAAATGAGTAGAATTTTTAACTAATCGTATGTTAAATGTATATTATTTGTTTAATATCGTTTATAACCGTTTATAAACTTTTAAGTATATCATATTAAATTACTTAGATGGTCTTTTTCGTTTCCATCTTCTATGTGACCACAACCAAAACTCAGGGAGATTATTTATATCATTTTCAAGTAATGAAGAAAATTTCTTAATAATTTCCCCATCCTTTGTATCTCTTGGGTTATTTGAAATAATATGAAATTTTATTTTGTAGTAACCTCTTTTGTATTTTAAGGCAGTTCCATAAACAACAGGCCAATTAAATTCTTTTGCATACTTTTCTGCACCTTGTAAAAATGCCGTGTCTTGGTTTAGAAAATTAGTCCAATAAGCGTTTTTAACATTTGAAGGGCCTTGATCTGAGCCAAATAATATAATTTTCGGCTGAGATTCATCTTTTAAAAAAATTCTTTTGGTAAATTTCATAGGAACCATTTTAAGACCAAACTTACTTCTAGAGATTTTTATCTTTTTATCAAAAAATTTGTTTTTTAATGGCTTATATATGCCATACATATCATGTTTGAAATAAATAGGAAGTGCCTGACCACTTAATTCCCAATTATTATAATGTCCACCCATTAATAGGAAGCTTTTATTGCTTAGTTCCTCAAGAAGGTTTATATTTTCACATATTACTCGATCTCTTATATTTTTATCTGAAATGGTAAATCCTTTCAAAGCTTCGATAATTAAATCAGATAAATGACTATAGAATTTTTTAGTTAATATTTCTATTTCACTTACATTTTTATGGGGAAAAGAATTAGAAAGGTTGTTTATAACTACAGTTTTTCTATACTTAAGAATATAATTCAAAATAAACGAAACAAAATTAGATAATCGGTAGAGAAAAAAATAAGGTAAATAAGAAATTGGGAGTATAATAAAGTAATACAAAACAAAATTCATAGTAAATATCTTATGATTAAAGATAGTTTTTAGAAAAATACTAAATTCAAAATTAAAAATTATATAATACTTAAAATTTGAAAAGACTTGCAATTATAGATAACTATGATTCCTTTACTTATAATCTAGTTCATTTAATTGAACCTATGGTTGATTGTCTCGATGTTATGCGCAATGATCAAATCGACCATGATATTTTATCGAAGTGTGAAGGAATAATTTTATCACCAGGCCCTGGTCTACCAAATCAAACTAACGATTTAATTTCTGTTTTAGAAAAATATCAACTTTCCCACAATATTTTAGGTGTATGCTTAGGTCATCAAACAATTGCTGAATTTTTTGGAGGTAATCTTGAAAATTTAGTTACTGTTAAACATGGTATTAGTACTAAAATAAGTGTTTTGGATTCAAATTGCATATATAAAAATCTACCAAATTCTTTTTATATAGGACATTATCATTCATGGATTGTAAAAGATTTAACAAGAGATTTTCATATCACTGCAAGGGATGAGACTGGGGAAATAATGTCATTTCGTCATAAAAATCTAAAATTATTTGGCATTCAATACCATCCTGAGAGTATTCTTACTGAGCATGGAACTGCAATAATGCAAAATTGGATAAACCAAACGATTAAATAATTATCAAAAAAACTAATGTTTGAGTATTTTATTAGAAATCTAAAAATTACATTTGTGATTTGGTAAAATAATTATGACAATTTCTAAAACATACGATCCAAATATTGCCGAGGACAAATGGTACAGTGAATGGCTAAAAGCAGATCTTTTTTCATCATCTCCTGACCATAGAGAACCTTATACGATAGTAATTCCTCCACCAAATGTTACAGGGGTACTTCATATGGGCCATATGCTAAATATTACAATCCAAGACGTACTAGTAAGAAGAGCTAGAATGCTTGGAAAAAATGCATGTTGGGTACCAGGTACTGACCATGCTTCAATTGCCACAGAAGCCAAGGTGGTACAAAAACTTAGAGATGAAGGAGTTAAAAAGAGTGATTTATCTAGAGAAGAATTTATGGTTCATGCATGGGATTGGACTAGAAAACATGGCGGTATAATTTTAGAGCAACTAAAAAAACTTGGTGCATCGTGTGATTGGGAAAGAACTAATTTCACAATGGATAAGGATTATTACAATGATGTAATTCATGTGTTTTGTGATCTTTTTGAAAAAGGCTTTATTTATCGAGGAGAGAGAATGATTAACTGGGATCCACAGGCCAAAACTGCTTTAAGTGATGAAGAAGTATTTTATAAAGAAGTTAACTCCAAATTATATTACGTTAGATATAAAGTAGCAAACTCCGAAGATGAATGGTTACAGATAGCCACTACAAGACCAGAAACTATTCTAGGTGATTCAGCTATCTGTATAAATCCAAAAGATGAAAGGTATAGTCACCTGAAGGGTAAAAAAGCGATTGTTCCACTAATAGAAAGAGAGGTGCCAATTATTTTTGATGATTATGTAGATATGGATTTTGGTACAGGTTGTTTAAAAATAACTCCGGCACACGACACCAATGATTATGAAATTGGTAAAAAACACAATTTAGAGGTAATAAACATCCTCGATTCTTCTGGTAATTTAAATAAAAATGCAATTTTATTTACAGGTAAAGATAGATTTGAAGTAAGAGATCTTATAACTGATGAGTTAGATAGCTCAGGCTATCTTATTAAAACCGAAGACCACATAAATAAAATAGGTTTTTCAGAAAGAACAGATGCCATCATTGAACCTAGAATTTCACTTCAGTGGTTTTGTGCAATGGATAAGCTAAGTATTCCTGCATTGGAAAATGTAATGAATGATAACATTCAATTTCATCCACCAAAATTTAAAAACACTTATCGTCATTGGATGGAAAACATTCGCGATTGGTGTGTTTCTAGACAGCTTTGGTGGGGTCATCAAATCCCTGCATTTTTTTATGGTGAGGGTAAAAATGATTTTGTCGTAGCTCCAAATATTGAAAAAGCGCTTGAAAAACTTAATTCAAAATCCTCTAAAAAATTTAAAAAAGAAGATTTAGTTCAGGATGAAGATGTTATGGATACTTGGTTTTCTTCCTGGATTTGGCCAATTGCCGTATTTAATGGTTTTGATAAAAATTCTAAAGAATTTGACTATTATTTTCCAACTAACGATCTGGTCACAGCACCAGAAATTATGTTTTTTTGGGTTGCAAGAATGATTATATCAGGTTATGAGTACAACGAATCACCTCCCTTTAAAAATGTATATTTCACTGGCATTGTAAGAGACAAGCTAGGAAGGAAAATGTCTAAGTCATTAGGTAATAGCCCAGACCCTCTAGATTTAATCAGTAAATATGGGGCTGATGGGGTAAGAGTTGGAATGTTACTATCTTCCCCTGCGGGAAATGATTTGTTATTTGAT
>MDTC01035672.1_pt1 | contig 19849 bp, 21 predicted proteins | sample 811181 | NCBI WGS metagenome assembly MDTC01 (sample SAMN05326644, study PRJNA326480) | marine metagenome | isolation source: seawater | place: Pacific Ocean: North | collected 2011 | reverse complement strand
CCTCCGCCACAAAAATTCAAGTATGAAAATTTTCTTAAAAAATTTTTTAAAAATATACTAAGTTTATTTACATTATAATTATATTTCTTCACAACTCCAGATGATTTATTAACAATATATATACTGCTATCATTATCATAAATTTGAAAATCCTCAGGGTTATAATTGGTAATAATATTCGCTTTTATTAACATTGCGCGACGAAAAGCCTCTCTCTGCATTCTCCATGACGTTAAAATATTCCATGCCTTTAATTGACCATGAATCCTTTCATAATTTTCGTCATCACCTTTTTCTTCAGGTTTATCTCCAGCGAAGCTAAGATCGTAAGCTGTCAAATCTCTATTAATTTGATGTGAATTAAAATTATCGTGGCTCTCTAGGTAAAAAAATATGCACTGTTGAAATGCGTCATGTGAAAAACATGGACTTAAATCATCAATTATTTGAATTAACTTTACTGTTGTAAATGTTATATTTGACGGTGCAAAACAACATTCCCAAAAGTCAAAATATTTTCTTTCTTTATGAGAAGAACATCTTATTCTAAAAATATCATCTTTGTAGAAATTTTTATAATTTCTTAATTTTCCATCCCAATCCTCTGTTTTATTTATCACTCTATCGCCTGTACATGAAACAAAGTATGATTCTTTACTAATATGATCGAGCATTTTATTATTATTAATATGTCCTGAAAAATAATCACCCTCATAAGCTTCTATATATTTTATTGAACAATTTCTTTTCTTAATTTGCTCTTCTAGGTATTGCTTAGTATCTATATCACCATTATTTATATTAATAATAAATTCAAAAGATTTCGGATCTGAAGCTTTTTTTTCATAAGAATCAAATACCTTTTCTAAATTTGATTTATTATTTGAATTAATAAGTATTGAAGCGATCATCTTCCTAGAAAGGGCTTTCACAACCAATAAAAGAAGCAACCGTATATCGATCATTCTTTGCGTAATTTGCAACTGGTGTTACACAATGAGGAAGTTTCATTTGATTATTAAGAAGTATGAGTCTATTATTTTTAGGCATAATTGAAATCATATCCTCCGATTCAGTACTTTCAGCCAACATTAAAATTCCGCCCCAATCCCATATCCAATTATCACATAAGTAATATAGTATACTAATATCTACTCTATCCACGTCACCACGTAAATCATCAACATGAATTCTAGAAAAATCGTTTTTTGAGTATTTGAGAATATATGTGGTATCTCTTTGTATTTCCTTTTGAAATAAATCGGAAATTGTTGTCAAAAAATATTGATTGAAATAATTTACCCAAGATTTACTTTCTTCAAAGTTTTTTGCTCGCCAGCCTTTTAAATAATATTCTTCATCGTGATTGGGAAAATAAATTGAATTCATCTCAAAAGGTCCTCCTTTTTCATAATGACTTCTTACTTGATCTACTCTATCCCATTTATTAATGCCTTTGAATGTTGAAAGTAATTCCTTTGAGGTTTTGTCATTCAAAAAGTTATCAATTATGCAGAAACCTCTGCTATTAAAGCTTTCTAAATTATCCAAGTTATTTCCTTCCATCTAAAATTAATTCTGATTCGCCATTTATCATGGCTTCATATATTTTATTTAAAACGAAATCTATTTCCATAGCATTTTCTCTTTCTGGCCAAGTCTTAATATTAGTAGGATATACATCCAAAATTTTTGTTTTGGTTTCTTCCCTTTTTAAACTTTCAGAGAATCCCTTTAATCCCCATTTTGTTGCTGCATAAATTGTGCGATTTTTTTTTGGCTCAATTCCTACCATAGAATTTATATTTATAATTTGATGCAGTGAGCTTATTAATTTATTTGTAACTTTAATGGGTGCAACTAAATTTACAAGAATCATTCTTTCAATAAGTTTATATTCAAATTCTTTAAATGATAAATTTGGACATATCATGCCTGCATTATTGATTAAAAATTTCACATTTTTTTTTAACACATAGTCACATAACTTATAAATTTCATCCTCTTTCTCTAAGTCTGCTATAAAATAATCAGCACTAAAACCACTTTTTTTAATACTTTCTGATATTTCTTTTAGCTTTCCTTCATTTCTACCATGTAGGATTATATGATGCCCTTTTTTTGCATAAAATAATGCTAAATGACTTCCTAATCCGTTACTTGATCCGGTGATTAATATATTATCTAAAGACATTGTATCTTTTATCAATAACTTCTTTATTATCTAAAAACCAATCAATAGTGTAATTTATACCAGTCTCTAAATTTGTTTCTATATGAAAACCGTATTTCTCAGCTCTACTCATGTCAAAAACTCTTTTGGGATCGCCAGCTGGCTTATCTGTAAGCCATTTTATCTTTTTATCAAATCTCTTTGCTATGATTTCAGCTATTTCCTTTATTTTTACTCCGGAACCGCTTCCTAAGTTTACTGGCTCAGTGACTTCATTTTTTACTAGATGCATCATTCCTTTTGCAACATCTTTGCAGTAAATAAAATCTCTGATAGCTGAGCCGTCACCCCAGACTTCTAAGATATCATTATCGTATGCTTTTCTTATTAGAGAAGGTATAACCATAGCATTATTTGGATCAAAGTTGTCGTATGGGCCATAAACATTTGCAGGTCTTACAATTGAACATATACCTTTACCTAACTGTTTTTCATAAGCTTGACACTGAAGCTCACCCATACGTTTTGCCCATCCACCAAACCAATCGTTTTTAGATGGTTGCGTTTTCCAAACATCGTCTTCATAAAGAACTTCTGCTGGTTCATAAACCCCAACTGTGCTTGTATAAAGATACCAATTACAATTACTAATCATAGCAGCTTCCAACATATTGGTGTTAAATTGCATCATTGGGCCCATGATATCAGCAGGTCTTTCAATGCAAATCTGTGGAGAGCACTTTATTCCTACTAAATTAAAAACTATCTCAATACCACGACATATTTCTTTACAATTATTAAAATCTCTTAAATCTGAGTTTATAAACTCAATGTTTTTAGGCATATTAATAGGTTCGTTTAGATCTGCAACTCTTACATTTGCATCTTCTTTAATTAATAAGTTTACTAGCTCTCTTCCTATCATACCTGAGCCACCTGTAACTAAAACTTTTTTATCTTTTAAGATCATTTTTTTGAATTGATGATTTGCAATACAGTTTCAACAATTTTATCAGGATTTGGTGGTAAGTTATCAACTTTTGGATCAAACCCAGCAGTTCTATCTTCTAAACCTAATGAATAAACTTTTTTATTTGATCTCAACATCATTTCACAAGCAATATTTTTTGCAACTCCATCAACATAATCGTCATCAAGCACTAAGCCACCATATTTGCTATTATTTAAAGCGTCAAGCCACTCATCTTTAAATATAAAAGGCTTAATATAAAGTTGATGTATTATATTAATTTTATAACCCATTTCTTCAAGTTTTTTCCTTGCTAAAATTGAATCAAATCTAGTTACTGATATTGGAAAAAAAGTAAAATCTGCTTTTTCTTGAATTACATCATCCATTTCCTCAGTATTATCATAACTTCTTCTGTGTTCAGAAATATAGTAAACTTCATCCTCTTTCATAAATTCATTATAACTTTGAACAAACTCATTAGGTGTCATCGGCGATAATATTTTTACTCCCGGCATTCTAAAATATAGTGAATGATGAGATGAGCCAGCAACAGGCCCGACACCTCCTTCCATTGCTATACTTCTTATAAAAATCGGACATGGTATTCCCCAAATTTCTTTACTTTTACATGCATAGTTTATAATTATCGGTGCGTTATACCATTGAAAGCCTTGGTACCTTACAACGTATATAGGCCTCACCCCTTTTAATCCTGCTCCAACTACAAAGCCGCCGTTTGCAACATCAGCTGTTGTTACTTCTACCATACCATCCTTTTCATATAGCTCTGGTAATGTTCCACCTACCCATCCAACCGCTGTTAAGCATTGGCCAAAGCATAAACTCTTCTCTTGAGTTAAATGACTATGGACGATTTTTTTTATAGTTTCCCTAACTGTGTCTGCCATTTTTCAATTATTTTTTTTTCTGTTTCTTTATCAATTAAATCTGCTTCATTGCCAATTATTTTTTTTTCCTCGTCATATCTATCAAAAAAATCACCGTCTGAACCAGCACCTGCATGCCAGTATTTTCTTGTAGTGTTTATATTTAACAACAAAGGTTTTTCAAATGGTTTTTTTAAATACTCTTTGATTTCTAATGGATCATCGGAAATATCATAACTTTCAACTCCAAACGCTGATGAAACATTATGCATTTCCCAAGACCTTCTAACTTTTTTTTCTGTTAAGATTGATAGATTATTATCCTCTACGATAAATAAAATTGGTAAGTTTTTTGTTGCTGCCCAGCCTATTGAACTTAGAACGTAATCCTCCTCTGCTGCAGAGTCTCCCACAATCGCAATTGTAGGAGTTTTTTTACTAAAACATGCTCCAACTGCTATGGGTATTTGGTTACCCATTAATCCGTCATGCCCATATATATTCCTTTCTTTACATTGAATAGATGCCGATCCACCCATTCCATTTGCACATCCGTTTTCGTCACCAATTAGTTCAAGTATCAATGAATCTATATCTCCACCAAATGCAAGATATGTTGAATGACCTCTGTGCTGAATAAATATATCGGGATTTATTTTTTGCTCTTCTAACACTGTTGCAATTGAACAAGGTATAAATTCTTGCCCTGCTGAAAGATATGCAGGATATTTTATATGCTTGCTTTGAATTGCATTGTATGCTTGATTTTCAAAGTGCCTACAAAGTGCTGCTTTTTTAAAAACCTCTAATCTATAATCTTTCAAATTAAGTCCTCTATCTCTCTTAAAGTATCATTCCAATTTTGAAACCTATATCCTCTATCGTCTATATATATATTTGCATGCGGTTTTTCACATGTGATTTCTTGAATACAATCAAAAATTTCGTATTTTTTTAACCAATCTTTTACCAGTTCAATTCCAGTTTTTCCATTTACAAGAGGCCTATTAGGCTTTGCTTTTGCAGTGAATATAATAATTTTATACTTTTTAGATAGTTTCTTTATTGCATCAATAGAACCTGGAATGGGCTCACCATAACAGGTCCCGTCATTCCAACCTTTGTCAAAAGTATGTATTACGCCATCAAAATCAATAGCAATATTGTTTAGCTGATCTTCAAACCCAGGTGGAACAGTTAAGTTTGTCATAAAATTATCCAAGACTCTGTATAGTCATGATTAAAGTATTTTTATCTATTGTCTTAAAAGTGTTTACAAGTCTTTTAACAATATGACTTGCTACAACGTCACCTGGACTTGCAACTTTATTTGAATTACATAAAAGTCCACCTTTTAAAAAAATTATATTTTCATGATCTTCTTTGTTGATAAGACCCTTATAATCAGTAATATTTTCAATAACAATTTTGGAATTAGCAAAATTGTATTCGACTTTTTTTCCTAGATCAGGTTCTTCAAACCAAACACAATCCTCTGATTTTGGTTTTTCAAATGATGCACCCTCATATGGTTTTGCTGTTCTTCCATACTTATCTTCTAATCTAACGATATCATGCTTGTCAACTGGAGTTTCTATCTCAAAAATCATTGCGCCTTTAGAAGAGACAGCTTTAGTAGAGTGAAATAATCCTTTTCTAATCATGATCTTTCTTCCGGGTGAAAGTCTATATATATCGTTTAAAAAAGACACATTAACAGAACCATCTAATACAATTAAGCCAGTGTCTTTATTGGGATGGCAGTGTAAGGAAGTTTCTTGATCATATGAAATATAAAGAGCCCATAGAGCAACATCTTTGTTTTCATAAGCAAGATATTCGTAGCCCCAAGGTTTTTCAACAATTAAGTCTTGGTACTTTGAACCCATTACAACTAGTTTTTTGTGTTATAAATTTCTATAACCTTGTTCATCCATTGACCCATCCATTTATAATGTGGGCAAGTGACTAAGTTATCTGAAACTACCGCCGGTCCATCAACATAATTAGCACCAGAGTTTTCAATATCGTCTTTAATGGAGTAATAACCTGACACATCTCTTCCTTTCGTTATTTTTGCTGATATCAAAAGTTGAGCTCCATGACATATGCAGCCAATTACTTTTCCCTTTTCGTTCCATTCGCTTATGAATTTTAGTGCATTAGTTTGCTGTCGAAGATATTCTAATGCTTTTACACCACCAGGTATTATTAATAACCCGTAATCATTCATATACGAATCATATTTTTTTTGATCATCAAAATCTGAGACTAACTTTGTTGATTCATTATATGTCCCAAGGTAACCATGGACTCTTCCGAGTATATTGGTCATAATATCAACTTCAAAATCATCTTCCTGAACTCTGTAATATGGATATATTACTTCATGATCTTGATATTTTTCCCATGTTAGTATTAGCGCTTTCTTTGACATTTGAGCCCTCTCATTTTAATTATTTATAAATTTTGTCCGTAAATGCATTATACCTATTTAACTCTATATTTCTAAAATTTTTATACCATTCTATTGTTTCTTGTATACCCTTTTTTAACTTGGTCTGAGGAATAATGCCCAATTTTCTAGCTCTTTCAGTATTCATTAACCTTAATTTATCACCTGTTGGCTTTTCTAAATCCCATTGAATTTCACATTTTTTATCCATAAAACCTGCTATGGTTTCAGCTATTTCTTTAATAGTGACACCATTACCACTGCCAAGATTAACTGGTTTATTAAAACCTTGTTCCACAACTTTCATCATTCCCATTGCAACGTCCTTAGAGTATATGAAATCTCGAACCGGAGATCCATCACCCCATACCTTAAGTGGCCTCTCTCCAGAAATTGCTCTATTAATTAAACTTGGAATTACCATTGCATTTTCGGGATCAAAATTATCATAAGGACCATATACATTTGCAGGTCTTACAATAGATATTTTATCCCATCCGTATTGTATTTCGTAAGCTCTAGCTTGAAGTTCTCCCATTCTTTTAGCCCACCCGGCAAATAGATCATTCGCTGATGGATGCGTACTCCAAACATCATCTTCATTAAAAACCTCAGCAGGTTGATACACCCCAATACTACTAGTATAAAGATACCTTTCAACTTTTGCTTGTCTTGCTGCTTCCATCATATTTATTGAGAAAGTTAATGTTGGTATAAAAAAACTTGCAGGCTTTTCCATTGTCATTTTTGGTGAGCCTTTAACACCAATTAAATTGAAAACAATATCTTTTCCTTCGCAGACTTCTAGACAATTATCAAAATTTCTTAAATCTTTATTAATAAAGTTAATTTTATCATCAATGTCATTAGGCGAATCTAAAGAAACACAAGTAATGTTTGCTTTTGCTTCTAATAGTAAATCTAACAGGGGTCGGCCGATTAAACCCGTGCCACCGGTAACTAAGACTTTTTTACAATTATAAAAGCTCATTTTTTTCACACTTATCGTTTAAAATGATTTCACTTCCTGATTTAGATATTTCAAAATTGACAATTTCACTCTCACTAAATTTACTTTGTAACTTTTTTTTATTCAAAACACTATCACAAAAAAATAAAAGAAATCCCCCTGACCCAGCACCTAAGAGCTTTCCTCCTTTTGCACCGTTTTCTATAGCAAAATCATACATTTCATCGATTCGAGTATTACTTATGACATTGCTTAATGACTTTTTCAATAGCCAGTTTTCATGAAGTAATTTTCCAAAACTAATGTAATCCTGTTGCTTAATAATTTCGTAAGCATCGTTAACCTTTTGTGTCATTTTTTTTAAAATTTCACTTTTATTATCAAAATTTTTTACTTTTTGCTCAGCTATAGATGAAGCCCTACGATTAATCCCTGTAAACACTAAAACACATCTATTAACAAATTCCTGTTCATCTTCTGCTGACATTGTAATTTTTGATAGTTCGTATGAAGCGTCTTTATTAATTTGTACCTTATTAAAACCTCCATATGCAGTTGCTATTTGATCTTGAATACCAATCACTTCTTTTAATTTATCTCTCTCAATAAAATAAGCCAGACTTGATAAATCTTTAGCATTTGAATTTTTACCTATAGAAGTCAATAATGCGTGATTAAGAGCAACCGTGAAAGCTGAGCTTGAGCCCAGGCCAGTACCAGATGGTAAATCACCTAAATAAGTTATATCAAGACCATCATTGAAACCATGATGCAGTAAGCTTTCTCTAACTATAGGGTGCTTAATTTTCCCAATTTCAGCAACATCCTCTTGAAGTCTCCATGAGACTCGATATCTTTTTTCAACAAAAGCTGGTTTAACTCTTAAAGCTATGTATGCATATTTATTGATTGATAAAGAAAGAAAAGACCCTCCGTTTTTACTAAACCACTCTGGGTAATCTGTTCCACCACCAAAAAATGATATTCTATAAGGCGCTCTTGTGATAATCATGAGAATTTTTTATTTTTTTGCTATTATATTTATAATTTGAGAGAAATTCTATATATTATTTCTTTCAATGGTCTGTAAATTAAGTCAGGTAGCCACATAATTTTTCTAAGTAATAATCCTCTATAAAAAATTATTGATGCATTATATAAATTAAATGTGATTAAATACAAAAAGAATAAAATACATAAATTATGATATTTAAATTCTACTAATATTCTTTTATTTTCTTTACTTAAATTTGGCTTTAATAAATAATAATCTGCAATTCCAATATGCTCGTATCTTATTTTAATAACATTTTTTCTACTTCCTGTGTATGAGTCCTTGTGATAACACATGATATATAAAATTTTAGGGATACAATAATTCTTTTTGTTATAAAGACATAATCTAATCAAAAACTCTCTATCATTTGAGTAGAAAATTGTATTATCAAAATAAAGAGGTTTTAACTTTCCAATATCATTAAAAACATTTTTATGATAGAAATGATTTAAAACATGCTTAAAACACGCGTTTTCAAGAGAAGACTGGATATTTTTTTGATTATTACAATTCATAATAACTTTATTATTTTTTAAATTTATTACTCTTAAACCATACGATATAAAATCGCAATTTTTTTTATTGTATGCATTATTTATTTCATACAATGCATTTTTTAAAAGATAATCATCAGCGTACAAAAAGCCAATTAACTCACCATTTGACATCTCTAAAGCTTTATTGACAGCTGAAGCTCCGCTTTCATCGTTTTCAGAAATTAAAACATTAACTACATCTAAATACTCATTCACAATATTTTGAGTTCCGTCAGTAGAGTTTCCATCCATAACAATACATTCAAAGTTTTTATAAGTTTGTTCTCGTAAACTTTGTAATGCTTTTCGGATTGTCTTTGATGCATTTAGACAAGGTATGATAACAGTTAATTTATGTTCTTTATTTTTCAATTTCTAATATTTTCTCAAGATGTTTATATTGACTAGAATCTTTAAACAATAATTTAAGTAAATTTTTTTTGTAGAGATATTTTAAAAAGTTTTCTAAAATTTTGTCAAAAATGTAAGAATAACACCAGATCAAAAATACTATATTTTTTAAAATGTTATTGATTGGATGATTGGGACTTCCTCTATGCTTAAAATAATTAAATCTTCTACAAAAATTTGTATAATTTATTTTCATATAACTTAAATTAAATTCATCAATAGATAAATTAGGATCGATTTTCTTTATTTCGGAAATTATTTTTTTCGAACTATTTAATGCATTTTTTTGCATATCATAAGACATTAACTTAAAGAAAGCTTTATAGTAAATTCTAGTTCTTTGAAGTCTTTTACTGAGATTCATACCTTCAGATACACTTTCACCCTCTAAATCAATATCATTTGAAACGAGTTCTAAATTTTTATTTTTAATTTGTTTCTTTAAATAGAAAGAAATACATTCTTGGAATGTATCAGGACCTATGCATGGGCACCACATACCAATAACAGTCATCCATTTTTTAGAGTAAAAAGAATAGGCATCTGGTGCATAGCCACATTGCCAGATATCATCATAAATATAATTCTTATTTTTTGAACACCTAATTCTTAAGATACTATTACCATTTTCCCTATAGATGTTTAACAATTTCTCGTCCCAACTATGAGTTATAATTCTCAATTCGTCTGAGACGCAAGAAATTAATTTAACTGAAGGTGAGGTTTTTTGAAGTAAAATATTTAATGGCTTCCATGCATGTGAGAAATTTTTTATTAAGTTTGTTTCAAAATATTGAATCAAACCATCATATTTGTCATATTTTGAAATAGATTTTTTCATATCCTGATCACCTGCATCGATATGAACTAGTATCTCTAAAATTTTAATATTGTTTGTATATATAATTAGTGATTCAACAAATTGCTCAAATAAGTCCGGCTGATTTGCATTTAAATGGAGAGAAATAAGTTTTTCTGTCATTTACAAGATTGAATGTTCAATGTCTTTAAAATGACTCATAGCCATTTTACTCTGAGTTTCGTTAAAATGCCGAGGGACATCGTAGTTGAGTTCAGCTAATGATATATTTTTCCAACATGAATTTGACTTCTGAATAGCCCAATATCCACCCCATGAATTCACATTCCCAAAAGATTCTGAGACTGCCATAGTGACACCTGGGTGAAAATTTTTTTTTGTTTTAGGGTCTTGGATAAAATCTTTATTTTTATTTGATTCTGCAAAATTCATGTCAACCTGATCTAACTGCAAATTTAAATCATCTCCACAAATAATTCCATCATCTTTGATAAACTTTTTAGCATTCTGTATATCTTTTAAAACAGAATCATATGAATGATCAGCATCAATAAAAATTAAATCGTATGTTTCATTATTTTCTTTAAAAAAATCATCGCTAAATTTTCGGTGAGTGATGACTTTTATTTTATTAGAAATAGTTTTTACATTATGTTTAAAAATGTGATATACAACATCTTTTTCTAATAATGATTCCATTTCTTGCACATAATCTTGACTTTCATGGTTACTGGTTTCAAAAAAAGGCTTCCATGCATCTACACAATGAATTTCGTTTTGCTCTCCAAAAAATTTATCTATTGCTTGAGCCCAGGTTAGGGTGGAAGCTCCAAACCAAGATCCAATTTCAAGAAGTTTAATTTTTTTGTGATTATTCTTTTTTAAATACTCAATTGTAGACATCATAAAAATATGTCTCACGGGTGCGCTAAGTACCGCTCTATTATGATCAAGGTATGGAACGTTAGAGTAGTCTTTTTTTATTATATCTAAAATATTCATTATCTTGTTAAAAAGCCACCATTATTTTTTCTTACCTTTTCACGCCAATAATTAAGCAGATCTAAAATAGTTTCTTTGTATGGTATTTCTGGTTTCCAACCTGTATGATTTGTAAATTTTGTAGTGTCTGGAACTTGCAAGTCTGCGTCTATTGGTCTTAATCTATTTGGATCTTCCTTAACTTTTATTTGATCTTTTATGGTGGACAAAGATATGAGGTCATCAAGTATATCTTTGATTTTACAAGAATATGAGCCACCTATATTATAATATTCTCCTCCTATGGGATTTTTTGTAACTAAAAGGTAATAAGCTCTAACTGCATCTCTTACATCTGCAATAGTTCTCATTGATTCTAAATTTCCTACTTTAATAACTGGATCAATAATATTGGCTTCCGCCAATGCAATTTGTTTTGCAAAGGTTGATTCTGCAAATACGTCTCCTCTTCTTGGGCCAGTATGGGTGAACATTCTTGTGGTCATCACTTTCATATTATAAGCCTCAGCATAAAATCTACCTACTAAGTCAGTTCCTATCTTGGATATAGCATATGGAGATGCAGGATGAAAGTTACACTCTTCATTAATTGGTAATTTATCTTTTGGCACCCTACCGAAAACTTCTGAAGAAGCACATACATGTACTATAGATTCTTTACAGTTATTTTTAATAGATTCTAATAATATAGAAGTACCAGAAATATTCGTTTCATACGTATCAATAGGAGCATCAAAACTTGTGAGGGGGTAACTTTGCGCCGCCAAATGAAACACATAGTCAGGTTTTACCTCTTTTACAACTTTATTTATTGATTGGGCGTCCCTCAAATCACCATAATGAAAATATACTCTCTGCTGATTATTAACATACGGAATTATATTTTCTAAATTTTCTAAGGGGCTTCTCCACCTAATTAATCCATGAATGCTCCAATCTGTGTGCGACATCAAGTATTCGGCTAAATGAGACCCAACCATTCCTGATATACCAGTTATTAATGCAGTTTTTGTTTTTTTGCTACTCATTAAAAAGGGCCCTTAAATGAACTTATTTCCTTTAAAATTATAGATGGAGGTTCCCAAGTATCATCACCGTTACATAAAAGATTTGCTTTCTTAGCTATTAATTGTGGTGACGGATAAAAATATTTTTCTAAAGATGGTGTTGTAGGACATGGTGTTTCTGCAAATCCAAGCCTTTCTGAGATACAGTGTTTAACATTTAAAGATACATCAGTTATTACTTCTGAGGCAAAGCCAAACTTTGTCCAAGCATTGTCGACTACTAATAATTTTTTTGTTTTATTCACAGAGTTTCTAATTAACTCATAATCTATTGGTGACAATGATATTGGGTCAATTACTTCAGCATTTACGCCAACTTCATTTAATAACTCAGCAGCTTTAAGTGATTCTTCAACCGTAAAGCTTACACCTAAAATCGTAATATCATTGCCTTCTTTCAATATTCTACCTTTCCCAATAGGAAGTTCATATGGGTGAGTTGGCACAAATCCAGCATTTTTATATAGCATTCTATGTTCAATAAAAATAACAGGATTATTATCTCTTATACTTGAAGTTAATATACCTTTTGCATCGTGAGGCGTTGTTGGTGCTACAACCTTAATTCCTGGTATGTGACAAAAAAGAGAGTGGAGGGCTTGACTATGTTGAGCACCTTGCCCCCAACTTCTTCCTATTGCAGCCCTTACTACAAGAGGAACTGAATGTTCTCCTGACGATATATATCTTATCTTAGCTGCCATATTAATTAATTGATTCATACAGAGTAGTAAAAAGTCCATTCTCTGATGAACAAAAATAGGTCTAAGTCCAGCTAAAGCTGCTCCAATTCCAACTCCAGTCATTGCATCCTCTGAAAGAGGAGTATCAAAACACCTTTTTGGTCCAAATTTTTCGTGTAAGTTTTTGGTTGTTCCGTAATGCCCTTTAGGATCGTCAACACCTAGCCCGTAAACAAATACATTAGGATTTGTTTCCATCTCTTGATAACATGCTTCGTAAATTGCTTCGCCATAATTAATTAACTTTTTTTCTAAAGCCTTATCCATAAACATTCTCAAGTAATTCAGATTCTTTTGGAAATTCTGAGCTTTCTGCAAAATCAACCGCCTCTTGAATATCGATTTGCACTTGATTTTTGATATTCTTTACTGTCTCTTCAGACAATTCTTGTTCAAGTTTTAATAAATTATCATTAATGCGTGCTTTTGTAATTTCACTTTTATCTCTATATTTTAATTCATTCGATGTGCCAACTCCTACATGATCAAACCATCTGTGCGTATCAATTTCAAGTAAATGTGGTGTAGATTCTTTTGACATAGATTTTAGAATTTTATCTGTTTCATTGAATACACTCAAAGTATCATCTTTGGGTAGTTTTTCTGCTTTAATCCCAAAAGTACTAGCCTTTTTATATATATCATCACCTGATAGTCTCTTTGACTGGTGTGTATATATAGCATATTTATTATTTTCACATATAAATAAAATTGGTAATTTATGAAGACTTGCAAAATTTAAAGACTCCCAAAATGCTCCTTCTTCAGCAGCGCCATCTCCATGATAACATATAACTATACCTGCTTTTTCTTGGTATTTTAAAGCGAAGGCATATCCAACCGCTTCTGAGACGGATGTGGAGACAATAGCAGACGTAGACATAAATTTTTTAGACCAGTCGTTCAAATGCATTGAACCACCTTTTCCTCTAGCGGTTCCTCTTATTTTTCCAAAAAATTCTGCCCACATTTTATTTAAATTTCCACCAATCGCAATATAGTGTGCATGCCCTCTATAATTACTAAAGATTATATCGTCAATAGATGCAGCTAAGCTTACTCCAACTGCAATTCCTTCTTGCCCAATAGATAAATGAACAGGACTTTTAATTTTATCTGAGTCATAAAGCTCAATTATTTTTTCTTCACTTTTTCTAATAAGCAAAAATAAATAATAAGCTTTTTTGTAATCAAATACTTTCATTTTTAAACAGCATTTTCATAAAAATAATTTCCAGGCATAAAAAGCGTTTTTCTTCTTCCTGTGGTTCTATATTCCCTTGAATATTTACATAAACTTTTTTCAGTAATAATTCTTATATCCATACTTATTCTAGTGTCAGTTGTGACATTATGTTGAGTACAGTGTAAACACCTTGGGTCAAAAAAAATATACTCCCCATATTTCATTTTTAATGCGCTAGATGCATTTTTCAATTCTTCAGCAAAAGAATCATTATACTGTACTTTTTCAGCAAAGAGTTCAAAATTATTATTACAATCTTTTAAAAAGCATAAACTTTCATTCAGAGGAGTTAATCTCATGGTATTTGAACCATAAGAGGATGTAAAAGGCAACCAAACGTTTATTTCAAAAGGGGGATGTCCTAGCATGATATCTGTGTGATACCTATCTTTCCAGTTATACCCCACTTGATTTGGAAAATGAAATCTAAATGTAGGAATTGCCTGAAAAAAAACTTTATCTTTGAAATTTGGTGAAATGACATTTTCAACAAAATTATAATATAACTCTTTTAAGCTTAATGAAGTTTCATAAAAACTTATTGATATTTTATTTTGCTCCGATTCGTCCAAATATTTTTTATCATTTGTTAAACACAGATGAAGTTTTTCTAACACTCCACCATGATAATCAAATAATTTTTTATCAATTAATTTTTTTTCTAATAATTCATCAATTATAATTTTTTTAAAATTATATAATTCAGTGTTATAGTTACCTTCAAATTTCCATGAGTCAAAAGAATCCATCATCTCATTACATGAACTAAAATCATTTAAGAAAAGCGCTTTATCTTTTTCAGATGAAAACTTTATAGTTGAGCCCATATGGCCTCTTGGCTTTTTTAAATCATTATGCACTTAGTTTAAAAACCTCTCTGTTAGCATAATTACCTTTTCTAAAATCCGCACCTTTCTTTATGTATGTGCAAAGCAAAGAGTATCTAAAATTGTCTGTATTATTAGTATTAGAAGCATGTACTAACCATTTATCAATCAAAAGTACACTACCTTTTTTTAAAATAGGAGTAATAGGCTTATAATTATCTGGTAGCAAAGTCATTGTTCTATTTGCATTAGGGTCCTGATTAACTATTTTTTTTTCCCCAGTTTCTTCAAATATTATTTGTTTTTCATTATGAGATTTTGGCCATATTATCAATCCTCCATTTTCCTTAAAAACATCAGTCAATGCTATCCATGCTGATAAGAAAGTATTTCCTTTAGCTTTTACAAAAGTATTATCCTGATGCGCATTAAAACCTCTTGTATTTGGCGGCATAAAAAAAAACTCAGTTTGTAAACCCATTGCTGTATCACCAAAATATTCTTCAATAATATCAACCAATTTTTGTTTACTTATAAATTGAAATATTTCACTAAGGTCAAAATGTTTATTCATTAATGGAGTATAATTATCTGAAACATAGCCATTAGCTTCATTAATTAATTTGTCACATTGATCCTTAGAAAATAAATTTTCTATAATCTGGTATCCGTTAGTATCAAAAAACTCTTTATCGAACTGTCTTTTCATGTTTATTAAAATTTTTATATATGAAATTTTCCATGTCTTTCAAATTTATTTTATCAGAATAACGATAACTTTTGATACCAAAATTATCGGCGCATTCAATATCAACATCGCTATCTCCAATCATTAACATATTTTTTCTTTGTAAATACCAATCTCTTTTGATTTGTTCAAGCATACCTGTATTTGGCTTACGGCAAGTAGAATTTTTTTTATATTTCTCTATTATTCCATCTGGATGATAGGGGCTGAAGTAAAATCCATCAATATGGCAAGAACTTTCATACAATTGGCTACTTAAGGACTTATGAAATGCGTGCATTTCTATCTCGCTAAAGTAACCTCTTGCAATTCCAGACTGATTGGTAGCTACAAAAACAAGAATATTTTTATTGTTTAAATCAAAAATTAATTTTTTAAAATATGGCTTTATCTTTAAGTCAGAAGTTTTATATGTATAACCTTTATCTTCGGTAATAGTTCCATCTCTGTCGAAAACCACAGCAAACTGTTTTTCTTCATTCCAATCTTTATGCTGAGCCTGCTCCAAGCTATCTTTTATACCTATATCAATAAAATAACCATCAATTATCTCACCTTTAACTGTTCTGGATTTTAATAAATCTGGAATAATATCGCGTTCTATGGAGAATTTTTCACCTTTAAAATCTTCAAAGATTTTTTTATGAAAAAAATAAATACCTGCATTTATTATATTACTTGACGACTTTTTTTCTGTGAAACTTTCGATATGATTATTGCTACCAATTTTTACATTTCCAAATCTGTCGGAATCATCAACACTCGTTAATGCGACTGACGCAAGAACACCTTCTTTAGCAAGATCTTTAATTTTTAGCCAATTCCCTAATAGTATAGAATCTCCATTAAAACAAAAAAATTCGTTAGGTAAAATATCAACGGCATTTTTTATTGCACCTCCAGTCCCTAGCAACTCTTTTTCAACTATAATTTTGACCTTAAAATCATAATGATTTTTTTCAAAATGAGATATAAGAATTTCGTTTGCATGCCCTGATAATAGGATAAAATTTTTAATACCAAAGCGACGAATGTTTTTCATTAGCAATATTAAAAATGGCTCATCTTTTACATGAAGCATTGGTTTAGGAAAATTTGTGGTTAAAGATCCAAGCCTAGAACCTATCCCACCAACTAGAATTACTGCAGTGTGCAAAATTTAATCTCCTTTTATCATAATTGTTTTAGACTGATCAGTGTCATTTTTTTTAATAATAATTGAAAAATGCCTATTTCTAATTAAGTCACTTATAATAAAAATTATATTATGAGGTCTAAATGTACATAGCATAATGACGAAAAAAGTTTTTATGGGTACATATATGCAAAAAATTAAAAATTTTTTTATGTCTAAAAATACTATACTTTTTATTAGGACATCGATTGGAAAAATAAATTTCCTATTTGGTAATAAAGATTTATTCTTAATAATTTGCCAAAAATTTTGTAATCTATCAATCCTCCCTGCATTCATATTATTTTTCGAAAAGATTTTTTTTGGATGAATTTTTAAATATCTAAGAATGATATGATAAATAACGCCAATTAAATACGGCATGTCATACGATGTTTGATATTTAAAAAAATTAAATTTATTAAATCTTTCAAAAAAGTATTTAAATTTATTAATCTTATAATTTAAATAAATTATTTTCCTTTTCTTATTTAATCCTTTGTGAGTAGTTATTTTATATAATTTTTTTGTTTGTATATGTTTTATGGTCCGAAAACTAGTTATTTCTTTTATAATAGCTAATTGGATTTTTCTAGCTCTATGAAAATAATTCTCCTGAAATTTTCGCTTAAACATATTACACCAAAGTAAATAATTAATAAGCTGTCTTTCATGAAGTTTGTCCTGATGTACACCTGCATTTGTTCCCTGTCCTAAAAAAGATATTTCGTTTATCACAATATCTCTTAAATATTGAAAGTGACGAGGATAGTTCAGTTTTGATAAATAATAAGCCACAAATTGCTGACCATTGTCTGGCCCAAAACAAGGTGAAAAACTTTTACCCTGTATTTCTAAATACTTTTTAGTATATATGGCAGTTGTATCAGGCGCATAACCACATTCATCTAAAGTTCCATAGTTTCTATTTTTGTATACTGATGTTCTTAGGCGAAAAATATTATCGGGATATTGGCTCTTATACTTTAGTAACTTTGTATCCCAACCTGTTTGCTTAATTTTCATTTCATCAGAGATATTTAAGACGAAATAAGATTTTTTTGATGAAACTTTATATAAAAAATTTACCCATTGCCAAAGGTCTATATATCCTCTTCCTTTTGGAGAGGAAAGTAACAGGATATTTGTTTTTAATTTAGAATGCTTTTTTAAGTAATCTTTTACAAAGCTATCATTATCGTTATCAATTTTAATACAAAATTGTAATTTTTCAGGATTTTTAGTTTTTTTTACAAAGTTTTCAATGCAACTATAAGACTGATCTATACTATTCGTATTAAATATTATACTAATTAATGAGTTACAGTAATCTGATTTTACACAAGGATCATCATACAGGTAGTCATTAAACTTTTTTTCATTAAAAGCCTTAACATATTTTACACAATTGTCATGTGGATTGACTTCATAATTTAAGTCATATTTTTCCTTAAAATTATTTTTCATATGATTTTTTATAAAGCTGAATTGTTTCAGCGATATCCCCCATATAGACAATCTCACCATTATTTAAAAAAATGCCCACATTACATATATCTTTGAGAAGTGACAAATCATGTGATGCAAAAATTAAAATAGATGAGGCATCCATAATTTCAAGAATTTTCCTCTGACTTTTTTTTGAAAATTCAATATCTCCTGTAGAAAAAAATTCGTCCATTAAGAGTATATTTGGATTTCTAGCCACAGCTGATGAAAAGGCTAATCTTGCTTGCATGCCCTGTGAGTAAATTCTTAATGGTAAATCAAGAAAATCATTCAAACCCGTAAACTCTGAAATATTTGGAATCATGTCTTGTGTAGTTTTATAATCAGCTCCTCTGATAATATTTGATAATATGATGTTTTCATATCCTGTCGCATCAGGTTCTAAGCCAAAACCCATGTCTAGCATACAACTGACTTCGCCATTTTTTTCAAAAACGCCTGAAGTCGGAGCATAAATACCTGCAATGAGTTTTAAAAGAGTAGTCTTGCCAGAACCATTAGCACCCATTAAAGCAATCCTATCTCCATCTTTTATATTTAGGTTAATAGATTTAAGTGCTTGTATTATTTTTACCCCATCTTTATTGATGATTGATCTTGTGTCATTAAAAGTCCGAGTATAGTTTTTAATCGCGTTTCTAAAGGATAAAGATCTTGAATCATATATCGGAAAATCAAGACAAACTTCGTTTAACTTTATATTACATTCCATATCTAAATCCAAAAAATAATCCTGTTTCTTTTTTTATGATATAAAATTATGAAGATAACAAAATTTATTATTGTGATAAAAATAATTCCAAGCCAAATATATATATCAAAACTTAATCCAATTAGATCATTTCTAATTACACTTACGAAATAAGTAAATGGATTAAAATAAATAAAATAAGAAAACTCGCCAAGCATCTCTGGTTTCCACAAAACTGGGGTAAGCAGAAGCATTGGTGGCATTAATGCTTTCACGGTCGGATCTATATCTTTGAATCGTGCTGCCAATATACCAAGTATTGAACTGAGAAAAATAAAGTTTAGAAATACTAGTAAAATACCAATTGGCATCGTTAATACTGTCCTTATATTAAAATCTGTTTGAACGAAAATGCATATAATAATAATTAGCGGAATATGATGCATAAACACCAGCAAGTTTAAAAAACATTTTCTAAATACATAAAATAATGGGGGGTTAGGATAAGATTTGATAAGCCTTGCAGACTCTTTAAAAAAAATTTCAGGTGACTCAGAGAT
>MDTC01091821.1_pt1 | contig 19850 bp, 21 predicted proteins | sample 811181 | NCBI WGS metagenome assembly MDTC01 (sample SAMN05326644, study PRJNA326480) | marine metagenome | isolation source: seawater | place: Pacific Ocean: North | collected 2011 | reverse complement strand
TTATTGGTGATGATTTTATGACCATTTTCGATGGTGGGCATCAAACTAACACCACGAAATCTAGACTCAATGCATTATGTGATGAATTCTGCATTGCTGGTGAGGGAGTATTTCAAAAGAACTTTGAGTGGTTCATTAGAAAGTTTATTGCAGAATCTTCCATCACCGGTAAGGTCTACAACGTGGAAGATTTCAGCAACGGTTTCACTTTCGCCTGATTTATTTCTAAAACAATGGACACCACATTCAACGAAGTTTGCATCGGAAACAGTCTAGTTCTCAATGGATTAGCAGGAGTCAAAGTGTCAACTAGGACCGCTGAATTTATCACTGGAGAGGATCACAATGGACACGCAATCTGGACCAAACAATATGTAAAACAAAAACAAATCGTTAGGATCGCTGATCCTTTCGGTAACGGTATTGTACTCACTTTCTAAACATCATGGCATTTCCTTATTTCATTCTCAACGAACACAATCAGCAACAGTGGGATGATATTATTTCCACAATTCCGTCCTTTGTTGCTGATACTGGATCAGACTGTGATTCAACGTATGATTATGTTGTAAATCACCTAGAATCACCGTTCATAGAAAACAAGAAATGTTGGGATGAATTTTATGATAAATGGGCAGATGCTTTCTATGATAAGTAATACCAACTACAACACCACTAATTGTCAATGAAACGTTTTATTGTTGAGTCTGTTCAGTTCAATTGGATTGATGGTGATTTCGAGTGCCCCATTGAGTTTCAACCTGGCATAATTGATGCTACGTTATCAACAGTTTGGTTCGGTGAATCAGAGGATGATGTTGTTACTCAGATCAGACAAAGTGCTGCTTTTGAGGTGCAATCTATTGATCTGACTTATCTACCATATAAGGTGAAATCTGTATGATCTAAGTAATAACGCGCAGTCAATCAGTAAGGTACAATGAAGACACGTAGATCCGTTGCAATTACTAACACTTACGTGTATGAGAAGGTTATATTATCCCTTATAAATATGCACCCTTATGATAGGTTTATCTGGATGAATTACCGTGATTCTAAGTGTTAGTGAAATGTTGAAATAAATGTAGGTTAGTGTTATCTTATGTTCACTTATGTCCTGCCTAATGTTCACTTATGTCCGCTGCCGTTGTTACCTTAGCGAGCACACAATGAACTCACAAGTCTACACCGAATCGCCGCCATTGTCAACCCCTAAGTGACAGTTAGAGAAGATCGCTAAGTGACACAAATCCGCCGAGATTGCAGTCCCTCACTAACACTTAGAGAAGATCTCTAAGTAACACATAGTGGGCACAATTGCACCGAGGAAAGTTCACAAGCATCCGAAACAGTTAGCAACACTTAGTGGGCACACTTTGAGGGTCTCAGTGACACTTAGTGGTGTGACAGTTAGTGACACTTAGGGACAGTTATTTGTGGGGTTTCGATGTGATCGGGGGCGGGCGTTGCTAAAAAAGTACCGTCTTTCTAAGCTATAAACGTTTCCAGACGACCTCTCGAAGTCGAAATCAAAAATTTTTTCCCAGATATAAACGCCCCTTTAGAAAATTCGCCCACAAAAAATTCCCCCAGACCTTTCGAGGGGGGCAAAGTGTTCAACTATCCAGTTACTGCAAGGGATGTCAAAATCGCCCTTTTAGGGATAAAAGATCTCTACAAGACTCCCAGTATCATCACGAACCCGAAATTTCTTACCAGTTTGGATCGAACGCCCCTTTGCGGTACTGCAAGCAGATGTCAAGCCATGCTGTTCACCGTAGCGTAACCACTTGAAGAACTGGTCCTGGTATTCAATGATGTATTTCATTATAGATGAGATCAGCAAAAAAACTGTGAGATTGACGAGTAGGGTGAAATGAGTGAGGATTGATGTGTTTCTGTTGTTCTAAGAAACGGATACGGTGAGAGTCTGTTTTCTGGTATTGAGAGACGTGATAACCATCGTTAGAGGGGGTATACCCATAATGTGTGGAAAGGATGGAACAGAGGTCCCTAGAGGGGCGATCTGAGAAGAGTAGACGGGGCACCTCAACGGGGTAGTTATGATGATTGAAGAGGTCTACCCAGTAGTTCCGAAGACCTAAAGCATCAAAGAAGGTATTCCAATGAAGCATTAGGTTGGAAAGTTCTTTGAGGATTACGGAATGGTTGTAGTGAAGACGGAGGTGAGTTTTACTGTCAAAGTTATTTTTACGGAGTTGGTTATGTGCTGAGTAACCATGACCCCATACTCTACTTACATAACAACTACGTTCATTATACCATATTTCATCACGAGCAGTAGATGTAATGCCCCATAAGATAATCGAGTCTTTCGAGGGGGGAGAAGTGTTGAAGAACTCAGTGGCCAAGCGGAATTGCTTTTGGTTGCTTGAACCGTTTGCTGAGAAGTTTATATTGGTTTTATTGAGTCTTTTTGCCAGAAGATGACGGTATGAGTATTTCACATAGTCTTCTGAGGTTCTTTGAGTATTGAATTGTTCTCTAGGTTGTCCTGGGGTATAGCAGAGACCATGACCCCACATCCAGGAGCAACCGAAGGTAACTAAGGATGAATCCATGCTGTGGGGAGGTCACCGAAGGTTTCTTTCCAGTCTTGGTAGACAGGTGCAAGAACTTGCGAAGCAAGATTGATGATGTCTGGGGTTAGGGAATGAACGTCGGAGGACCATTGATCCCTGAGGTATGGATACTTAGGGGCGTTGATGCCTTTGTCGGGGTAGTAAGCGTTTTGGTGGAGTTTGGTGAGGGGAAACTCCAAGAAGTCTGAGAGGTGTTTGAGGGTTGCAGTATCTTTAGGATTCCAGAGATCCTCCATGATGATTGGGTGAACTTTGTCTGCTCCAAAGACCTGAGAGTATTTTTTGTATAGTCTGGCGTATTGGGTGTGTTCATCGATGCCTTTATTCATTAGGGCGTCGGTGGTGTCCTTGAAGTATTGCTTAGGTGTTCTGTCGAGGTCGGACATCCAGGCACCTCGGCGGTTGGAACCCTCTCTTAGAGGGGAAAGTTCAAATTCTTGAATGTCGTCAATCAGGTAATTGAGATGAGACCACAGACGCCTGATTGGATCTCTAAAGATCATTAGGATCTTGATGTCAAAGTATTGCTCTAGAGTTGGTTTGATGGTTTGTAGGAACTCTGGTTTTAGAGTTGCATTAGCGTTATTGAAGTCCACCACCGACTTATAGTGTTCCTTGATGTTATTATAGGTAACCTGATGATAATAGATGTAGGTATCTAAAGTAAATGGTGGCGTCATGAAGGCATGTTCCGCCTTGATGTCCACATCACCAATGAGGGGATTATGAGTAACGAGTGTCGGGAGTTTTGCTCCTGAGGGGTGATCTAGGTTTCGGTGGTATTTTTTGAGTAAGTTATCTTGATGGTTTCTGCCTTGCATGAAGGTAAGGTAACCATGCTGCTGTGCCCGCCAGGAGTGACAGTAATGATTATCATGAGATAGGGTATAGAGCAGTGGTGTGGTGGCGGAGTGTGGAGTGCCGACACCCAATAACAAAGGAATCTTCATGCTTTCTTGTAGATGGACTGTCTCATGTGACGGATGGACATATAATAGTATGGAGTCTTGAAGATATCCTTCATAGAGTATTCCATCACCATTGCGATTCGTTTATGTGACTTTGCGGTGGGTTCTAGGTTTGGATGCAATAGACCGGCATCAACCGCGAACTTGACTCGTTCTGAGGAGTTATAGTCCACCACACGTTTACCATGACCTTGGGTTGAGTCAGGTGAATGTGCCTCATTCCATGTTAGTTCAGTGAGCATGGAGTTGACTAGGATTCTTTCCCCTGGGTGGATGTATTCATCGAGTCCATCCCACCAATAGTTTGGAATACCCTCAGATTTTAGGAGACGATCAACAACGGCGATTTGATATTTGAATCGATCATAGACGAGTTCACTGCCAGGCATATGAACATCATTATAGTATTGATCAACATCAAAGTTGAATGATTGTTTGATTTCTTCTTTCTCCTTTTCAGGCATTCCGAGTCGGAGTACAGTCTTTGTTTCGTGATTCTCTATAGAGATGTTGTTGGTGTTTTGAATCTCAAAGATCAGACCTGCAATTTCAATACCCCTCTTCTTTAGTTTGGGTACTGTACGAATCAGAAACTTGTTTAGTCTATGAATGAGTTGTTGATTCGATGTATGGTAATATGATATCTTACGTAATTGAAAGTTATACTTGTTCGCTAGAATATGTGCCCAAGATTCACCGGGGTGGTTTTTGGCATGAGTCCAACCACCCCCAAAGACGATTAGTGCTGGACGTGTATCGTCAAAGTTCTCCAAACTTGTCCCTCATGTCTTCACGTTGTTGCTTGAGGGTATCAAGGGCACCATCAATAAACCCACGTCTGTATTCCCAAGTGTCACCACCTTTCTGACCCCTAGAAGGATTTATGCACTTATCGGAGTCAGGGTCATCTTGTCTGATGTTATTACATACAAGACCAGCGAGGTCAAGGTCTTTACCAGGTTTACCTGTACCTTGCCAATAGAGTTGCCCCTCCATCCAGGTAGCACCACATTTCTCACATTTTTTCATGGGGAGAACACCGGGCAGTCAAAGTATTTAGAAATTGGTATGTTCTATAATATACTCAGCAATGATTTTATGTTGATCTGCATTGGGGTGACCCTGACCAGGTGTTTGGATGATCTGCAGAATATCCTCATAGATGTGATGCATTTTGGCGTCATCCATAAGGTTTCGCCAATAACCCAGATCTTCTAGAGGATCACAATCATTGAAGAGTACGATATATGGAACTGAGTGTACTTTAGCGAATTGTTCAAAAAGAAGCAAGTTCTTGTATAAGTTTTCTCCTCCATGTGTTTTATTCCACACCCAACGATAATATGAAGACATCGCTAAGGAATGCGGAACCTTCTTCTTATTACCAGAGCGGAAGTTGAAGTTGGAGTTATCTTGTCTAAACCTGTAGGGGCAGAAGAGATGTGGACCATCTTCTGCATAATATTCAATACGAGTGGGCACTGTGAGTTGCAAGACCGTAGGACGAACCCCATTGGTCTTGATCTCGTGCAGTGCCCTATTTACGATGAAGTCATTGGATGCTCCACATTGGGATAGGTCAGTGACCTCACATTTATAATGTTTAGAGACATGATGGATGAATCGCTCAGTCAGACGATTCCTCAGTTCATCACCCCAAGTGTAGGAACACCCTGCAAAGATCATGCCGAAAGATCAATCATTTTCTGTATGTATGTCTTCGCTTTTTCCAGATCTTTCTGACGAGACTCGCCAGATTTTCTGCCTGCTCGACTTACATATTTTACTACGTTACCAGCAAAGAAGTCAAGTTTCTGATCTGCAATGAAGTCCCAGACTTCAATCTTGCCAGCGGTGTAATAATCAGGACGATAGGTGTCGTCAGTGACAGTAAAAGACTTTGATGCTTCAGTGGAGAAGGTAATTACATCTTGACCCATTTCACCACCAAAGGTCATGGGAACTTCCTGTGCTGCGAATACTGCATCATCCGGAAGTTGGATGTTGAGGTCAATGCTGCCGGTAGAGTCGTTCACTTGGTTTTTGTAGAATTCGTTAGGGAGACCAAACTCATCAGAAGAGGGCGAACAACGTTCAGATTTTTTTGTCATAAAATCAGTGAATGTCCTTCCAATTAGTTATATAAGATTTGGGGTTAGGATTGTCCTCCTTGAATGTAGTATAGCACTTCTTTACAATGGGGTCAAGAATATCTGCCATCTGTTGATGTGAAATACGATTTGGATGGAATGAATATGGATTGACCATATTTGTTTTCTTTAGGTGTTCAATACGATCACAGTCTGCTGCCCAGTTAGAGTAGTGATACTTGTCATCTTCAGGATTCCAACCATTCATGTATGCCAATTGACTGTGCATGTCTTGATTGCAGTCAAACGGCAGTTTGTCGAATGGTTTGTAGAGTCCAGCATTTGGATATTCATTGACATTCAGCATGTCAAACCAAATTGAAGGGACGCCTAGTAGGTCGAAGTAATGCTGCCAGTGCCAGATTTGCTCTGCTAGCGAATCCTTTTCCCGAGGTTCGTTGAAGTGCTGCCTGAAAAACTCTTTAGGACCACACCAGTCATTCCCATGCACGTTCGGTCTTAGATGTTGACCAGGTTGAAAACATGAATACTTCCTTGAATGACTGAAGTACATCTCCATCCTATAGATGGAGGTCACGCCAACCATCACAATGGTGTCGTCTAGTGTATTGGAATGTAGATACCTGTATAGTTTACGAAACTGTTTGCTATTAGATGACCCACCAGCAGACAGATTGACATTCTCAAACCCATACTTTTTTGAGAGGATGGTTCTAAACGCATACTTCCACTGGTTTTCATTGTGAGCCTTCTTCTTATATTCTTTCCGGTCCCAAGGATTATTAGGATTATACTCGGCACCAACGCCCCACATCCAACTACACCCTAGGGTCAGCAACCTAGTCATGTACGTCTTTCCATCTTGTGATGTAAGGATTTATGTTGGGTCTATTATTGTCCAAACAATCTTTCAAGATGGGGTCAAGGATCTCGGCAATCTGCTGATGTCCTTGTCTAGTTGGGTGAAACGAGTGTGGGTTGACGACTTTCTCTCGCTTCAAATGCTCGATGCGGTCACAATCTGCCTCCCAGTCAGAGAAGTGGTACTTATCATCCTTAGGATTCCATCCAGTTTTGTATGCTAACTGACTCAGTAGGTCTTGATTGCAGTCATATGGGAGTTTATTGAACTCTTTATACAGTCCACCGATGTAATGATTGACGTTTAGCGTGTCAAACCAAATTTGGGGGACGCCAAGTGCGTCAAAATACTGCTGCCAGACGTAAACATCATCCGCTAATGTTCGTTTTGCGTCCCTTTCTTTGAAGTGTTGACGAAAAAACTCTTTAGGACCGCACCAATTTGGTCCATAAACGTTTTTGTAGTTCTCTTGAGTGGGTTGAAAGCACCAATATCTGTCTATGTGGTTGAAAAATAACTCCATCCGATAGATAGAAGTCACTCCCCACATGACGATAGTGTCATTCAGAGTATTTTTGTGCAAATATTTCTTCAGTGAGCGAGACTGATTGCTATTAGACGCTCCTGCACAAGCAATATTGACATTTTGTAGTCCGTATTTCTGTGCAAGTATCGTTCTAAATGCATATTTCCACGTATCATCACCCTGACAATACTTTTGGTATGACTTTTTATCCGATGGATTGTCAGAATCGTACTGAGATCCTACTCCTTTTACCCAACTACACCCTAGGGTAAGCAGTCTGGTCATATTTTAGTGCAAATTTCTGCGTCAATCTGTTCTGCAATCCATTTATGGTACTCTCTGGTGGGATGTTGAGAGTAAGGATTGACCCAACCCTTCTCTTGGAGGTGCTGAATGCGGGTTGAATCTGTATTTGAGAACTGAGAAACGTGATATCCGTCTGCTTTTGGACTGAAACCCAGGTCTGCACACTTCAATGACAGCAAATCTCGCCCCGGTCTCTTGTTGAAGAGCATGTTCTTGACCGGTTTAGTGTAATTATGGTGGTTGAAGGTGTCCAACCAGTAGTTTTGGATACCTGCTGCATCAAAAAAGCGGTTCCAGAATCGCATTTTGAACATCAACTGCTTCACTTTCTCATCGTGATCGTAGTGATGCTCTAAATGCCACCTAGTATCGAACTTGGCACGCTCCATTTGGGTGTCAGTACCCCATCCATTACCAAAAAGGACGTTTACATACTTGCCAGTTTCCTTATAATAGACCTCAGTGCGGGTTGTAACCGTAATTGCCCAGAGGACAATTGTGTTTTCATACTCCTCTGGGTCTAGTTTTCCGAAGTATGTCTCTGCAAATCTAAACTGCTTCTCATTGGAAGACCCCATTTCACTGAAATCAGTGTTGGTGCAGTTCCACATGTCACACAGGTGCTTGCGAAAAGCGTACTGATCACCAAATTTGCGATCACTGCTGTCTTTATCTTTCTTATATTCAATCTTGGTCATCCCTGGAGTGTAGTTAGTGCCTACACCAAACATCCAAGAGCATCCAAAAGTAACAAGATTCATAGTAAATCAGATCTTAGGGGCAGAAGGGACGGGATTCTGCCGTATTTATCCTCACATAACTTGGCAAGCATGCTCAAAGTCATGATGGTGACTTGATGGAACTCTATTTTCCCCATGCTTCTGGCAGCTCCTTGAAAATGTACTTCCAATCTTTGTAGAATTTGCCCATATACATGCCTGCAACGTTGACATCCTCTTCAGTAAGGTCCTCAACGTCGCTAATCCACTGGTCTTCGAGGTATTCGTAGTGGGGTGCCTTGCTTCCCATGTCTGGGACGTAGACGTTTTGGTGAATTTTGGTAATTTCGTATTCAAAGAACTCCGAAATGCGTTCCAGTTCTTCTTTTTCTTTGTCGGGATTCCAAAAATCCTCCATAACGACCGGATAGACGTTGTCTTTTCCGAAAGCGTCGCAATATTTCAGGTAACCGGCGACATAATCGCAGTGTCCGGGCACTCGACCCTGTTTTAGGTTCCAGAAAAACAGTTTTCGGTGCTGTTTTCGCGCACAAAACCGTGCTGCGATGAAATCTCCCTGAAAAGCGTTCACAACTTCACGCTTTCTGTTCAATAAACTGCCAACTTCCGAAAAATAGCGCCTAACGGGGTCGCGAAACTCCATCAAGACCTTCACTTTGAAGTGTTCTTGCAATTTTGGAGCAATTCCCAGCAAAAATTCGCGAGAAAGTCCGAAATTTATGTTGGAGAAATCGCAGACGCCCTGATATTCGGTTTTGATGTTCTCCCAGTGACCCAAATAGTATTCAATATATGCATCAAGCGACTTTGGGTTTACCATGAGCATATCGAGGGACGTATTCTCGATAAATCGGTTGCTCCTGGATAAATATTCGCCAAAGGGGTGGTTGTTAGGTCTCTTCATATAGCTTGACCCGTGCCACATCATATTGAAGGCACCTTCATGCTCTTCATCCCCCATCTCTAGTGCCTTGAGATACCAATTTTCTTTTTTATGTCCCATATGGACATATTGGTTGTCCATCGACACCGTGTAGTGCATCGGACTGGTTGCTGCCCAGCCGACACCGGGGTTTATGAGGAGAGTTGGCTTCATGGTAAACTATATACGTCCAGGAGGAGATTCTTATGCCGTATGATGTCTATCTAGACAAGAAAATCATCTTTGAGTCAATTTCAAAGGATCAGGCTGAAGAAATTCGTACCACCATGCAAAGAATGATCATGGCGGGCATCAATACCACCTACAAAGTAGAAGATATCAGAATCGAACCATCTAAAGAATGAAACCAACACTATTTTTGAATGTAGGAACTGGATGGTCCGGGACCACTCCATTATACTACACTTTGGGTTGGTATAACAAGTATTGTCACGCTGGACACAGAAAAGAAAAGGGATATTTGTGGTTGCTGCAACTGCAAGAGAATAACAACACATTTGAGCGAATCAAATTCTATAAAAAGTTCTTTGGTCCGTCTAGACAGTCAACCACAACCAGAAAACCAAAAATTTTCACTCACGAGTCTCCTTACGTTGCAGGAAAGTGGACTGAGGAAGAAATTGAGTATTTTTGGTCGCCTCCATTTGAGTTACGGAAATATGTTCAGTATTATCTGAAGCATTGGGACAATATCAAGGATGAGTATAAGGCAGTTGCTGATTTCAGCAACCCCAATGGATATTGCGAAGCAGAATACCTAAAAACTCTGGCATTTCATCTACAGAGTTATTTTGACGTAAAAATCCACATGATTTTCCGAGATCCCATTCGGAGACTGTGGTCTTGTCGTCAGGCACAGAAAAGAGACAAACCTGTCGAGCATTTTCTGAAGTCTGGGATGGATTTTGACTATATGGACTTCTATCACAAGTGGGCAGACGCATTTGGCAGTGAGAACACCCATATAACGATTATGGAAGACTTCTGGGCAGGAAACACTGCTGCTCTGTCAGATTTCATCGGTATGGAGATCAAGGATGTTCATGTAAACGCATATGTACCAGATCTCGGTCCCTGTGCCCCACATATCCAGTATTTGAACGATCAATGGGAGTCTGACGTGATGCACATGCCAGACCACGTCAAGGATCAGGCAAAGATCATGCTGGAACCTTGCTATTCCAACTGGAAACAATATTTTGGCAAATTACCCGATTCTTGGGGAAAGTGATATTATACATAGAACGCATTCGAGGTAATTATGCTCCGACTCTGGCACTGGATCGTTGGCGAGTATAATCTCTGGAAAATTCGGAAAATGGATCCGTTCGTCTATGAAATAGATGAGATGGACGAACTCGATGATCCATTTGCTGATGATGAGGGCGATGAAGCATGATTGGGTTCTCTGAAGGTTTTCACGACGCTGGATTGGCAGTTGTTCGTGATAACAAGATTGTCTTTGCTGGTCACAGCGAAAGATACTCTAAAAAGAAGCATGACAAGAAACTGTGCGAAGAAATCACTTTCATCGGGCAGCATCTGAATACTAAGGACGATGTTATCGCTTTTTACGAGAAGCAGTTCCCTAAAAGGGTCCGTCAGTTCTTTGCAGGTCAAAACCACTGGAATAGAGATCGGAAACTGGCATTCTCACCTTCAGTCAGTTTCCCACATCACATGTCGCATGCAGCGGCAGCATTCCAGACATCTTGCTTCGATGAGGCAGCATGTGTGGTCGTTGACAGCATTGGAGAGTGGGATTGCAGCACTGTATGGACTGCTGAGTATGTCAACGGCACTGCCAACTATGTAAAGCGTTGGTCACGTCGATATCCCAAATCCATCGGTCTGTGGTACTCCGCTTTGACCAAATGGGCAGGTCTTCGTCCTCTGGACGAGGAATATATCTTTATGGGTATGGCAGCGTTTGGTGAACCCAAACATGTGGACGAAGTACGGGAACTTCTGTCCCAAAACAACCATCGGGGTTGTCAACTGGATATTGAGAGCAAAGAGGACGTTGCTGCTAGTGCACAGGTCGTCCTAGAAGAAGAGTTGGATAAAATCTTTGATATCGCACTCCGGTACAGCGATAACGTTTGCTATGGCGGTGGTGTTGCCCTGAACTGTGTTGCTAACACCAGACTCCGTGAGAAGTGCAACTTGTGGATCATGCCCAACCCAGGAGACGCTGGTGGAGCACTTGGTGCCGCATTATTGGCACATGGCAAGAGAGTTGAGTTCACACCATACACTGGTTACAAGATTGACCGCAAAGTTGATCCTGAAGAGGTTGTAGATGTTCTTCTGAAGGATGGTATCTGTGGTCTTGCAAATGGCAGGGCAGAGTACGGTCCACGTGCCCTAGGCAACCGTTCTTTGCTGGCAGACCCCCGAACCTTTGCAAATAAGGATCGAGTCAACGAAATCAAGAAGAGACAGAAGTTTAGACCGTTTGCCCCAGCAATTCTGGAGGAATACTGCCAGGATTACTTTGACATGCCCAAGCACTCTCGCTACATGTCATATGTCTACCAGTGCAAACTCCCAGAGGAGATTCCTGCCTGCGTACACGTCGATAACAGTGCAAGAGTACAAACGGTACCCGAAACCAGTTCTAGCGTCTTCAGGAAGGTCCTAGAGGTCTGGTATGAGCGTACAGGTTGCCCTGTACTTCTAAATACATCACTGAACATTCGTGGCATGCCAATGGTCAACGAATGGTCCGATGCACTGGACTTTTCTAGTAAGTATAACGTCACTGTATTATGAAAATACTATTCTCAGGCGATTCTTTCTGCGAAGGCACCGAACTGGATGGTGTGGAGCATGACATGGATCAGAGAGATCGACTGAGATATTCAAACGTCGTAAAGGAATATTTGAATGACCTTTTTGGTCTTGAGGTGACTTTTGATAATATCGGGTACTCTGGTTACTCCAATGATGAAATTACCCGCGACACTGTCGAGTATTGCGAGAAGAATGAAGTAGATGTTGCTGTAGTGCAGTTTTCCCACCCCCAGCGGTGGTCATACTACAGTCAACTGAATGAACGCTGGTTCAGCATGGATCAGTACGAACATTTCTATGGTTGCCACCCAGAACACAAAGTAATCGAGATTTGTGAGTGGTGGGACACCAATGTCAAGTCTAGAACTCTGTATATCGATAATTTTTACAAAAACGTCTTTTTGCTTGAGCAATACTTCAAAGTAAAGAAGATTCCCTATGTTTTCCTCCAGTTAGAGGAATGGACACCCAAAGAACTCGAAAGTTGCAATACTATCTGGAAAGAGTTGGTAGAACACAAGGATGTCAAGGGAGTGACTCCCTCACAAGAAGAATTCTGTAATCGAGACTATTACGTCGGAGAAACGGATTCTATTTGCCCTACATGGTGGATGGAAGACGAAGAACTGATGAGGGAGTACAGAACCCTTGATCAGCGAGATGAGAAGACAGAATTTGCCACTGGCGACGAGGAAGACACTCACCGCTGGTTGGGTGGATGGCATCCGGGTAAGAACGGGCATATTGCGATTGCAAAGTGGATTATCCAGGAAATGACTTCTGATGAGAAACTGCAGCACCTATTCCCAGGCATATGAACAGAGAGGAGTTATTTGCTAACCAAAAGGACAATGCAATCTGTGCATACCCGTTTTTCAACGTCAGGAACGGACAATCGCATGGATATGCTCCATGCTGCTGGGCACACCGCCAACAACTAGTCAGTCCCATAACTGACACTGTTTTTGACTATTTTGATAGTCCAGAGGCAGTTGAGTTGCGTCGTGGGATGTTGGCAGGCGAAATCACCAATCAGTGTCAAGCAACCTGTCATATTTGCCATATGAGGGAAAAGGAGAGTGGTACATCACCTCGTTTGATGATGCCACTCGATCCCAAGATATTTGATCTATACAATGACGATGGAACGTATAATCACAATCATGATCCAAGTCTGCCGCCAAAAATCAATCTAGAACTCAATTTTTACGGCAACTACTGTAATCTAGAATGTTACGGTTGCCACCCGTCAGATTCGACGACTAGGGAGAAGAGATTAGAGAAACTGTCAGAATTGCGGGTTTCTGAGGGAAGAGACGATTGGTTTACCCGTGAGCAGGATGATGTTGCCTGGTTGCCTACAGATCTGCGAAAAGTTGACCCAGAGCAGTTTGAGCGCCTCGTAGAAGACATTGTGGACAATGCTGACCGTGTTGGTGCAATGGGGTTCTGTGGGGGCGAACCAATGCTGATGAAGGCACACTTTCAAGTTTTGGACGCCCTAGTCCTTGCAGGAAAGTCAAAAAAGATGAAATTGAACTATGTCTCGAATATGACTCTATGGGACATGAAAAAGATGGAAAAATACTTTGAAGCGTTCAATTGGATCCATTTGCAGTGGAGTTGCGATGGACTGGGCGATAGAAACCATTATTTGCGATATCCGACTGACTGGGACGAAACTTGGGCGAATGTCCAAGCGATGCTGGATTATTGTAAAAGATCTGGTAGGGGTTCAATGCAGGCGACATTTACGCCTTCCCTGTTGAGCGTTTTCAAAATCAAGGAAGTATTTGAGTTCTTTGAAAAGCATGGACTGAAGGAGCGTCCATTTACAATCTATAACCGATTAGAAGACCCACACTTCCTAAAAGTCAATAATCTGCCAGAACCCATCAAAGAACAAATCTATGATGAGGTAGAAAGCGTAAGTGAAGCAGTTGCCTTGGATATGATGAGACCTTGCGAACCTGGGTCATGGGAGATTGCAAAAGAGTATTTTGATGACCTTGATAGAACCCGAGGAACCAATTGGAGACAGACTTTTCCCGAACTTGACGGGTACTAAATAATATCGTATTATGCCTATTAGGCATATGCCTTATTACAAATTGACCTACATGTATGGCTAAAGGTTTCAAGGTGGTGACGACTCCGCCTGAAGGTGAACAGACCAAAAAGTCGGATGAATTTTCCATTGAAGCCGCAAGAGAGATGGTGAAGGGTAAGACCTTTGTCTTCTGCCTTCCTGGTCGCGGTGTTTCATATATCTTCCTGAAAAACTTTGTGCAACTCTGTTTTGAGATTGTGCAGCAGGGGGGTGCTATTCAAATCTCCCAAGACTATTCTTCAATGGTCAACTTTGCCCGTTGCAAGTGTCTTGGTGCAAATGTCCTCCGGGGTCCAGATCAGGAACCTTGGGATGGCAAGCTCCAGTATGACTATCAACTGTGGATTGACAGCGATATCGTTTTCGGTCTTGAACAGTTCTATCGCATCCTTTGGATGGACAAAGCACTTGCTGCTGGTTGGTATGTGACTGAAGATGGCAATACCACTTCTGTTGCCCACTGGTTGGAAGAGGATGACTTCAAGAACAATGGTGGTGTCATGAACCACGAGATGCTTGATGGTATCCAGAAGCGTCGCAAACCATTTACTGTTGATTACACCGGTTTCGGTTGGTTGCTAATCAAGAAGGGTGTGTTTGAACATGCTGATATGAAGTACCCCTGGTTTGCCCCACAGATGCAGGTCTTTGAATCCGGGGAGGTTCAAGATATGTGTGGCGAAGACGTGTCCTTCTGTCTCGATGCTAAGAAAGCAGGTTTTGAGATCTGGTGTGATCCTAAATGCCGTGTCGGACACGAGAAGACGAGAATCATTTGATTTTATAGATATATCAAGTGGTTACGCTAATATGGACCGGTACGACATCTTTGTTGAGGGTCACAGAACCCATCACGCAATTAGCGAAGAAGAAATGGAAGAAGTGACGCAAGACCTTGCTGACGACTTCTACCAGACCGGTACTCCCCATCCAGAAAGCGTAGACGTGATATATGTCGGAACAGATGATGAATAAAGGAGGGGTCGAAAGACCCCTTTTTTTGTGCTCTAAATAAATACAATGGCAAAATAGTAGGTCGCGCAGTGCCTCTTCAGAGAACATCGCTACCTTTCAAAGACATTTCACTGTCTTTCAAAAGGCATCCGGTCACTAACGATATTATTCCTCTGAAGAACGAGGACGCTATCAAGCGGTCTGTTCAAAACCTGGTACGTATCCAAATAGGCGAAGTCTTCTTCAATAACCTACTGGGAACTAGGATTACAGGATCTTTATTTGAACTCGCTGATGGGGATTATATCGACCCCATCAAGACTGAGATAGAAACTACTATCGGTAACTTTGAACCTAGGGTCAGACTTACCGATGTGAGGGTCGATAGTTATCCCGACAGAAACGTCCTCGATATAGCAATTGATTATGACATTGTGGGGCAGAATGCTCCATCACAAAGTGTATCATTCATCCTCGAACCCACCAGGTTATAATGGCACTAACCCAATTTACCAATCTGAACTTTGAGGACATCAAGACCTCAATCAAAGACTATCTGAGGGAGAATAGTAACTTCACAGATATGGACTTTGAGGGGTCTAACCTCTCAATGCTCATCAACGTACTTGCTTATAACTCGTACAGTACCGCCTACAACACCAACATGGCGGTCAATGAAACGTTTATAGATTCAGCAACGCTAAGAGAAAATGTTGTATCTCTTGCTCGTAATATCGGTTATGTACCTCGCTCTGTCCGTGCGGCGCGTGCGGTCGTAGATATCGATATCGCTGACCTGCCCACCACTACTGAGACGGTCTCTATTCAACCTGGCGTCATCGCTAACGGTTCTGTCTCTGACGTAAACTATATCTTCTCTATCCCGGAACAGATCACCTTCCCTGCAAGTGATGGTACAGCAGGTGCTTCTATTGAGATCTATCAGGGTCAGTACCTAGAGAACACCTATACCGTCAACGACTCACTGCCTAACCAGAGATATATTATTCCCAACAATGGGGTGGATACGTCTACTCTGAGAGTAAAGGTAAAGAACAGTGCTCAGGACAACACCGTTACTGAGTATAAGTTGGTTGACTCTATTGTTGGTGTTACTAGTGCCTCCAACATCTATCTGATCCAAGAGACCACTGACGAGAAGTATGAGATCCTCTTTGGTGATGGTGTCTTTGGTAAGAAACTCCAGTCAGGCAATGTAGTCACTGTTGGGTATATCAAGACCAACGGCAAGGCAGGAAACGGCGTTCGTTTCTTCAACTTTGTCGGAACGATGAAGGATCAGGACGGTGCCACTGAAAGTGGATTCTCCGCAAACCTGTTTACCGCCACTCCTTCTGAAAATGGCGACTCTATCGAGTCACTGGAGAGTGTCAAGTATTATGCACCCCGCCTGTATGCCGCTCAGAACCGTGCTGTGACGGCGAATGACTACGAGGCAATCCTACCCTCTCTTTACCCCAACATCGAGTCTGTGAGCGCCTATGGGGGCGAAGAACTGACTCCTCCACAGTATGGTCGGGTATTCATTGCTGCCAAACCCAAGAACGGTTTCTTCCTGTCTGATCTGACCAAGAAACAACTGCTTGCTTCTCTTCGTAATTACACGATTGCAGGTATCCTGCCATCTTTTGTGGACCTGAGTTTCTTGTATGTTGAGGTAGATACTTACGTATACTACAACACCAATTTCGTTGGTGATATTGATAACCTCAAGTCCAATGTAATGAACTCCCTCACCGTCTACGGTGGTGGACGTGAGATCAACCGATTCGGTGGTCGATTCAAGTACAGCGGCATCCAGGCAACCATTGATGGTGTGGACAACTCCATCACCTCTAACATCACCCTGGTCAGGATGCGTCGTAATCTGGTTGCCAAGATCAATCAGTTTGCACAGTATGAGATCTGCTTCCTGAATCCCTTCTACTGCTCTGCCAGTTCTTACAACATCCACTCCACTGGGTTCAATGTCTCTGGTGTGGTTGGAACTTGCTACTTCTCAGATAACAAGGTCACTGCCACCACTGGTGACCTGTTCCTGTTCCAGATCCTGGAAGATGATCGTGTTCAAGTGATCAACTCCAAGTTTGGACGGATTGATTATGAGAAAGGTGAGATCATTCTTGAGACGGTAAATATCACATCCACTCTGGCAGAGAACAACATCATTGAGATTGAGGCAATCCCCCTGTCGAATGATGTCCTTGCTAGGAACGAGATGTACCTCTCGTTTGATGTGGCAAAGAGCAACATCTACATGCGTGTAGACAGCGTTGCAACTGGCAACAACAGTTCTGGTTCAAGGTTCCTTGCTCAGTCTAGTTACTTTGCTGATAAGAAGGTTCGTGGAACCATTATAACTACTACTGCCGGTTCTAATCTAATCGGTTATGTGAACGGCGAAAAATATTATGGTGATTACCACGTTATGCCTGACGGGACCAAGATGACTGGTTCCTCTCATGCTCCCGGAAGTAAGTTGATTACATCTTCACCAGTGGTCACTACCACTCTTGTTAGCGGGAGTTCTTCCTCCAGTTCCTCGTCACCATCATCTAGCGGATACTAATAAACGTGATTGAGACCTCTCTTACCCGAGTCAAAATTCATGAGGTAGTCCAAAGTCAGATTCCTGAATCTATTGATTCGGAGAATCCGCTTTTTGGAGAGTTCATGAAGCAATATTATCTCTCCCAGGAGTATCAGGGGGGATCGGTTGATATTGCAGAGAACTTAGTTGAGTATAAGAGTCTTGATGTTCTGAACAACACGAACCTGATTGGGTTCACGTCAGTTAGTCAATATGTTGGTGGTAGAGATGATGTCATCTATGTGGAGTCAACCAAGGGTTGGCCTGGGTCCTGGGGTCTGCTGAAGATCAACGATGAAATTATCACATATACCGGTATAGGCACCACTTCCTTCACAGGATGTCAGCGTGCCTTTAGTGGTATCGAGAATAACTATAAGACTAATCAACCTGAGTTCCTTACTTTCACTAATAGTGGACTGGGAACTCATGGTGCTGGGGCGCGAGTTACCAACCTCAGCAACGTTTTCCTCAAGACGTTCCTCAAAAAACTCAAGAAACAAGTTCTGCCAGGGTTCTCTGAGCGCCCACTGAACGAAAGAGTCAACCAAAGCACGTTTATTCGCCAAGCGAAAGACTTCTTCCGCACAAAAGGCACGGAAGAGTCCTTCAAAATCCTCTTCGGTGCGCTTTATGGCGAAGAGGTTGAGATGCTTCAACCCGCTCGGTACATGATTCGTCCGTCTTCTGCGGACTATCTGACCAATGATGTCATTCTGGCGAAAGCAAAGTCGGGCAATGCCCTGAAGATTGGCGGTCAGACCATCAGTCAGGGTGATGGAACCAGCGCAAGTGTGTATTCTGTCGAGTCTACGATCGTAGGCATCCACACTTACTACAAGATCAGTCTGTCAAAGGACACTACCTTTGGCGCATTTGAGCAGATCAATAAGACATATGTAACCCGTGAGATCCCTTCCGGCGCAACGATTCTCGACGTTGACTCTACAGTCGGTTTCGCTACAGCAGGATATATCTCCCTGGATGGTGAGACGTATGAGTACACAGATAAGACTTACACCCAGTTCATCGGAATTACCTCGACCACAGCAAAAACCTCAATCGGTTCTACCATCACTTGGGGTGTTGCTGCCACATCCTATGAGGATGGAGACGTTGAAAAACCCGTTGAGGTTGAAGTCGTAGGTATTCTGTCCAAATTTGTTGGTTCTTCACTGAACCAGCAACGGGAAAGCGTCCTCAACGTCAAGCAACTCGGAAACGTTGAGACTGATGCCCGGTTTACCACCTGGATCCAGAACTCTTCTCCCAAGCACACTCTTGTGGGGTGGAAGTTAGTTGGTACTGGCAAGTACCAGTTGGATCTGAGCAGACCTCATGACTTCTCTAAAGAAGACAAACTTGATGTTGTAGATCCTGATAACAATGTCAATCCTGCAACAATCACCAGCATCGTTGACAGTCACAGCATTGTTGTCACCACTGCGACACTGAATACCAACATCACCTACTTCATTCGTAGGAATCTGAAACTTCAGGACAAGTACACCGCTGATGTTCAGGCAACCTACAGGGGTCCTGACGATTCAGTGTATGTGGCATCTAACAGTCTGCCACACTGGACGATGAATGCCTCTAAGCGTTCTCGTACACTGTATCCATACCTGCAGCAGTTTGGTACTGAACTTGAGATCATTGATCACCACTTTGCTGATGGTGATATTGTCACGTATGCCAAGGTGCAGGGTGACAAGTTAGACAACCTGGTTGATGGTGATTCATACTATGTGAAGCGTATCAATGGTAACAAGTTCTCCCTTGCTTACACGTCAGAGAACGTCCGTAACGGTATCTACATCGTTGGTATCACCACGTCAGATTCTAACAGGCAGACTGAGCATAGTTTTACCCCTGTGCAGTTTGTTGGTAAGGATAAGGGTGCCCAACAACTGCTCCGTAAGTTCCCAGTCCCCACGTTTGACGAGACTCCCACTGAAACTGTTCCTGGTGGTATCGGACTGTTTGCTAACGGCGTTGAAATCCAATCTTATAAGTCTAGCGAAAAGTTATTCTATGGTGCTCTGAATAGCATCGATGTTCTGAACTCAGGGTCAGATTTCGATGTAATGAATCCCCCTCGTCTGTCCGTCACACAACCCGGTCACGTCGGTTTGGGTGCATCTTGCGTTGCTCAGGTTCAAGGCACCTTGCAGGAGATCCTGGTGGACACTGAGGGCGTGGATTATCAGGAGATGCCCCTGGTATCCATCAAAGGTGGTAACCACAAGGGATCTGCAGTCATCATTCCTCAGTTGAAGATTGTTCCTCAAGTGGCAGAGTTTGATGCAACTTCTGCTGG
>MDTC01187316.1_pt1 | contig 19853 bp, 14 predicted proteins | sample 811181 | NCBI WGS metagenome assembly MDTC01 (sample SAMN05326644, study PRJNA326480) | marine metagenome | isolation source: seawater | place: Pacific Ocean: North | collected 2011 | reverse complement strand
ATATCGCGATATAAACGAAAAATCCGTATATACCGTTTGAATGGTCCCTCCTCTCGAAAGGCTTGAGAGGAGGGAAGGAGCAAAGCGACAGGGTGGAGAGTTTGTTGAGGCATATGTTGCAAAGCGCACGAAGCAAATCAGCCACGAAGAAAGAATAACCCCATCAGTCCGAGCGAACGCTCGTCCAGCTCTCCCTACGCGACTTTCTCTCTGCTTCTGTCGGCAAGGGTGGCGATGAAAAACCCCATCAGTCCGAGCGAACGCTCGTCCAGCTTCCCCTACTCAACTTCGTTGGCAAGGGGAGAGATGCATATCAAACGATATATCGCGATATAAACGAAAAATCCGTATATACCGTTTGAATGGTCCCTCCTCTCGAAAGGCTTGAGAGGAGGGAAGGAGCGAAGTGACAGGGAGGAGAGTTTGTTGAGGGAGGGATTAGCCGGTCATTCGAATCCATCGAGGGACAAACAAGTCAAATGCTCAAAAACATCGAAGGCAAGGGCATTGCCTGCTATGCCCGAAGTCGAAGCAATCGAGCCTCCACCGGTTTCGGATGAGCGGAGAACATCCCGAACGGATCAGAACTCTGGCTAAATCCTCTATATATCGGTTGAATGAGACCCCCTTCTCCCAAGGCTGGAGAAGGGTTGGGGTGGAGAGTTTGTTGAGGCGTATGTTGCAAAGCGTACGGAGCAAATCAACCAGGAAGAAAAGCCTCTGCAAGAAGGGCTCTGTAAACGGTAGAGCCCCAAACCCGCAGGGGTTCAATTGCGGTCCAGCGCGCTGCGCTGGTGCAACGTCCGCCGGAGCAGCCTTCAAGAAGCTCTTGTGTGCATTGGTTGGAACAAACGATTTTTGGGGAGGATTGGAGAGGAGTGAGGTTTTGGGGAGGGGTTAGGCGGGCTGTGCTTCGTTGGTTTTGGCTTCGTCATTGCCGGATGCAGCAGGGGTGACGGGCTCAAGGACTTCGTAGAGGATGTCTTGCATCTCGTCGAGGAACGCAAATTCGAGGTCGTTGCGTGCTTCTTCGGGGAGCTCTTCGAGGTCTTTTTGGTTTTTGGCGGGCAGGATGACTTTTTTGATACCTGCGCGGTGTGCAGCGAGGACTTTCTCTTTCACACCACCGACAGGAAGGACTTTTCCGCGCAGTGTAATCTCACCAGTCATGGCGACATCACCACGTACACATTGTCCACGAAGGAGCGATGTGATCGCTGAAATAAGCGCGACACCTGCGGAGGGACCTTCTTTGGGGACGGCACCTGCAGGGACGTGAATGTGGATATCCCAATTTTTTTGGAAATCATCGGGAACACCCATTGTTTCGGCATTGGCACGGATATATGCGAGCGCAATCTCGGCCGATTCTTTCATCACGTCACCGAGTTTACCGGTCATGGTGAGTTTGCCATTCCCGTGCATTCTGGTGGCTTCGATGAAGAGGAGGTCACCACCACTTGGTGTCCACGCGAGGCCAGTGGCAACACCGGGCAGCTGTGTACGTTCAGCAGCTTCGGGGAAGTGTTTGACCTGTCCGAGGTAGTCAGTGATGTTGGTTTCAGAGATTGTGTGTGAAGAGTCGTCACCTTTGGCGACGTCGACAGCGACTTTACGACAGAGTGTGCGGATCTCGCGTTCAAGTTGGCGGACACCGGCTTCACGTGTGAAGCTCTCAATAGCGGCTTTGATCGCTTCTTCTGAGATGTCGATGTGGTCTTCTTTGAGTCCGTGATCTTTGACTTGCTTGGGGATCAAGTGTTGCAGGGCAATGTTGAGTTTCTCTTGCCATGTGTAGCCGCTGATCTCGATAATCTCCATCCTGTCGCGGAGAGCGGGCTGGATGGGGTCGAGTTGGTTGGCTGTACAGATGAAGAACACGTTGGAGAGATCGTAAGGGATCTCCAGGTAGTGATCGGAGAAGGTCTCATTCTGCTCTGGATCGAGGACTTCGAGCAGCGCGGAAGATGGATCGCCGCGGTAGCTCATGCCGAGTTTATCGATCTCATCGAGGATAAAGACGGGATTGACTGTTCCCGCTTTTCTCATGCCCTGGATGATACGACCGGGGAGGGCACCAACGTAGGTTCGTCGGTGACCGCGGATTTCAGCTTCGTCGCGTACACCACCGAGGGAGAGGCGAACGAATTCGCGTCCGAGTGCTTTGGCGATGGAGCGTCCGAGAGATGTTTTACCAACCCCTGGAGGTCCGACAAAACAGAGGATGGGGCCGCGCTTTTCTGGGTTCAGCTTACGGACTGCGAGGTACTCGACGATACGGTCTTTGACCTTGTTGAGGCCGTAGTGATCGTTGTTGAGTACATCGATGACAGTTTCGAGGTCGAAGGTGTCATCGGAGGCTTTGGTCCAGGGGAGGCTGGAGAGCCATTCGAGATAGGTTTTTGCGACCATGTACTCTGCTTGTGCAGGGTTCATTGCGCGCAAGCGATTAAGCTCGCGGTCGGCCATCTCTTGCGCATCCTCTGGGAGGTCTGCGTTTTTGATTTTCTTTTCGAGGGTTTCGATGTCTGCCGTTTTGTAATCATCTTCACCGAGCTCTTTTTGGATCGCTTTGAGCTGTTGTCGGAGAATGGTCTCACGTTGGCTTTTGGCGACATCGTCGCGGAGGTGGTTTTCGATCTCTTTACGAACGGAGAGGACTTGCTTGATGCGACTGAGCAGCTCAAGTGTCGTCTCAAGGCGTTCTTTGAGTGAGAAGGTGCTGAGGACCTTCATTTTGTCTTCGAGTGAGAGATCGAGTGTGGAGGCGATCATATCTGCAAGTTGACCGGGCTCCTGGATTTCGGAGAGCATCTTCTCTGCGCCACGTGGTAGCTCAGGAGTGAGCTTGATGACTTCCCGTGCGACTTTGCGCAACGTTTGGTCAAGCGCGTGGACTTCGAGATCCTCTTCGTCAGTCTCTTCGTCGACGGGTGTGACTTCGGAGAGCCAGTAGGGATCATCGGAGATGATACGGTCGAGGACGATGCGTTGGATCCCTTGGACCATCAAACTGTAGGTGTTGCGACCTGTTTTCTGGATCTTGAGAATGCGTGCAAGGGTTCCCACCCGGTAGAGATCTTCTTCTTTTGGATCTTCAATTTCTGGATCACGTTGTGTGATGATAGCCAGAAGGGTCTCTGTCGGGTCTGCAGCTTTGATCAACGCGATGGACTTAGGGCGTCCAACATTTAATGTGATAACGCCGCCTGGGAAAAAGACCCCATTACGTAAGGGAAGTAGGGGCAGCGACTGCTGATTTTCTATCGACATTCAAAACACTCCTTCTCAAAAAACAGGGTAACGCGACCATCTTATATGGTGCATATCATGGAAACAGGAGCCGAACAGATTTGGTCTCAGATTCTTGTCGTCTGTTTCACTTTTGTTCAACAACATATTCGATCAAACGACCCATTCATGTCATTTTTTAATCTATGGGGATGCAGTGCCGGACGCCATCGTGTTGGGGGTGCATATGAGGCAGGCGTATGGTGGACGCAAGATATCTTCGATGTGTGTTAAGGACTCTTTTTTGTGTAAATGAACATCCCTTAACACCATCTATTACGATGTTCTGAAAGATAGTGCTGACATAAGAATGTGTCAAGAAAAAGCTGTGTACAAACTTTCACACTACTACCATCCCCACGCTGAAAGTCAAGCTCCAAGGGAGATAAAGCATCCAACCTATCGAGACTTGGTTTGATCTTCTTCTGCGTGTACAGAGGACAATCTGTGGTGAAAGTCCGCGAGCGCATGAAGAACTTGTTGTTTTGGCCCGATCACTCGGGGGATCCCCTCGGGGAGGGCCTGTAAGAAGCGCTGCCCATAGCGTTTTTCGACGACGCGCTTGTCCAGGATGAGCACAGTCCCGTGATCTCCCTGACTTCGAATCAATCGACCAAATCCTTGTTTAAATTTGATCGTCGCGGCGGGGACTGTGTACTCCAAAAAGGAGTTACCACCTTTCGTCTCGATCGATTCCATCCTCGCTTCGATCAGTGGCTCCGAAGGAACCCGAAAGGGGAGCCGCATCAAGATCACATGTTGTAGAGCACGTCCTCTTACATCGACACCCTCCCAAAAGGAGTCTGTGCCAAAGAGCACACTGCGCTCATCATCGATTTTCTTTTTGAGCAGCACATGTCGTTGTGCTTTCCCCTGACAAAGAGACTCGATCCCAAGCTCGGCTTTAAGCCTTGGCGCGAGCTTTTCGTACAAAAAGTGCAGTTGTTTGAATGACGTGGAGAGCACGAACGCGCGTCCGTCTGATAATCGCAGTGATTCAAAGATAAAGTCGATGATGTTCACGTCAAAGGCCGGATCTTTTGGACTCAACACATCGGTTGGGATGCCGATCAGCGCTTGCTTGGGGTAATCAAAAGGCGAGGGGTAACATGCCGTGTCAAAGCGACTCTCGGGGATCAGGTTGAGCCCCAATCGGTGGCCGATGTAGCTAAAGTCTTTCTTCTCTGTGGCGAGTGTGGCAGATGTAAAGACGACGCTCCCAAAACGATCGTAAATCATCCGCTCCAAAGACGCACCGATCTCCAATGGCGCTGCCTGGAATTTGATCAGATGGCTGTCCTTTGTGCGTAGCTCGATCCAACGCACGAGCTCCTCTTCTTCTTCTGGATCGGGTTGGACGACAGCGTCGATGGCTGCGTCGACGAGCGTTTTGTCTGCGTGCGATGATTCCTCTGTTGGTAGGGTAAAGAACATCTCCAATGTCGACGCTGCGTTCCCGATTCTGTTGATGGCACCGGCGAGATCCATGAGAGGACCGACAAATTGTTTTTCGACTTGTTGTGTGGCCTCTTCCATGTGAGATGCGAAGCGCATCAACGCCTCACATAACGTGTGAAGATCTCGCGCCCAATGCATCCCCAACTCTTGCAATCCTGACCAGGGACCGCGCTCGACGAATGATTGTGTGACGCGGATCTTCATCGTGTTGTCGAACTGCTCTTCGTCTGGCGAGATCAACAAATTGTGGATCTTCTCGCTGCGACGGAGCGCCTGTTGACGTTGATTGCGGACTTCTGGGAGCAAGTGTTCGAGCACCTGCCGTCGAAGCTGCTCCGAGTCCTTGATAAAGCGATGGTTGTTGAGCAGCAATTGGGCGAGCGTGACGAGTAAACCGATCTCTTCGCGCCGGCGATTGAACTTGAGCAGCATCGCGAGGGCGCGCGTAATCCCACCTCTCGTGACCTGAAATCCCAAGAACGAACTTCCTGCGTCTTCGATGTTGTGGGATTCGTCGAGGACGATCCTTTTGTAGGGTGGTAACAACGCCGCCGCGTGGTAATTGTCTGAGGCTTCTCGTAGCGCAAGATCGGCGAACAGGACGTGGTGGTTGGTGATCAGTAAGTCGGCCTTCATCTGTCGGCGTCGTGCAATATAGTAGAAGCAGCTGTTGTAGTACTCACAACGCGAGCGTTGGCAGGTGTCTGCGTCTGCTGAGACGAGCGACCAGACCTGTTGTTTGGGAACCTCTTTTAGTGATGAACGATCGCCTGAGGCTGTGCGTTTCGCCCACTTGACGAGCCTCTGGAGCTGGAACCGATCTTCGTATTCATCGAGGTTGTCTGGGTCTGCCCCGTTCTGGTGGAGCTTGCGCAGGCAGAGATAGTTGCTACGTCCTTTCACCAAGACCGCTTCGAAAGCTTCGCCGAGGACTCGTTTGAGAAAGGGGATGTCCTTCAGGTAGATCTGCTCTTGGAGGTTGATCGTGTTGGTAGAGATAAGCACTCGCTCTCTATTTTTTCGCGCCCAGTAAATCGCGGGGATAAGATAGGCGAGAGATTTTCCCGTCCCCGTCCCGGCTTCGGCCATCAAGACCTGATCTCTGTTAAAGGCACGAACGACTTGTGAGAGCAACTCGATTTGTTCCTGACGCTTTTCGTAATTGGGGAGACTTTCTGCGAGAGGACCTTCTTCTCCAAGGAGCGCAGCCATCGCTTCTTCATCGAGTTCAACGGCTTCTGTCTCTTCTCGCTGTGGCTCCAACAAGGGATACAGCTCGGAGACTTCATTGTTGATCAGGAAGACCCCGACACCTTTGCCGTTAAAGCGGTGGGAGAGCTTCTCATCGACTTGTGTCGGGATCAATTGCCCCGTTGGCAGATTGTGCAGGATCACGTCGCCTGTTTGGGGGAGCGAGTAGAGCATCATCAGCGCCCGAGGGCTCGCACGGCATATCTGCCGGATGGCGTCGATACGACCGTCTTTCTGAGTGCTACGTCCGAGGAAGAAAAGCTCATGACCTTCTACACGTTGCAAGCTCTCTCGAAGTTGCAATTGTGCAGATTCTGTAAGGTAATGTTCGATGATGGGCACGTTGTTGGGCTCCTCAATGAAGTCTCAAAAGTGGGCAATGGTATGCAACCATATCACGTTGTGCAATACCTCAGCAGAGTCTTCGTTGTATCTGTCCGGTCTCAATGACAATTGTTGGAGGATGAACGAGGGGGAGGCTGTATGGTTGGTGAGGTCGCAAGAGGTGGGTTCATCTTTCGCACTTCATTCAATGAAGTGGAAGTGAGGGGAGAGCGTGCGAGCTGCCTGAAGGAAACACTTGCGCACAACCTTGTCTTTTGTGATGAAATCGTGTAAAAAATGCAAGATGTTGCGAGATGCGGGATTGTATCCGACCCTACCTCATGATACGCTGTCTTGATTTTGTGGTTGTTGCTCTTCATATTCCTGGTAACATCCCACTTTCCACCACAAGCCACTCTCTGGTCTTCGTGAAACCATCCTGAACTTGTGGTGTTTGATCCAACAGCGAGCAGCGTCCACTTTTGTGGAGGCTTCCATTGGCTCATCAACACCCCTCCATGGGGTAACGTCATATAGAATCTTTGATTTCTTTGATGAAGGTTAGGATTTCATTCAATTTTTTGGTTGGAGTGTGCAATGAAATATGTGGCACGTGTCATGTTTGTTCTGTTGCTTGGTAGCCTGTTTTTCTTCGTTATGAACTGTTCTCCGGCAGGGCAGGCATGTGACGAGAACAACAAATGTCCCGACGGGCAGGTCTGTAGCGCAGAAGGAAAGTGTGTCAGTAAGTCCGGCACCGACGGTGGTGGCGGAGAAGGCGTGACTGAGAAACCTCAGGCGACACCTTGTACAAGTGATTTGAACTGTGAAAGCGACGAGTTTTGTAAAGACAAAAAATGTACAAAACTTCCTGATTCATGCGAGAAAACAGAGGACTGTGGTGACATCCGTTACTGCGATCCTGCTGACAAAAAGTGCAAAGACATCGTCTGTAAATTTGATGATCAATGTCCCGATGCACACGCATGCAACACGACCACGGGGAAATGTGAGCCCGCGAAGGCTTGCAAAGACTCCGCAGAGTGTCCTAATGGATGGACCTGTAACACGTGTCGTGGAACCTGTACTGTCTCCTTGGGAACAGGACGTTGTAACGAAGACTTTAACTGCCCTGGTGGGATCGAGCTCGAATGGTGTGATAAGTGCATCAAAGAGTGTCGCCCACGACAAAAACTCTGCTCACCTTGTGTCAAAGATGACCAGTGTGGTGACACAACAGACCACTGCCTCCCCGATCAACTCAACCCACAAAGTGGACGTAAATTCTGTGGTCGCGAATGTCAGCAAGGTATCTTCTGTGCACCTGGCTTCAAATGTAAAGACTTCCCCGACCTGAAGACCCCCAAACAATGTGTCCCTGTCTCCGGTGACTGTGATAAGCCCGGTGAGTGTGAGACCAACGCGGACTGTGTCGGTGCAGGTAAGATCTGCGATCCCGGAAGCAAGCGCTGTGTCGCTGGTTGTGAAGGGGACGCCAACTGCCCTGTTCGTACACAAGAAGCTTGTACAACAGACCAAAACTGTAAAAACCCCAACGCAAAATGTACTGGTGGAAGCTGTGTCGTCCAACTCTCCTGTTGTCGTGGACGATGTGGTGTCCCTTGTAGTAGTGACAGCGAGTGCGAGCAAAACGAATCATGTACAGACGGTTGTTGTGCGGTTGAAGGCGAGTGTACCACTAGCCGCGACTGTCAAGACAAAGAGTACTGTGACCAAACCACCGGTCTTTGTACACCTGGATGTCAAACCGCACAGGACTGTGGACTTCCCGATCCCAAAAAGAACCGCTGTCGCTTCAAGTGTGTGTCCAACAAGTGCGAAGAAGATTGCTCTTGTCGCAACCCACACCTCGACTGTACACCTGTGAAATTCTGTCCCAAAGATCAGACCGATCCCAACGCACCTTGTCGTAAGCCCATTGGGCCCGTGTGTAAATCATGCTCCGGCAACAAAGAGTGTGCGTGTAAAGACGGTGATGATTGCAAATACATCTGTGAAAAACGCGAGTGTAAAGCAGATACGGACTGTGCGGATATGCCGGGTGGTGCGACCAAATGTTACAACGACCGTTGTAGTACCAAAAAGGCTTGTCGCTCCGATGCTGACTGTCCCGCCGCGCTTAACGAGAAGTGCGAAAACGGTTTCTGTGCTGAGAACTGCCACAACCAATGTGTCAATCTTCAGTCTGGCGCACGTTGCTTTACAGGATGTGATCCACGTGGTGATGGTACCGAGTGTCCTTCACGTCTGATCTGTAGCGAGCTGTTGCCACAGTCCGCATCTGGTCCCAAGTGTAAGTCCAGCACCACACTTTGCCAGCAAGACTCTGACTGTACCGATGCGACGCAAAATAAGTGTGGACCTGATGGATACTGTACATCTTGTGGGGCCGGAAAGGTCTGTCGTAACCTCAACCAGGACGATCCTAACGATCTGATCTGTATCCCCATGCCACAAACGGTTTGTGGTGACTTCTCAGGTGTTCTCTGTAAGGAGGCTGGATTCTAGACATGATGTGGTGGTCTCGAAGGTTGTGGCGCTACAGAGGACGTCTCCTCGCTCTCTTTCACACAACCTTCGTATCTCTCGACCACCATGTCTCCTCTTTTTTCCCCCCTCCAATGAACATTTCTTCACCATTTCCCGTTTTTCAGTTGGTTTCTTTTTTCGCACTGTATGGGCGAGCTTCGTCCGCGTGCGGCATTCTTAAAAGTGAGCACGTATGAAATTCATGTTACGTACACCCAAGAAGATCTGGATGTTGTTTTTGTTCGGTGCAGTGGTTGTCGGCCTTAGCGGGTGTAAACGTTCGGGTACCAAGCTGGAAGAGACAAAACAACCCAACCCCCTTTACCAAACCGAGCGTCCCAAGGTAGAAGGGCACCTGTTGGCTTCCAACAGACGCTACATGTATCAATCTGCGACGATCGATCTGGCGCAGGCCAACGCGATCCTCGGTGGTTTTGTGTACAAGGCAGCGTCGACATACCAAGCCAAGCGCGGTGGGCGAGCGCTCCTGCTCAAACACAAATTTACGATCACCCAGCGTCCCAACGGCGACTTCCATGCTGTTGTCCGCAACAACCACAAGAAGGGACACGACGTGATCTGGGTGAATGGAAAATTATACTGGCGAGGGCGTTTTCGTCCGTACCGTATGACCTCCAAGAACCTCAAGATTGCGCATCGTTGGCAACTTCGTGGTTATGGACGCTGGCGCGCACTGCTCGGCATCTTTGGTCCTCATCTTGATCTACAAGAAGAGGGCGCTTGTCAGCAATTAAATCGGATCTGTCGTAAATACCGGGTCACTTTTCGGGCGACTCCCCACAAGGAAAAGACCTTCGAAGCGGGAACTGCATGGGCCGGAAAGGTGCCTGACAAGACACGCGGAAGCGCGGCTGGTCAGCCACGTGTCCCCATGTCTGCTTCTGGGCGTTTGTGGGTCGATCGCCAAAGTGGTCTGGTCCTGAAGGTCAATTTTCGCGGGACGTATCGTCTCGGAAAAGGCCAGGGCGTCGTGACCTCTGTGCGTTTGGACGCTGGCTTTACAAAGACCGGTGGCGGAGTGATCAGCCCACCACAAAAGATCGTTCAGGTTGGGGTCACCCCCCAACCGAAAGACCCATTCGCACGAAAAAAACCATTTTATTTTCAACCACCACCTTCCAGAAAAAAGAAGAAGTGAGGAGAATTCCTTTTGGATAACACACTTGCCACCCAAGAAACGACAACAACTTCCATCGACTCACGTGAGCTGGCGCTCAAAATTTGTGAGTGGGTTCATGATAAAAAAGGTCGAAACCTTCGTCTTTACAGTGTCGCTGAAGCGTGCTCTTACGCTGACTATATCGTGATCTGTAGTGGTACATCTGATCGACACATTTCCGCGATGGCCGATGATATAAAGGTCAGCGCCAAGAAATTTGGACGGACGTTGATCGGAACTGAAGGCGCAAACCAGGGACACTGGGTCCTGCTCGATTTTGGCGATCTCGTCGTTCACCTCTTTTACGAGCCTGTCCGCGAATACTACGAGCTCGATCGGCTCTGGAGTGACCATCGTGTCTCGACCCAAGACGCTTCCAAATACGACGCCTCTGCGCCTGTCCTGGAAGAAGATGACGACGACGATGACGATGATGACGAATACTAAAAGCGTTCGTCTGTCATAAGATTCCAAACTCCCGCTCCCTCCAACACATCACAACGTAGAAAGGCAGCTCGATGAAGTGGTCCGTTTTGGTTGTTGGGCGACTCAAAGATAAGTACCTTGAGGAAGGCATGCAGCATTATCTCAAGCGACTCAAAAGGTACTGTTCCATCGAGATCGTTCGGCTGAAAGAAGAAAAGAAAAACAACCCCCAAATGGAGCTGACCGCGAGAGCCACTGAGGGCGCTCGCATCCTCTCGCATGTCAAACCTGATGACATTCTTGTGGCGATGAGTGAAGAGGGGAAGCTCTACGATAGCCGCGAGTGGTCCGAGCAGATGCAGGACTGGTTACAGCGAGCACGTGGACGCATTATCTTCGTGATTGGGAGTGGTCCCGGCCTCGATGAGAGCGTAAAAAAACGTGCTGACGTCCTCGTCTCTCTCTCCAGACTTACATTCCCGCACCAGATCGCACACCTCCTCCTCCTCGAACAACTCTACCGGGGCTGGACCATCCACAACAACGAACCCTACCACCGCTAGTCGAACCCTATCACCGCTAGTCGAATCCTATCACCACACATCAGAGCGTTTGGACATCCCTGGTATATCTCTTGCTGTTCAGCCTGTTTTTGACAACCAAGAGAGAACAGGAGTGATAAATGGTGATACAAAGTGAGTATTGGGGAGCACTTCGAACGCTACTCTTTCCGGTCCGATGTGTGATGTGTCGGGTGCCTCTGTGGGATGGCGGTGGGTTAGGAGGGTTGTGTCCAGATTGTAGACAGGGTGTGTTTCGATTGGAGTCACCTCTGTGTGTGTCTTGTGGCCGCCCTCTGTACGAATTGGATGAGGCGCTTGTGGCGCAAGTCTCTCGTGCTGCTGATGAGCTGCTGTGTTGGCGTTGTGAAAAGCAGCCCGTCTATTTTCGACATGCGAGAAGTCTTTATGCCTACGCTGGGGGGTTGCGAGAGTTGGTCCATCGTTATAAATATCAGCTTCATTTGCCTGCCGGCGTTGCGCTTCAGACGTTCTTTGCAGAGGGTTGTATGCACTTAGAGCGAGATTGGGGGCAATATACATACGTGGCACCTATCCCTGTCTCCAACAAACGCCTGCGGATGAGGGGATTCAACCAATCTTGGGCGCTTGTTGAGAGTATCCCTACGTTGTGCTTTCATCAACGCGAACCAGCGTTGTTGAGGCGGAGAGAGGATACGCCGTCTCAGGCTTTGTTGTCAGCGCAAGAGCGTTTTGAGAATATTTTGGGTGCGATCGAGGTGTGTTCTGACTTTGTCGGTTCTTTGGAGGGCGCTACGATTTTACTGGTGGACGATCTCTTTACGACAGGCGCGACAGCACAGGCCTGCGCGAGAGCGTTGTGTGACGTTGGAGCGCAGGCCGTTGACGTGTTGACCTTGTGCCGCGGGATTTTATGAGGTCGTCTTGTTCGGCTTGTAGATTCTCGCGTGGTGGTGTAGATATGACGTCTGAGCGACAGGACATCACACCAAATGGAGGTTTCCCTTGAACAAGACAGGCATGGCAGAAGCGCAACGTACACAACATTATACAACCCTGCTCGGGAAGATTGACGATCTATCGAGCCGACAACACGAGACATTTGGTGAGGAGATTCGTTGTCAAAAGGGATGTGACAGTTGTTGTCGACCACCTGACTCGTTGTTCTTGATCGAAGTGGAGGCGCTACAAAAGGGATTGAGGGGACTTCACGAGGATGCGCGTGTGTTGGTGAAACAGCAGCTTGAGGCTTACAAGACAAACGCACGGGAGATGTGTCCTATGCTTCATGAGGGTGGTTGCATGGTGTATGAGGCGCGACCTTCTATTTGCCGGACACATGGTTACGCGATCTTTTGGCGCGAAGAAGAGAAGCTCTCCTGGTGTCCTCTTAATTTTACCGACGTCACACCCGAAAAAGATGACGCCTTCGATATTGAACGGCTCAACCAGATGCTCTCATTGGTGACGCAGCTGAGTTGGCCTGGTGAGGAGGCCCGGCGCGACCTTGTCGAGGTGATTGAGGAGGCGCTGGGTGAAGCGGAGGGGACGGAGATATGAAGCAACTCACTGGCAAAGTTGTCAGCCCCGGAGTCGCGCTCGCTCCCGCCTGTATACACACTGACTCCGCTGAGCATTCTATATGGATAGAGGGACAGAGCCGGACGTTCTCTTCTGAACAAGAGCGTGTGGAGAGTGAACGGCAGAGATTTGCCTTGGCGTGTGCGAAGGTGGAGGCTGAGATCGAATCTTCGAGCCAGAAGGTCTCCTCTCAGCTCAGTGAAGAGGCGGCAGAGATCTTTGAGGCGCATCTGTTATTTTTACAAGACGAGGAGCTGCTCGCGCTCTTCGATGAAGAACTCCAACAGCCTGGAAGTCTCGCAGAAGAGGCTCTGATGCGCTCTCTTGAGAGATGCAAACAGTCGTTCTTGATGATGGAAGATGATTACCTGCGACAACGCGTGATCGATCTGCAGGACGTGTGGTTCCAGGTGATCGCGGCCTTACGGGGACACGCAGGGGACGCGATCCAAAGAGAGCGTGGAGACTTTATTTTGGTGGCGAGGGAGTTGTATCCTTCGACCCTCGCGAAGATGCCCTTCGAGCAACTCAAGGGGATCGTGACAGAAGAGGGGGGAGAGCTTAGTCATATCGCAGTGATGGCACATTCTTTGGGGGTCCCCTATCTCATCGATGTCGATCGCCTGTGTGAGCACGTTGAGTCCGGGCAGATGCTCGCATTGGACGGGGAGAAAGGGCTCCTGTATGTCGAGCCAGACTTTGCGTTTGAGGCAAAGTACCAGGCCAAACAGGCGTTGTGGCAACAGAGTAAAGATGTCGAGCTTGAGACGGCCATGTTGCCTGGACGTACGAGGTGTGGTGAGGCGATCTCTTTGCGGGCCAACGTCAACTTCCTTCACTCTGTGGAGCACGTGGCGCTCGTTGGTGGTGAAGGGATTGGGTTGTTTCGCACCGAGTTTTTGTTTATGGGGCGAGAGACGTTACCGGCTGAGGATGAACAGTACGCGCTGTATCGCGAGGTCGCCGAGAAGATGGCGCCCGCACCTGTGACGTTCCGGATCTTGGACATTGGGGGTGACAAGCAACTCTCGTATTTTCCGTTGCCAGAGGAGGAGAATCCGCAGCTTGGCTGGCGTGGGATCAGGGTCTCGTTGGCACATGATGAGCTTTTGCTCCCACAGCTTTGTGCCTTGTGGCGTGCGAGCGCACATGGGAATGTGCGTGTGATGGTGCCTGTGTTGAGCACGTATGAGGAGGTGGAGGCGTTTTTGCGCATCGTTGAAGAAGCTCGTCGGAGTGTGCTGCGCCGGGGGCTGCCTGTTGGTACGCTCCCTTTGGGGTTGATGGTCGAGACGCCTTCTGCCGCGTTGATGCTGGACTTTTTGGCAGACGCGGTCGATTTCTTCTCCGTTGGGACGAATGATCTGTTGCAGTTGTTGATGGGGGCGGATCGAAACAATCGACAAGTTGGACATCTCGTAAATCCACTGCAACCCGCGTTGTTGCGTCTGCTTGGGCAGCTCTGTGAGGTGGCTACGCGCTGTCAAAAGCCGATCTCCGTATGTGGAGAGATGGCGAGTGATCCGTTGTTTTTGCCGCTGTTGATAGGGCTTGGGTTTCGCGAACTGAGTGTCGCCTCGCGCTTTCTACCTGTGATTCGTCAGCGGCTTCGTCTATTTACCCTCGAAGAATCCGTTGTTCTCGCCGAACAGGTCGCAAAGACCCCCTCCCATATGAAAATTTTCCAGGCTGTCCGTGCATTTGAAGAGCGTATCCTGAAACGGGCAGAGTAAGCTCGTTAACGTTCAGGTTGTGTGCTGAGTGGCGAGCGCTTGCATACGGCGAAAGATGTTGAAGAGGCTATTCGTTCGTCCAGGCATCACACTCTGTTGGACACCGAGTGTGGAGATGAAATCCGGTGGGATGGATGCGATCTCTTCGGGGGTGAGTCCACTCATGCCTTTGATCAACAAGGCGAGCACGCCGCGAATCAGCTTGGCGTCTGCGTCGCCGACGTAGTAGATCTTTCCGTCTTCAATGTAGGCGTCGAGGCGGACCTTTACGGTGCAGCCAGGGACAAGCTCGGCTGAGGTCTCAAAGGATGGGGGGATGGGTGGCAGTGTGTCGGCTTGTTGGATCAGTGTGAGCAGTTTTTGTCGTCTGTCAGGCGCATCAGAGAGGAGCGCGAGTTGGCTCTGTAGGGAGGTGGGCAATACTTCTGTCATCGGTGTACTCTTTTTCGTTGGACTGCTGATCAGGATGATGTGTGGTCTGTTTGGAGCTGCTCGACGATCTGTTTGATGGCGAGGAATCCATCGACAAGTCGAGGTGATGGGCGTCCCATGTAGGCTTCGGAGATGCAAAAGACCCGCTTCTCTTGGACGAATGGGAGGTCTTGCCATGCTTCGTTGCGGTAGATCACGTCAGGTCGGTATTTTTCAAATGGGACACCACACCAGGAGATGATCACGGCGTCTGGGTTGATCTTTGCGATCTCTTCGTCTGTGAGGGGGCGGCTCTTTACGTCCTCATGACCAAGGGGGTTGTGTCCTCCTGCACGTTCGATGAGATCGTGAATCCAACTCTTATTTCCTGGCGCAATCACGGGTTTGGGCCACCACTGTACGAGCAGTGTTGGAGCTTCTTTTGGAGTGGCAGGGGCTGCCGGGATCACCGCTTGCATCTCTTGGATCAGCGCTTCGCCCCGGTCTTCGACGTGAAGGGCGTGTGCGATCTCGCGTATATCTCGATATGTGTCTTCTAGTGAGACCGGCTCAGGGGCGATGTAGGGGAGCCCTTTTTGTTCGAGCTTTTCGATGTTTTTCTCATGTCCAGGGACGGTCAAAGAGGCGAGGACGAGGTCTGGCTTGAGTGCTGCGACAGTGTCGACATCGATCTCGAGATCAGGCCCCACACGTGGAAGTGTTGAGATGATCTCTTGGGGGTAGTCCGAGTGATCATCAACGCCGACCAAAAGATCGCCGCAGCCGAGTGCACATACGATCTCTGTGTTGGAACACGCCAGTGACACCACTCTCATCGATTTTCTCTCCACTTTCTGCTATCCTGCCTTTTTGATCTCGTTCACCAAGTCATTACATAAGGATCCTTTAGAATCGTGACACAATCAATGCAAGAGTACAAGGCCACCGTCCAATCCCTTCGTCAACTCACCCCCACTGTATATGAACTGAGCTTTCTTTGCGAGCCAGAGCTTACGTTTTTGCCTGGTTCTTTTGTGAGAATGGGACCTATGGCGAAAGATGATGCGCCCCCCATGAGGAAGTATTTTTCGATCGCCTCTGGTGATGAAAAGCGCCCTTACCAGCTCTGTATCAAAACAGGTGATGGTCCATTTGATGAGTGGTTGACGGCGCTTCAAGAAGGGGATGCGTTTGTCGTGGAGGGGCCTGGCGGAGCGTTCCGTTTTCGCGCACCTTCTCCACATAAAGAGGTCGTGATGATCGCGACGGGGACGGGGATCACGCCACTGCGCTCGATGCTCCAGTCTTCGGCGTTCTCTAAGGCGTCATTGTCTCGTGTATGTCTGCTGTTCGGCTTTTGGAGCGAAGAGGAGATCCTTTACGCTGATGAGTGGGCGGCCTCTGGTTTTGAGACGATCTATATGCTGGATCATCCTTCACAGGCATGGCAGGAGAAGGTCGGTTGGGTCACTGATTATTTGCGTGAACACCCTGACGCTTTTGATTGGCAACACACGGACTTCTATATCTGCGGTCAATCACAGATGCTCGCCGCTGTCAAAGAGCTCCTGAAGGACTACGGTGTTGAAGAGGACTCCATCCACCACGAGCGTTGGTAGGCATTCCCCTCATCCCCTCTTTTTTCATTGCATTTGCTCTAAACTCCGACATGACTAGTGCATCACCCACTTGCGGAGACGTGCATTGTCTGTGTCAATGATGAATAGTTGACCGTGCTGATCAAAGCGCAGTGTTCCCGGCGCTGAAAAGCGCACTGGACTCCCCATCCTGGGGACGACATATCCATCGACATAGCCCTTTGTGCCACCGGCGACAGTCGTGACATTGCCTTGTTTGTCGACTTGTCGCAATGAGTGATTCCCGGCGTCAGAGACCCACAATATATCCCCACGCCACGCCACCCCCGCGATCGATGAGAAACGCGCGGCTGCACCTACACCATCCGTACTTCCTGCCTGTGTCCCACCTGCAAGTAATGTCACCTGTCCGCTCGGAGCGATCAGGTAAATGCTGTGTTTTGCAGACACGACCGCGAGAGAGCCGTCCTGGTGTCTGGCCATCCATGTCGGTGAGGCCAGATGAATTTGTGTACGTGCCCCTGTTGTTTTGTTTGTAGGACCGCCTCCTGCGTAGACTTCGATTTTTCCACTCTGGAGGACACGACGGAGCATGTGATGTCCCATATCTGAAAAGAGCAGTGTTCCGTCAGGCAGGAAGAGCAGCTCCTTCGGCGACTTCAACATGGCGTTTTGCGTCGAGGGTGTGGTGCTGGGGGCAGCGGTTCCACCTCCCGCGTATGTCGTGACCTGCCCTGAGGGGGTCACACGTCTGATGAAGTGATTCGCTGTGTCAGCCACGTACAGATCACCTCCAGGTCCGATCGTGAGTCCTTCGGGGGCATAAAACTGTGCAGCCGTCCCCATCGCGTCGCGATAGCCCAGTCGTTGCCCGGCGAGGGTTGTGACACGACCTGCTCGATCCAATTTTCTGATCCTGTGGCTGCCTGTGTCTGCGATGTAGATCTGCCCGAGTGTGTCGATCGCCATACCACCTGGACGTACAAGGCTGGCTTCGTACTGACTTCCATCCGTGTTGCCTTTGGGAGCGTCTTTGAATTGTGAGCCGACCCACGTCACAATGCATTCACGGGGCATGATAGTTGGCTTTTTGCGGAGGATTTTGCGGATAACGTCGCCTGTTGAGACGTAGATATTTCCGTCTGTATCGACCTGTACCGAATGAGGCGTGTCAAAACGAGCTTGCGCCAGCGTCCCTGTCTGTGTGCCTTTCGCTGCACCTGTTAGCGTCGTGACATTTCCTGAACGATCGATCATGCGGATGCGGTGGTTTCCACTGTCTGCAACATACAGGTTCCCTTGTGTGTCCGTCGCCATGCCGTTGGGTGTAGAGAATGTTGCCTGACTTTTCGCACCGTCTTTTGCCCCTACAACACCTGTCCCTGCGAAGAGGTTGACGACATTGGAGGAGGTGATCTGGTAGATCTGGTGGTTGTCTGCGCTGACATAGCGGACACCATTTGTTGTGCTCGCGAGGCCAGTGACGAGGTGTTGTGAGGGGAGTGGGAGCTCTGCAAGCCGCGTCAGTAACCCTCCAAAGAACGATTGAAAGCTCGCGACGTTTGGGCTGCCTTTGTAGCGTGAGAGCAGGTAAGTACCCGTCGCAGCAGACAGCAATCTGAACGCCGCAGTGTTTGGGATGATTGTCGTACCAAGACCTCTTGTGTCGAGTGTTCGTAGTGTTGTTGTGCCGTCTGCTGCGAGGTCCGCAACGTATAGTGCTCCATTGTTATCTAGGCTTACATCGTGTGGAGAGAGGAAGCGCATCTTTGTTGCGTATCCATCTTGTTGCCCTGCGACTCCTGTTCCTGCGATTGTTTGGACATTTCCACATCTATCGACTTTGCGAATCATCTGGTTCTCACCATCTGCGACGTACAGGTTCCCCCAACCATCGAGACGAATACCTCGCACACCTCGCAATTGTGCGTCGATGCCTTTTCCATCGACCGCGCCGGCGAGTGCTCCTGCATATGCAGCGATACAGTTAACGGCGTACTCATCGACTTGTCCGTTGCAATCGTTGTCTTTTTGGTCACAGCTTTCGTCTTTGGTATTGTATGCGGAGAAGTGGGCTTTGTAGGCGTTGCCATCACAGGGGAGCCAGCGACCATTTTGACAAAGACGTGTGGGGGTTTTCGCGCCTTTGCAATCGCCTCGTTGTTTGAGGCAGAGGGGGGCGTTGATAAGGTCGGCGTCTTCATCGATCACGCCGTCGCAATCGTCATCTTTTCCATTGCACTCTTCGGCTTGTGCGATATGTTCGTTGATACAGGTCCCCCAGTTGCCGTTGGTACACTGTTGTGTCCCGGCTTTGCAGTCCCCCTGACATGTGTATGTTCCATTTTTCAGTGTACATCCGCTCTGGCCGGAGTAACAGCTCCGTGTGAGGCTGTTGAGAGAGCTGCCTGCCTTGTTGTCGATCTGTCCGTCACAGTCGTCATCTTTGAGGTTGCATTCTTCGGCTTGTGGGGTTTGTTGACCGAGGCAGATGCCCCACTTTCCATTGGCCTGACAGGCTCGTGTTCCTGGGGCGCATATGCCGATATTCTGGGTAGAGGTCGGACCTGTGTAGCAGCTCTCTGTGCGGGCAGGGGGCCAGCATTCACACTCCGTCAGCTCATCGACTTTGCCGTTGCAGTCGTTATCTTGCCCATCACAGACTTCTTGTTGTGGGATGATCTCGCCTTCACAACTGCCCCACGTGCCGTCAGAAAGACATGTTCGTTGTCCAACGCGACATTGTCCTTTTGATTGGGTCTCTTTGGGACCACCGTAACAAGTCTCCTTTGTGAGGGGAGGCCAGCACTGACACTTACTGTCATCATCGATTTTTCCGTTGCAGTCGTCGTCTTTGCCGTTGCAGTCCTCTTTTTGTGGGGTGACTTCACCAACACAAGCGCCCCAAATACCGTCACCTCCACAGGTTCTCTCACCAGCCTGACAGACTCCTTCGCCTTTTGTCGCGCTGTCGCCGCTGTAGCAAGTCTCTTTTTTGAGAGGGGGCCAGCATTGGCATTTGCTGTCATCATCTACTTGTCCGTTGCAATCGTCATCTTTTCCGTTGCATAGCTCTGGTTGTGGGGGGTTTTCGCCAATACACGCGCCCCAACTGCCGTTTGATTGGCAAGTCCGCTCACCTGCTTGACACTCTCCTTTGCCTTTTGTTGCACTATCACCGCTGTAACAGGTCTCTTTTTTGAGAGGAGGCCAGCACTTGCACTCATCTAATTCATCGACTTTTCCGTTGCAGTCGTTGTCTTGTCCATCACAGACTTCTTGTTGTGGGAGTTGTTGTCCTTCGCAAGCGCCCCACGTCGCGTCCTCTCGACAGTATCGAAGACCTTGTTTGCAGATACCGATGCCTTGGAGTGTTTTGTCTTCGTTTCCGAAGCAGGGCTCGACTTTCCCGGGATTGCAGATGTCTTTGCATTCAGGATCTCCGAGGTCGGTTTTGCCGTCACAGTCGTTATCGAGTCCATCTTGACAGAGTTCTTTGCCGCTCTCT
>MDTC01168710.1_pt1 | contig 19853 bp, 16 predicted proteins | sample 811181 | NCBI WGS metagenome assembly MDTC01 (sample SAMN05326644, study PRJNA326480) | marine metagenome | isolation source: seawater | place: Pacific Ocean: North | collected 2011 | reverse complement strand
TAAAATAGACAACTCTTTGCTTACCAAGCTGTCCCCTATCTAAACCAATATCGTTATTTCCTATACCCTCACTTAAACTATTAACATATAAAAATTCTTTATTTAAATCCTTAACAGTAAGGAAAGTATGATCAGTATTTTCATCATAATAAAAATTAAAAAACCCCCTAAATAATTTCATATTATTATGTTTAGAAAAATTATTTTTTGAAATTTTTTGATTTTTTTTATCATTTAATAATTTCTCAAATTTTTTGTGTTGAGACATTAAAGAAGTCGGCAAAATGATGATTAATATCAGTAAAAAAACAAACTTTTTCATAATTTATTTTGATATAATAAAACTAATAAAATTAGATATTAAATATTCATATTTTAAAAAAGAAAATTTAAATTAGCAATTCGTTAAAAATCCATAATATGTTTCAATTAGACATTTTAAAAAGATTAAATGATCGCCTGGTTGCGTTAAGGGGGTATCTTTGACATCGCAAAGAAAGAAATAGAAATTTCAAATTTAGAAGAAAAAACACTATCACCTGATTTTTGGGATAATCCAGAAGAATCTCAAATATTCATGCGTGATTTAGAGTCGAAAAAAAAATGGGTTATAGACTTTAATATAATCAAAGACTTTATAGAGGAATTAGAGGTCCTATATGATCTTCACAATGAAGAAGAAATAAATCAAAGTGAAATAGATTCATTAATATTAAAAATTGATAAACTTTTTGAGAGAATTGAATTTAAAAATATGTTATCTGATGAAGGGGATAATTTATCTGCTGTACTTCAAATAACAGCTGGTGCCGGTGGAACTGAAAGTTGTGATTGGGCAGAAATGTTGATGAGAATGTATCTTATGTGGGGAGAAAAAAATGGTTTTAAACTAAAAGAGTTGAATAATCAGCCTGGTGATGTTGCTGGTGTCAAAACCGTTACTATTGAAATTGATGGAGAATATGCTTTTGGTTGGCTAAAAGGAGAAAATGGTGTTCATAGACTAGTAAGGATTTCTCCGTTTGATAGTAATGGAAAAAGACATACCTCTTTTGCATCTGTATATGTATATCCTTTAGTAGACGATTCAATAGAAATAATTATAAACCCATCTGATATAACATGGGAAACAATGAGATCCAGTGGTGCTGGAGGACAAAATGTTAATAAGGTTGAAACAGCAGTTAGGCTTAAACATAAAACATCAGGTATTGTAATCGAAAACTCAGAAACAAGATCACAACTTGAAAACAAAGGAAAAGCAATGCAGTTACTTAAATCTCAACTATATGAAATTGAATTACAAAAAAAGTTATCAGCTCGAGATGAAATTGAAGCTTCAAAAATGAAAATTGAATGGGGATCCCAAATAAGAAATTATGTTATGCATCCATACAAGCTTATTAAAGATGTAAGGTCTAAAGTTGAGACAGCTGATATTGAATCAGTTATGAATGGCTCAATAGATATATTTCTAAAAGGATATTTGATGTTTACAGGGCAAAAAAATTGAAATTAATTGTTTTTATTCCTTTTTAACCCTTCCTCTAACCAATTTTTAAATTTTTTGGTGCTTGTATACTGTATTGGTTCATTTAATATGTCACCGTTTGCTGTCATTAAGACATAAAATGGTTGAGATGCTGTTTTAAAATTCAAATATTGAAATGTTGACCATTTTTGACCAACTGTTTCAATTGATTTTACTGTACCATTTGGTCTTCGTAATTTGAATTTTTTATTTTCTGGAAGTTCTGATCTATCATCTACATATAAGGATATTAAAATTAGTTCATTTTTTAATATTTCATAAACCTCTTTATTCGACCATACATTTTCTTCCATTCTTCTACAATTAACACATGCCCAACCAGTAAAATCTAATAAGATTGGTTTGTTAACTTGTTCTGAAACTCTTTTACCTACATAAAAATCTTTATAACAATCTAGGTTTAGTGGACATTCATTATTTGTATTGCTAAAACTATAAAAAGTTGGAGGAGGAAAACCACTAAGAAACTTTAGATTATTATTATTTGTCACTAGTCCTAAAAATAAATAACCAGTAAAAAAAAGGAAACAAAAACCTAAAATTCCTCTTGATTGACTAATCTTTGATTTAACTTCATTTGGAAACCTTAGTATTCCAAATAAATAAAGTGAAGTAAGAAATGAAATTAAAGTCCAAGTTAGTATAAAAGTCTCTCTTTTTAAAATTCCCCAATTGGAAACTAGATCTGCATTTGAAAAAAACTTTAAAGCTAAGGCTAATTCAATAAAACCAAGAACAATATTAGTTGAGCTAAGCCAGTTACCTGATTTCGGAATAAATTTAAGTGCACTTGGGAATAAAGCAAATAATCCGAATGGAAGACCAAGAGCTGTACCAAAACCTAACATTCCAAATGTTAACTGAGTTGCACCAGCATCTGAGGTAATTGATCCAGCTAAAAGTGATCCCAAAATTGGTCCTGTACATGAAAAAGAAACTATCGTAAGAGTCAATGCCATAAAAAATATTCCTAAGGACCCCGTGATTTTTGAAGATGCATCATCAGAAAAGTTAATCCAATTATTTGGAAGCTTAAGTTCATAAAAACCAAAAAGTGAGAATGCGAAATAAATAAAAACTACAAAAAGAAATATATTTAAAGGAACATTAGTTGCAATTACATTCAAAATTTCTGGATCAATTGAGTCAGAAATGTGAAATGGTAAACTTAAAAGCACATACAACATAATAATAAAAAATGAATATTTAAATGAATCCAGAATACCTTTTGTTTTTGATTTTTCATTTTTAATAAAATAAGAAACGGTAATTGGAATCATTGGAAATACGCAGGGTGTTATTAATGCCAATAATCCCCCCAACAATCCCAGTAGAAATATTTTCCAATAATTATTTTGTAATTGATTATTGTTTGCGTTAAAAGTAAAATTTGAATTAGTTAGGTTTAATCTCAATGAATTAGATCTTAAAATACTTTCCTCAGAAATAATATCATTTTCATCAACTTGAAAATTTTCATTAATTCTAAAAATAAATGATTCAGATCTAAATACACAAAGTCTATCATCACAGGCCTGATAATCAATTTTTCCAGAAACGAAATTAAAAGAAAGATCTTTTTTTATATCCAAACTAAATTCAGCAAAATTTTCAAAGTATTTAATTTTTTTTTCAAAAATTGAATCGTACTTAAATACAGTTTTACTCTCCTTTATGACTTTTATCAAATCAAAGGGTTTAGTGTCAAAAATAAAATTTGTTTTAAGTGGAGGTTCATTTTTAATAAATTGAGAATATACATGCCACCCATCCTCTATTTTAGCATCAAATTTTAGAGTTAAAGTTGAGTCATTCTTGCTTTCAAAACTATAGTCCCATTTTACGGGTTCAATTAAATCTTGACCATGTAAGAATTTAAATATTATGAGAAAAAATAAAAGAATAAATCTTTTCATTGTTTGTTTCAATCAATGCTAATATACATTCTTTTCTTTGAATTTTTATTTGATATAAAACGCCTATCAGCTCTTTTACCAATAATCCATACGACTTCATTTTGAGATGTTAAAATCCATTGATTTTCTTTGTCAAATTTAGAGTATTTTTCGTCTTTAAAGTATTTACTTAATTTCTTTTTACCTGACATTCCTGTGGGATAAAAGTAAGCTCCATAAGTAGGTCTTTTGATCTCGAGTATTGAATTTAGTAATGTTGGATCAACTGATATTGATTTATCCAAATTTGAAAAAGAATTATTACTAATTTCAATTTTTATAGGGGTATTAATCCTTTGAGGAATTAATTTAATCTGATATGAATTCGTATCTAACTCTTTATTCAAATCATTTAAAATTAAATCCTCTCTGTCACGAAGAATTATATGAGTTCCAGATTCAATTATCTTTCCTTTTTGAGAATTAATAATTTTAATTATTTCTTTTGGGTGATTAAAACCATATTTTTTAAAAATAGCATGTAAAAAGAAAGAATTTGGATTAAGTTTTTTTAATTTATTAATGTTTATCCTAATCCCGTGATCTGACTCAACAAAATTTATATTCTTGAAATCCCTGATTTGTTGTTTTACTACAAGATTTGTTGATTTTAGATTATTAATTGTTTTTTTTAAATTTTTCTCCAGATCTGGAACAAGGTCTTTCCATTTAGAGATAATGAGATTTCTTATTGAATTTCTTAAATAATTATTTTTTGAATTACTAGAATCTTCATTCCATATTATATTATTATCATTTGCGTATTTTAAAATCTCTTTTTTAGTGAAGTTTAAAAGAGGTCTAAGTAATATTTTTGATTCAGGGACACCAATTAGTCCGTCAATACCACTTCCTCTACCAATATTTATTAACAAAGTCTCTAGCTGGTCATCTAAATGATGAGCAGTAATTATGTGTGAAAAATTATATTTATCTCGCAACAATTTAAACCAATCATATCTAATCTTTCGAGCAGCCATCTGCACAGATAGTTTATTATTGTTATTAATATAATTCTTTGTGTTAATATTTTTTATGTGTAATTCGACTTTTAATTTTTTAGCAATTTTTTTTACTAAAAGCTGATCCTTTAAACTCTCCTTTGATCTAAGGTTGTAATTACAGTGAGCAATAGAAAAATTTAGTTTAGTTAAAGAAAATAAATGAAGTAAAGTCATACTATCTAACCCTCCGCTAACTGCGAGTAATATTTTTTTATTGTTTAGTTGTGTATATTCCTTTTCAATATCGAAAGAATTAATATTCATTTTTCAAACAAATTATTTCGTTAATATTCTCAAAAACTATTCTATAAAATATAGGTAAAAATATAAAACCTTTTTTTTTTAAAATAATTATTGTAATATTTGCATCAATGAAAAGTAAGAATACATCTCAAATTTTTTACATCTCAGGACAACCTGCTAGTCGTCGTCCCGCCTAAGGGCATTTTATATTTTTTGGAACCTAGGTGAGTCCGGTTCATATTAACTCTAATTTTCTAACTAAAATCTAAAAATGGATATCTTAATTTCAGATATATCACACTTACATTTCGCAAAAGACATTTCTAACTGCATTGACCAATCTGCAAAAGTTAGAGGTACTGGTATAGCCCGAAGGAGTGCTGAATACATAGCTGAAAAAATTAAAAATGAAAATTCAATAATTGCGATAGAAAATAATGAGTTTGCAGGTTTTTGTTACATAGAAAAATGGGAACATGGTAAATATGTTGCACATTCTGGATTAATTGTTAATCCAAAATTCAGAGGACAAGGTTTGGCAAAAAAAATAAAAAAGAAAATTTTTAAATTATCAAAAAAAAAGTTTCCCGGAGTTAAAATATTTGGGATTACTACTGCTCAAGCAGTTATGAAAATAAATTATGAATTAGGTTATAAACCAGTTCATTTTTCAAAATTAACAAATGATCCTGATTTCTGGAGTGGTTGTCAAACTTGTAAAAATTTTGATGTTCTAACAAGAACAGAGAGAAAACTTTGTTTATGCACTGGAATGCTCTACGATCCTGAGGAAAAAAAGTTTAATAAATCTAAAGCAGCCAAATTTATTGGAGGTTTATTTAAAAAGAAATAAAATGAAAAAATTAGTTCTAGCATATAGTGGTGGGCTTGATACTTCATATTGTATCAAAAAATTATCTGAACAAGGGTACGATGTTTACTCTGTGTGCATTAATACAGGTGGCTTTACAAAAAACGATTTACAAATACAAAAACAAAATGCACTTGATCTTGGTAGTAAAAATTACAAGTCAATTAACTCAATTAAAACGTTCTACGATAAAATTATTAAATATTTAATTTTTGGGAATGTTTTAAAAAATAACACCTATCCATTAAGTGTGAGTTCAGAAAGAATAATCCAAGCAATTGATATCGTTAATTACGCAAAAAGTATAAATGCAAATTATATTGCACATGGAAGCACGGGTGCAGGTAATGATCAAATTCGATTCGATATGATTTTTCAAATACTAGCCCCAAATATTAAGATTATTACCCCTATTAGAGATGAAAAAATCTCAAGAAAAGAAGAAATAAAATATCTAAAATCAAATGGATTTAATATTCCTTGGAAAAAAGCACAATATTCAATTAATAAAGGTCTTTGGGGAACAAGTATAGGAGGTTCGGAAACTCTAACATCAAATAAAAATCTTCCCGAAAAAGCATACCCAAGTAAGTTAATGAAAACAAAATCCAAAAAGATAACAATTGAATTTAAACATGGTGAATTAATTGCTGTAAATGACAAGAATGATAATTCAACCAACTTGATAAATAAACTTCAAAAAATAGCAAAAAATTATGCAATTGGAAGAGACATACATGTAGGTGATACTATAATTGGAATAAAAGGAAGGGTTGGTTTCGAAGCAGCAGCTCCATTAATAATAATTAAAGCTCATCATTTACTTGAAAAACATACTTTATCTAAATGGCAGCAACTTCAAAAAGACCAATTATCAAATATTTATGGAATGCTTCTACATGAAGGAAATTATTTAGACCCCGTAATGAGGGATATTGAGTCATTTTTTACTAATACTCAAAAAAATGTAAATGGTAAAGTTTTTATAAACCTTCATCCTTACAGGTTTGATCTTATAGGTATTGAATCGCCAAATGATTTAATGAATTCATCATTCGGTGATTACGGAGAAATTAATAATAACTGGACAGCCCAAGAGGCAAAGGGATTTATAAAGATTTCATCCAATGCACATAAAATAAATAGAATTATAAATAATAAATCATGAAAAAGGTCGGAATTATAGGTGGATCTGGTTATACGGGTGGTGAATTAATTAGATTAATAATAGACCACCCTTTGATTGAATTAGATTTTGTCTACAGTACTAGAAAGTCAGATACATTAATTACAGATACCCATCTTGATTTGTTGGGAAGAACAAATTTATTTTTTACAAATAAGATTAATAAAAATGTAGACGTTCTTTTTCTTTGTATTGGACATGGCAAATCAAAAGTTTTTTTAGAGAAAAATAAATTTTCTGATTCAACTTATATAATTGATTTAAGTAATGATTTTCGTTTAGATAAAGCAAATTCATTTAATAATTTAAATTTTGTTTATGGTTTACCTGAGGTTCATAGGGATAAGATACTTAAAACCAAATATGTTGCTAACCCAGGATGTTTCGCCACAGTTATACAATTATCATTATTACCGTTAGCGAATAATAGTTTAATTAAAAATCAAATTCATATAAATGCAACTACAGGAAGTACAGGTGCTGGAGCAAGTTTATCTGATACTAAACATTTTAGTTGGAGAAATAATAATTTATCTTGGTATAAACCATTTAGCCACCAACATTTAGAAGAAATCGATCAAACACTAAATAGCTTATGTAAAAATAAGATGAAATTAATTTTTCTTCCATATAGAGGTAATTTTACTAGGGGTATATTTTCCACAACCTATCTGAACTATGAGGGCACTTTAGAAAGCGCAAATGAATTATATAATGATTATTATAAAAATGCTCCATTTACACATATCTCAAAAAATGAAATTAGTTTAAAAAATGTAATTAATTCAAATAATTGTTTTATTCACCTACATAAACATGATAATATTTTATTAATCACTTCAGTAATTGATAATCTAATTAAAGGTGCATCTGGACAAGCAATTCAAAATCTGAACATTATGATGGGTTGGGATGAAACATCAGGTTTAAAATTAAAATCAAATATTTATTAAAATGAAAATAGCAATAATCGGTACAGGAAATTTAGGACTTAGTATCGCCAAAGGACTTGTTTTAAACAATATCATTACAAAACTTTATTTAACAAAGAGGAATTGTGATAGTATAATAGAATGGAATAAGAATAAAAATATTACAATAACAACAGACAATAGAATGGCTGTTAAAAATTCTGATATTTTAATTTTTGCAGTTCAACCAAGCCAATTCGAAAATATTTTAATAGACATTAAAGATCTACTAAATGATAAACATGTAATTATTTCAACTATCACTGGATTTAAAATAAGTCGAATTGAATCTGTAATTACATCTAATTACCCTATAATTAGATCTATGCCAAATACAGCAATATCAGTAAGTAAGTCTATGACTTGCTTATGCTCGAATAATAAAGGGAATAAAAGAATTGATATTGCATCAGCAATATTTAATTCACTTGGAACCTCAACTATCATAGAAGAAAAACATATGCAGGCAGCAACTGTTCTTTGTGCAAGTGGAATTGCTTTTTGGATGAGATTAATAAGAGCAACTACTCAAGGTGGAGTGGAGTTGGGTTTTGATGCTAACGAAGCTATGAATATGTCAATGCATACAGCATTAGGAGCGGCTAGTCTACTAATAGAAGGGAAGTCTCATCCAGAGGAAGAAATTGATAAAGTTACAACTCCGAGAGGCTGCACAATTACTGGACTTAATGAAATGGAACATCAAGGATTAAGTTCATCCCTAATCAAAGGTTTAGCTGCTTCATTTAAAAAGATTAATGAAATTTCAACACAATAAACATATGAAACTATTTGATGTATACCCACTTTACGATGTAAATCCCGAAAAAGCAAAAGATGTTTTTATTTATGATAATTATGGAAATAAATATATAGATCTTTACGGAGGACATGCTGTCATTTCAATTGGACACTCACACCCTGAATACGTAAAAAATATATCTAGACAATTAAATAAAATAGGTTTTTATTCAAACTCAGTTAAAAATAGTCTACAAGAACAGCTTGCTGATTTGATAGTTAAATATTCTGGATGTGAAGATTATTCTTTGTTTATGTGTAACTCTGGTGCAGAGGCTAATGAAAATGCTTTAAAATTAGCTTCAATCCACACTGGAAAAAGTAGAATAATTGCCTTTAGAAATTCATTTCATGGAAGAAGTAATGCAGCTATTGCTGCTACTGATTTTAAAAAGTTTCATTCAAAACTAGAAAATCGATTAGATGTAACCTTTATTAATCTTAATGATAGTAAAACACTTAAAAATGAAATTAAAAAAGGTGATGTTTGCGCGGTTTTACTTGAATCAATTCAAGGTTACGGCGGGTTAGATGAACCTGATAAAGACTTTGTTCTATTAATAAATTCTCTTTGTAAAAAATATAATTCCTGTTTAATAGCAGATGAAGTTCAATCAGGTTTTGGAAGAACGGGGAAATTTTTTGCCTTTCAAGAATATGAAATAAAACCACATTTTATATGTATGGCAAAAGGAATGGGTAATGGATTTCCCGTTGGAGGATTATTAATTAATTCAACTATTAAGAGTGAACATGGAATGTTGGGAACAACTTTTGGTGGAAATCATTTGGCTTGTGTTGCATCATTAACAGTTTTGAATGTTATCGAAAAAGAAGACTTACAACAAAACGCAAGAGAGATTGGAAATTATTTTATAGAAAATGCAAAACAAATACCCGAAATCATCAATATTAAAGGAAAGGGTTTAATGTTAGGAATAGAGTTTAATTATGAAGTCAAAGAAATTAGAAAAAAACTGATTTACGATAAAAAGATTTTTACTGGTAGCAGTGGAAATAAAAATCTATTAAGAATTCTCCCACCATTAACTATCAAAAAAAAGCATATTGATATTTTTTTTGAATCACTAAAAGAAGTAATATGAAAAATTTAATAAAGCTTGACGATTTGAATAATTTTAACAAAACTCTCTCTTTGGCTTTTGAGATGAAAAAAAACATCAATTCATATTTAAACATAGGTAAGAATAAAACCCTTGGAATGATATTTTTTAATCCAAGTTTAAGAACAAGACTAAGTACTCAAAAAGCGGCAAATAATTTAGGTATCAATATAATGATAATGAATTTCAATAATGAGGCGTGGGCGCTAGAATTTGAAGATGGAACCAAGATGTCAGGAATTAGATCAGAACATGTCAAAGAAGCTGCAGGAGTTATCTCACAATATTGTGATATGGTTGCAATAAGAGCATTTGCAAGTTTAAAACATAAGAAAAATGATGAGGAGGAAATCGTATTAAATAATTTTGTGAAATATTCAACTATACCTGTTATAAACATGGAAAGTGCTACAGCACACCCTCTTCAAGCTTTGGCAGACGCAATGACGATTTTAGAATGTAATAATAAACAAAAACCAAAGATTGTTTTAAGTTGGGCACCACACCCAAAAGCACTACCTCATGCAGTAGCAAATTCATTCATTAAAATGATAAAAAATATAAACGCAGAATTTGTAATTACTAATCCAGATGGATATGATTTAGATCCAAACATAACTAAAGGGATTAAAATATACTCAAATCAAAAGGAAGCATTTAAAGGAGCAGATTTTATATATGCAAAGAATTGGTGCTCCTACGAAAATTATGGAAAAGTTTTAAGAACTGATCACGAATGGATAATTAATGATAAAAAAATGAATTATACCAATAATGCAAAATTTATGCATTGTCTTCCAATAAGGAGAAATATTGTAGCCTCGGATGATGTAATTGATAATAAAAATTCATTGATAATGAAACAATCAAAAAATAGAGTTTTTGCAACTCAAGCTATTTTAAAACAAATAATTGATGATGAATAAGCTTTCGATTATTAAACTTGGTGGAAATATAATTAATGATAAAAAAAAATTAAAATTATTTTTAAATGACTTTAACCAAATAGAGGGTTTAAAAATTTTAATTCATGGAGGTGGTAAAATTGCTACAAAAATGTCCAGTAGTTTAAAAATAAAATCAAAAATAATCGAGGGAAGAAGAGTCACTGATAAATCAACTTTAGATCTAATTACAATGGTTTATGCTGGAAAAATTAATAAAAATATTGTTGCAAATCTTCAGTCTATAAATTGCAATGCAATAGGACTCTCTGGTCCAGATGGAAACATAGTTCAGGCAAAAATTAGAACAGTAAATAAAATTGATTATGGATTTGTTGGAGATATAACAAAAATAAATTCAGAATTATTTTTGTTATTATTAAATAATGGATTTACTCCTATCTGTTGCTCATTATCTCATGACAAAAAAGGGCAGGTTTTAAACACAAATGCTGATACGATTGCTGCATCAATAGCTATAGAACTTTCATCTAAATATAATGTTTCATTATATTATTGTTTTGAAAAAAATGGTGTCCTAAATTCAGTTAATGATGAAGATAGTATCATTGATAAAATAGATCCTAGTATTTATAGTAAACTAAAGTCAAAAGAAGTTATTAATTCGGGAATGATTCCAAAAATTGATAATTGTTTTGACGCACTTAAAAATGGAGTAAAAACCGTTAAAATTGGTTCTATTAAAATGATTAAATCAAATATTAATCACACTAAAATAGTTTTACAAAATGATTGATGTTTTAATAAAAGAAGCTATAGATTTATTAATTGATTTAATTGGTATTGAATCTTTTTCTAAAAATGAAAATAAAACTGCTGAAAGAATTGAATCTTGGTTTAATAAAAAAAATATTCCTTTTAAAAGAATTAATAATAATATATGGGGATTGAATAAATATTACGACGAAAATAAACCGACACTTCTTTTAAATTCTCATCATGATACGGTTAGACCAAATAGTGGATATACAAAAGATCCATTTAAAGCTGAGATTATTAACGATAAACTATTTGGACTTGGCAGTAATGATGCTGGTGGAGCGCTAGTTTCTTTATTAGCTTTATTTGCTTTTTATTATAAAAAAAAGAATTTAAACTATAATCTGTTAATAGCAGCAACAGCAGAAGAGGAAATTGCAGGTCAAAATAGTCTAAAAGGGCTATTGAAACACCTCCCAAAAATTGATTTTGCTATTATAGGTGAACCTACAGAAATGCACATGGCGATTGCAGAAAAAGGATTAATAGTTTTTGATGGTGTCATAAGTGGAAAAGCAAGTCATGCGGCTCACTTAAATAATGATAGCGCTATAATGAAGCTACCTTCTGTACTTAAATGGTTTGAAAATTTCAAATTTGAAAAAGATTCAAATCTATTAGGACCAGTAAAAATAACAGTTACCCAATTAGAAGCTGGAAAAGAACACAATGTTATACCTGGTAAGGTTAATCTTGTATTGGATGTTAGGGTAAATGACAAATACAAAAATAAAGAAATAGCTGATATTATAATAAATAAAGCACCGTGTAAACTTACTCCAAGATCCTTAAGACTAGAATCCTCACACATAAATAAAAATCACGAATTAGTTATCTCTGGAATAAAAATTGGAAGAAAAACCTATGGATCGCCTACCCTTTCTGATCAAGCTGCACTTGTGTGTCCATCATTAAAAATGGGTCCTGGATTATCTACAAGATCTCATACTGCAAATGAGTTCATCTATCTGAGGGAAATTAAAGAAGCAATTAAAATTTATATCAAATTATTAGACAACATTATATAAAATAGAAATTATGAAGTTATGGGATAAAGAAGAATCAGTTCATAAAAAAATAGACTTATTTACTGTTGGTAAGGACAGAGAATACGATAAGGTGATTGCTCAATATGATTGTGAAGCATCAATTGCCCATGTAAACATGTTAAATAATATTAATTTACTTAAAGATAAAGAGGCTAAAAAATTAATTAAAGAACTCAAAAAAATAAAGGAATTATCAAGATCAAAAGATTTTATTATCGAAGAAGATTTTGAAGATATTCATTCAAAAATTGAGTTTATTCTGACTGATAAATTAGGAGATATAGGAAAAAAAATTCATGCTGGACGATCTAGAAACGATCAGGTTTTAGTTGCGATCAGTCTTTATTTAAAAAATGAAATCATTGAAATTAAAAAATTAACAAAGCAATTTTTTGATATTTTAATTAAAAAGGCAAAAAAACATAAAGACGATTTAATGCCAGGATATACCCATTTTCAAATTGCAATGCCAAGCTCATTTGGAATGTGGTTTTCTGCCTATGCTGAATCTCTCATTGATAATATTATCTTATTTAACGCATCTAAACAAATTGTAGATCAAAATCCTTTAGGTAGTGCAGCTGGATATGGAAGTTCATTTCCAATTGACAGAATTCAAACAACTGAGGAATTATCATTCTCAAATTTAAAATATAATTCAATGGCTGCACAAATGTCAAGAGGAAATATTGAAAAAACAACTTCTTCATCAATTGCATCATTAGCATCAACTTTATCCAGATTTTCAATGGATATATGCTTATTCATGAGTCAAGAATTTAATTTTATTTCATTTCCAAAAAATTTAACTACAGGCTCAAGTATAATGCCACATAAAAAGAACCCAGATACTTTTGAATTAATTAGAGGTAAATGTAATTTAATGCAATCGATTCCTTATCAGTTAACTCTACTGACAAATAATCTTCCTGGAGGTTACCACAGAGATATGCAGTTAAGCAAAGGTCTAATTATTGAGGCTGTTCAAGAAATTAAGAGTTGTCTAGACATGTTTATATTTTCATTAAAAAAAATTATTGTAAGAAAGGATATTCTCAATGATAAAAAGTATGATTATATCTTTAGTGTTAACACTTTAAATAAATGGGTAAAAGAAGGAATGCCTTTTAGAGATGCATATAAAAAAATGAAAGATGACATTGATAAAGGCAATTATAATCCAAATAAAAATTTAAATCACAGTCACATAGGCAGTATAGGGAATCTTTCAATAAAAAGTATAGAAAAGAAAATGAATAAATTTTTTGATAATTATCATTAAATTACATGTGAAGTGCTCGACTTTGAGTTGCATCTAAAGCAGCTTCCTTCATTGCTTCAGCATAAGTTGGATGTGAATGACTCATTCTTGAAATATCCTCAGCAGAAGCCCTAAACTCCATAGCGGTTACAGCCTGGGCTATTAAATCTGCAGCTCTGGCTCCAATTATATGAACACCTATAACTTCGTCTGTTGAGGAATCTGCTAATATTTTTACAAAACCATCTATATCCCCACTTGCCCTAGATCTACCAAGGGCCCTCATAGGAAACTTACCAACTTTATAATTTATATCAGTTTCTTTTAATTGCTCTTCGGTTTTTCCAACAGAAGCAACCTCAGGCCATGTATAAATAACATTTGGTATTAAATTGTAATCAATATGGGGTTTTTGACCTGCAATAATTTCTGCAACCATTACACCCTCTTCTTCAGCTTTATGTGCCAACATTGGCCCTCTAATAACATCACCAATTGAATATATATTTAAAATATTAGTTTGTAAGTGTTTATTAACATCAATTTGTCCATTATCATTTATTTTTATTCCTATATTTTCAAGATTAAGTCCTCTTGTATAAGGTTTTCTTCCAACTGATACCAAACAATAATCTCCTCTCAATATTATATCATTTTCTTTAGAATCTTTAGCTATAACTTCAACTAAATTTCCTTTTCTATTAACCTTGTTTACGGCATGTGACAAATAAAACTTGATTTTTTGTTTTTTCATTACTCTTAAAATTTCCTTAGAAAGTGAAGAATCCATCACGGGAGCCAATCTGTCGGCGTATTCAACAACTGAAACCTCCGAACCCAACCTTTTATATACTTGACCAAGTTCTAAACCAATTACACCTCCTCCAACTATGATTAAATGTTTAGGTATTTCTTTTAATTTAAGGGCTTCAGTAGAGGTTATAATTCGATCTTTATCAATCTTTATAAATGGAAGTGAAGCTGGTTTAGAACCTGTAGCTATAATTATTTTCTTTCCAGAAATATCAAAAACTTTACTACTTTGAATTGATATAGTTGTCGAGTCTTTAAAAGATGCCATCCCATGGTATACTTTTATTTTATTTTTGTCCATTAAAAAGTCAATCCCTTTGATTGTTTGATCAACTACACTTGTCTTTCTTAAAATCATTTTTTCGAGACTTACTTTTATTTCACCTGATATATCGATCCCATGATTGTCAAAATTTTTGACCGCTTCTTCATAATGATGAGAGGAGTCAAGTAAAGATTTTGAAGGAATACAACCCACATTTAAACATGTTCCGCCTAAAGTATCATATTTCTCTACTAAAGCAGTTTTCAGACCTAACTGAGAAGCTCTAATTGCACAAACATATCCACCTGGACCAGATCCAATTACAATAACATCATAAGATTCCATATCAAGTATTTTAATTTTATTTAAAATTAGTTAGAAAATCATTAACATTGTAAAAATTCATCAATTCTTAAAATAAATATTTTGAATAAATCCAAATCTATTTCTTTTACCTATTCAATAATTCCGCTTATAATTCTTATTATAATGTTAAGTTTTAATGTTTATGTGTTTGGAGATAATGCACTATCAGGATCAAATCAATTCATTTTACTAATTGGAGGAGCAATTGCATCTATAGTTGGTTATCTTAACCAGACCACCTACAAAGAAATGTTAGACAAAGTTGCTGATAACTTTAAATCTGTTGCAGGTGCAATATTAATTTTACTTTTTGTTGGAGCTTTAGCTGGATCATGGTTAGTGAGTGGAATTATTCCAGCAATGATCTATTATGGTCTGAAGATATTAAATCCATCAATATTTCTTCCATCTTGTATAATTATATGTGCAATTATTTCTTTAGTATGTGGAAGTAGTTGGACAACATCAGCAACTGTTGGCATTGCTTTAATTGGTATAGGTAAAGCTTTGGGAATACCACCTGGAATGATTGCTGGTGCCGTAATTTCAGGAGCATACTTTGGTGATAAGTTATCTCCACTGAGTGATACTACTAATTTATCCTCTGCAATGGCAGAAACAGAATTATTTAAGCATATTAAATACATGACATTAACTACTGTTCCTAGTATTACTATAACATTAATAGTTTTTTTAATTATTGGTTTTTTTCATGAACAAAAAGGTACAACAGACATTATCAAAATTTTAAATGATATCGAGCTGAAGTTTAATATAAATTATTGGTTATTCCTTGTTCCAGCTTTTGTAATTTTTTTAATATCAAAAAAAACCGCACCTATTGTCGCTCTTTTGGCAGGTACTATTTTAGGTGCAATTTTTGCTCTAATTTTTCAACAAGAAGTTATTTTTGAATTAAGTGGAGAATCCTCAAATAACTATATAAGTAGCTATAAAGGAGTTTTAAACGCCATAACAACTGGAAGTCAAATTGAGACTGAAAATAAATTATTGTATGATCTATTTTATTCTGGAGGAATGAAAGGTATGCTTGATACGATATGGCTTATTATCTGTGCAATGGTTTTTGGGGGGATTATGGAAGCAATTGGAGCATTAAAGTCTATTACTAATCGGCTGCTTAAATTAACCAAGAACACCTTTCAACTTTTTGCAAGTACAGTTGCCAGTTGTTTGACTGTAAATTTATCAGCATCTGATCAATATCTAGCAATCGTTATTCCAGGTAAAATGTTTTCAAAAGCATTTAGGGATAAGAAGCTAGCTCCTGAAAATCTTAGTAGAACTTTAGAGGATTCTGGCACAGTTACCTCAGCTCTTATTCCATGGAATACATGTGGGGCTTATCAATCTGGAGTTTTAGGTGTAGGTGTTGGAGAATATTTTATTTATGCAATATTTAATTGGTTAAGTCCGTTTATGACTCTATTATATGCAGGATTAAAAATTAAAATTAAAAGTTTAAAATAGTGTTTATAAATAAAAATTTAAACTAAATCAAATCGTTAGTAATTTGTATTTTTGTTTAATACAATTTTCCGAATTAATACAATGTCTAAGACAAAAAATAAAACCGATAATAGACAAAGAACAATCATTATTGGAAGTCTTTTAGTATTATTAAGTATTTTACTTTTAATATCATTTTCATCCTATCTTTTCACATGGGAAATTGATCAATCGAATATTAAATCCTACTATGAGCGCTCTATTCAAACTGAAAACATTCTCAGTAAAACTGGTGCATTAATTGGGCATTTTTTTATTTATGAATTATTTGGTATTTCCTCATATATTCTTGTTTACCTAGTTTTTATAACTGGATGCATTTTGTTTTTCAATACATCCAAACATAAGCTTGTGAGTAGATGGTTATGGGGTCTACTGTATATGATTTTTATTTGCTTAAGTCTAAGTTTATTTCATAAGAACTCCCCTATTCTTGCGGGTGTTGTAGGGTATGAAATTTCAAGTTTTATAACTGATTATGTAGGAAAAATAGGCTTCATTTCATTCTTAATTTTCTTTTTTTTGTGTCTCATAGTTTTAAATTGGAATTTCAGACCAGAAAATATATTATTTCATATAAATAAATTGAATAAAAAAAAGCCTGTAGATGATATTCCTGAAGCTAAAATTAATTCTTCAAATAGTATAGTTACAAATGATGAATCCAAAATTAGGTATGATTTGGAGAAGGATGGTATTAAGAATATAGTTGCCGAAACTGACTTGGATAACAAACAAAAAGAGTCTTCACTGAAAAAAGATAAAAAAATTTTAGATAATTCTGAGGATTCAGACGATTTGAAAATTGAAATTAAAACTTTTAATGAAGAAGTTGAAAGCGACATTTCACAAGATTTTATTGAGTTTGATCCTACATTAGAATTGAGTAGTTTTAAAATGCCTCATATAGATTTACTAAATGATTACCCAAATACCAGTATAACTATAAACGAAGATGAGCTTGAGGAAAATAAAAGAAAAATTGTTGATACTCTTTCAAATTATAAAATTGGAATAGCTCAAATAAAGGCTACAATTGGTCCAACAGTAACATTATATGAAATCGTACCAGAAGCTGGAATCAGAATATCAAAAATCAAAAATTTAGAGGATGATATCGCACTATCCTTATCTGCATTAGGAATAAGAATAATTGCACCAATTCCAGGTAAAGGAACTATTGGGATTGAAGTTCCAAATCAAAACCCCAGTATTGTATCTATGAGATCAGTAATTTCTTCAACTAAGTTTCAAAAAGCCGAAATGGAGCTACCTATTGCTTTGGGAAAAACAATTAGCAACGAAACCTTTGTTGTTGATTTAACAAAAATGCCTCATTTACTTATGGCTGGTGCAACAGGTCAAGGAAAATCTGTAGGATTAAATGCAGTAATATCATCATTGTTATATAAAAAACACCCTGCTGAAGTAAAATTTGTACTAGTAGATCCTAAAAAAATTGAACTTACATTATATAACAAAATTGAAAGACATTATTTAGCAAAATTGCCAGATAGTAAAGAATCTATAATAACCGATAACACTAAGGTCATTAATACTTTAAATTCTCTATGTATCGAAATGGATAACAGGTACGAGCTATTAAAAAATGCAATGTGTAGAAATTTAATAGAATACAATAAAAAATTTAAAAATCGAAAGCTAAATCCTAATGAGGGTTATAAATTCTTACCATATATAGTTTTAGTTATTGATGAATTTGCTGATTTAATTATGACTGCAGGAAAAGAAGTTGAAACTCCAATTGCAAGATTAGCACAATTGGCGAGGGCGATTGGAATACATCTAATAATTGCTACACAAAGACCATCGGTAAATGTAATTACAGGACTTATAAAAGCAAACTTTCCAGCTAGAATAGCGTTTAGGGTTACTTCTAAAATTGATTCAAGAACTATACTAGATAGCGGAGGGGCTGATCAATTGATTGGTAGAGGAGATATGCTATACACCCAAGGAAATGAATTATCCCGAATTCAATGTGCATTTGTAGACACTCCGGAAGTAGACCAAATTGCTGATTATATTGGTTCACAAACTGGTTATGAAGATGCATATATTTTACCTGAATATGTTAGTGATGATAATAAAATATTAGATATTGATCTATCAGAAAGAGATTCATTATTTAAAGAGGCAGCTGAAGTTATAGTAATTGCTCAACAAGGATCAGCCTCATTATTACAGAGGAAACTCAAATTGGGTTACAACAGAGCAGGAAGAATAATAGATCAAATGGAAGCTGCTGGAATAGTTGGACCATTTGAAGGAAGTAAAGCAAGACAAGTTTTAATTACAGACTTAAATCATCTTAATAATCACTTAAGTAATGAGAATTTATAAAAAATTTATCTTAATTATTTTATTAACACATCTTCCAATTTTTGGACAACAAATATCGAGGTCGATAAAGCTACTTGATGAAGTTTCAAACCAGATGAGTAGCTACAAAAACTTCGAATTTGAATTTAAATATTCTTTAGAGAATAGTAAGGAAAATATCAGACAGGAAACATTTGGTAAAATAATTATATCGAAAGACAAGTATAAGCTATCTATTGCGGAATTAGAACAATTATTTGATGGTATAAATCTTTACACTATTATTCCAGAAAATAAAGAAATTACAATTACTGATCCTGACGAGGAAGATAATATTATGATAAATCCATTAGATTTATTAAGTTTTTACAAGACTGGATATGAACTAAAATGGGATATAATTCAATATGTAAATAATGTTCCCATTCAATACATCAAATTAATACCTAAAAAAGAAAATACTAATATTAATTATCTTCTACTTGGAATTAACATGGAAACAAAACATATATATAAACTTATTGAAATTGGCGATCAAAGAACCACCACTACATTAACTATAAATAACTTAATTACAAATAAAACTATAGCTGAAAACTTTTTTAAGTTCGATAAACTAAACTATCCAGACTTCTATATTGATTGATGATTAAAATAATTGACATATATCTTCTAAAATTATATTCAAAACGATTAGTTTCTGTGTTTGCAATCTGTATGATAATTTTTATAATTCAAGCTTTTTGGTTATATATAGATGAATTAGCGGGAAAAGGTCTAGATTTTTATACAATT
>MDTC01177246.1_pt1 | contig 19856 bp, 16 predicted proteins | sample 811181 | NCBI WGS metagenome assembly MDTC01 (sample SAMN05326644, study PRJNA326480) | marine metagenome | isolation source: seawater | place: Pacific Ocean: North | collected 2011 | reverse complement strand
TGTTGGTGTTGCTGTTGCAGCAGGAGTTGTTGGTGTTGCTGTTGCAGCAGGAGTTGTTGGTGTTGCTGTTGCAGCAGGAGTTGTTGTTGTTGGTTGACAACATTCCGCCACTGTACAAATAGCATTTGCGCAGTTGGTGCTTCCAGACTTTCTTTCCCATCCGTCAGAACAGATATCAGGATGGTCACAAGTAGCTTGTTCATATGTGCATAAGTTTTCCCCATCTTCACACAAAGATTGAGCATTATCAGCTCCTAAAATAAAATTACAAGTGGGTTCGGGTTCGGGTTTACAAGTTCTGGCTAATTCATTCAAGTCTTCCCTAAATGTGAATTCACATTTCTTTTTACATTTCCCCGCTTCATTAGGTGTTTTACAATAATCTCCATCAACAGCTGTCCACGTATGATATTTGCATTCGTTTGGATCCGAATAATATTTGTTTTCGCTTCCACATTTCCCCTCACTTGCAGGTGCTTGACTACATGGAACATTATCCTGTATTGTGTACTCGCATTGGGCTTCTACCCACTCACCATTATGAGGAGGAGCCTTACAACTCACTTCATTGATATCATAAGGTAAAAAACTATCTGTTCCTATTCTACAATACCCCGGAACATATGTTGCTCTTTTATCACGACATTTCGCCGCCCCGCCTGATTCTGGGTGTGTTATGCTTGCTCCCCCTCCTACTCCCGCGGACGCGGTCCATGGAATGACGGAACAAGTGCCAGGGGTGTAGGTGCACGCAGCGGTGTTATCGGCATCAGTCATCACCGCCGAGCACGCGTCTTCACTGGTGGCTGCAGCGCAAGCAACTGCGTCAGCGGGGACTGATGTGGTCGCAATCTCGGTGCAGGTGGGGTCGGGTGTCCATCGACAACCTCCTTCTTCGCACCCTTCTTTATCTTCTTTCGACGAACAGACGTCCCCGAGACTCGCGAAATCACTCTCCTTCGCCACACATTTATCTCCTACCGGCATGTATCCTGTCCCTGAAGGATTATCATCGCCGCAATCAATATCATCTAAGGGACAAACGCTGTCCGTCGTCCTCCATGAATTGCCCGTACTTTTTTTAAGGCATTCATTAGGGTCAGTGGTATCGTTATCGCTACAAAATCCTGGTTCATTCAATGCAACACATTGTTCTTGTGAAATTGGATAATCAACAGCTGCACAAAAAGGTCCGTCAAGTAGGGCTGTCTCGTCGTTACAAGTGTATACATCACCCGAATTTTTATATTTCCCATCATAAGCACAATATTTATCGACCCATGTTCCTCCAGCTTGGACACAGGACGGATCTTCGTCGATACCGTCAAGCGTACATACCCCAACCTCCGCACTGTACGTGCAGTCGCCAGCCGCCTCGCACGTAGCCTGATCGGCCACCGCAGCATTGCACGCCAAGCGCGCCTCGTTGGTCACTGCACAGCTTGCCGTAGCAGGGGCGGCCGCAACCTCCGCTCTGTACGTGCAGTCGCCCGCCGTCGTGCCAGCCGCCTCGCACGCAGCCTGAGCGTCCGCACCGGCGGCCCCCTGCACCGCAGCATTGCACGCCGTATCCTGGTCGGTCACCGCGCACGAGCTGTCACTGGCGTCCCAAGTACAAGAGCCCGCCGCCTCGCACGTGCCCTGATCGGCAGTGGCGGCGGCGCACGCTTCGACGGGAGTCGTCGTGCAGCTCGCGGCTTCGAACGCCGTCGTCGAGCCCACAGCCGTGAATGAGCACGAGCCCGCCGCCTCGCACGTGCCCTGATCGGTAGTGGCGGCGGCGCACGCTTCGACGGGAGTCGTCGTGCAGCTCGCGGCTTCGAACGTCGTCGATCCCACAGCCGTGAATTCGCACGAGCCCGCCGCCTCGCACGTGGCCTCATCGGCAGTGGCGGCGGCGCACGCGTCGACGGAAGTCGTCTCGCAGGTTGGCACCCTCAACCACGTGCCATCCTGGGCCCGGTAGCCGGCGGGGGCGGCGTGGATGAAGGGGGTAACAGTGTCGGCTTCTTGTGCCGTGCAAGTATGGTGATCATAATCACCCGATACCTTAGGTACGCAACCCGCACTACAGCTTCCGCCCACCTCGCGACAATCCTCGGTATTGCATTTTTCATTTGTTTTTTTCTTAACCTCAAACGCCACTTCTCGTGTTCCATATGTATAATCGTCAACTTCTTTTTCATTTGATTTCCAATTTTTAGGATCATCAGCTACATCAGACGGCAGCTTAAAGAGACTACATACCGAGTGTTCGGGATCACTTCCCAGCTCTGACATACTATTATCTCTCGCATTATATCCATTCGTATTGTTTTCTTTTAATGTTACTTGAAAATGAGTGCAGTCTGAATTGTTAAGGCAAGCAATTTTACATTTATCAACTAAATTTTGATTTGACGAGATCCACGCCATTACATCTTTCTGTTTATGCTCTTTAATTTTATGATGTTGATTGATTTTACAAACTCTATTACCATTATTATCATCAACTTCTCTACAATCTCCTTCATCTTTCAATCGGACACCAAGGTTTTTTTGTGAGGACGCCAGGTCGACACCGTCCGGTCCCTTGATACCGTTACCCCAAACCATTTCAATTGTAGAAAGGTCATCACTGCTCAACAATATACTTGGAGAATCAAGAGTCTGTACATTTTCAGTAAACCTTTCAATCAAAGAATTTGTCTTCTTACAATAATAAATAAATAATAATACAATTACAAAAATACACATATACCGTATTCCTTTGTCCATCTATATATATTCTATACTTTATTTTTTTTTGAAAACTATTCACTCCCCCACTCCTTTATCCGTGAATACAAAATAACCAATCGCTCCAAGAACTACAATACTACCGATTCCAGCTGCCACATATATAACCGTATCATCTTCAACAACAGTGGTACAACATTCACTGTCTACACAAACAGACCCCGCGCAATTAATGGTAGAAGGATTACTAACCAAATCATTCGCATGATTTGAGCAATCGTGACTCCCACAGTTCATTGAAGCAGTGGTAGTGGAGGGCGTTTCTGTCGAAGAAGAAGAAGAAGATGATGTATCTTCTGACGAAGAAGCAGTACTCTCTGAAATACAACACGCTTCTTTATCCTCAGGTACTAATAATGGATTACAAACAGAACCACTACAATAAGTATATAATTGACTCGGTTGATCTGATTTATATCCAGGTCCGCATTCTTCATCAGTTAATGGGCCCGGGACTCTGGTTGTGATAGGCGTCGTTGTAGGGACATGTAAATGGTGTGTTTGGGGATCTGCTGTACTTCCACAGGTTGTAGATCTTACACAACAAGTTAATTTATCAGTTTCTTCGCAATAAGCTTTTTCACAGAGTTCGTCCTTTAATTCATTGCCTATATGCCAACCTTCGCCACAATCCATATACGGTTCTCCGGTTATGGAATTAATATCTTTACATTTTCCACGTGGACTGCAACATGCTTTTATTTCTGATTCAGTACACTTCGGACCTTTACATAGTATTTTGTCTTTCGTTATTGAATCGTATGTTTTACGTCTATCAAAGACAAAGTCTTCACCGGATGTTATATCTGTACCACAATCCTCAGAAGTAGGTTCATTTTTGTCAGGATCAGTTGTATTAATGTTTAAACAAGATCCCCTTCGTATTCCAAGAGATCCAGTCGCTGCCGGATCATTAACTTTACAGGTATTGTCCCATTGACTTTTACATTTACCAACTGACCCTAAAATCACATAATGTGTATCCCCTGTTATTGGTTCCTCACTTGAACCCTCATCCCAATCTACTTTAATTTTTCTCTCTTCACTACCATCACTAGGAGAATATTCAGTGATGATACCTGTCTTATTCGGATCCTTGGTTATGATTACCGACCCTTTCAAGATTTTTTGACCCGCGGCGGTGGTAATAAGGGTTATCTCCCCTGTCGCGTCGGGTACCGAAAGAGTCCCCCTTTCTTTACCATCTACAATGTCATATGTGGTGGCATCAGTAATAGTGGGGGGCGTTTCGGGAAAGCTCCAGTCCGACTCCGTGATTGTATTGTCGCCCCCGTACACAGAGATCTCGCCGATAGCATCCGGATTTTCAGTTATGAGTACCATACCATTATAATAGCCACCATCTTTAAGATCTGAACTCTCCAATGTCATGTCGCCGCTGTTGACGGACGCGAACGTTCCTGATATACCTTTCTGAGTACTTACCGAGTCCGCCTCCGAATAGGCGGGCCAATGGGTCGGGTCAAAGGGATTGAAATTCGGTTTAGAATACTCCCATGTATTATCCGTTCCGCCTTCACATGCAGCTTGATCACTTATAGACGGATCAGTACATCTTCCTTCGGGAATCCATGTTCTACCCGTTTCCTTCGAACGACAATTATTTTGGGTCACTATGCTTTGGTCTATCTTAAAGCCGTTATTATTATTATTTGTATAACAGATAGGTCCCCATGAAAGACCACAATCAGCTTCATCACTAATCCCACTAGTATCTATATCTATTCCTTCTTCAAGCCCTAGGGGAATACATTTTCCGCCTTGTCCGCCATACCAATGCCATTCCTCACCACCACCTGACGTCTCAACCACTGTCATGGCGCTGGGCTTCTCGAGCCGCGTCACGTCCGGGCAGCCGCAGGCGCCGGCGCCACACTTCTCCTTCCAGCCGCTAGTTGGAAAGCCATTTTCGGCGGCGGGGACGTACGCCATTGTCGGCGAGTCGGCGCTGATCCCCTGAAATTTTGGTTTGACGGAAACACCGAGCACATGGGAGTTGGATTCTGGAGATTCGTAGATGCACGCTAATGCGGCCTCGTGCAGGGTCGCGGTATGCCCAGCTTCTCGCAGCCTCAAGTTGGTCGTGTTAAACATCTTCACCGCCTCGCAGTTCTTCTGCGCAACGCTACTAATAGTGTACTGGGTGCCGATGTTCGTGTCAGTCGTCAGGGCCGGCGTCACGACGATAGTCTTGTCCGTTCCGTTGTAGTCTGTGATCAGACCGGTCTCTCCCCCTGGGGCTTCACCCAAGACTATCGTCATTCCTTTATAGGCGTTGTTTTGGTCGCTCGCATCCACCCCCAGCTTCAGAGGCCCCGTCATCGTGCCACTGACGGCCACGGTGTCCGTCAGGTCCGCGGCGGCGCAGCGCTCTGCGTCTATGGTAGACGGGACGTACGCGGGATCGCTCGTGGGGAGCACCTCGCAACTGCATACCTCGCCGGGGCATGATGTGGAGCACGCGCCTGCCCCTTCGCAGGTGCGCTTGATCTCATCATTCCAGTCGTTGGGTTCGCCGTCTATCCAGTCCTGGTAGTCCGTGTAGACGGGACGGCCAACTCCTCCGCACCCGGAGCTTCGAGTGAAGCTCCGGGTCCTGACCTGGGCGCCTCGAGTTGTGTCCGGGCAGAGGCGGTTGAAGGCGGCGGCACACGTGGCGGTGTGATCGGGGGGGGTACAGGTGGCGTGTATGGACAGCTCTTCCCTCAATTCCTCGATCGCCCAGCGTTTCTGTGACCCGTGAATGACGAGGTGGAGCATGTAGCGATCGCTCACGTCCACGTAAACTGGTTTTCCGTTGTGGAAAATGCCTTCCTTCTGGATATAGCAACCGTTGACTTCGTGGAAGCAATGTCCAGAGACCTCAATACCTGGGCACCCCGCGCGGGCGGCGGCGGCGTCGATGCATGCATTTGAGCTGGACTTTAAATCAGTACAGATTTCATCAGGATGACTCCATTTATATTTTTCACAATATTCTTGATTTTTGATACGGTAATCGATTGTTTCTCCATCTTCATTCAAACAATATCCAGACACCCATGAGTTTGTTTTACATTCACCTTTTGTAATCCTGCTTGATAAATCCATGCTATCATCTTGTGTTGTCACCTGAAACTTATCGTCAGGAAATGAATCATCATCAAGACTTCCACCGACCTCACAACCACTAATAACCGACTTACAATTATCAGGGCAAGTTCCATCAGCTGATAATTGACACGAATTATTATCAGTTTCGTCTATACATTTATTAAAAGGGATACACTCGTCTAATTTATCTCCTACCCTACAATATTGATCGGTTTCAAGTCCTTCGATAACTGTTTGATGTTCTTTATATCTCCTTAGAAGGACCAATAAAAATATAAAAAACAATGGATATTTATAGTCTGAAATATTCATATATATATATATATATAACACTTTATTTTTTGAGTAAAAGTGTTGCTTCGTGAATTGAAAACATTTCTTTTGTAATGTTGTTCTCTTTGAAATACCTTGATAACGAAATGTTTTTCATTTGATCATTCATTCGTACTTGTAAATAGGGTCCATAGGGCCCTTCTCCGAAATATAATTCACGACCTTTTTTTTCACCCAAATATTTGAGATTCTTAGTTCCATTTTTTAATTGACGTTCAACAATAGAATTGAAAGAATCATATACTTTACGAATTATATTGATATGATCAATTGTTCCATTAGCTATTTTATCAAGATCAATCTCAATATTAATAGTAAAATCTTTATTAATAATGTTCATGAAGTTTTTACGTAGATAGTCCAAAACCTTCTTCCCAAGTGAAGTTATTCTTATCTTGTTTTTCATAAGATTTCCCTTGGCTATCAGTTGTTCTTCTGAAATTAAACCGTCTTCATCAACTTTAATTTTCATTACTTCTTTTTCTTTTTCTTGAATGTCCGAAACGGTTGTATAATTTCTGTTATCAAGTGTTGAGATAATGTTTGAGTAAGTTGATGGACGACCTATACCTGTTTTTTCTAGTAAATCTACCATTGATCCTTCATCATAATATTGAGGATAATTATCTGGTTTTTCGATACTTTCACAATAGATGATTTTAAATTGATCCCCTAAGTCAATTGATATATTCTCGTCTGAAATCTCTTCATTATTCTTAACAATTTTGAATCCAAGAAAACGAAGACTTCTTACTCTATGGATAAAATATCCATATTCATTTATTGCTTCATTTTGTAAATGAATTGTATTTACATCGTAAATAGCGGGTTTCATATGAGATGTTATTGTTCTTTCATAAATAAGATCATACAACCGTTTCTCAATTCCATCCAAATCGGGTTTTTGAATGTTTGTAATTCGGACGGCTTCATGAGCTTCTTGTGCCCCTTTAACTTTCTTTTGGTGTGGAATATTAAAGTATTCTGATCCATATTCTTGTATGACTTTTTCTTGAATTTTCGATTGGAATTCCTTTGAAATAAAGGTACTGTCCGTTCTCATGTATGTAATATGTCCACTTTCATACAGTCGTTGTGCAATTTCCATTGTTTTTTTAACTGATAGTCCAAGTAGTTTTTTAGATGTCCTTTGTAACGATGAGGTAATGAATGGTTTTTCAGGATATGTTTTTTCTGTTGATACATTCTTTTTGAATACATTCATTGTTCGATGTTTATGAAGAATAGTAAAGATACGTTGAATATAGGGGATATCAAAATCTTCTTCGTTTTGATCAGTAATGATATATTCGCATTTACCCAATTTATTAAAATATCCATGGATTGAAAGTGATATTTCAGGTTCGTATGAATCAATCATATCTTCGCGTTCCATAAGTAGGTTTAGGAGAGCACTTTGAACTCTACCTGCGGACAAACCGTATATGTCAGTTTGAATGTGTTTCCACAGACAGGGAGATAAACGGAATCCAATTAAACGATCAATAATTCTTCGCGCTTGTTGTGAATTAACTTCATTCATATTAATTTTATGTGGTTTCTTTAATGACTCCAAAATAGCTTTCTTAGAAATTTCTCTGAATAGTATTCTGTTATTTTCTGATATTTTTGTATTTAGAACTTTGGCTGTATGCCAAGCAATAGCCTCTCCTTCACGGTCATCGTCGGCGGCGAAGATAACCTTGTGATTATTCGACAATTTACGAAGTGTTTTCACAATCTCTTTTTTATCATGAAGGATTACATATTTTGGTTTGAAATTATTTTGAACATCTATTCCAAAGTCATTGGGATCACCATATTTTTTTGTTTTTTTCTTTTCAAGATCTCTGATATGACCACAAGACGAACTAACTACATAATCATTTGATAAATATGTTTGTATTTTTTTAGCTTTTGCAGGTGATTCTGTAATTAACAGAATTGATGACATTAAATTTGATAGAACTAGATTTGTAGTATCAAATTTAGAATGGAAGAAATAACTCATTATCAAATAGCAGAAATAAAGGAGAATGGTGTCAAAAACGATAGAATCCAATTTATTCCCTATGATAGAATAATATTGGATAGAGGTATGTTTCACTTTATAAAGGAACGATTGGATGATAAAGTAAAAGGTAAGAAATTAAAAAGAATTAAAACAGGCGATATACTTCCATTGAATAAATGGGATAAAGTCTTTGAGGATATAGAAAAAGAGAAACCAATCGATCCAATTCAAGTCCGTCCATTCAAGGATTCAAAATATTATGAAATAATTGATGGAAGACATCGTTTTATAGTTAGTTTAGATAAGGAATATTCTCATCTCCCCTGCAATGTTCATTCTTAAATTTGAAAATTATTTATAAAGAATAGTAAATAAATAGGGATGCCGCGTGGAAATAAGACTGGTGGAAAGAAACACAAACGAAATAAGAATCAAAATTATGAAACAAAAGCACTGCGGACAGCAGAGGACGGTCAAACATATGCTAAAATTGCAAATTGTAAAGGAAATTGTCGGTTTGATGTCAATTGTTGTGATGGAAAGGATCGTATGGCGATCATGTGTGGGTCAATGAGGAAAAGGAAGTTTGTTAATGCGGGTGACATTGTTTTGGTTTCCCTCCGTGATTTTCAGGATAGTGTTTGTGATATTATTGACAGTTATGATGAAAATCAAGCTAAAAAGTTAAAAGATATGAAGGAGATTCCTGAAACAATGAGACTGGAAGAAGACAATCAATTTGATGAAATAGACGACGAAGGCGTGATCTTTACAAATGAGATGCCCGAATCTGATTCTGAGGATTCAATTGATATTGATGATATTTAAACTTTCTCAAAAATAAATAAAAGAAATAGTATATCAATGGAAGTATGTGATCTACTACTCGATGAATATGTAAATCTAAATCCAACGTTAAATGATTTTTTTATGGAAGAGAAATGGTCTAAGAAAAGACATGTTCAACCAAACATTTATTCAGAAGATTATTATCGGAAACAGTTACTCATTGATAAAAAATTCCTTCGTATTTTGGAAAACAAAGAGACCCTTACATATTACGATAGAATAATAAAAGATGATCTCTTTCGGAGTGTTCATTATGAAGAAGATTATCAGATATATATGTACATGCCTATTAATTCATTAAATAATATTTTAATTGATTATGTAAATGAATGTTCAGGGAACGGATATTATACTTTCAAAACAAACAGAGACTACACTGATTTTATGAAACGATTACAGTCCTTGAAAGGGATCACAAATGAAATCATTGATAAAATGAAACGAGGGATACGCAAAAAAGTAACTTTGTATTCGGGGACGGTTGACCTTATGATACATACAATGAATGATATCATTAAAAATAAAACGTACAAACATCAAAAAAAGGCTTCGTTAACATCCAAATTAAATAAAGCGATAGATCAGAATCTAGTCATACAATTGAAGAGATTGAATGAATTCTTGATGAATGAATATTATGAACATTGTTCACAAACAATGGGACTGTGTTCTTATTCAGGGGGTAAAAAGTATTATCGATCACTTGTAAAAGATATTGCATTTAATAATTCAACACCCGAACAAGTCCATCGGTTGGGACATGAGGAATTAAAACGACTACTTAAAATAAAAAAGAAAATAGAAAAAGATATTGGTGTCAAGGATATTGATTCACATATCAAGTTAAATCCAAAATTATATTATCAAAATAAGAAAGACATTCTTGATGATCTACATAAAATAAGAGATAGAACAATTAAAGATACACAGGAACTTTTTCATATGAAACTTAACAAAAGACAATATTATAAGATCAAAGAAGTTCCTCAATCTTTGGGAAATCATTTTGCCTTTTATACACCTTCGGATCTAAAACGGAAAAATGTTGGAACGTTTTATATGAATGTATCACGACCTGAAAAAATTAATAAAAAAGAATTGTATGTTTTGGCTATTCATGAAGGAATTCCAGGTCATCACTATGAAAATGAATATCAAAATATGAGCAAGATACCAAAATATTTTAAAATCGCTCTTTATCCCCCTTACTCAGAAGGGTGGGGATTGTATTGCGAAGGTTTGGGGAATTATAAAGATAAATATGAACATTACTTTAAGAATCAATATGATATCCAAAGAACACTTCGGTTAATAATTGATACAGGTATTCATTATTATGGATGGTCGTATACCAAATGTTATGAAACTATGAAACAATATCTACAAATGGATGATATGATGATTCGTAATGAACTACTCAGATACAATGATTCTCCGGGACAAGCTTTATCTTACAAAATTGGTGAGAAAGTAATAATGGACTTACGTAATAGGTGTGTTGAGAAAGGGATCTCAATTCAAGACTTTCACACATATATACTTGAAATGGGTCCTTGTCCTTTAAAGGAATTAGTTTATCATTTTGATAAATGGATACTTTCATGATCAGTATTCGTGACCTTGACATTGAAATATTTTCTTCTTTCTTGAATTCCCACCTATTAATAAACAATTATTACAGAAATCATCAATATTATAAGTCTTGAACTTGTCTAAGTCTCTTCTTTGTTTGTCTTTGTTTTGATATTCATAGATATATCTCGAACATTTATTATCTTTGTTCCATTTTTGTGTTTCTTCTTCACATACACCATGATAATAGACACCGTCTTTGAATACCCGAATTAAACCGTTTCCAAAGCTTAATTCTCTGAATGGTAATGTCTTCCTTTCATTTGTTTGAAGTATTTCGTTTTCTTTTTTTAATTTTACGATTTCTTCATTTTTATCAAGAATGGTTTGGTTGAGTTTAGAAATCATTTGATTGGATTGATCATTTTTTATTTTGAGTTGATTGTATTCTTCTTCAATGTTGTCTTTGTCGTTTATTTTATCAAGTAATCGATTGTTATCATTTATCACTTGGAGATTTGTATAGCGGAATATAGCTCCTATAAGAAATACATCAACATAAACGAACCATTGGAATAAGTTTTCATACATTTATAAAAAGAGGGTGTTTGGTTTTTAAATAATTACAAATTTGAATATATTTAATATGAACTTTTAAATCAAAAAAATGAGAGAACCACGGTTGCTTGATTATTATTCAAAATATCTTCAATGTTTTGATGTGATTGATAAAATGAATGATGAATACACAGATTTGGAAGAAAAAAATAAGGAACTACAAAAAGAGATTCAATTCTTGAATAAGATATTTGAGGATTTCCGTAATTCTGCGGTGTTTAATTTGGTGAGAGCTAAGACTCTTGATGGAAGGGAAATATGGTTTGATAGAATAAAGCCAGGAGTTGATAAAAAGTTTCTGGAAACACTTGTTCGCGATGAAAAGATACAATATCTAATTGATAATTGTAATCCTCGTTGTGAAAGGTGATTAGGAATGAGTCAAGATTTGATGGCATTCCCAAGAGTAATTCTTCATGAAAGAATACAAAGGAGAATCAAGAGGATAATAAAAATCATTTTTTTTTTGAAAGGGTAATACAATTTGCAATTGTTCTTTGGGAGTATATGGGGTATCTTTTTGAAAGTGTGATAGAGAATTCTCTTTTAAATATTCATTTAAATCCGTCATTAAAGGAGCAAAATTATATCGGTAGTACCATCTCCACGATTTGCATTCATTAAAATAGTAGTGGAAGGTCCATTCAATTGATTTTAAATATTCTTTACAAATTGTATGGATATCAGATTCAATAATCATATCATAACTGGGATTATATTCAAGTGTATCATAAATATTGTAAATATAGTACTTCTTTCGATAATTATCATTTTGAAAAATGATTTCTTCATTGTCGCGAAAGATTAATGGTGAAAAATTAACAAATTGATCAAACTGACGTTCGTCCACAGAGTTAAAATCTTGATAGGTAAAACGCGGGATATCTTCTATGGAATGGATTTTATGGAGGATTTTTTGATAATTCCGTTTGTTTCTATGTTGTTGTTTCTTACGTTGTAATAAGATCGTATCTATCCATGATTTCTCATAGGAAGAGACTTTTTGAATGAATCGTTTGAAATGATCCCAATGAATTGTCGTTTGATTGGTTAAGAAGAATTGACCGAAGAATTCTTGTTGTAGTTCATTGTAGACTTCCAAGAGATGGAATATACCATTGTATCGGATATTAATACATGGTGTATTAATTATGAAATCATTCCCTATCAGAAAGCAAAGGAATAAATAATCATATAAGATCGTTTCGTTGTCTATCTTCGTAAATGGCTTTTTGATAGTACTTATTACATATTTTTTTAATCGTTGAACATCTAAGTATATGTATGGATCGTCCATTTGTTCAATGTTATACTCGGTTCTCTCTCTTAAAAGGTGAATAGTATGTTTTCGTATCATTGAGAGCATAATTAAATCGGCATCCAGACCATACACGACATTGTTTGTTTTTTCATGAATATTTTCATCGAGATATTTCATTATCTTATGTTCGCCTTCTCCGGGTTCATTGGAATCTGAAAGAATAAAAGGTATAGTCAATTCTTTACATCTCTCCATTAAGAATAGATTTAATTGATTCATAAATGGAGTTCCAGGGGTGATTGCATTTGTATCCCATGGTTTATTTTCTTTTGCTGATCTTAATCTTCTGTGGCGTTGTTGTTCCATTTTAGTTCTTGGTGCAGGTCCGTCGATAGCGATATAAACCAATTGTGTTACTTGTGTAATCTGAATACATTCTTTTATTTTTTGAAAGATGGATTCCATCATTTCATTTTCGTTTGTTTTATTTGCACAACAGGGATGAATGGCACAATTGAGATCAAGAAATAAATGATCATATTTTTGTTGACATGGACGAATAATATCAGGATATTCTTGAATAATTGATTTATAATATGAAGGAATTCCCATAAAGTATTCTGTTTATAAAGTATTCTGTTTATATTTTCTGGAATTATTCTTATGTAGTAAAAATAAAATATTATTTAGTAATATAAATGGAAGATTCAAATCCGCTTGATCTATTATCTGTCAAAATGTGCTCTCCGTTAATGGTTTTCTTAGTTTATGTAGTCTTTTCATGTATCAGTCTGTACATGACGAGAACTAACTTGAAGAAATTCAATAACCAAAAGATGGAAAACCTATATACAATCTATTCGCTTCAAGAAGTTAAATTTATTATTGTTATGGGGGCTATGTTATACGGTTTATGCCAATACAATCAGGTTAATTTAGCGTGGATCTTTTTAATTTTCCCGATTATTTCTGTATTGTTAAAAACTTCTTTCGTTTTTACATCGGTAGCTTCTGCTCAACAGAATACTCCTCGGGATGTCGTTTCACAACCCAAGATGTTTGAGCAAGCTTCTCAGGTGGCTGCCCAGCAAGCTCAACAGCAAGCTCAACAGCAACAACAGATCCAACAGCAAGTTCAACAACATGTCAATAAGAATATATCAGGGATGTCGCCACCACTAAATGGTGGAGGGATGGGGACTCCTGTCAGTGGTCTGTCTGATTCTGGATTATCACCATTTTAAAATGTTTTTATTAAATAAATAATGTTTGGAATTCTATTTACATATCTCTATTTATTATATGGTCTATGTATGATTTATAATAAGAAAGAGTTACCTTTTCTATATATATTCATATTAATCTTTGGGTTTTTAAAAATATTGTTTGATTATCGTTTATGTACTATTGCGTATATGGAATGTAAGGCGCGAGGCGTTAAAAGGGACGATTCATATTTGAACCGTTTTGTAGATCCCATTGTTGATACACGGTATACTGATCATGTTTATATTTATACGGTGGCTGTGTTTATCATCATATATTACCATGGAGTTATTCGTGGGAATATAAGGGAAACAATAAAATATTTAAAAAGTATTCTAAGAGGTAACATATGAATTATTTATCGTTTGATGTAGGTATTCAGAACTTAGCTTATTGCGAATTAAGTCCTGAGAAAGAGATTCAACAGTGGGGAATAATTAATATAAATAATAGTCCTCAGTGCGATGTAAAATTAAGGAAACAGTGTGAAAAGAATGCGACATATCAGATTACAGATACAAATTTAAACGTAAAGTATTGTTGTACTGCTCATTCTAAGAAGTTTCCTAAGAAGAAAAAATTGAATGGAAATCGCGATATTTTAGAATTATCGAAAAGATGTATTGAGAAATTACGTGAATTGGATTTGTCATCAATAAAGTATGTGTTGATAGAAAATCAACCCGCTCTAAAAAATCCAGTTATGAAGAGTATTCAGATGATAATCTATACATTCTTCGTGATTGATGGTGTAATGAATCCGTTATTACCTATGGAACATATACATATGGTTAATGCTCGTAATAAATTAAAGGTGTACAAGGGACCTTATGTAATTTGTCCTTATCCTGATGAGAAGAAGAATAAATACAGAATAAATAAGTATTTGAGTATTAAATATACCCAACATATGATTGAGCAAGAAGAAGAGAAGTTCAAGGATTTATTTGAAAACTCAAAAAAGAAGGACGATTTAGCGGATGCATATTTACAGGGGATTTATTGGATCGAAAAATGAATATTAAAAGTAGAGTAAGAATATATATATATTGGGATGAATATAAACAAAACAGGAAATCTTTATGAAAATTGGGTCAAAAAACCCGAAATGTTATTTATTTGGAATCAGTTGGAGAAGACAGAAGTATTCCGCACAAATAAGAACCTTATTATTCTGGCGATGTTCAACATTATTTGTGATGGGATGAAAAAGAACTTTTCTGTATTAACTTCGGATTCAAATCGTCTTCGCTATTATCAAAGGGTGTTTGGAAAGATTTGTAACAATTTGTCAGATATTTACGACTATAAATATCACAAAATTTGTCATTATGGGATAAGTTATTATTATTACTTATACAGAATGAAAGGTGCTCTCAGAACATTAATTCATTATGAGATAGAAGAGGAATATTTACCAATAGAAACATTTTTCCGTGGTGTCCATCAAATAATTGAGATAAATCTATTGTATTTGATGAAAGAACAAGACAAAATAGAAATGTTAATGAATATTGATAATGATCATGTTCAAAAACTTATTTATCGTAACATTCAAATATGGACTGAATTAATTGACTTATTAAACTTATTAGCTTCTCTTGATGAGTTAACGTATCAGAAATATCGTAACATGATATATGGTACATCCGGGGGTGAATCTATAAATTTGCGGAAAATTCAAAAAAGAATTCATGATTTGGATAAGTTCTTATCATTCGACATTCAAGAAACATTAATGAAGGATGGAAAGAATAAGAATTTAATATCCTCTATTAAGTTGTATCAGTATTATTCGTCACAATTTTGGTTAACACATTTTAATCTGGCTGCTTCAACAAATGGTATTCAGAATAAAGGGACAAAAGAAACACCCATTCTTAAATTAATGGATAAGTGTATTCATATGACAAAAACGAGAATCAATACTATTTTGTATGAGATTAGTATGTTAGTGAATGATGATACAGTAAAGAGGCGAGTTATAATGAATGATAAAGAAAGAATTATTGGGATATCAATTTATAATTCATCCAGAAGTTTATTTTAAAGATAAAATATAGTATCTATAGATATGACAAATTATATTTTTGTTACAGGAGGAGTTATCTCTGGATTAGGAAAAGGTGTTACCTCTGCAAGTATTGGAGCGATTCTCCAAATGTTGGGAGAAACTAAGGTAACTATTAAAAAACTAGATCCTTATTTAAATATTGATCCGGGGACAATGAATCCGATTGAACATGGAGAAGTATTTGTAACTGATGATGGGTCAGAGACAGACTTAGATCTTGGGTATTATGAAAGATTTTTGGAGATGAATATGAAAGAAGAGAATAGTACTTCATCGGGAAAATTATTTCAACAATTATTGGAAAAAGAGAGAAAGGGTTGTTTTTTAGGGAAGACAGTTCAAATGATACCTCATTTTACGAATATAATTAAAGAGTTTATTTGTTCAGGGAGTAATAAATATGACTATATTATTTGCGAAATTGGTGGAAGTATAGGTGATATAGAGGCTATGGCTTTTTATGAAGCTCTCCGTCAATTAAAAAATGAGATAGGTAGTGAGAAAGTATTATTTATTCATTTAACATATTTGGTGTATTATTCAAAAACGAAAGAATTAAAGACAAAGCCCACGCAGAATACTATTCGTGATTTACAACATGTCGGTATTTATCCTGATATTTTAGTGTGTAGGACTGAACACTTATTAACTGATGGAATTCGGGATAAACTGTCCATGTATACAAGTCTTCCAAAATCAAATATAATTGAAGCCATTGATGTATCTTCGATATATCAAGTCCCTTTGTGTTTTATTCGTGAGAACCTTCATTCGTTGTTATCGAAGAAGTTTATGATTCAAAATAGTTTAAATACAGAAAAATGGAGTTTATTAAACAATCAGATTAATAGACAGATGGAAACAATTACAATTGGGATATTGGGAAAATATACAGAATTGAATGATTCTTATAAATCTTTAATAGAATCTATATCACATGCGGGGATTCATCATGGATACAAAGTAAATATATTATGGATAAATGCGAAATATACAATTGAACATTCCTCGAATATTTGCGGTGTTATTGTTCCTGGGGGATTTGGAACTACTGGAATCGAGGAGATGGTTTCTTATATTAAGGTTCTCCGTGAAAAGAAGATCCCTACCTTTGGAATTTGTTTAGGCTTACAATTAATGGTAATTGAATTCAGTAGAAATGTCCTTGGATTCAAAAAGGCGGGTTCTTCGGAGTTCAATGATTATTCCCCAAATGTAATCATAGGGATGGAAGAATGTGTGGATTTACATTTGGGTGGAACAATGCGTCTAGGCTCTTACAAGATACAATTGAATGAGGGTAGTAAAGCATGTGATATATATGGAACAAATGTTATATTTGAAAGACACCGTCATAGATATATGGTGGATAATCTTTATTCACATACATTTAAGGAGGCTGGATTTAATATAACTGGACGATGTTCAACGAAAGGTTTAATTGAAGTTATGGAGATGGAAACAGAGCAACATCCGTGGTATCTAGGTTGTCAATATCATCCTGAATATCTTTCGTCTCCTTTTAAACCCCACCCGTTATTTGTATCGTACATTCAAGAATGTATTGGGAATAAAAATAAAGAATAGAAGTAAATGTCCCCAATACAGGTAACAAAGAATGCTTGGAAGAAGATGGCTAATATACTCACTACATCAAATCATAACTATGGATTTATTTATTCAGCATCAAGTGGTGGTTGCAATGGATTTAATTTTAATTTAAATCTATTCCAAGAAGAAGAATTTATAAAAATCAAAAATCAACGATTTATAACACAACTGAGTAACGGAGATACTAAATTATACATAGATCCATTAAGTGAGATGTATTTGTTTGGAACAACAATTGATTATATTTCAGAAGATTATAAAAAGGGTATCTTTGAAAGTAAGTTTGTGTTTCAGGTTGATCCGAATCAGATGACAAGTTGTGGTTGTGGAATTTCATTTAGTCCTAAATAATCTATTATTGTAGCTATTTTTTAAACACATCAATTCCAATGATTATCAACAAGACATATACAAATAATCTTTGTTTTTTATTCAGATTGTAATGTTCGATAACAATATCGGTAATTCCAAAGGCTCCAATGTAAATGAGCAAGTGTTGAATTAATCCATGATTCATTGTTTATTCAATATTAGATAATTATTTCAATATCTGTGAGCGTTTGATTTTTATTTTATTAATATTTAAAGAAATTATTTCTTTAATATGAAAATGTCAGGATCAAATGTTTTATTAAACTCTTTGTATAAATATTACAATGAGAAGAATACAATGAATAAGTTAATTGAAATTATTGACGACAATAATAAAGTTTCACTTCGTATCATTGATTGGTTTGTCACAAATTATTCAAAAAAACACAATGTGTATTATACAATATATCAAACAGATAACAAAATGAACACATTTGTTCAAGATGGGAATAAGTTCTTAAAGGTTTTCAATACATATCATGCGTATAAATCACAATTAAAATCATATTCAAAAAAAAGATTTGATCCATTTTGTAGGCGGGAGAGAATCGTATTTACTTGTAATTCAAATAAATCAATAGAGACGACTGTGGGTCAATTAAATTTTTTTAAGTGGGCGATAGATAACTTAATCATTGACTATATCAAGGAGAATTATGAAGAAATAGAACATGATATGAATAATAGTTACAATAGTATTAAGAAACATAAGAAAAATACAAATGAAAGAAAAAAGAGACAAGAATTATCAAAATCAGCTTCACGAGGACTAAATACAAATAATTTCCGTGTTGTATTGAGTTTTAATTAGGGCACTTCTGGGAATCGAACCCAGGACCTCTTGCACCCAAAGCAAGAATCATACCACTAGACCAAAGTGCCATAAGTGCGTCGTCCGGGACTCGAACCCGGGACACCAGCTTGGAAGGCTGATATGCTAACCCCTACACCAACGACGCAAAAAAAATTGTTATTAATAAGTATTAGTTAATGTTTAAATACTTTTGAGAAGAATTCTTATTTATGCAGATTCCTTCTTAACACGCACCTTTCGGACCTTCTTAGGCTTTTCCTCCTTCTTTTGTACTTGTTCCTCTACCTCTTCATCTGAGGAATCCTCAACGATTACCTTTGGATCAACACCTGAATCTTCATCTTCTGAATCACTCATAATTGCAAAATCATTCAGTCCACCTTCTGGTGTCTTAATACGAACCTGTTCAGCTCTCCAAGTGCACCCAAACTTTCCATTTGCGATCCATACACCATTACACCGAAGAACGCACTTTACTAGCGCATTCTTTACAAGAAGCCGTTCAATACTTACAGGGCTTTCTGTTTCATGGTTAACATCAAAGACCGTTGGAGGCTTCTGATTATCATAGATAGAGAACTCTGGAAACTTCCCGTCCTTCTTCACAATCTTAAATCCACAACCAGGTGGATACTTTCCATTCGGTTCACCTGTTTCCTGATCAACAGAAACCTTTACCATTGGAGTATAAAGAGCTTCCACAGCATCCCGAGACATCTTCGCCTTCTTGAACCATGACTGACTGTTTTCACATGCCTTTTCAATGAGAAGATTATCCATTTCAACAAGCTTGTCATGAAACTCCTTCACCTTCTGGTCACTCTCAATATTATTCAGTGAGATCTTCACACTGTACTTTCCAGAGTTATCGTCATCTGCAAAGTAAGAGGCGTCAAATGGAAGTTCCGTCTCAGGAGTATGGAGATATAGCTTGTTAATACCTCCTCCATAATTGACAAACATCATCTTCCCTCCATTATTCAGTGTCTTTGGTGCAGTGATAGTAAGCTTCGAAAGATCCACATCCTTTGCCTTCATTGCCGACATTGTTTCTGTTTTGTTTCTGTTTTTGTTTTTGTTTTTGTTTTTGTTTTTGTTTCTGTTTCTGTTTTTGTTTCTGTTTTTTCTATCCGCTTTTTTTTTATTATCTACTAATCCTATAAATCCATAATTCAAATTT
>MDTC01235313.1_pt1 | contig 19857 bp, 6 predicted proteins | sample 811181 | NCBI WGS metagenome assembly MDTC01 (sample SAMN05326644, study PRJNA326480) | marine metagenome | isolation source: seawater | place: Pacific Ocean: North | collected 2011 | reverse complement strand
TGCGGCAAACCGGTCGGCGGTAGGGGAGGCGGAGCTTTTGCAGATGAACTTCCATCATGAACAGAATTCGTATTTGGAATTTCGCCAACTGCACTATCTGTAATGTTGTATGTGATGTGCTGAACGACCGCAGGAGATTGAGCTTGGCTTGGACTCGATAGTGATGGTGATTGAGATTTAAGGGTCGGCTGGACATTTGAATTGAAAACAACCGACGGGTTATGTTCAGGTTTGGCGGGGACTACTGGAAGAGCAGGTTGAGGTGCAGGTTGAACAACTGCAGGTGCGGGTGTTGCAGCCGGTTGTGGAAGAATTAACCCGGCTGGAGGAGGAACATTGGTATCGATTGCGGGGAGAGTTTTCGAGATTGCGAGGTCCTCAAGGACTTCTTCAGTCTGGTCTTCAACTCCACCTTCGAGTTCACCTTCACGTATTCTTCGATTCATAACAAGTAACCACATTGCAAGGCTTAGAGATACAAGAGCAATCAGGTAAAGAACGATACTGAATGCCCCTTCTTGGGCTTGTAATGCAAGTGCTTCACCATCTCGAATTGTTTCTTCTTTAACCAGCAAAGGATCCAGTGTCTTTCGATCCATCTCGACTTCATCAACCAAGATGACGATTCTGAACTGAATACTGTCGCCCGCATCAACATCGGCCACCGTTGGTAGAGTTCCAACGACTGTCGAACCGGCTGATGCTACGAGGTCAATGCGTGAGGTATCTTGCCAGAACCCTCCATCAACTGCTCGCTGGAGAATGAAAGCAACATCGCCCTTTCCTCCGAGATTACGAACTTCAAACTCGAGTCCAACTTCTTGCCCGGTGATTGGACTTGGGTCATCCCAAGAGAATGTACTTGTTGGCAAATTCAAGTCAATGCTTGGCCCGAGTAGAGCCAGCGACCATGATGCGATTGGTTGGGAAATGGAATTACCGAGCGTATCAAACGGGTTACCTGAAGAGTCTGAACCTGAAACCCAAACGTCAACCATGTAGGACGGCAAAAGCGTAGTGGCTCCTGAATCAGTGAGGTCGAGATTACCAGTCCAGAAAAATTGTTCACCAAACGGAGTAGTATCTGGTAGCGGAACACTGCCTCGTGAGATCTCAGCCTCTCCTGCCCGAACACGATAATGCAACACCGCTGGTTCTGTAAGGTCAAAGCCATAGTCATCAATGGTTTCAAGCATGACTAACAGGTCACCGCAAGCTCCGATTGACAAATCGTTTCCAGCCGAAACTTCGTCAAGAGTAATTGCTGCAATGGTAGGGCGTGAGTTGTCAACAGCAAGACGAACTCGCTGTATAGTCGGTGTCTCATCCATAGCTAAACCTGGCAAATCCCCTAGACCCAAACGCAAGTCAAGATGTCCAGAAGGCACGGATGGTATCAGCAAATCAAGGCTGAACTCACCATCATTGCGCGTTGATGTTTTCCAAGTATTATCATAGTCTCCAAAGACAACATCAAATGCACCTGCAGGAGCAGGTGTCTCATCTTCAGAGAACAGAACACGACCGTTCACTCGTAAGGCCTGACCAGCACCGATGAGGGTTTCTGTAAAGTCGGAATTGTAATGATTGGTTCCATCTCGAAGTTCAACTGCACGAATGTGCCCCTCCATGGTATCGAATCGGAAATCGTTGTCAAGACTCCAAGCATCGTTGCCCAAACCAGCTGTTGCTTCGAAGCAGGGTGTCTCTTCCCCCACATTACAGGGCAGATCTGTAACAAGAATCTTCGGAGTGATTTGAGTTAGTCCATCAGTATCAAAGGATTCAGGGAACGTCCACGTGAGTTGGAAGCGTGCTAGGATTTTGATGATGCTGTTGTTATTCTCATCCAAGTCCACACTTGAGTAAAGATTCGAAACTGCGATGTTAGCAGAACCAGATGTCATTACAGCGACTGGTGCTCCATCCATTCCTTTCGTGAGTGAAATGAACAATGATGTTTCGTCATCATTGAAGTCGCCTCCAAGCGCCAGTTGAATGTATTGAATGTCTTCCCAACCGTTACGGTCTGAGAGTACGATTTGAGCGGTGTATGGTATACCCGGGTGTAAGGGTGCTTTGTCATCGTGACCTAAAATAGTCGAATTATCCAAGTCGAGCTGCGGTTCAAATTCCACACGTATGTTATAGGTTCCCAAGTCATTGTCCCAGTCAGGCATAACCTCGCCGGGAACGTATCCGCAGGCGATGTTGCTGTCAGGACAAACAGGACCTCCGCCTTCTGCAATTGCGTTATCTTGTGCATCTTTTCCGGTGATGAAATACGACACACGTTGACCATGTAGAAGCATAGAATCATCAATCAATCCATCGAAGATATTCAGCCCACCGACTTGAGTATCCGGGGAAGTGAGGACCTTCATCTCGTATTCATCTGAATTCGGCAATCCATCAAAATTGTAATCACTGCAACCAAGTGAATCGCTCGCTTTGCACCCAATCCAATAATTCAAAGTGACTTGGTTTGGAGGATCTACGGAATCTTGAATCATAATACTGATTGGCTGACCACCAGGGGCTGGCGGTCCTGCGTGACGTTCAGTTCCGTCACCTGGAGTCGAAGACAAAACAATCGGGGAGTTGCCATCTAAAACCAGTCGTATGGTATTGTATCCCGGGTTAGCAAAGGTTGAGCCGTTCTTCAATTGAATAGCCTCGACATAGAAAACCATTCCTCCTGGTGAGGATTCAAGCGGTGATTGGAAAGTGATATTGTATTCACCAAATGCTGGATTCTGTTCTTGGGCCAACAGAATAGGCTCCCCGATAGGATCGCCATCATACGTCACGTTTTGTCCGAGGACTCGTAGTGCGAATTGTCCACCCAAAGGCGTGAGTTGAGAATTTTGGAAAAATATCTGACCAGTGAATGAGAGATTGAATCCGCCTCGCACCCAGTCTTGAGAGTAGAGCTCACGTCCAGTTTCCTCGAAAACACGTAGACCATCAAGTTGAATGTCATTTTCAACAATGATATCCAAGTCTTCAGTTTCCCAAGCAGATACTGCCTGTCCGAGGTCATCTTCGACTGTAATCAAGGCCTGCATGCTGCTTTCGTCATCCCAAGTCCAGTTTACAGCGACCGGTATTCGAATCGTAACTTCGCCGAATGAGTCCATTGTTGAAGTACAGTTTGCTACATCGAATTGAACAATGCCACCGGCATCACTAATTACAGAACATGTATCACCACGCTGCCAATCAAACGCTGGATTTTCGCCGTATGAATTATTTAGAGCAATAAGCGATTCAGTCACTCTGTCAACTTCATCACCAGGTGCGATACGAACCTGTAAATTTCGAGATATACCATCAGGCGAAAGAAGACCTCCTTCGAGTGAAGCGTCAATTGCACGTGTTTGCATTTTGTAGGCGATGTCAATGTTGGAAATCTTCACCCTACCGGATGAGGCTGCTTTGACTGCAATAGGAATAAGCACGTCGCCATCACCGTTTTGAGGTATAAACGAATTAAACGCTTGAACGAGCGTTGGTTGTGCCTGAACTTCATCATTCACTACGGATTGGTCAGAGGCAGTTACTGCTGATTCATTCAGGAAAAGAAGAGATTCCCAATCCCAAACCAAATCATTTCCGATATCCAGTTTCGGACGGTCAGGATATCCTTCTTCGTATTCCATCGTGATTGAATCAATCAAGGGGGAGAGAGAAACATCGGTTGTTGACAAACTTACTGCATATTTGATTGTATTTCCAGCCTCAGTTGATGGGAAACTTACCTCTTGGTTATTTGTTGCTGGAAGCCATGTCGAACCGTTGTCATTCGAAACTTGAACGACTACAGAAGTTCCAGAAGGAACATCAGCAACCCAATTCGGCTTCACCTTCCCAATTTTCGTACCCGTAGTAAACGGCGGTGAAGTCCAACTGCCAGAGGATGCATATTCTGTCGAATATTCTAAGTCCACCCACCAAGATACTGCAGTAGAACCAATCAACTGAGCTTTCCAAACTAATTCAGTTCCGGGGTATGAAAAATGAATGGTCGAATTTGATTCCACAGATTCCCAATGCGTTCCATTATCAGCAGAAACCCAGTAATCGACTCTATCACCAATGGAGGCTGCAGAAGAATATGTTTGCATATTTACCATTAAAATCGGATCTGATGATTCAGTTACAGGGCCATACCACGTAGTCGTTCCCGGAGCAGGTGTTGTCTTGAACTGCCATCCTGTGCCGTATTCACGGTAATACAAAGTTGCAGAAGACCAAGTCGAATACCCGCAGTCTACAGTAACGAATCGAGACCCATCATATTGCAATCCATAACCGAGAGTTGAAAGCAATCGAGTACCCGATTGCGGAACGAGAGAAGTGGATGTACCGGAAATAGTCCAAGCCTCAAGCTGGTCTTTGTCTTGACTCGAGGTGCCCTTTTGGCAACGCATGAAAAAAGTGCTTTGGTTTACTTCCAAACCACGCACTTGTTGGCCGGTTTTTCCACATTCCCAAGAACTTCCGGATGATGAAGAATACGAATACATATCTTGGCCACGAGTGTATTGACCGTCTGGCTGGTCGCCAAAAGTGTAAGGAACGATGCGGCGCTGAGCGTTGTGAACAATCCAAACTTCATCGGATGTCCGGTCATACGCAATAGCGGTGTAGTCTGAGTACTGCGGAGAGACGTCATATGAATCGATACAGGTCCATGTATCGTCACGAGAAATGTCCATCTCAAGTACGCGGTGATATTGAGTTGGAGCTGAAGAAGAGTAATGGTATCGATATCCAGAAAGAATCGCAAACATACGCTCATCATCAGTGATTGTCCAGTCACGGAAACCATAACTTCCATAATATGAACTTGGGTGAAGGCTGGCAATGGTGCACTGTCCTTGGTCAAGTGTAATGACGGATTCCTTCGTTGCGTTATTTGGATAAAGTCTGTGAACGATGTTATGGAATGAGGAAGAACTCCATGTCGACATGAAAAGCCAATCGTGGTGTTTCAAAATCGCTCCTTGACTTTGTTTCATCAAACTTGACGACGTTTTGAGAGCTTGCTGGGAAAATCTGCTTTCTGTAGAATTTGAAGTGTGAGGCTGACGGATAGCGTATGATCCATTATCGAGCCATGCATCGGAGGAAGGATGCTCCACTTCATCATAACCATGAGGGAAGAATGTTGTCGAACGGTTTGAAAAAGCAAGTCCTAACTCGTCGCTTCGGTCATCCGTAGCTGATGAAGAACCAGAAATCCATTCATCTCGGTCATCAGTAGCAGTTTGACTCCATCCCGTAGCAGAGGCGCCGGAAAGTGTGAGAGAAACGTCAGTAACAAGGGCACCTTTCGGTAAGGATACCATAGCACCAGTGTCAGGGTTTGCACCTTGATACAGTGCTACATACTCTGTTGACCCATCATGGAGCGAGTAAACGTGGCGTGAAACCCCTGTTGCGTCAGCAGAACCGACAACGACATCCGCCATAGGACCCATTGGAGCGAGTACCATTATGAAGAACAGTACAAACATTACGCCGCGCCCGTTCGACAAATCGTTCTGCATATACGCTCCCCCTAACAGGGCTTAGAGCCTATGGCCTTTGAATCATGCCCCTACGAGTCAAATGACAAATGTCATCCAGTTTGACGAGAATCATAACGAATCGGTGAAGAATCTCCACGAATTCCGTCTTCTTCATCATCATGAACTTCAAACCAATCAACCATCCAATCACCATCTGTATCCCAGTTGGTAGGGTCAGTACCCTCTGCGATGTGGTCGTTGTCTAAGTCGAGCAGATACCATCCGAATTCATGTTCACCGACGGCCCTCACAGGTGCAGTATTTGGCGAACCGACATAATACATATCCCATGAATCGGTTCGATTTCCTGCCAAATGAATTACATCATCACTGGAATCAAGAACGAGGAAATTCGTATCTCTGTCATCGACGATGTAAGCAAATCGAATATCATTGGCAAAGGATTTATCCATTTTCAAGTAATTTTCGCTACTTACTCCGGATGAATCGAGCTTCAAGAGTGCTGCCCTTAACTGCCACCACTCCAATACAACTTCGCCATCATAGATCATTCCGCTAAGTCGCACCGCATTAGGCGAGGAGAGGTCAGTGTCAGTGATACTGAAAAATTCTTGGAAATTCGTATAAGGCTCATAGACACATCCTGCGCCACTGCAATCCCAATTTCCATCCTGGTCAGGGTCGTAATTAGCATCTACGGGATCGGCAGGATTCAAAGTAAACCAAGTCGAGGCGAGATTTGGACGTGAAAGTATTCCATTGGCTCCTTGCTGGGATAGAGGAAGACAGGAATTTGTATCGGTGGAACATGCACCGCCAGTAGCAGCATCAATCCAAATAACCTGAATTTGTAAAAACGAACTAAAGTTGTCGTTTGATTCATTCCAAGCTTTCGAATACTCATACCAGTCTGGTAGCATATCGCCATCAGAATCATTATCACTCGGGTTAATTCCATACTTGAACACCTCCCGACCATCTGATAAATTGAAATCTTGCTGATGGTAAACAACTGCTCCGTTCGAGACTACTGTTGAATAGGAAATACTGTCTCCATCTGAATCGTTCAAATCAGGACGCGTCATGTTATCCCATTCCATCCAGTTAGTGAAAGGCAAATCGCCAAGTCCAGACTGAACGACTGCGGTTCCGGGAGTAAATACTCGACCTGACCAACTGCCTTGCGTGGCAGGCTGGTCAAAGACGGTACGGCCATACCATCCATCACGGTCTCCATCGTAATTAACATCCCAAGGGTTGAGAGGGTTTGCAGCCCAGTGGTTGATGGTCGTAGGATCTTCCATGCCGAAGACAGCATAGCAATATTCCCATCCATCCTCAATTCCATCAGAATCAGAATCGGAATTGGTTGGGTCTGAGATTCCAAGTAAAGTGCGATTGAAATTATCTTGATTAAATTCATTGATCATGGCCATTCTGTCTGCACTCGATTGACTCTTGGATGCGAAATCAGTGTACAGTGCTTGCTGCGCTTGAAGAAGATTCATGCCCTGTTCTTCCATGTAAGCCTGCATAGCGTCATCGCCAAAGTTAACGATTCCTTTGTCAACTGGGACCGAGAAACGCTCGAGGTATTTCCCATATGTGCGAGACTCCCATTCACGTAAATTGGAGAAACGTTCCTCCATCGAGATATTCCCATCACCATCGCAATCGAAACTATCGCCATCCGTATCAAGATTAACGTCACTGTCGATGAGTGGATTCATACTCCATCGGTTTTCTTCTAGATCCCATTCGGTGAACCAATACTCAAAACCGTCATACATGCCATCGTCATCTGTGTCAGGATTTGTTGGATCAGACATTCCAAGAAGTGTCGAGAGAATTGCATTTGGAGGAACTCCTGCTTGCCAGTCGTTGAAGTCGTTTAACAGACGCTTACCTCGTGTCTCTTTGGTGATGAGAATGTTAAACACCCGTTGTGCCTTCTCAGTAGGCTGTTGGACATCTCCATCAAGGTGGAGCAGAGGAGCATCTGAGGGGTGCTCTAAACCATTGGTTGGGGCCTCGACAGCGATTGCAAATTCTTGGCTATCAATCAGCCCATCCGCATCTCCATCGAAATCACCATCGCCTGCAACCAACGGATTAAGCGTCCAAGTTTCGGCGGTGAGATTCCATGAGGTGAACAATTGTTCTATGCCATCAATCATGCCATCCCCATCTGTGTCGACATTGTTTGGGTCACATGTCCATCCGGTAAGGTTCACTTGGTCTTGAGTGATGAATGAACCAAAGGAGAACTCAACAGAGTTACCAGGCCATTGTTGCAAAGCAAATGCTGAACCGACGGTTGTGACAAACCATTGTGGAGCTGAACGATTTTGATCTGTTTCGGTATATTCAGGAGAGATAGCATTGTATTCTTCCCAATTCGCCATTCCATCGTCATCTGCGTCTTCCCAACGGTCAGATGAATCAAGAGGATTCAACGTCCATCCATCATCGAGAACATTCCAGCGAGCAAACCAAATCTCCCATCCATCCGGCATTCCATCTGAATCCGAATCTGCGTTGAATGGGTCAGATGAGCCAACATCAGTAATTGATTGAAGGGCGGTGACTGAGCCTGATGCACGTTCACCAAAGTTCGCTTCTGGAATTCCAAATGAACTGACATTCGAAAAGAGGTCAGTTGAGAATCCGTTAGGTAAAGCCACACCATCAAGGGTCTGATTACCACTGAATAAGTCAGAACGAATATGGAATTCTAAGTAGTTGACAAAGGCTTCGTTGTCGTCTAAGACTCCATCATGATTGATGTCATATCCGTCTCCATCTGGATTTTCAAAGAGGTCTGAGGCGTTGAGCGGGTTCACACCTTGGCGAGAAGGGTCCCAAGTGCAAGCGCCGCCAGATTCCCAACCATCAGGCAACGTATCACCATCAGAATCAATGTTGTTTGGGTCAGCATCAAACCAATCCAGACTCGCATTGACCGTTTCTCCATGAGATTCGAGTAACAAGCCTTCAATTGCTGCACTTCGTACAAGCGACCACTGATATTCGCATAGATTTGCTAAACCATCACGGTCTGCATCCCAATTTGCATCTTCGGCGCGATTCGGGTCCAGAGTCCAGTTATTACCACCGGTAAACGAAGAACCAATCCATCGTCGATGGTGTATTTCCCATCCATCAGGCATGCCGTCACCATCGCTGTCGAAATTTGTTGGGTCAGTACCTCTGTCGCTGCTGGAAAGACCGAGATAAGTCGCATTCGCTGCTTGTCCGGCTGCATCATCACAAATGTATTCCATTTGGACCGTATAGTGGCACCAGAGAGTAGAATTTTCGTAAAAGAACCCAAAGTACTCACTACCATCGCCCAATCCATCACCATCGGTATCACCCGCTTTCGGATTGGTTGAATTGTAGCCTGCAGTCGTCTGACTAACGAATCGATACTCGTCTAAATTCGTCCAAAGTCGTTCTAAGAAACCATCACCTGATTGGTCGAGGTCTATACCGTCTCCATCCATATCAAAAAGTGAGTCCCAAGGATCTGTTGGGTCCAAACCATTGGCGACTTCCCAACCATCCGGCATACCATCATTATCGGAATCATTTGCTCCAGGGTTCATCAATTCAAGATTTGCATATTTCCCTGGTGCGGAACCGGTGTAAATTGTTGTATTTTCATCAACTGTAATTGTTTGGATAGTGACAATTTCTCCATAGACTGTTTCCTGGTTTTGGAAGCCATAGACTGCAGAATAATCACCGGAAATAGCCCAAAGCCCCTTGTCTGAACCAATCAAAAGTTCATCACCAGTAGGGAGAATTGAATGGACGTTATTGTATTCACGCAGGTATTTGCCTTCGACTCCAGGGTGCTCCAATAATCCACTGTGTGAAATCGAATTGTCAAGGAGATTCATCATATGAACTCCAGAAGGAGTTCCAAACCACAAGACCTGAGCATTGCTGGGTGTAGGTCCATCAAGCACCATCGTTCGAACCTCTGCCGGATTGGCAACCATGCCCAGAGAGAGAGAGCGAATTTCATCGATTGCTGTTGGATACGGCGTCACTTCGGGGGTGTAATAAAATCGCCAAGTCGGTTCAAACATACCACGGGCCGTTGAAGTCTCACCGATAATTAACCCTCTATCGGTTCCGACATAGAGCGTATTATTTCCTCCACCTGCTGCACCATGTGCAATGCTAGTTACGCTTGCATTCGATTGACTAAGGGCTGTTTCAAGTCCTACCGCAATGGAATATTGTTGAGCGATTTGTGATAATGTGGTGACTTCAAAAACAGCTCCTTGACCGGATTGACCTAAGCCGAGGATTTGCTGATTTTGACCTTCAATGTTCAATGCGGCAAGTGCGTGAATTTCTTCAGATAGCGACCATGACCAACTTTCCAGAGGAGCGAGATCACCATTGGCTTGAAGAGGGGCGACTGCCAATCCAACATTTGTTGCAAGGGCTAAAGCAAAACTGGTATCTTGTAAGGAAAGAAGAAGAGACTCATGCAACTCAACACCTTGAGGCATCCAATGATCATAATTCACGGACTGTTCAAAATCAAAAACCGTTACGCCGTATCGAGTTGTTGCATAAAGCATCGTCCCATCACTTTCTAAATCACGAAGATCGTAATGTATGAGACTCATTTCTTCAGCAGGTGTGACAAAGCTCAGAGGCATTGATTCGTGAGTATCAAGTTGGTTGCCAAGGAGAACTGATTTCATACCAGGAAGTACGGAGTTTCCATTATCCTCATGGACGAAGTACTCTTCCAATGTAGACAATGATTCACCTAATGCCAGTGCTGTTAACGTACGACTTACATCCGGAGATACTCCCCCATCTCGGTTCGCATCCCAACCATCCAAGTCTGGGTCGAGAAGAGCATTGGTCCGGTTAAGTGGTTCTAGGCCGAAATGGACTTCCCATCCATCTGGAATCCCATCTCCGAAAGAAGGGAAAAGTCTGCGAATTGAAAAGCCATCCCAATGGTAGCGGTCAGAGTCTGCAAGAAGAGGGTCAGTTCCTAGCCAAATGTCTTCGTCAATGACCATCGTGGCATTCTCAGTACATGCTGAGAGTAGATTTGTGAAAGTAGCATTAGGGCCGGTTGGAATAAATGGCCAGTTCTTGAAGACTGAGCCTTCAGGTAATGTTGCAGAGCACCACATGCCGTCCAATTCAGTCGTATGATTCAATGGCGCTCCGTAAATGTATTCCTCCGGAGATGAAAAGCGTTCAGTGGTTGATAATACGCCGTCTCGATTAACGTCAAATCCATCTTCATCAGGATCATCGTAAACATCAGATCCGTTTAGAGGGTCGAAGTTTTGGCACTCATACTTGAGCGAAAATATGTTGAAACCGCCAACGCGTTCACACATGTATGCTTCATATCCATCAGGCATTCCATCTCCATCTGTATCAGAGACACGAGGGTCAAGATAACTGCGCTCACCCTCACTGTCTACAACCCCAGTCAGTCCGCGAGGGAATCCAGGAGCAGTACAATTTGCGGGATAAGGCCAACAAAATTCTTCGGTAGCATTCAAACCATCTCGGTCATTATCCACCAATGCATCGGACGCATTGTTACTGTCCATGCCTGGCATGACAATGATTCGGCCATCAACAGTACTCCAATTCATCCATTCCTCAAACAGATTTTCATGGACATCTGGGATTTTATCTCCGTCGGTATCTGTCGATGGGGGCTTGGAGCCATCCGTGGTATCTGGATGCAAATTCGAAACCGGCGAAATTGCTGGAAATTGTGACATGAACACCAGACTTGCTACAACAGCAAGTGTGGTTAGAAGAGTGGTTAAACTACGACGCATTTTGAGACCAGCCTACAAAGCATACGCTTCGCAGGTGCTCAACCCTTTCAAGACACTTATGAGGGTGATGGAGCGATGTTCGGACAAGTCCTCATTCATCGACCGGAAAATTCCTTCGATTTAAACTGGAATTGGACCTTCAGAAAAGGCAACTTGAAGGAGGAAATCACAAAGTTTGCAGCAATTGATGCGGTTTCTTCAAAGACCGTTCGCGTCACGGTACTAATGATTGAGATGACGATGACACTCACGCACCTTGGTACAGGCAGTCGCGGAAATGCGACGTTGCTTGAAACCGAACAGGCGAAAGTGTTGATCGACCAAGGATTCAGTGGCGCACAACTTGAGAAAAGACTTGGAAGATTGAATCTTCACCCAACCGATATTGATTATATTTTCATTACCCACCATCACGGTGATCATGGTGGAGGTGCTGCTGTTTCTCAGAAAAGATGGAATATGAACATTCAGGCAAATCACCGAACTGCAGAAGAGCTCGGTCTCATGCCTGAACTCACTCATTATTTTGAAGCACTCGACGTCATTCGAGTAAGCGAGGATTTAGCGATACTCCCCGTCCCTGTCCCTCATTCAGGTGCAGATAATGTAGCATTTGTTGCAAGTCATAACGGACAGAGGGCTGCCGTTATTACAGACCTCGGTTCATGGACAGATGAACTTGTCACGCATGTACGCGGTTGCGAACACATTTCGATTGAGGCAAATTATGACCACAACCGGTTGATGAATGGGCCATATCCTTACACACTCAAAGACAGAATTAGCGGCCGAGGAGGGCACCTGTCAAATGACCAAACTGGGCGTTTCTTGGCACAGGTTTGCACGCCTGCTACTAAGAGTATTTCACTCACGCACTTGTCGGAAAAAAACAATCAACCCCACCTTGCTGAATCCACCGTTCTTTACCACATTGATGAACTGTTTACTGGAGACATTACAATCTCACTCCAAGATGGCCCAGAGCGCTCCCACTATATCGGCCAGAGCAACGAAAATGAGTTGCTCAAAAAGAGTTCTCCGTGAAATGAGTTATTGACAAAATCACCCCCCTATGGGGGGGTGAGAGGGTCAATTGCTAAATGATGCCAAAGGTTGTGCCGTATGTGAACGCACAACCAAACACAGTTTGGCGCCCGTCTCTTCGACGAGACCAAAGGGCTGTCAGTGAAGTTCTCGGAGTCGTGATGATGCTCGCCATGGTCATCACAATTATGGGTGGGGTGTGGGTTTTCTTGAACCCCTACATCACTGATTTTGAAGACAATACAAACTGGAACAGCGCAACAGGAATTGCGGAACGTTTCGAAGACCGAATTGATGTCGCAGGCGGAGCGCCCGAAGGAACGGGAATACGTCACACTCTTGCATTGCAATCTACGATGATTCAATCGGTGGAAAAAGTAGAAACTTGGACGATGGCGGCTGATTTGACACCGTATGATTCAGTCACTGTTCGAGATGAAAATAGTTCCGCCTTAGGCATTTATTCGATGAACGAAACTGCACGAAGCATAACCATTGAAACCGAATACGGGGTTGAGAGTTTTTCCTTTGAAGCGTCACATGAAGAAGTTCTTGTGAGGCATAACTCAACTCAACAGCACTGGATGGTAGTTACAGTTTTTGATTCGGATAACAATCCGATTCATCGCAGTTTCACCTATCTCATTTCTGGAATCCAAATCACAACTTCTCTTGGACAGGGTGAACACCAAATCGCTTTGATGAATAATGCTCGAGTAGAGAGGTTTCCAAATGAGCCATGGAGTGTTTCTCACTTTCCAAAAATCGAAATCGACCCACTGGTAAACGGTGAGTTTCGTCTCTCACTGGTCCTCAGTGATGTCACGATTAACGGTTCACTTGGCTCTGGAAATAAAATTGGAATGAACATGATTTCGATGGGCCCAATGACGCTTTTTTCCGGTGAGGCATACAATGTGAAATTCACAGTCGTCAATTCCCTCAATGATTTGATAACACCCCAATATCATGATCGAATGCTGGATGAATACAATCTCAACAGAGCATCGGGCACCTTGGACACCTATGTTGGGTATGCCCCGTTTTTGAGAGCAAGCGGTGCAGATGGTTTTACTGTTGAAACCCAAGGTGCACAGTTGTATCTTGAAGTGGATGTAAAGCGCGTGGAGGTATCTCGATGAAGTACAACCTGCAACGTGATGAAGATGCCGTTTCAGCAGCGGTTGCCACTGTTCTTCTCTTCGGCGGAGTTCTGAGTATCATCGGTATGATGATGGTTTCAATGATTCCAGTCATTGAGGAATTGGAGGGCTCAATCGAACGTCATGATATGTCTTCTCAAATGTCGCTGTTAGCGCATCAAACCTCATCTCTAAGCGAAAGTGGAATGCCAGGAGATTCTACGGAAATTGAACTTATTCCCGTGGACGGCAGTTTGAACTGGAACATGATGCAAAGCAGCATGTGGTATTCTGCAACTTGGTTCGACGACACCAGTTTCCGAGTCCAGGGAGCCCTCGACTATGATGACCAGTTCAGCGTACGGCACCCAGAATCCATGAATTCTGCAGTGTGTGTTGATGACCTGCGTCTCGGTCCTGCGAATCCATACATGTTCACCATCCCTGAATGGGTGGAGAGCGTCACAATGACTGCATCACCTGGACTCGCACTCCCTCTTGGGCCTATTGAGATCGAAATTTGGAATCAATCCACGAAGCTATCTGAACTCGAACTTATGGTTGATGGAATGCACATCGTCAATACCAGTCAATCTGGTGAAATAGTCATCCATTCTTCTCATGAACTGCATCTACTGCTTTCTCGAGGAAATGGTGGGACGACATTAATGCAAGCCAATGACCCAAATCCAGTCGATTTAACCGGTACCTCTTGGTCACTTCCATTGCCGGCTGGAAACAATCAAATCCACATACTGAGCGAGGTTGCAAACCAGATAATAATTACCAATCAAACCTCAAATTCACATTATGCATTACCGTCAAATCAAAACCGTGTAGGGGTAGATTTCACTCATCAATTCTCCCTTGACACGCCTGAGGTGGTCCACATTACGACCAGTGCACCCTCAAGGCTTCTTCTTCAAACAAATACAGAAGTCAATGTTGGTCAAACCGCTTGGCCAAGTTCCGATGGACAATATCTTGGTCATTCATTTGTAACGCCATCGCTTGAAGGTGAATTGGTCTTCACCAATCCCGGCCAGACAAGTGTCACCGTAACATGGAGAGGCGGTGGGGTTTCTGTTGCTGCAAACCAAAGTCTCAGTTTTGATTGGCCTCCTGCTGAAATTGATGGTGCTCCAATGCTTGATGCAAATGGAGACGTTTTCGTCTCTTGGCGAGCAGATACAAACGGTTCTGGATTGCAGGTAATTGCTGCAGATGATACTGGTGCATTGTCAGGCCAATCACACACGATCTACGCAGACGGTTCAAGCAACAAACAAATCCATCTTGTCCGGGCCGGTATGATTGTTGATTGGAACTTAACCGGTGCGAGTAATGCCAATGGCTCACTCTTTGATGAAAATACCCAGCGAACTGTTAACATCAATCAGGGAGTCAATCAAATGAACGTTGAAGATGGACATGCACTTCGACTCTACCTTTTACGTGGACAAAATGGACTTATCCAAGCACACCATGATGGAGCACAACGATGTTTATCGATTAATGTTCAGGCAAGTGGATGGATTGCAACGGAGTTGCCTTGGCAATCGATGAGTGGAAGAAGCCAAGTTGACCTGAAAAATGCATGGCGTTCTGGAAACCATCCAGCAAGTATGCAAATTACTCTCATTGGAGTTAACGGTGCTTCAACACATGCAAACCTCGGAACAGTGTGGGGATTCCATCTCTCTCGACTGAGTTATGAGTTCACCTCATCAATTGTCGGAATGGAAGTGGCGTATGTCGGAGGTGCTGTGGTCACCAACCATCCGGAATTTGAACCATACATTGTGGTATCTCCATCCGACCGAGGGGGCCCCGGACCAAGATTTGCTGCAACCATACCATCACTTCACCCTACTCAAGACAGTGTCAGTGGCGCTGGAACAATGAACTTAGACATAGAATTAGTCGATCGTTCATCGCTTGCTTCGACGATTGCCTATGAGGTTCGTCGAGGATGGTCAAGCCCTTACGGAGTGGCCATTGCTGATGCATCAGCAGACGGGCTCGAATCAAGTGAAGATTGGACTGTTTATCCTGGAAGGATTGATTTGTTGAGTGATTATGTTGGATGGGTGCCAGACCCATCATATGCAACATCCGAAGCAGTTTGGCACACCAACGGTGAACCAATACAGTTCACTCTTCAAATGGCTGCACTAAATGCCCACATGACGGAGGTCATCTCATGAAATCAAAGCGATTCATGCACGATGAACGTGCTGCTGCAACAGAGTTGGGTTACATTTTCACGTTCCTTTTGGGTGTCTTACTCCTTACCATGTTCAGTTTGTGGGCCTATGAGATTGAGACTGCAACCCGTGAACGATGGAATGAAAATGCAATTCAATCAAATCTTGACGACCTTGCTGCAGCAGTCGAACGTGCAGACGAAGCAAGTCGTATGGGCGCAATTGATTATGCTGAAAAAGTGACTTGGAGACTTACTGAAGCGGATGAATCGCAGATGAAAATTATCCTAACAGACACCTCAATAGAATTGATTGATGAGGGAGGGACACTCGATACCAATGTTTCAATCTCTGGCACTGGAGCTGGTGGACATCAAGGTACTGTAGTTCTTGCAGGCGTCACTTCAGTATGGGTCGTACATTCTGATGGGATGACGACCTTGCAATACGATCGGCCACAGACCTATGACTGATTAACGGCCCATTACTGCTGCATGAACTTGAGCTTGAACTTCCTTCATACGGGATTTTGCGCCCAATTCCCTGAATACAGATAATGCTCTCTGAAGATACTCCATTCGACGGGGCTTATCTGGTGCAACACCACCGAGACGTGAAAGTAATTCTCCTATCTGCATACGAAGGTCATTCGCTTCTGCGATAACCAATGCCTCTCGGTAATGTTCCATAGCATCTTCCGCACGCCCTGAATCTTGAAGGACTTCTCCCAGAAGAATCGTAATTTCAACCAGTGACAACAAGTCACCCGCTTCGCTCATGGTCTCTAATGCTGTTGAGTAGTGATGAGATGCGACATCTGCATCCCCAACTTTTGCATAATAACGGCCGAGAACCGCTTGAGCGCGAGCATGCAACAAGACATCGTCACCGCCATCAGTATTCTCAAATGCTTGGAGTGCATGGTCACGGGCACGATCGATTTCATTCAGTTCAATGAATGCACGGGCAAGTGTAAGTTGAGTACCCACAAGTTCAGCATTGTTGGAACCTTTCAAAATAGTTTCAACCTCACCATAGGCATCCAATGCCTTTGACAAGTCATTTTTGCGGCGTAGTAAATAGCCCATGTTGTTGTACGAACGAGCTGCACCCTTTTCATCTCCAAACTGAATGAATTTTTCAAGAGCATCATGATGCATGGAAAGTGCTTTGTCCGTGTCGCCTTGCTTGAGGGCAATATCTGCTAATGCGGACAGAACTTCAGCACCAATACGAGTTGCCTTCGAAGAATCCGTCAAAGATTGGGTTGACAAAAATATCTCTTCAGCTTCTAAGAAACGGCCGAGTAGTACGAGAATCTCACCACGTAATTGCAAAATTCGAATCTGTATCTGAATATCGAGTCCATCAAGCGACAGACCTTCGATTAAACTCAACAGTTCCATGTGTCCTTGTGCAACAAGGTCACGACCTTCATCAGCAATAAGTAAGGCAGCATCTCCTCCTTTATCACTGCGGATTAAATGATAAATACGTTCGATGATGATGCTTGCAGTGAAATTTTGCTTCTCATACCAGAGGCAACATTTGGCATGGAATTCTTTCTTGGTATTCTCATCTAAACTGCGAACTAAGAACTCTCGAATTAAATCGTGGACATCGTAAAAATCAACATCGCCCTGACGAGCCAAACCTTGTTCGACAAGCGAATCCAATTCGTCGGTATCCAATCCCTGCTCAGCCAATGCACTCAGAGCAACTGGCTCACGGTAAATTGCGAGGGCAGAAAGAACTCGCTTTTGTTCACCACTCAACTTGGAAAAGATTTCAACGGTGACATAATTCTCCAATGTTTCGTGGTAAGCACCTGCTGAAGCGCCGCGATTAATCAATTCTAAAACAAGAGGATGACCTCTTGAAAGTCCGTGAATGTGGAGCCATTGTTCGTCTCCAAGATTTTCAAAACTGCTCAAAAGTTGCCTTCCAGCATCCGAATCTAAACCATCGAGTGGTAGAACTAAACTTGCGATTCTACCTTCTGCATCCTTTGCTGGCACTACGGGTTTGAATGAGCGTGAAAAAATGACCAGACCAATTTCTTCCTCACTGCCTAGGAGAGCTAAGGACATCGCTTGGAACGTTTGATGCAATGTCGTGTCTGCGACTTTGTGAAAATCATCAATGACAATCAGCGTAGGCGTTCCTTCCAGAGAGTCAACAAGTAACCGTGCTGCATCTGCAGGCTGAGGGACTGGAGTTGCCGCCAAATAATCAGAAAAGGTCGAATCCCCAATATTTGCCAACCAATCTGCAACTGCCTCAAAGAATGAACGGGAACTTTCCCAATCTTGACAGCGATGGTAAAGCAAATTACGCCGATGCATAAATCGTTCAATCAATTTTGAAGCAATTGTGGTTTTACCTATACCAGCGATACCTGGGACCAACAAAGTAGTTGCTCGAGCATCAACGAGACTCACCATGTTGTCCAACTCTTTTTCACGACCGTAGAAATGTCGAAGGCGAGGCAAATCTCCAAGCGAAGTGACAAGTTGTTTTTCAACATGTTTTGAAAGATCCCTTTCAACTAAATCAGCAGACAATGTTCGAGTATCCAGTACGCAATTGTCATCCATGTAACGAATAATATCTACGGGGCGCATAGAGAAATCAAGATGGTCATTGATCTCCCCTAGAGTTGAATTGATAATGTTACCATCAGCCATAATGCTTCGAAGCTGGAATTCTCGCAACCTGGTCCATGTTTCTTCTGAGACATTGATGCCTGGATCTGTGAGAAAATACGCCTTTCGCTTCCTCGAAACACCAGCAACGTGGGCCTGCCGCTCGATGAGAAGTCCTTGGTCTTTGAGTCCTGCAATGGCACGAGGTACGTTCGAGCGGGCAATGGCTACTGCATTTGCAATTCCCATCTGCGAAAGTGCAAATGGAACTTCGACACTGCTCTTGAAATCGGAGTAATCAAGCAGGTGCAAGAGTATTCTTTCCTGCACTCCTGGTTTGGGTTGTACAGCCATAATCTTCTCTCCGGTTTTCCTCCGTTTCAATAGTTCCCCTTTCGTGAGCGTTGAGACTTCACTGTTCGGGGACATAATTTGGGTCTGGGACCCAGTTATTTGACTCTGCATCCCATAGCCATCCTGGGTGCTGGGATGCCTGTGGTGCACTCGTAACGACCTGTTGAACTGCCACAGGAGTTGTTGCGACTTGATTTGAAGGAATGGATGCCGAATCTTGGCGAGCTTTCGCCCAAGCATATGGATCGGCAGATGCTTTTTCTTCAGCAGCGGTTAATTCTGACTCTTCATCAAATTCTTCATATTCGACTTGAAGGAAGAACATTCCTGCTCCCAAGAGTAAGAGAACGCCAACAGCAATTAGCGCAATCATTCCCACATTAAGCCCTGAAGACTCTTCTTCTCCAAGACTGACCTTGAACAAAGCACCGGAATTTTCACCTGGCTGAGTAAAGACTTGATCGTCCATCTCAAAGATGATGTTTCGAGTGCCTTCGATACCCGAGAGTTGGCTACTTGAAATCTCCATTTCCCACGTAGCATCAGCATTCACACGTGTCTGATTGATTCGAACCCCGCTGAGGGAATCGAAACGTGCTTCAACAAGACTGTTCGGCAACCCTTGTCCACTGAACACAGCAGGATTACCCGGTCCTAGCGAGCCCGAATCTTGACGCTCAACGGTGAATGAAACTTCAACCACTACAACGTTGACTTTGTAGGAGTAAGCAACTGAACCATACGAATCACGTGCTTCAAACATCAAGCCTACAAGAGACCATTCTGCGATGTCATTTGAAAGACCAGTAACATAGGCTGGGTCATACTTGACTACACCATTAGAACTGAAAGTGAGGTAGTTTCCATATTCGTCGTCATCGAGATTCGTCAAATCATCATAGACGTCGAAAACAAGACCGTTGGTCGCACTGGCAGTCGGACCGTCTGGATCTGAAAAGTGATCTGTCAAATCAATGCTGATTCCACCGTTACAACGATCTTGCTTAGTTGGATTAGAATCACAGAACAGGGTAATGGTTCCAACCCATCCAGTCGAATTGAATTCAGGGATGAGATTGTCGGCA
>MDTC01260226.1_pt1 | contig 19858 bp, 11 predicted proteins | sample 811181 | NCBI WGS metagenome assembly MDTC01 (sample SAMN05326644, study PRJNA326480) | marine metagenome | isolation source: seawater | place: Pacific Ocean: North | collected 2011 | reverse complement strand
GATGCGCCCGGCCTCGATGGCCTTGTGCCAGGCGGTGACCAGGCCTCCGCTGCGGAGCATGCCGATCCGGGGGAGCACGATGCCGCGCCCGTCGCGGGCCACGAGGTGGATGCGGGCGTTCTCGGCGGTGAGCCCGTGCAGCTCGGCCCAGGTCCACTGCGCCTCGCACGGCTCGATGCCACCGCGGTAGCCGATCCCGTCCCGGTCCCAGCGCACCCGGATCTCGCCGAGGGGGATCTCGTGGTCGATGATCATGGTTTGAAGCGACTTCTCGTGCCGTCCGAGGCTTCGCTGGCGAAACTTGTACCACGGTGCCAGGTCTTCCCAGGTGACGTCGCAGTGGATGTCGCCGTGCACGGTCGCTGCGTGGACCGTGGGCTGGAAGCGGCGCGCCCGCGACTCGGCCATGAGGTCGCGGAGATGCTCGTTGATGCGGGTCTGGGGCCACGCCTCGCTGGTGGGGATGAGGACGAGCCCGCGTATCGATCGGACCATCACCGCACGGTTGCCATGCAGCACGCTGCGGATGCTGCTCCAGCCCTCGGCGCGGAACAGGGCGTCACCCCGGTACACGGCGAGGCCCTCTGGCCTGGCGACGACGGTGATCGGGCCGCGGTAGGTCCCGTCCTGGAACAGGGTGGACAGGGCGCTGGACAGGGCTGGCAGGCCGATGGCGCCCGCGGCGGCGAGCGCCACCACCACGGCCACGTCCATGTCACCGGCGACGCTGGGGGCGAGCAGGGCTCCGCCGACCAGACCGACCAGCCCACCGATGAAGGCGGGTCCGATCCACAGGCGTCGCACGCGGGCTGCGAAGCCAAACCAGAAGGTCCCCTCGTAGGTCCAGCGCACCTCGTCGCGGTGGCTTGTCGCGTCCGGGGCGTCGGCCCGGTCGGGCGGGGTGGGCTCCTCGTCTTCCATGAAGGTGCGGATCCGGTGGTTCCAGCCGGCGATGATCCGCGGTCCAGATGGTCCGAGGGAGCCTTGACGCACCACCAGCCCACCACCTGAACCGTAGACGGCGAGCAGGGTTCCGATGGCGCGGAGAGCGGGCCCGTCGGCGAACCGGACGGCGCGAGGGAGTCCGCCGTCGACGATCCGAACGCCGTCGACGTCCCACTCGAGGCGCACCCGACCCAGGGGCAGCTCGCCGCGCTCGAGTTGGGCACGCAGCTCGTTCACGTGAGGCGCGGGACCGCCGGCGCGCCAGGCGAACCAGTCGTTGGGAGTGAGCAGGACGCTGGCCGAGCCGCTCTCTGGCGTGCTGCCCTCCTCGACGCCGAGGCGGGTCGCGTCGAAGCTGCGGCGGCCCCTCCAGAAGTGGCGCAATCGGTCCATGGCCTCGGGATTAGGAGCCGCAAACGCCATGAACTCTACAGTCGAGTCGATGAAGGCGCGCTGGCCGAGGACCGCGCAGCCCTGGACCATCGACCACGGGATCCGTCGTTCGGTGCCGTTGCGACGCAGGGTGATGCCCTGGCGGTCTGTGTGCAGGTCGACCGTCGGGCCCGACCCCTTCACCCGCCAGGTCAGCGACTGCTGGTGCGTCGGAATCGTGATCAGCAGCGTACCGGCCGCTCCGAGCAGCGCGCCGCCCAGCCCGCCGAGCACGACCACGGGCAGGGGCACGGGCTGGACGAAGGCGAGCACGCCGCCGGCCCCCCCGCCGAGCACGGCGAAGATCACCGCGGCAAGCCACGTCCGCCGCAGGCCCAGCGCAAACTCCACCGACCCCGGGATCGTCTCGATCACCTTCCAGGTCTCGCCCATGTCCCCTCCACGGCCCGAAGTCTAGCGGCATTCGCCCCTGACGCGGGACCGCCCCGCCATCGGTGTCGACGGCGGGGCGGCGCGGGGGGCGGGAAGACGCGGAAGGTGCGAGGTGGGGCGTAGGGGGAGGGAAATCAGGAGGTGAGAGGGTGGCGCCCACCGCGTCGGGGTACGCGGTGGGCGCCTGGTCCGGCAGAGGCAGGGGGCGGGGGCCGGACCGAATGCGTGGGGTCCCCCAGGTTGGTGACCTCGTCAGATCGTGGGACGAAGGCGGGACATCAGGAGCAGCCCGAGGTGCTGCCGCAGCTGACGCACTTCAGGCAGGCGCCGTTGTGGACCATGGTCATGGCGCCGCACTCGCTGCAGGCCTCGCCCTCGTAGCCCTGGGCGCGCGCGTCGAGGATCGCCTGGATCCTGGCGTTCGGCTTGGCGCGGACGACGGGCACCGGCTGGATGTCCTCCTCCTCGACGGTCTCCTCGGGAGCGGCGTCGGCGTCGATGGCAGGCATCAGGGTCGTCGCGACCGCGACCTCCTGCTCCTGCTCCCACTCCGGCTCCTCGTTCTTCTCGCCGACGTTGTCGTGACGGAGGTCCTCCTCGCTCACGTGCGCCAGGTCCTCGCGGCCCAGGTAGTTGATGGCCAGGTCCCGGAACAGGTAGTCGATGATGCTGGTCGACATCATGATCCGGTCGTGGCCCATGACCATGCCGTTGGGCTCGAAGCGCGTGAAGATGAACTGGTCGACGAAGCGCTCCAGCGGCACGCCGTGCTGCAGGCCGATGCTGATGGCGATGCAGAACGCGTTCATCAGCGAGCGGAATGCGGCGCCCTCCTTGTGCATGTCGACGAAGATCTCGCCCAGGCTGCCGTCGTCGTACTCGCCGGTGCGCAGGAAGACCTTGTGCCCGCCGACCACGGCCTTCTGGGTGTAGCCACCGCGGCGGTTGGGCAGGCGGCGACGCTTGGACAGGTAGCGGACCACGACGCGCTCGGTGATCTCGCGGATCTGCTCCGCCTGGGGAGCGGGGGCCGCGGCGACCGGCACGACGTCCTCGGAGACCGCCTCCTCCTCGATGGCCTCGAAGATGTCGCTGGCGGCGACCGACGAGAGCGGCTGGGAGAGCTTGCTGCCGTCGCGGTACAGCGCGTTCGCCTTGAGGCCGAGGCGCCAGGAGAGCAGGTAGGCGTCCTTGACGTCGGAGATCAGCGCCTCGTTGGGCATGTTGATGGTCTTGCTGATCGCGCCCGAGATGAAGGGCTGCACCGAGGCCATCATGCGGATGTGGGCCTCGTAGGCGATGAAACGCTTGCCGTTGCGGCCGCAGCGGTTGGCGCAGTCGAACACGGGCAGGTGGCCATCGAGCAGGCCGGCGGCGCCCTCGAGGGTCATCGTGCCGGTGGCGTAGGCGTTGGCGGCCTCGCGCTCGGCCTTGGTGAAGCCCAGGTGGTCGAGCAGGTCGAGGGTGGGGTCGGAGAGCTGCTCGGTGGTGAGGCCCAGCACGTCGGTGCAGAAGGCGTCGCCGAGCGTCCAGCGGTTGAACACGAACTTGATGTCGAACGCGCTCTTGAGCTGACCCTCGACCTTGGCCAGGACCTCCTCGGTGAAGCCCTTGGCGGCCAGGCTCTCGTGGTTGACGCCCGGCGCGCCACGCAGGGTGCCGTGGCCGGTCGCGTAGGCGATCATGCCGTCGATCTGCTCCTGGCCGTAGCCGAGCTTGCGCAGGGCGGGCGGGACCGACTGGTTGATGATCTTGAAGTAGCCACCGCCGGCGAGCTTCTTGAACTTCACCAGCGCGAAGTCGGGCTCCACGCCGGTGGTGTCGCAGTCCATGACCAGGCCGATGGTGCCGGTCGGCGCGATGACGCTGACCTGGGCGTTGCGGTAGCCGTGCTTCTCGCCCAGGGCCAGGGCCTCGTCCCACACCGCGCGGGCGGCGGTGACGAGCTCGTCGGGGGCGTTGGCGGCGTCGAGCGCGACCGGGCGGACCGACAGGCCCTCGTACTGCTCGGTGGCGGCTGCGTAGGCGGCGCGGCGGTGGTTGCGGATGACCCGCAGCATGTGCTCGCGGTTCTTGGCGAACTTGACGAAGGGACCCTTCTCCGCCGCGATCCGGGCGGACTGGGCGTAGGACTCACCGGTCAGGATGGCGGTGAGGGCGCCGGCCTGGGCGCGGCCCTTGGGGCTGTCGTAGGGGATGCCCATCACCATCAGCAGGGCGCCGAGGTTGGCGTAGCCGAGGCCGAGGGTGCGGAACTCGTAGGACAGCCGGGCGATGGCCTCGCTGGGGAACTGGGCCATGGCGACGCTGATCTCGAGCACCGTGGTCCAGATGCGGATGGCGTGCTGGTAGGCCTCGAGGTCGAAGTGCTCGGTCTCGAGGTCGTACAGCTTCATCAGGTTCAGCGACGCCAGGTTGCAGGCCGTGTCGTCGAGGAACATGTACTCGGAGCACGGGTTGGAGCCGTTGATCCGGCCATCGGCGGGGCAGGTGTGCCACTCGTTGATGGTGGTGTCGAACTGCACGCCGGGGTCGGCGCAGGCCCACGCGGCGTAGGCGACCTGGTCCCACAGGTCGGACGCCTGCAGGGTCTTGCTGGTGGCCCCGTCGGTGCGGCGCTTCAGGTCCCAGGTCTCGTCGCGGAGCACCGCCTCCATGAAGGCGTTGGGGATGCGGACCGAGTTGTTCGAGTTCTGACCGGAGACGGTGGCGTAGGCCTCGCTGTCCCAGTCGGTGTTGTAGGTGTCGAAGTCGATGCTGGTGACACCCTGCTTCGCCAGCTGGACCGCGCGGTAGATGTAGTTGTCCGCGACGCCCTCGGTGCGGGCCTGGCGGATGGCCTTCGCCAGCGCCTTGTTGGTGCGGGGGTCGAAGCGCTCGTCGCCCTGGACCTCGGAGCATGCGCCGAGGATGGCGTTCATGCCGCGCTCGTTGATGCGGGCGCCGGTCACGAGGCTCGCGACCTTCTGCTCTTCGGTGACCTTCCAGTTGACGAAGGCCTCGATGTCCGGGTGGTCGAGGTCGAGGCTGACCATCTTGGCGGCGCGGCGGGTGGTGCCGCCCGACTTGATGGCGCCCGCAGCGCGATCGCCGATCTTGAGGAAGCCCATCAGGCCGGAGCTGTGGCCGCCGCCCGACAGGGGCTCACCCTCGCCGCGGATGGCGCTGAAGTTGGTGCCGGTGCCCGAGCCGTACTTGAACAGCCGAGCCTCGCGCTGCCACAGGTTCATGATGCCGCCCTCGTTGACGAGGTCGTCGCTCACGGACTGGATGAAGCAGGCGTGGGGCTGGGGGCGCTCGTAGGCGCTGGTGGAGTCGACCACCTGACCGGCCTTGGGGTCGAAGTACTTGTGGCCCTGGGCGGGACCGTCGATGCCGTACTGCCAGTGCAGGCCGGTGTTGAACCACTGCGGGCTGTTCGGCGCTGCCATCTGCCGGACCATCATGTAGCGGAGCTCGTCGAAGAAGGCCTTGGCGTCCTCCTCGGTGTCGAACATGCCCTCCTTGTGGCCCCAGTAGGTCCAGGTCCCGCACAGCCGGTCGAAGACCTGGCGGCTGTCGGTCTCACCACCGAAGCGCTCGCCCTCGTCCAGGCCCGCCAGCGCCTTGTCGTCGGCGACGCTGCGCTGCAGCCACTCCGGCACGCCCTTCTCCTTGACCCGCTTCGTCGCCGCCGGGACGCCCGCCTTGCGGAAGTACTTCTGGGCGATGATGTCGGTCGCCACCTGGCTCCAGCCCGAGGGCACCACGGCCGGGGACTCGAACACGACGGAGCCGTCGGGGTTGCGGATGATCGAGGTGCGGGTCTCGAAGTCGAGTCCGTCGTAGGGGCTCTGGAGTCCAGCGGTGAAGTGGCGGGTGACCTTCATGGGAGACCTCGTTCGGGGGCGGCGGGTGAGGGCGTCGGGGCGAGGGGGTGACTGGTCGCGTCACGCGACGGCGGCGCAGTCCGAGCGTCCTGCGCGGCGTGCCGTGCAGGTGAGAGCGTCGAAGTTGGACAAACGAACATCGTTCTGCGCGGCAACGAGTGCCGGCAGCGGATCGGGAGACGGCCGGGGGAGCGGGGCTCCAGCGAGCGCATCTCGCGCACCGGGGAGGGGGTTCCCTCGCGGCGCCCCATGACCTTATCGAGGGGTGCCCCTGGAGATCAATCTTCCGGAACGGGGGTACAACCCCTCCTCTCGTGAATCCCAAGCCTGGGGATCCGGCGATTCCCGGGGTTGCTCGCAGGGCGGAGGCAGTGCCGCGGATCGCTGTCCCCAGCGTTGCCCCATGCTCATCCTCTACTTGTCCACAGCATGGCCACAGGTGCTCCCCGGGCGGAGTTCAATCCTTGATGCGTGCTGGACGGAATCGTCGTGGGATCCAAGGTCGGGTTGTCCACAGGGTGGAGATGTCAACTAGATGTAAAGCAAATGTCAACGCGCACTTCGACCCCCGACATCTTGGGGGCAGTGCGAGGAGCCGCCCCTAGATGTGGGGTGTTTCACGTCTTTGGACCCCAACGCGGGGTGATGCCGCTGCCGAGGGGATCGATCCCTAGGACCATCGGCGGGGAGTCGCGTTGCCGCCAGCAGGGGAGTGGAGAGGCGGTCCCTGGTCTCTGGTCTCTGGTCTCTGGGCCCAGGGCTGCGGTGGCGGGGCGATCATCGGGGTGCGCGCAGTGGATTGCGCCACTTCGAGCACGGAGACGTGGCTGCGCCGCTCGAGGGTGGCGCGGGTCGCGGCGTTGGAAGTCACGATCTCGGTGCCAGCAGCCCCCGCTCGGAGAGGGCCCCAGAGACCAGTGACCAGAGACCGCCCCGCCACTCCCTCGCTCGGAGCTCCGCGATCCTCGCAGAACCCGCCCCTCTCCCCCTACCAGAGCCCATCCACCACATCTTGCAGCCGATCCCGCAGCCGCTCCAGGTCCCTCCGCAGCCGCTTCCGCTCCTTCAGGAGCCCCTCGACCTGCGGCTCGGCCGCCCCGGGCGCGGGGGCCTCCAGTCGGTACACCAGCAGATCGAGGTCTCTGGCGAGCTCGTCGAGGGTGCGGCGCTGGTCGGGGCTCACGGGGACCTCGGGGTGAGGGCGGGGGAGGCGGGGCCGGGGGGGACGTCGGGGGAGGCGTACCACCCTTCGGCGGCCAGGGCGCGCAGCTCGTCATCCTCGGGGTGCATGCGCAGCGCCTCGTCCAGCACCTCCCTCGCCGCGACCAGGAGGCCGCTGTCGCGCAGGCGCTCCACCCGAACGATCGCCTCCAGCGGATCGCGCACGGTCTTGGGCGGAGCCTGCACACGGCGGCGCAGAGCTGCGAGATCGAGCTCGGCCTTCCCGGTGGCTTCGAGCTCGGCGAGGCCTCGGCGCCACACGTGGGGCTGGCCGTTGCGGATCGCCTGCTCGGTCAGGGACACCAGCAGGCGCGCCTTTCCGGACGCGAGCTTGAATGCCTCGTTCACGGCGTCGTTCCGCTCCTGCTCCGAGTGGGCGCGGGCCGCCGTCCGCAGCTTGCCCTTGATCTGACGCACACGCACGGAGCGCAGCCAGAAGGGGAACGCCACCAAGAGGGCCACGCCCAGTAGCGGGACCAGGACCTCGGGAGGGAGGAACTGGGCTAGCGACGAGATGAGGTCGGTGATGCCGCGGAACATGGAGTCGAGCGTATGCACCGCCTGCGCCGACGCAAGGTGGTCGGCCGACATGGCCGTTGTCAACGGGCTCGTAAGGCGGCATGGTGGAGGTCCCCCGCACAGAGGTGCCCATGCGTTGCGCCCGCCTCACCCCGTCCCTCCTCGCCGCCCTGAGCCTGTTCGGGGTGGCCTGCGGGAGCGGTACCGTCGGACTCGGCGAGGATCCTGGCACGGACGATGACTGCCCCACCCTGGTCGCGTCCACCGACCGCCTCGAGTTCCTGGGCGGGTGGTTCGATGCGCCCATCCTGCAGTCCCTGGAGATCGACAACCGCTGCGTCGGGGCGACGGCGCTGACCCTGGAGATCGCCGAGATCACCGGCGACGCGGACGCGTTCCTCCTGCCCGATGGCGCGGTGACGGTACAGCCCGGCGCGCGCCTGACCATGGACGTGAGCTTCCTCGCTACGGGCTACGAGCCGGTCGAGGCCCAGGTGCGGTTCACCACCAACGATGCCGCCATGCCCGAGCTGATCGTCACGCTGGCCGGCACCGCCGCGACCGATCAGGACGCCGATGGCTACGACGCGGTCGAGGTCGGTGGCACGGACTGTGACGACGGCGATGCCAGCGTGCACCCGGGCCGCGACGAGCGCGACGATGGCGTCGACCAGGACTGCGACGGCCTGGTCGACGAAGACTACCTGCGCCCCGGCGACCTCGTCATCAGCGAGATCTTCACGCGCCCGGCCTTCGAGCCCACGAGCCGGCAGTGGTTCGAGGTGGAGAACCGCAGCGAGCGGGCGATCGACCTCGTCAACTTCGAGCTGGTCACGCCCGAGTCGACCCTGCGCGTGCCAGAGCGCGCGGTGCTGCCCCCGGGCGCCCGCGGTGTGCTCGCCCGCACCGACAACGTCGGCTCGATCGGCATGACCGAGCCTGCGCTCGCCGTCCTGGAGGGGGCCGATCGGGTGACCCTGGTCGGCAGCTGGACCCTCGCGGTCATGGCTGGCGACGAGGTCGTCTACGAGCTCGACGGCTCGACCTTCCCCCGGGTGGAGGAGGGGCGGAGCATCCAGCTGGACCCGACCATCGACAACCCGCTCCAGACGACCCGCGGCAACCTGTGGTGCCAGGCCACCTCCGAGATCGCCACCGCCACCGGCGAGCGTGCCACCCCGGGCGGGGTCAACGACTGGTGCGGTCAGGTCGACCACGACGGTGACGGCGTGCCCCTGTCCAGGGACTGCGACGACACCGATCCCAAGCGCAACCCCGACGCGGACGAGGTCCTCGACGGCATCGACAACAACTGCGACGACTCCATCGATCGCCTGGAGCTGCCCGACGACGCCACTGGCTACGTCACGGGCATGGACGGCGGCCGCAGCTTCGCGATGAGCTCGGGCGACTTCAATGGCGACGGCCGGGTCGATCTGCTCGTCGCCGACGCCTCCACCCGTCGGGTCAAGCTGATGCAAGCCCACGATCTGCGCGGGGAGACCGGCGCGTTCGGCAGCCGCTCCATCGACGAGGCCTTCCTGTCGACCGTGTGGATCGTCGACGCCGCGCCCACCGGGGTGGACATCGACGGCGACGCCATCGATGACCTCGTGCTGGGCATGCAGGGCTACGACTCCACCCCGTACTTCGCCCGGATCGTCACCTCGGCGCGGGTCGACCGCACCGACATCAGCATCATCGCGAACAGTGGCGAAGGCAGGGATCGCAACGGCGTGGCCACGGTCGACACCGACGGCGACGGCGTCTACGAGGTGCTCGCCGGGCTGTCCGACGGGTCCACGCGGGCGGGAGAGGCCTGGCTTCTCGACGTCGACGGCCTCACCGACGGCACCTACCGGCACACCGCGCTCTCCGACGGGCCCTGGACCGGCGCGGGCGACTTCAGCGGCCTCGGCATGTTCGTCGGTGCCGGCGACCTCGACGGCGACGGCTACGAGGACCTGATGATCCGCACCGGCGAGCGCTACCGGCGTCGTCCTTCCCGCGTCTGGGTGATCGGCGGTGGGGTGCGCATGGCGCCTCCCGGACGCATCGACAGCGCTGCCGACGGCTGGGCCGCCCAGGCCGCCTACGCGGACCTGAACTTCCAGGTCGGGCGACCGATGATCGCCGATCTCGATGACGACGGCACCATGGACATGGTCGTGCCCGGCGGCACCGGAACGTACGTCTACTACGACGTCAGCGACCGGCTCGCCGGTGGGCGGGAGGCCGATCTCGAGATCCAGGCTCCGGGCGGCGGCGTGCACTGCGGCGCCACGATCGGAGACATCGACGGCGACGACACCGGGGAGCTGCTGATCGGCTGGAGCGACGCGGCTTGGGGCGGCACCTACCGGGTCAGCCTGTACACGTCCGACACCTTCTCGTCAGGCTCGCGCTCGATCCGTGCGAGCGACGACGACGGCAGCATCCGCACCGACTCGGCAGCCACCGACTTCTTCGGCTGCGGTCTGTACGCGGCGGATCTCGCCGGCAGCGGCAACGACGACATCGTGGCCATGTCCCCGACCTACCGCGGCGCCTCTGGCGTCCTCGCCTCCCGGCTCTGGTACTTCGAGTCGAACTGATTCTTCCCCCCCAGGAGGTCCACATGCGGATCATCCCCGTCTCCTCCCTGCTCGTGCTCGCCGCGTGCGGTCAAGGCACCGTCGGCATCGGCGATGGCCCCAGCAAGCAGTGTCCCGGCTGGGACATCAGTGCCGAGTCTGTCGTGATCACGGGCGCCCTGCTCGGCGAGGGCACCAGCATGCCGATCACGGTGACCAACAACTGCCTCGCGGACGAGGGCGACCTCACCCTGCAGGTGTCGTTGTCGGGCTCCCCGGACTTCACGGTCGCGCCGGCGGACGCCACGGTCGGGCCTGGTGAGTCTGTCGGTCTCGTCATCATCTACACGGCCACCGGCTACGCCGAGGCGAGCGCCGAGCTGCAGATCGTGAACAACGTCGAGGAGCTGGGCACGGTCAGCGTCCCGATCACGGCCATCGCCGCGGGCGACCAGGACGGGGACGGCTTCATCGCCGTCGAGGCCGGGGGAGACGACTGCGACGACCAGAACGCGGCCGCCTACCCGGGCGCCTCCGAGGTCTGGTACGACGGCGTCGACGGTGACTGCGCCGGCGACAGCGACTACGACCAGGACGGCGACGGCTTCGATCGCACTCCCGAGGGCCTTGACTGCGACGACATCGACTCGGCGGTCTTCCCGGATGCGGACGAGATCGAGGACGTGGTCGACAACGACTGCGACGGCTTCGTCGACGAGGACAGCCTGCGTCCCGGAGACGTGCTGGTCACCGAGGTCATGATGGACCCGGTGGCGGTCTTCGACACGTCGGGCGAGTGGTTCGAGCTGCTCAACAACAGCGGACGAACGCTCGATCTCGTCAACTGGAGCGTCCGCGACTACAACGGCGACGCGTTCACGGTGGAGGGCTCGCTGCAGATGGAGCCCGGCCAGCGCATCGTGCTTGCGGTCGAGGAGGACTTCGCCCGCAACGGTGGCGTCGACGTCGACTATGCCTACCAGCGCGAGCAGTTCGACCTCGACAACGTGACCGACGCCATCGGCCTCGAGGTCGACGGCCAGGTCATCACGCTGCTCGAGTACGACAGCCGCTGGGGCAAGACCCCCGGCTTCTCCCTGCAGCTCGATCCCCTGTTCGAGGACACCCGCTCCGCCAGCCAGCGCGCGTACTGGTGCATCAGCTGGGCGAAGCTGCCCGACAGCGAAGACCGCGGCACGCCGGGTGGCGTCAACCGGGACTGCCCGAACGTCGACCACGACGGGGACGGCCTGTCGGTCATCGACGGCGACTGCAACGACGCCGATCCCGAGATCAGCCCGGATGCCGACGAGATCTGGAACGGCATCGACGACGACTGCGACGGCACCGTGGACCAGAGCCAGCTGGCTGACGTCGAGTCCGCGTACATCGAGGGCGACTCCCGCGACAACCTCACCTACACGACGTCCCTGTCCTGGGGGGATGTCGACCACGACGGAGTCGGCGAGCTCATCGTCGGCGGCACCCGGATCGGCTCCACCGTCGACGGCAAGGTCTACCTGCTGGACGGGAGCGACGCGTCGACCTGGGCGGACGTCGTCAGCGACGTGGACGAGGCGGTGGTCGACGCTGACCACACCTACAACGCGATGGGTCTGCTGGGACTCGAGCAGGGCGACGTCGACGGGGACGGCAAGGCCGATCTCGTGATCGGCGGTTCTTCGGCGTTCACCAGTGAGAACGAGACGATCCTCCTCTTCACCGGCGGCTCGCTCTCCGGCCGCTACGACTCCGAGGATGCCGACGCGACCTTCACCGGACTCTCCGGCAACTACGACAGCAACCGGATCGCCACCCACCTGGACCTGGACGGCGACGGCGTCAACGAGATCCTGTTCAGCGATCCCAACGCCAACGGCGGGGATCTCATCTTCGCCGGCGCGGTCCATCTGTTGGACGGCGCCGGGGCCTCGGGTGGCGTCGCGTTCGAGGACGCCATCGAGCGGAGCTGGCACGGCGGCGTCCGGTACGGGCGCTTCGGCAACACCGTCGACGGCGGCGACCTGGACGGCGACGGCTACGACGAGCTCGTAGCCTGCGGCATCAGCGAGTCCAGCTACCGCGGCGCCTGCTACGTCGTCGCGGGAGGCAGCAGCTGGGCGGCATCGGGTGCGATCGCCGATCGGTCGGCGTTCGACGTGGAGGGCACGAGCTCCGCGACCCGGCTCGGCTACTCCGCGCGCGTCGCAATCGGGGACTTCGACGGCAACGCGGACAAGGAGCTGGTGCTGGGCAGTCCCCTGACCGGCGAGGCGCTGGTCTACGTCGACGCGGGCGCCACGACCGGCAGCTACGACACCTCCGACGCCGACGTCACGATCCGCCCGAGCGTGAGCCCGGCCTACTTCGGGTGGGGCCTGGTGGCCGGAGACTTCGACGGTGACGGCACCGACGACCTCGCCGTGGGCGCGCCCGACATGCTGTACTTCAGCGGCGCCGACGAGAAGGGCAAGGTGTGGATCTGGAGCGGCGGCGACCTCGACGGCAGCAAGGCCAAGGTCGACGACAAGGACGCCTGGGCGTCGGTCACCGGCGACAGCGTCTCCGACGGCTTCGGCTCCATCCTGCTGGCTCCGGACCTCGAGGGAGACGGCGTGTCCGACCTCGTCATCGGCATGCCCGGCTGGGGCCGCGGACCCGGTCGCGTCTCCATCATCCTGCTCGACTGAAGCCGTCTACCAGCCTCGAAGCTCGGCCTCCGTCGGGACTCACGCCTCCGCAGCCACCGGGGCCAGGTCCACCGCCGCCACCCGCTCCAGCGCGGCAATGAGCTGGGGCGGGGCGTCCAGATCGACGCCGTCGGCGGTGTGCAGGACGCGCAGGTGGTGCCAGGCGCCCTCGTCGTCGCACCAGAAGAGCTGGTGGGAGAGCACGTCGCGCTCGAAGCGGGCGCGGGCTGCGCGACGGAGCAGCGACTGCAGCGCGGGCAGGCAGGCGATGCCCTCGAGGGGCACGACCAGCAGCTGATCGGGACCGGGGCAGCAGACCACCGCACCCTCGAGTGGCCACGGGCGCATGACGTCGCTCAGGCACACCATGCGGCTCGCGGCGAGTCCGTCCTGGGTGCGGACCTGCCAGACGCCGGGCAGGGTGTCGAGCGGCTTGAGCTCGTTCGAGCGGATCAGGCCGCGAAGGCGCATGATCGCGTGCTCGGCGAGGTCGATGAAGTCCTCGTCCCAGGCGAGGAGCTCGTCTTCTGTGATCTCGCGGCTTCCGTCCTGCACCTCCAGCGTCAGGCCGAGGTGGAGGTGGCCGTCGATGAAGGGCACGGACGGGCCCTGTCCGGGGCGGAGCAGGGTGGGGAGGAGTGGGGGGAGCAACGGGCCTCCTGGCGGACGCGACAGCTGCGCGTCTGGCGGAGGAATCGGTCGGCGTGGATGCGGCTTGATGGCGCAGTGCTGCCGGGCCATGGGGGGTGCATGGAGGGCGCATACATGCACATCGCCGTCACCAACGTGCACCTCGATCTGGGAGCCGGTCGCCGCGGGACCGACATGGGACCGTCCGCGATGCACGTCGCCGGGCTGCTCCCCAAGCTCCGCGACCTGGGCCACACCATCTCCGAGATCCAGTCCATCGGCACCCAGACCTATGAGGAGGGGGACCCGGGTGAGCAGTCCGCCAGGTTCCTCCCGGTGATCCACAAGGTCTGCTCCGATCTGGCCGACGTGGTCGAGTCCGCGGTGGACGTGGGTCGCTTCCCGCTGGTGCTCGGCGGCGACCACTCCCAGGCCATCGGCACCGTCTCCGGCATCACCCGGGTGTGGAAGCGCACCGGCAAGCGCCTGGGCGTGCTGTGGTTCGACGCCCACACCGACATGAACACGCCGGACAGCTCGCCGTCGGGGAACATCCACGGCATGCCGCTCGCGACCCTGCTGGGCACCGGCGACCCGACCCTGGTCGCTCTGGCCGGCGGCGAGCCCGCCCTGCGCCCGGAGGACGTCGTGGTGTTCGGTGCGCGGGACGTCGATGCCGCCGAGAGCCCGGTCGTCAAGGAGCTGGGCGTGCGGGTCTACACCATGTCCGAGATCGACCGCCGGGGCACCGCCGTGTGCGCGGAGGAGGCGATCGCCCACATCAGCCGCTTCACCGACGGCCTGCACCTGTCCTTCGACCTCGACGGCGTCGACCCCAAGGACGCACCCGGGGTCGGCACCCCCGTGCCCGGCGGCCTCTCCCTGCGCGAGTCCCACATGATCTGCGAGATGATGAGCCAGACCGGTCGCCTCGCGGGCATGGAGATGGTCGAGCTCAACCCGACCCTGGACCAGGCCAACCACACCGGGCAGCTCGCGGTCTGGCTCATCCAGAGCGCCCTGGGCAAGCGCATCATGCAGTAGGTTCGTCGGCTGTTTGTGACGGGAGGAACCTCACTTCTGGCGAGCGGATCCGCAGGTCCCCGCCACCACCCGGGCCCAGTCGCAGCGGGCGGCGTCCAGCGCCCGGGCGCGGGGGTGCTCCTCGTCCACCGCCACGAACAGCGTCTCCGGCGGATCGTCGACCAGGGCGCGGGTGAGGGCCTCGGCGGTGTCGAACCGGCGGGCGTCCTCCGGTCCCAGCCAGGTGCGGTGCAGGGCCACGGCGAGCCCGGCGAGGGCGTCGAGGCGGTCGTGCTCCTGGGCCCAGTGCAGCAGCCCGGTCGACAGGTGCACGGCCTCCGGGGTGATGGCGACCCGCTCGGCGCCGAGCGCGACCACGAGGCGCTTGTGGGCCGGACCCAGCAGGCCGTCCGCCCGGTGCAGGTGCTCGTCGACCGACGCCGAGAACGCCTCCAGGCTGATCGTCGCGGTCGGATCCGCGACCCACACCGTATGGCGAGGGTTGGAGCGACAGTTCCAGGCGTTCACCAGGTCCTGCCCACCGGCGAGGGCCCACGCGCCGCCGGTCGCGTCGCGCTGGCCACCCTCGAGCGCCAGCATCACGGGCTCGCCCGGGTCGACCCGCACGCCGCGCGCGGGATCATCGACGATCCACAGGTCCCCGGCGAGCACCTTCACCGGCGCGGTCGCGGCGGAGCGGGTCGCCCGGTAGCGCACCTGGAGCCGGGCCCCGGCCTGCCCCGCCGCCACCCCCGAGCACACCGCGGTTCCGTCGGGTGGCAGCGGCACCGCGCCCACCGGAGCGGCGCTGGCTCCGTCCCACCAGCCGTCGCCGTCGGAGTCCCAGCGGTTCGGATCCGTGCCCGACAGGATCTCCGCCAGCCAGGGCTGGCCGTCCAGGTCCTTGTCCGACAGGGCCTCCCGCTGGCGGTCCACCCCGCCCTCGAGCACGTCCCAGACTATGGCGCCGCGGGGACCGGCGTGCACCAGCAGCGCCTCGAGCTCCCGCCAGCGCAGCTGCCCGTCTTCGGGCCACAGTCGCTGTTCGGGCACCACGGTCGCCACCACCCGGAAGAGCCGCGAGGCGCCGAGGTAGGCGTCGGCGCGGCCCTCGTCGAGCATGTCCGAGCCCTCGTGGGTCTTGGGGTTGGTCCAGCGGCGCAGGTCGGGCAGGGCGGTCAGGTCGCGCCCGTCGTCCGGGTCGAGCAGATCGGGGTCGGTGAGGGCGTGGGCCATGCAGTCGGCGAGCAGGTCCGTGCGGCCCTCGTTGAGCGCAGCCGGGCCCTTCCGGGTCCAGGCGTGGGCGATCTCGTGGAGCAGGGATCTGCGAGGTTCGAGGCCGGAGAGCTCGATGCGGTACAGCCCGGCCGTGTCGAGGTAGGCCCTTCCGTCGTAGCCGCCGGTCGCCGCCCCGCGCACGATGGCGACCTCCTCGTGCACCTCGGGGACCCAGCCTGTGCAGCGGTGCCCCGCTTGCCATGCCCTCCGGGCGAGGATGGCATCGTCGAGGTCGTCCGCCGTGAACCGCGGGCCCGGCACCACGCTGGCTCCCGCGCCGTCACCGGCGAGAGCGAGCAGCATCACGGGGAGGGCGAGGCTCGAGCGCATGGTCCAGGATACATCGGGCCGGAAGCGGCCGAACCGCCTGGCCGCTTCCTTGCGTCCTCCACACGGAGATCGGCTTGTCCGCTTCCGAACCCGCACCTGCAGCGCCGGCGCAGCCTCCGGTGGATCCGCCGCGCACCCTGGGGGACCGGCTGCGGGCGGAGGGTGGGCGGATGTTCCGCTTCGTACTCGTCGGCGGGGGGCTCTTCGCGCTCGATCTGGTGCTCTTCATGGCGCTGGTCGAGGGGATCGCCCTGGGGGTCGGCTGGGCCCAGCTGGTGAGCGTCAGCGTGCGCACCGTGGTCGGCTTCTTCGTGCACAAGTGGTTCACCTTCCGCGGAGACACCGCGGACACGGCGGGGGCGACCGCGGGCCAGGGCGTCGCCTACCTGGTGCAGGCCGCGGTCAACGTGCCGCTGTCAGCCGCGCTCGTCATCCTCACGGTCTGGCTGCTCGGCGGGTGGGAGCTCGGCGGCAAGCTCCTGATGGAGGGGCTCATGATCGCCGAGGTCTACGTGCTCTACCGCTTTGTCGTCTACGGCAAGGCGCTCTTCGGTCGCCGCGACTGAGCGCCCCCGGACCTTGCGCACCAGGTAGACCGGCCGGCCCTTGAGCTCGTCGTAGACCTGCCCGAGGTAGAGCGCGACGACACCCAGCGCGATCAGGATCAGCCCGCCCAGCAGCCCCACGGTGAGGATGACCGTCGTGAAGCCGTCGACCGCGACCCCGCGGAACCAGTTGATCAGGGTCTGCAGGGCCAGCAGCACGTCGAGCCCGACGGTGACGAAGCCGACCAGGGCCACGACCCGCAGGGGGAACGCGGTGAACGCGACCAGGTTGCGCAGGGAGTAGCGGACCAGCCCCCAGGTGTTCCACGAGGTCGCCCCGGCGGCCCGCGGCTGCACCCGGAACGGGATGCGGTGGACCGAGAAGCCGACCCAGGCGACCAGCCCGCGGAAGAAGCGGGTGCGCTCGGGCATGGCGAGCACCGCGTCCACCACCTGCCGATCCAGGAGCTTGAAGTCCGAGGATCCGCGGAGGTGGTCCCCGACGCTGCGGCCCATCAGCGCGTAGAAGGCCTCGGCGGCGAAGCGATACAGCGGGCCCTCCTGGCCCCGGTGCTCCTTGACCGCGTCGACCACGTCGAAGCCGTCGTCCCAGGCCGTGACCATGCGGGGCAGGAGGTCCGGCGGGTGCTGCAGGTCCGCGTCCATGACCACCACCGCCCGGCCGCGCGCCGCCTCGAGCCCGGCGAGCATGGCCGCCTCCTTGCCGAAGTTGCGGCTGAAGATCACGGGCACCACGTGCTCGTCGCGCTCGGCTGCCGCCTGCAGGGCCTCGAGGGTGCCGTCGACCGAGCCGTCGTCCACGCAGACGATCTCGTAGCTGCGACCCAGCTCCCGGACCTGCGCGCTCACCGCGGCCAGCACGCGCTCGACCATGTCCGCCTCGTTGTACATCGGCAGCACGATGGTCAGCTCGGGCGCGCTCACTCGCTGCCCCCGATGGCGTGCACCCGGCCCCGGGCGGTGACGACGAGCCCGACCTTGCCGAACTTCTCGAGGTACTTGTCGTCGATCTTCTTCGGGTAGCGCCGGAAGTAGACGAGCCAGTGCTCGCGGGCCAGATCGTAGCGCTCGATGAGGAAGGCGTTGTCACCGATGCGCTTGTGCAGGGCCATGTCGTTCTTCTGGTCGAGCTCCTCGGCCTTCAGCAGGTGCTGCACCGCGACGTAGTTCTGCTTGTTCCACTGGTGCGCCTTGCCGGCGTAGTAGTGGGCAAAGTAGGAGTGCGGGTACAACCTGGCGTTTCGTGGCCAGAAGTGCCAGGACACCTGCCAGGCGTAGCCGTTGTGCCAGGTCATCAGCCCGCCCCACGCCAGGTACGCGCCCAGCAGCCCGACCACGACGAGCCGGGCCTGGGGGATGCGACCGAGGCGCCCGCGGACCAGCCGCACCGCGAGGTCGCCCAGCAGGATGGCGGTCGCGATGTTGGCGGACAGGGTGTAGCGGTACTCGAACGTCGCGGCGTGGCCCCGGTTGGGGATGTTCATGACCGTCGCCACGGACAGGCCGGCCAGGAAGATCCACAGCAGCGGCAGGCCGTCGCCGTGGCGGACCCGCGCGGCGATTGTGATCGCGAGGACCGACAGCAGGATCAGCAGGCTGGCGAGGGGGGCGAAGCCGTTGATGAGCACGTCGGGCGTGCCCTCGACGAAGAAGGGGCCGGTGGCGACGTTGAACGGCGGGAGCAGGCCGAGCTCGCTGGGTACGAACAGGGAGCGGCCGTACTCGACCAGCAGGTTCATGTCCTGCCACAGGGTGTTGAGGTAGCTGCCGCCCAGGGGGGCTTCGCGGATGAGGCGGTCACCGGCGCCGTGATCGGTGAGCGCGATCCGCCAGTACGCCCAGGCGCCGACCAGCACGAACGGCACCTTGTCGAGCACGCTCACCCACCAGCGCCCCCGCCAGCGGTACAGATCGATCGCGACCAGCCACAGGGGCACGAACAGGTAGATGGGCTTGCACAGCTGGGTGGCGAAGAACGCGAGCAGGGAGAGGGCGAGAAAGCCGGTCTTTCGCCAGAGTTGGTCGCCGTCCCACTCGGGGATCTCGCGGTACTCGAGGTACGCGCCGACGCAGAGCACGGTGAACAGCAGGCCGTAGAGGTGGCTGCGGACGCTCATCCAGCACAGCAGCTCGGCGGCGATGGGCGAGGTGGCGAAGAAGGCGGCGGCGAGGATGCCGATCAGCCGCTCGCCGGTGAGCAGGCGCCCGATCCACGCGATCCCCGACAGCAGCGGGATCAGCGTCAGCCAGTTGAACAGGTACCAGACCCAGTAGGTGCGCCCTGCGAGCTCCCAGTTGAGCATGAACGACAGGTACATCAGCTCCTGGTTCGTGCCCTTGTAGTTGCCGAACAGGACCTTGGTGAGGTTCTCGTCGTTCAGCGTGTTGATGACCTTGTCGACGTGGATCTGGCGGAAGTCGTCGAACAGGTTGAACGTGCCGGTGAAGCCCTGGGCATGCAGGAGCAGGGCGGCGACGATGACGACGGTGAGCCAGCGCTTGCCGGCCTGCTCGGTCATGCGGCCGGGCTGGCGGGGGGCGAGCAGGTCGGCGGGCGGCACGAGCCATGCGGCGGCGGCGAGGAGGATCGCGATGCCGGCGAACAGCCAGCCCCACCAGAAGGGGGCCAGGCCGAACGTCTCTGCTGCGATCCGCTGACCCTCGGAGAGGGTGATCATGGGCGCCTCCGTCCGCGCCGCTGGGTATACCCGCAGCAATGGGGGCTCGTCAGGCTCACCAGTGCCACAGCGGTCCGGCGAAGCCGCGCAGGGGCGTCTCCCGACCGGGCAGGATCTCCCGGAGGTACGCCTCCATTCCGCGGTTCTGGTCCCAGTGGCGCGGATAGCCCAGGGCGACCTCTTCGAAGCGCACCCCGTGGCGCCAGTCGGTCGCGCGCATGTGCAGGTGCCCGCTCACGACCACCTCCACCGGGTAGCGGCGGTGCCAGTCCTCGGTCTCCTTCGTGCCGCACCACGGCGTGAAGCGCGGGATGCGGAAGAGTCGGATGAGGTCGAGGCGCAGGGGCCAGTGGTTGATCAGGATCAGGCGGTGGGTCGGCGGCACCTCGGACGCGAGGCGCTGGCGGGTGATCTCGAGGCGGGCGGCGCACCAGGCCTCCCGGGTCGGGTGGGGGTCCGGGTGCAGGTAGCGCTCGTCCGACGACAGCAGGCCGGCGGCGCGAGCCCACTCGCGGGCCCCGTCGGGATCGAGGCCGTCGGGGGCGAAGGAGTAGTCGTAGAGCAGGAAGAGCGGGGCCAGGATGCGGGGCGGACCGTCTCCCGGCCAGACCGGCCACGGATCCTCCGGCGTGAGCACCCCGTGGCGGCGGCAAAGGTCGACGAGGTGGTGGTAGCGCGCCTCGCCGCGGAGCTGACCGTCGCCCTCGACCT
>MDTC01139009.1_pt1 | contig 19864 bp, 15 predicted proteins | sample 811181 | NCBI WGS metagenome assembly MDTC01 (sample SAMN05326644, study PRJNA326480) | marine metagenome | isolation source: seawater | place: Pacific Ocean: North | collected 2011 | reverse complement strand
GCCAAATTCATCCCGTTGAAGAGGTCAGTACTTTCGTAGACACCGGGTACGATGTGGGCGTCCAGGATGTTGTCAATGAATTGAGACCCGAGCAAGGCGCCGACGCTTTCAAACCCGTTGGCTTCTGCCATCGCGAAAAAGGCATCGTCTGTCGGGGCGAAGACCGTGAAAGGACCTTCGGCCGGTTCGTTGTCGTTTAAGATGGGTTGGCCACGGAGAGCTGTGGCCAAGCCTTCGGCCAAAAGTGCCTGCTCGAAGATGGTGTGTTCCGTGCTTTGGACGATGACGTCCCATGTCGTTGCGCCGGGGTAGCCTGCTGGCACCAGGATTTCATCGATGACGTGGATCACGCCATTGAACGCCACAATGTCTTCGTGGAGGACGGTGGCTCCGTTGAGCATGATGCCGCCGTCATCCGCCACTGAAACGGCAAGGTTCTGGCCTTCCACGGTAGGCAGCACAGCGCCATCTTGCAGGTCCTCGGCAAGGTAAACACCCGGCACCATGTGGTAGCTCAATCCCGCCACCATGCCTTCAGTGAAGTAAAGGAGGTCAAAAGAATTCAAATTCATCAACTCCTTGAGCCCTGCGATGGCAGCGGAGTTGGGAAGAAACAACGTGTATTCGTCCAGTCCTTCCAAGTTCGTGTTCGAACCAGGAAAGCCCCCACTCTGGCCGAAAAACGAACATCCGAAATACGATTGAAAAGCATAAGCGGACGAGTACGCGTCCATATTTTGATTTTCGCCACAACCCCAGAAGCTCAGCATGACATCGCACAGCGTTTCTGCATCTACAATGATCGTCCCGGTCATGCCTAATTCAGGCTGCACCCCAATGGAAGACGTGTAGGTATAGACGCCCGGCACGTCGAAGGTGACCGTGCCCATGCAGACGCCGTCGATGTTGCCTTCGGTTTCCTCAAGAAAGAAGGAAACAGGGTTGCTCTCGGCGGTGCCGTCGACGTTGTGCGTGCCTTCTGCGTTCACGAAGGCGACGGTTTGCCCCACAGGAATCGTGAATTCGCTCGGCGTGAAAAGGAAGTCGGTCAGGTAGACGGTCGCATCTGCCTCACATTGAGAATGAGTTTCTGTCGAGATTACACTCAGTAGTGCGAAAAATGCTATGTACTGGAATCGCTGAATTTTCTTCATCATACACTTAATACCTGTTGACATATAGATTGTGACAGAAAGTTGCCGGTTTTGACCGTTTAGTGGTACATAAAACCTAAAAAAAGGTATAAGGTTCATTTTCGTTCAATGGAAACTGCTGATAAGGAACTTGGAAGTGGCCTTTCAGGGCAAAAAAAAAGACCGCGTCAATGGCGGTCTTTTTCGAAAGTCGAGAGGCTTTATTTCGCCTTCATGAGGCCAAATATGGCGAGCACGAGGGCGATGATGTCTGGCGCTGCCATTTCAGTGCTGAAGTCCATCACTGAAGCATGCGAGAAAACCGTGAAGAACAAAGTCAACAAAACACCCGTTCCGATGATGTATGCGATGAGCGCGTTTTTGGCAGTTTCCAAAGCACATGATCGGATCATGATCAGGGTTAGACCAATCATCAAAAGGGCAGGGGAAAGTCCGTAGTGAAACATGGTGGCCATTTCGAGCAATTCTGGCGTTTCGGTTGCACGGGTCTCACCGACCATTTGCAATGCCATGGCGCCAGGAGCAAAAAGCATCATGATTCCCATGAGCGCATTGTAAGCGCCAAGGATCGTGAGTGTTAGGGAAGTTTTCATTTAAAGTGGGTTAGGAATTGGATGTCAATGATATTAAATCCCGAAGAGAAAATCAATTGAAGTGGTTGGACTTCATTAACTTCAGCCTCTGCACGGCAAGAAAACAGAGCGCAAACCACCGCAAAGAAGGAGGAGTTGAAATGGGATTTAACATTGTACTTGTCGAGCCGGAAATACCGAATAACACGGGCAACATTGGCCGGCTGAGCCTAGCCTCAGGATCGATACTTCATTTGATCCAGCCTTTGGGGTTTGAAATTACCGATGCTCGCCTGAAGCGCGCTGGACTCGATTACTGGCGGCATCTCGATGTACGCTTCTATGATGACCTCGAATCTTTCATGGCTCTCAACAAAGAGGCTCACTTTGCCTTTCTCTCAAGCAAAGGAAAAAAGTCATATCATGAGATCGATTACAGAGATGATATGTTCTTGGTCTTTGGCAAAGAATCGGTTGGTTTGCCTGAAAAGTTACTGTCTCTTTACCCTGACCGATTGTTTCGTATTCCCATTTTTAGCGATCACATTCGAAGCTTAAATGTGGCCAATGCAGTTAGCATCGTTGTTTACGATGGTTTGCGTGCATTGGATTAGGCAGATGGTTGGCATTGTGCATGCCATTGGGTTTTGGTCACAGACAAAAACCTTAAAGCGTAAGCCACGATGTTTTAGAGATTCACAGGCTGAAATGCCTTTGCTGCTTCGACCGTTTTGGCTTGATCCTCATCTGTCAGTGTTGTGCATAGAAACCAAGATTCATAGGCAGAAGGAGGCAGGTAGATGCCCGAGTGCAGCATGTGGTGAAAAAACTGTTTGAAGACTTCATTGTCTCCTTTTTTTGCGGATTCAAAGTCACGAACGGGGTTCTCGCAGAAGTGCACAGAAAGCATGGAGCCTACCTGATTGATCTGATGGCCGATTGATTTCCTTTTGAAAACTTCGCTCAATTCTGAGGCCAAGGAACTTCCCCGCTCTTGGAGCTTTCCATACACCTGAGGGTTTTTGTCTAAGGCATTCAATATGGCGTAACCTGCGCTCATTGCGAGAGGATTGCCAGAAAGGGTGCCTGCTTGATAGACAGCTCCCGTTGGAGCGAGATGCTGCATGATTTCTTTTTTGGCCGCGAAAGCACCAACCGGAAGTCCTCCACCGATGATTTTCCCAAAACACGTAATGTCTGGGGTTACGTTGTAAAGCTCTGCAGCTCCACCTTTCGAGAGCCTAAACCCTGTCATGACTTCGTCAAAAATGAGCAATGCGTTTTGTTCAGAGCAGAGCTTACGCAACCCTTCTAAAAATCCTTTTTCAGGTGGAATGCACCCCATATTTCCCGCCACAGGCTCAATGATGACACTTGCGATTTGACCAGTAAACCTTTCGAAAAGTGTTTTGACACTGGCTAGATCATTGAAAGTTGCGATCAAGGTGTCCTTTGCGGTGTTTTTGGTAACTCCGAGGCTATCGGGGCTTCCAAACGTGATTGCGCCACTTCCTGCCGCAATCAAAAAGGCGTCCGAATGGCCATGGTAACAACCTGTGAATTTTATGATTTTATCAGCACCGGTATAACCGCGAGCGAGCCGGATTGCGCTCATGCATGCCTCAGTGCCCGAGTTGACCATTCTTATTTGGTCTATCTCAGGCACCATTTTGGTGATGAGCTCAGCAATGCTGGTCTCCAATTCCGTGGGGGCTCCGAAAGATGTCCCTCGATCAGCGGCCGCTTTGATAGAATCAATTACTGCTGGGAATGCATGTCCTAAAATTTGGGGGCCCCAGGAATTGATGAAGTCGATGTAGTTATTGCCATCTTCATCATACAGATAAGACCCTGAGGCGCTTTTCAAGTAAATTGGATGACCGCCAACTGATTTGAATGCACGGACCGGAGAATTTACACCTCCCGGAATGAATTTTTGTGCTTCGTCAAAGAGTTGGGATGATCTTTCGTACTTCACGGCTGTTGGGTCTAGGATTTAGTTGCGCGCCACAAGCTGGCACAAAGGTCAGGCAGAACAATTCAAAGCCGGCATAAGTGCGGTTTTTTGTCGTATTGCATTAAAGATCAGGTGCTTGGCTGATTTTGCTCAGAACCAATTCCTCAAGTCCCTGTATCCATCGGGGGTGGTCATTCAGACTTGGAACGAAATCCAATTGTTCACCTCCTTTCTCCTGAAAAAGTTCTACGTACTCTTCTCCAATTTCGACAATTGTCTCGAGACAATCCGCTACAAACGCTGGGCTAAATACGAGAAGTTTTTTGTCTCCTGCCGCGGCACGTTGCTCAATGACTTTGTCGCTGAAAGGTTCTACCCAGCCACCACCCAGCCGAGATTGGAAGCACACTGTATATCGATCAGGGGGGATTTGCATGCGCTCAGCCAAGGCTCTTGTGGTCGCGTAACATGTGGCTTTGTAACAAAATCGATTCTCCTCATTGATTTCGTCTTCACAGCTGTGATTTGAGCACTGGCGGTCTTCGTAAACTTTATCGAGTTGACGCTCTGGCAAACCATGATAACTGAACAAAATGTGGTCGTAAGAAGCGTGGTCAAATTCCTGCGCCCGCAATTCAAATCCTTCGAGATAACCCCGGAAATCCCAGTATTGACTGATTGAAATGATATCAGGAATCACATACCATTTGCTTAAAATTTCAAAGGCTTTTTGTAAAGTTGATCCTGTTGAAGCGGATGCGTATTGGGCATACAGTGGCAGGATCACGATGCGATCGTACTGGTCCAACTGCATTCTTTTTAGAACGAGATCCATGGAAGGATTTTGGTACCGCATGGCCAACTCCACTGTGACCTCTCCTTGGAAAGCTTTGACCATTTCAGGTCGGTTCATGCGCTCTTGCAGCAAGTCTCTGACGCTTTGGCTATTTGTCAGCAGAGGTGAACCTTCTTCCGTCCAGACCTTCTTGTATTCTCGTGCACTACGAAAACTTCGAATGGGCGCTATGAGTCCTTTGACGAGAATTTGACGGGGTAGCCAAGGAATGTCAATCACACGACCATCGCTCAGAAATTCCTTGAGGTATCGCCATACGGCACTGGCAACGGGCGCATCTGGGGTTCCCAGATTGATCAGTAGAATTCCTGTTTTCATTGTACAGTTTCAAACAGCTCAAAGGCGCCCTGGTTCAACAAATTATCATTTTTTGATTTGTTCAGTCAACAACGGCAACGATTGCATTCCTGAAATTCAATTCTCAAAATCCAATCGTTTGCAAGCGCACCTGCGGATGATTCTGTTTTTTTTCGTGGCCAAGAGCGTTAATAATTGCTGAGTTTTTGCAATTCAAGCACAGAATCGGATCTTTTATCCTTTTTTGACGTTGTATTTACAAAAGTCCGACAAAAATCTTGCCTCCCATAGCTTGGTCACGCCGAAGTCAAGAATATCTTTGTTCTCGCATGAATTCTGGCAGAAGAGTAGAGCATGATTTCAACGCGCTGAGTATTTCATTCCAAAAGGCAGACATAGCCGTTCGGAGTCAATTCAGCCTGAGTGCCAACGAGCAGACCCTTCTGCTCGAGAGCATTTCAAATGCAGGAGGTCAGAACGCAATGATTTTGTCTACTTGTAATCGAACAGAGTTATACTGCTCAGGACTGAGCATGGATGAAATGAGGGATTTGTTCTTGGGCAGCACAGAAGCTTCGGAGGAAGTTTTCGAAAACGTTGCCTCGAAGTACCAAGGAATTCAAACCATCGAGCACCTTTTCAATGTTGGATGCGCATTGAACTCTCAAATTTTGGGTGATACAGAAATCAGTGGCCAAATGAAAAGATCACTGTTTCATTCCAAATCGGCGGGAATTGATACAGGTTGGCTGGAACGTTTGATTTCGAGCGTGCTCCGATGCAGTAAAAGAGTGAAGCGAGAGACAGGGTTGAGCTATGGGGCGACTTCAGTTGCGTACAGTGCGGTTCAATACATGCGGGATTCTTTCGCCGCGCTGGACGGAAAAAAAGTCGTTCTATTTGGCTTGGGAAAATTAGGCCGGAATACCTGCCGAAATTTGGCAAAGCACCACCGGACTTCCGAGATCACAGTGGTCAATCGAGACAGCCAAAAAACACTGGATATTGCAGGTGAATTTGGTTTCCGATCAGCGGGAATTCAGGATTTGAAAAAGGTCTTGATGACTGCTGATGTGTTGATTTTAGCTACTGGAGCGGAGGAATATACGGTCACCAAAGGGATGATTTTGCCAGAGAAAGAACTCCTCATATTGGACATGAGTATGCCTCGAAATGCCGATCCAAGTTTGGAGGAGCAGAGCAACGTGCGAATCGTTCACGTGGATGAACTGAGCAAAGCGGCAAACATTCGTTTGGGTGACCGACTCAATCATCTTCCCAAAGCGAAGGAAATAGTTGCTCAGGAAATAAAAGAGTTCAGTGCTTTATTGGATTCGCTTGCGATTGCTCCGACACTGGGTTTGGTCTCCAAAAATCTGCGAACATTTCGTGACATTGAAATGACAAAATTGGGTTTAGATGACGAGAAAGAAGAACAAAGACTGCTTCTCTTATCGGATAAAATAATCCAGAAAGTCACGACCCAGGTCGCAACCTTTCTCAAAACAAAAAGTGACGATGTCGGTGAGGATATGACGATGTTTGAAGATGTGTTTCAAAGGCCTACGACCGGCAATGATTGAATTGAAAATCGGTACACGAGGAAGTGATTTGGCACGTTTTCAAGCCAACTTAGTTCAGCAGAAATTGGCTGAGATTGGCCTTGATTCTAAAATAGTAATCATCAAAACCAAAGGGGATGCGATTCAAAATCTCAGCTTGCAAAGCTTAGGAACGGGCATATTCACGAAGGCCTTGGATGATGCCTTGATCAACGGAGCCATCGATATTGCAGTCCATAGCATGAAGGATGTGCCCACGGTTCTGTCCCCGTCACTCTCGGAATATGCTGTACTTGAAAGGGGTGATGATGGCGATGTTTTGGTCGGCAATGATCCTTCTAGCCAAGTCGTGGCGACAGGCAGCATTCGTCGAAAAGCGCAGTGGCTCAGACGCCATCCTAATGATGTGGTGACCGATTTGCGCGGCAACGTGGAAACAAGAATCGAAAAAGTCAAGCGAAGTGAATGGAAGGGAGGAATTTTTGCAAAAGCGGGGTTGGTGAGACTGAATAGGCATTTGGATTTGGCTGATTCGATGGACTTAGATTGGATGATTCCTGCGCCGGCACAAGGAGCAATTGTAGTCATAGGTCGGACGGAGGAGCGAGTCCTTCAAGAGCAAGTTTATCAATTGAACCATCATGAATCATCGCTTGCCGTCGCCATTGAGCGCACCTTTCTGAACACGCTGGAAGGGGGGTGTGCAGCACCAATTGGTGCTCGAGCTTTCGTAAGTGGTAAACGGGTGAAGTTTGTGGGTTGCTTGACTGCACCGGATGGACAAAGTGAGGTTCGTCTTGAGAGGGAATCAATGGAGGGTGCTCCGGAACTCGGTGCCGTTTGGGCCAATGAACTTCTAAATGAAGGAGGAAGAGAAATCATGCGATTGTTGCAGAATTAATCTAGCTCAATGATCAAACTCCTTGTTACTCGGGTTCTTCCAGAACCAATTTGGGAGGATTATTCATTGGATAATTTCGAAGTGATCGAGCACGATTTTGTCGACATAACGAAGGCCAAGCCTCTGGAATACCCTGCCCATTGCAATGTTTTAGTCAGTAGTCAAAATGCGGTTGGTACGTTTGATTTGAAGCAAAAACGGGTGTTTTGCGTCGGGACACGCACGCAAAGCGCGTTGGAAGAGAGAGGCTTCTCTGTGCATCAGCGCTTTTCGAGCGCTAGTGACATGGCAAACGAAGTGACAAAATTGGGTGAGCCTGCAACGTTTATTTGTGGTTCGAAACGATTGCCAATTGTTGAAGAGGTTTTTCGAGATAAACAATTGAAGCTGCAGGTCCTTGTTGTTTACAAAACGACCAGAACACCGCGTAAATTTTCTGAGAAATGGGATGCAATTTTGTTCTTCAGTCCCAGCGGAGTCCACAGTTTTCATGAACAAAACAAGCAGGTGCCACTCGCAATTTGCATTGGTGAGACAACAGCTGAATGTGCGCAAACATATGGGCACCCAACAGTGTTATCAGGGAACCAAACAAAAAAGTCCGTTGTTCAGGCGGCGGTTGACCATTTCCAATCATGATGAACGATTTATTTTTAAGAGCTATTGGAGGAGAAGCAGTTGATAGGCCTCCCGTTTGGATCATGCGCCAGGCTGGTCGCTATTTGCCTGATTTCATGAAGTTGAAGGCGAAGTATGATTTTTTCACCCGCTGCCGAACTCCAGAATTGGCCACTGAAATCACAGTCATGCCAATTGATCAAATTGGAACAGACGCAGCAATCTTATTTTCGGATATTCTCGTCCTCCCGCAGGCTATGGGTTTGCCATTTGAGATGAAACCAGGAACAGGACCTTTTTTGTCCAATCCAGTGCGCTCAAAAAGTGAAGTGGATCGCTTAATAGCTTCAGACGTAGAAGAAGAGTTGGGCTACGTTATGGATGCGATTCGAATGACCAAAGCAGAATTGAACGGTCGTGTGCCGTTGATTGGATTTGCAGGCTCGCCTTGGACAATATTTTGTTATTCTGTTGAAGGCCAGGGGAGTAAGGCGTTCAATATTGCAAAAGAATTTGCCTTCACAAACCCCATTGCGGCGCACTTGATGCTTCAGAAAATAACAGAATCAACGATTGCTTATTTGCGCGCTCAGATCAAAAATGGTGTCGATGTCGTGCAAGTCTTCGATTCGTGGGGAGGGGTGCTTTCTCCGACAGATTTTGAAACGTTCTCCGGACAATACATCCGTCAAATTGTAGACGCCATAAAGGAGGAGGCACCCTTGATTGTCTTTGCCAAGGGATGCTGGCATGCGTTGAGTGAACTCTCAAAATCAGGAGCGAGTGCTTTGGGTGTTGACTGGACGATACGTCCAGAAATGGCAAGGCAATTGGCGGGCCGGGACATCACGTTACAAGGCAACTTTGACCCTGCGCGTTTGTATTCTACTCCGGAAGTTATCCAAACGATGGTTTCGGACATGATTGATGCGTTTGGAAAGGACCGTTACGTCGTCAACCTGGGCCATGGGATTCTCCCAGACATCCCTGTGGATCATGTGCGGGCTTTTGTGGGTGCGGTTAAAAGCTATTCTCAAAAATCATGAGCATTCAACTTCGAAAACGACCAAGAAGACTGCGTCGGTCTGGTTATCTCCGAGAACTCGTTGCGGAAAGCAGCGTGACGGTCAATGACTTTCTCATTCCGTTGTTTGTTCAAGAAGGATCAGGTTTAAAAACTGAGATTCCTTCGATGCCCGGCTACTACAAAAGAAGCCTTGATTTGACTGTAGAGCACGTCAAGCAACTTCAAGACTTTGGCCTAAAAGCAGTGCTGCTTTTCGTCCAGGTTGATGACCAATTGAAGGATAATGCAGGCGTCGAAGCATTGAACCATTTAGGACTAATGCAACGTGCTGTAGAGGCGATAAAGGTTGCTGTACCTGAGATTTTGGTCTTCACTGATGTTGCACTTGACCCATATTCCAGTTACGGACATGACGGAATAGTCAAAAAAGGTCAAATTGAAAATGATTCAACGGTCGAGGTCTTGGCCAAAATGGCGCTCAGTCATGCGAACTGCGGTGCCGATTTCATTGCTCCGAGTGATATGATGGATGGGAGAGTCGCTGCGATACGAGATGCACTCGATGGAGCAAGTTTTGAGACGGTTGGAATCATGAGTTACAGTGCGAAGTACGCATCTTGTTTTTATGGACCATTTCGGGATGCGCTTGATTCCAACCCTGGTTTTGGTGACAAAAAAACGTACCAAATGGATCCCGCCAATGGTTCCGAAGGGGTCAAAGAGGCACTCATCGACATCAAGGAGGGAGCGGACATCGTCATGGTGAAGCCAGGGCTGCCCTATCTCGACGTTGCGCGAAGGGTTAAGGAGATTTCTGAAGTGCCTGTTGCGAGCTATCAGGTGAGTGGCGAATATGCTATGATCAAGGCCGCTGCTGCAAAGGGTTGGATTGATGAGGAAGCGGCCATCCTCGAGACCTTAATGTCTTTCAAACGAGCCGGAGTGGATTTGATAGCGACGTATTTTGGATTGGATTATGCCCAAATAATGAGCCGCTAATGTTTGACCAAACACTGATCAGGAAGTACAATATTCCGGGCCCGCGGTATACGAGTTATCCCACGGTTCCTTATTGGGAATCGGACTCATTTTCGAGGCGAAAGTGGCTGGAGAGTGCAAAGGTCTCATTCAAGGAATCGAACGAGACCGAGGGCATCAGTTTGTACATCCATCTCCCATTTTGTGAGTCCTTGTGTACTTTTTGTGGATGTCATAAGCACATCACCAAGAGGCACAACCTGGAGTCGCCGTACATCAAGGCAGTGTTAAAAGAATGGGAAACATACTGCACGCTGTTCGATGGAAGACCGCGCATTAAAGAACTTCATTTGGGAGGAGGAACACCCACGTTCTTTTCGTCGGATAATTTGAAGTCATTAATTGAGGGTATTTTAGAGAAAGCGGACCTTTGTCCAGAGCCTTTGCTCAGTTTTGAAGCTCATCCCAATAACACAACGAGAGAGCATTTGGAAGTGCTATTTAAGCTTGGTTTCCGTAGAAATAGCTTCGGCATTCAGGATTATAATCCAACGGTTCAGAAGGCGATCAATCGGATTCAATCGTTTGACTTGGTCAAAGAAGTAACGGCAACGAGCAGAGATATTGGTTACACTTCTGTGAGCCATGACCTCGTTTTTGGACTTCCCTTCCAAACAATGGAAGCCATCAAAGATACGATCGAGAAAACGGCGAGCATTCGGCCAGATCGGATTGCGTTTTATAGTTATGCGCACGTGCCGTGGATCAAGGGTACGGGACAGCGCGGTTACAACGACAATGACTTGCCAAGCAATGAGGACAAGAGGGCGTTGTATGAGTTTGGGAAAGAGCAGTTTTTGGCGCTCGGTTACAAGGAAATCGGAATGGATCACTTTGCGTTGCCATCTGACGAGTTATCTACTTCGATGTTCAATCGTGAGTTGCACCGGAATTTCATGGGCTATACATCAAGCAAAACGAAGCTTTTGATTGGGCTCGGGATGTCAGCTATTAGCGATTCATGGTTGGGTTTTTCCCAAAACGTCAAGACCGTAGCGGAGTATGAGAGGATTGCAATGTCAGGCGAAATTCCGGTGTTTCGCGGTCACCTTTTGAACGATGAGGACTTGATCATCCGTCAGCATGTACTGAATTTAATGTGCCAATTCGAAACCGACTTTACAAGCAGCAAAGAACAGTTTCCTGAACTTGAGGATTGTATGTCAAAATTGGATGAGATGGAGAGCGATGGCCTCATCACACGAACCGGTGATCAACTCAAGGTTCTCGAAAAAGGGCGCCCCTTCGTGCGAAATGTTTGCATGGCGCTTGACCTTCGATTGCATCGAAAAGCTCCGAAGACTCAGGTCTTTTCAATGACGATTTAAGAATTTCGCGCCTTTTTGTAGCGTCCAATGGCATAAGTGAGTCCGAGCGTAATGCAAGTCAAGGCACATCCAAAGTAAGTCCAGTTTGTCGCTGATTTCAGTACCACAAGAAATACAATGCTGATCAAAAAGAGTGTTGCCACTTCGTTCCAAATCCTCAAAGTTTGTGAACTCCACGGGCATGAATCATCATTGGATTTCAGAAACAAAACATGTGTATAACCATGGTAGGCATACAAAAGGATGACCAATATGAGTTTTAAAATCATCCAAGGCTGAGACAGGAAAACGGGGACTTGGTAAAGCAATGTTCCACCCAAGATGCCCGTGAGGATTGCCGAAGGCCAGGTAATGCCATACCAGAGTCTTTTGCTCATGAGTTTAAGTTGAGGCAACAAAACCGATTTTTCGGCTTCTGTCTTTTCATGAGCCTCTCTTTGATAGATGAGGAGGCGAACGATGTAAAAAAGTCCCGCAAACCAAGTGACGACAAAAATGATGTGAAGGGCTTTGATGACGAGGTACATGCTAAGAATACAGTTCGAACGGCGGGTAAGTTTATGACGCGGTTAAAGTTACAAAGTCCATGTTCGAGGTCTCATGATTCCCAGTTTCGTTCCGTACCGACGAGTGATTGTCTCACCATCCTTAAACATTAGTTTCGTTCATCGGTCAGCGAACAACGTCAGGGAAGTGCGCCTTGAAATTATTGTCGGATCCAACGCAACGTCCTTCGCGATTCACCATCGCTGATGCGAATCAGGTAAACACCAGGTGCTGATGTGTGAGGCACAATGCGTGCCGAAGTGCCAGGTTGCCCGTGATGAATGGACCTTCCACTGGGATCGAAAATTTCGATGCTAGCTTGGTGAGGAATGCCTGTGATTTGAAAATCTGTCACTCCAGGATTGGGGAAAATGACGGTTCTCACTTCTTCGCGTTGGGTGTCCGCTAAATTCACACTATTGCATCCGTCAACCCAAGAGATGCCATCAAGATTCCAATCTGGATTTACGTCGAGGCACATGTGGTCCATGGCGGTTACAGCAATGTCCACAATGCGGGGAGTATTGCTGTAATCAAAGATAATGAGCGACTCGGGCTGTTGCCACTCCGCACCCTGCAGGATTCCTCCAAGTCCACTGCTCGCGCTGTTGCTGACTTCGAGTCCAGCACCTTCTGTCATTGCCCAGTTTGCCTGCAATGCCTCCCAATTTGGATGGTCTGCATCCAATGCGCTGCAGTGCCAATCGAATATCACTTCATCCGACAGAACGCCGTGCCAAAACCGCACTTCCGCAATGGCCCCTGAATAGCTGTAGGCGCCCAAAATATCTGAGCCAAAGAACCAGCCGCTGCCCACATCGATTGCTCCGATGCCAGAGATGTCCTCTTCGCTGGAGAAGATGCCATCGGTGTACAGTCGCATCATACCATCGCGGTCAAAAGAGCACGAAAGCGTGTGCCACTGTCCATCAGAGACTCCGGCATCTCCGTTGGCGTCGGCACGTTGATTGCCATCGCCAATGTTTACCTTCCAGGCGGGGCCTGCTGGATATTCAAAGGAGAATACGAATCCGGGGTTGAGCCCATTATCCCAATCTTTGTTGCCGATGATGGCTACATCCGGCGTGGCTTCCGTTCGAATGCGGACTTCGAGTGTGAAATCTTGCTCTGCTCCCAATTGAAGCTCAGGGGCATCAGCTATGAAGACGGCGTCACCGCTGCCTTCAAAACTCAGCTCTGCAGATCCCGGTGCAATGCAGTTTATGGGGGGGGTAAGGATATCTAGGGTGTCTTTGACAATGACTTCCGGGGCTACATTGGCTCCGCTCGCAATGAAGAACATGGTCTCTTCTTCAATGGTTGTGCCTCCATGATTCACTCCAATTCCACCATGATCAGTGGACAACAAGATGAGCCAATTTTCTTCGGAATAATTCGGTCGATTGGTGAGTGAGGCAATCACGTCGGCGACATAGCCATCGGTGATTTCGATGGCATTGATGTACTGCGAAACGGCAGGGCTAAATCCAAAGCCATGGCCATTGATATCGACGTCATCGAAATGGAGAAAGAGGGCATGGGGGTTTCCTGTTTCCAAAATTGCTAAGGCAGCATCTCGCACAGCAGCATCCGTAGGTGCGTTAAAGGCATCATCTGCATCCTCTCCGAGGATGTAGTCATTGATGGGAGCCCAATGGCAAATTGAATGGGTGTTGAGTTCGGGGTTTTCGGATTCAAGTCGCTTCATGAAGGATGGAAATCCATCGAAATTGCTTCCCGTAAAATTGTTACTTGTCACCCCATGCGAATCTGACCAAACGCCACAGAGCATGGCGGACCATCCGGGACCACTGTACGTGATGTCGTTGTTGAGGGCATCCGGACTGTAAACCCCCTGGGCAATCAATGCGTCGATGGCAGGTGTTTCAGCAGCCTCAAGGCAGTCTGACCGGGTGCCATCGATTCCTATGATGAGCACACGAGCATCTGCTGTTTGGCTGAAAATGCCATTCCACAATAAACCAATTGTGAATGCAAGGACAATGAGTGTGAACTTTTTCATGGCGGCACTAAATCGTTTGAAGAGCACCTAAGTTAGTGCTGGAAAAATTAACGGCACTGTGACGGAGTCTGGACCGCTGAATACTACATGACGAAAACAATTTTTTTCCCGCGCGATTATTCCTTCACGAACTTCTGCTCGATGGTGCCGTCGTTGTACATATAAAACAGGATTTGATTTGGAGCAGCGGGTCATGTCCGATTTGGACATTTATCCGAGCGAAGAGATCATTTTCCGCTTCAATTCGGGACTGTATGTCGTCGAAGCGTCGGACAGGCAGGGCAACTTGCAAAGGCAAAAGTGGTTCATAGATTGAGTAAGAAGAATGAACGGGTCATTGGCAACTTTCGCTGTAATAAGAGAGTAAAAACAGGAGGTCTGAAACGTTCACGAGTCCGTCTTCGTTGAGGTCTGCCGTGCAGTCGATTGTGCAGCCAAATTCTGCAAGAAGAAATAGGACGTCTGCCACAGTTACGGCCAAGTCGCCATTAATGTCTCCGGGACACGCGCAAGGCTCGCAGCTTCCGTCGTCATAGTTTGCGTTGGGATTGAAATTGCAAGCAGAATCTGCGGTGCACCCGGCTTCACAATCTCCGAGAATGTTGACGTCGAGCCAATCGAGTCGAGCATCAATCCAATCACGCATGAAATCCAATTCTTCCTCATAGGTGTCGCCAACGAAGGCGTTGGGCCAAACCCATTGCCCGAGTCGCGGCCATCGTGCATGATCACGTATACTGGCCTCACCCAACAAATTTGTTAGAGAATCAATGGTGCTGTGAATGCTTTCATTGCTCCAAGCATCGGATCGGTATTCTTCCCAACGGCAGCGGGTTAAGTCCCGGTAGACGGGGTCTTCCAACATTCGTTCCCACCAAAAAGGATTCGTGTTGCCGCAATCTGTGTTCACTTCAAAACCTTCTGTTACGGCTCCCTCGCAATAGTTTGCGTTGCCCAGGCTGAGGTTGTAGTCCCACCATGGTCCCATGACAATTTTCCCTCCGTTTGAATCTTTCTGTTTGTAGAAATATGTGCTCAAGCGATAGCCGTCGATGTTTTTGGAGAGCTCGTTGATCAGATACAAATCGATGAAGGAGTGTACATCAATGAATGGCGCGTAACCGAGGTCAGGATCGGAAAAATTGGGTCCTGCCAGCGCATTTTCAAAAGATGTAATGTGATCTTCGATGTAGGCGATTTGAGGTGCATTGAGGTCGTCGATTTCGGGCTTGTGAAATTGCACGTACAAATTGTCTCCAGCCACTGTGGAATACGGCGATTGCCAACCTCCATTGAAATCACCTGTGAACTTGTCAATTTTAAGGATGTATCCCCCCGTCAATTCATTTCCTACTGTATCCTCCGGTAAAAGTGTTGCAATGTTTACCCGATTGTCATCGCGTTTGATGTTTTCCATGAGCATGTATACGCCCTTGTAATCATAATTAATGAACAATTCGCAGTATCTGCGGCGCGGCGTGTAACGATTCAACTTTTCACCGAGTTCGAAAACCACAGCATTTCGCATGAGTGTCTTGTCGGTGTATGGACCATGGAGAATCCAGTCGTTCTCTTCGGGCATGCCCAGTAGTGACACATTGTTATTCTGTCCCTCGGCGTCTTGGGTCTCCAGAGAATAGGACTTCTTCGGAAACATTTGCGACGAGGAGCCTCGGATTTCGATCGAAATGAGTCCGTCATATTCGTTCGGGGTATCGCCGATTTGATTCAATCCAGAGGCATTATTCACAATGGACATATTGGCCAGAATCCTAGGGTCGTCTAGGATGGGTCCGTCTGACGTGATTTGGACGATCGGCAAATTGGATTCTTCCCAGTAAATGCAAGAATCATCATTTTCAGTCGCGGCAGGAACATAATTTAATGCCTCAGCGTCTGTGCAGCCGCTCACTGCAGCGCAAAGGCCATCAGTGGAGCACTGGCCAAAACAAGTGTTGACGGAAGTCAATTCGACAATGTTGTCGAGCATTCGATCGTTGTAGTTTTCAGGATGAGCACAGTCCAACCCGGCAATGTTTTCCTTGCAGCTCCAGTCGCCACAGTTTCCATTTAGGAACGTATAATAACCGGTGAAACCAGAAGGAACGGGTATGGTCACAGTCCAAATTCCATCTCCATCGCTGTCGGTCATGGGGTGGTCTCCGGCTACACCAAAGAAATTTCCTCCGGCGACAAAAACACCAGAAGGGTCAACGATTTCGTTGGCCATGTTGAGATTAAACGTAACATCATATGTGTCCTCTGCGGCCGGATTAAACCAAGAAGGAGGAGAGTCAAACCCTAGCCCATTTGCAGTTGTGCCAACCATGAGAAATGGTCGGGCAGTCAAATCTGATGAGGTGGGGTTGACATTGTGCAATTCAATGGCCAGAGTGTTGATGCCCTCAACCAAGAGAAATTCAAAGTCGAATTCGAATGATGGAGGAACTCCACCTGCGTAAAGCACCGCTTCGTGATCGGTAAGGAGATTTTGATCCCAAGCAATAAAATCACCTGGTTGACCAGCATTGCCTCGGGCAATTTCAATGCCATTGAGGTATGCAATGAATCCATCGTCGTAATCCATGAAGAAGGAAGCGTCCAGCCACTCTTCAATGTTTTCGACTTCAAATGTATGGCGCAGATAGAGGGATGTAGTTGAAGTAATCACTGTAGCGTCATCTCCATCACCGTATCCAAAACCAGAGGGGCCTTGAGGCCAGAAAGAATCGTTGAACCCCTGTGTATTCCACTCTGCATCGGGTTGCTCGGTTGGTATCAAGTAATGCCAAGATGTCCCGTCGAGCATCGGAGCTTCCCAGTGGTCCAATTCTTCTTGCGCATTCATTGCGAGCGACGTTGAAGCCAAAAGCCAGATAAATCGCATTGTATGAATGATCAAGGATGGTTTTCGATGCATTTTTAAAGATACTAAAATTTTGGTGAGGGCCATGAAATCGAAATGCGAGGGAACTATTCTCAAACCCTTCATCATGCGGTTCGTGTCTTTTTGCATTTTGAATGATGAAAACAGAGGTCCTTTGGTCTTTCGAGCCTACGAAACGTTCTTCATTCTACCTTAGAATTGTTAATTCCTTGTGCTTTGCATCATGTGATCAGGAAAAACATCTTTTCTTTGCCGCGTGGGAAGACCAATAGCCATTCGACTTCGTGCGTGCAGCGTACTGGGATTATTCCTTTGGTTATGCGTCATGTATGCGCAGAGCGCGCACGAGTGGTCACACCACAGAGCGCACCACGGAAGCAACAACGGAAATCACTCACATTGTGATCACCACCACCACCAGCCCCATGAGGAAGTTTCTTCACCTGAAGGTGTTGCTTTTGCCCCTCTTGATGAATGTGCCCTATGCGATTGGGATTGGTTTCCTGCGGGTTCGATTGGTGCGAAAAAATGGCGCCTTCCGAGCCAGCAATGGTGTCAAGCTTCAAACGAAGGAGCAGCGCATGCTGGTCACGTCCGCATCCATTCCAATCAAACAAAAAGCCACAGAGGTCCCCCTTGGAATGGCTAGGTGACTTCCTCTTTTTTCTGTTTTCCTTTTTCCCTTTTTTATGCGTGCAATTCCCTCTGCCAAGGCAGCTGGAGCTTGCAGGTATGGATTGCTTCAGAGGTTGTTTTTGGGCCTTTCCCTTGTCCTTGCGGGGACCGCGGTAGAGGCGCAAAATGTTTCTTTTTCTGAAGTTAGTGGGCACATTCTACGCAGTGAATCTCAAGTGCCACTGCAAGATGCATTGGTGGTGGCTTGGCCTTGCGGACGAACCACAACAACCGATCGATTTGGTTTTTATCAAATCGAATGTCCTGCTGAAATCGATTCCATTACTTGCACCGCTTCATTTTTCGAGACACAAACGGTCCTCATTGGGCCCGACGACCACGTGGACATTTGGATGGATCAACTAGAGGTCCAATTGGATGTGGTGGCGATAGAATCTTTGAACTCTCCAGAACCAGAAGCTTTGCGCCTGCTGGGAAGGGATTTGATGCAAGAGTTGGATCGAACACCTGGCCTTCAAAGTCTTGACCTCGGTGACGCCATGATGCAGCCGGTGGTTCGAGGTTTGATCGGTTCGAGGGTGGCCTTTCTAGAAGATGGTGTCCCTCAGCAGGGCGGGAGATGGGGAGCTGATCATGGAGTTCTGGCCGATCCCGTTCTTTACGGTTCAATGGAATGGGTTCCTGGTGGAGGTCACCTTTGGATGGGACCTGAATCAGTGGGCGGAGGCTTGCGCTTGACTGCTCCAAAAGCAAGCCAAGAATTGGGATCCTCGACGTCATGGGGAACATCCTTTCGCCAAGGCGATCAGCGCGCAAAAATGCATGCGCTACACACCATGACTAAGAAAAATCGATTTTGGTATGTGGGAGCTTCAGGCTCAGCCTTCGGAAATCAAAACATTCCACAGACCACTTTCAGTTACCTCGGCCGTACCTATGCTTTGACAGATTTGATGCTGCCCAATACTGCGGGACGATCGAACCATGCTGTGGCAGGATTGGAAAGGTCTGCGGTGAAAGGCAGAAAATTGCAAGGCTCCCTGCGGGTGTCGGATGTCGTTCAAGGTTTGTTCGCTGGTATTGTTGGCGTTCCACGCCAAGGTGATTTGGATGCCGAGACGCAGACATATCGCTCAGACATTCCTCAGCAACATGCCACTCGAATCCAGGCGACAGCCAGTTGGAAAACACCCAACAATGCGATCGGAACTTCGCGGTCGACGAAGGTTTCAGTCGCATGGAATCGCCGTTTGGAATTGGCTCCTCCACACGCTCATGGTTATGGGCCTGAACCGGACACGAATCTGAGTTTATCGTTGGACGAATGGACGGGTTTTTTGGAAACGGCAAGGCGCGGACCCCATGGCAATTGGGGGATGCAACTGGAAGGACTAGTGGTTTCCACTACTGGCTGGGAATTCTTGTTGCCGAGTCATCGTCGATTGCGCTGGTCAATTCTGGGAGAAAAAAACATCGGAATCCATCAATTTGGTGTTCGCGCAGATTTGGTTGGTACAGAACAGGCGGGGCATGAAGAGCCACTATACGATTCCGATGGATCCATTATCGGCTCCGATCGCAGGGCCGAGGCTATGCAGCGGATCATTCCCGGAGGGATGGCGTCTTGGTTGGTAAACGTTGCGCCGAGTTCGGCTTCATGGAGAGGCACTGCTTCGGTGACGGCGTATACTCGGGCACCAAGCAATTATGAGTTGGGCGCTCACGGGATTCACCATGGTACATTTCGGTTCGAAAAAGGCAATGCAAATTTGCGGTCGGAAAAGTCGCTTGAAATTCGGTTTCAAGCAAGCTCAGCGGTGAGCAGAGTAGACTGGAATTGGCGGGTTCAAGCTTTTTCCGCGATTCATCGAGACTTCATTGCCTTGGGGCCAAGTGCAACCTTTGCTCTCATATCGCATGCGGGTCAGGTTTACACATTCGATGCTGTAAATGCTTTCCGAACGGGCGCAGAGGCTTCGTTATCAAAGACAATCGGAGCATGGTCCGCATCCACTGATGGCTCGCTTCTTGGGCAATGGGATGTGGCAACGGGCTTGGGGCTTCCATTCACCACGCCAGCGCAAGTCACCACCACCATCGGACGAAGTTTGAGTAAACACCATGAATTGACCATTTCGTGCCGTGCCATTGCGGACGCAAACCTTACTGCTCGAAATGAAGCACCCACAGAAGGCACTTTGCTGTGGGGATTGGGCTGGAGCCTCGCTAGAAAATCCGGCACTTGGTCCATTAATCTGCACAATGCATCCAACACTGCATGGCTCGATCATACTAGCGCGTATCGCGCTTTGGGTCTCGTCGCGCAGGGTCGATGGATGCAAATCAGCTTCACCACTTCGGTGAAGCGCAACAATAAAATCAAATAAAGTTTTACTTATGAATTTTTCTATTTCAAACACGATTATGGCTTCGGCCTGTGTGGCCATTGTTTTCGCATCTTG
>MDTC01022917.1_pt1 | contig 19868 bp, 15 predicted proteins | sample 811181 | NCBI WGS metagenome assembly MDTC01 (sample SAMN05326644, study PRJNA326480) | marine metagenome | isolation source: seawater | place: Pacific Ocean: North | collected 2011 | reverse complement strand
GTAAATCTTTTGGGGAACTGTCCATTTCATGACGAAAAAACACCTTCATTTACTGTTTCACCAGCAAAAGGGATCTATAAATGTTTTGGCTGTGGGAAAGGAGGTAATCCTGTAAACTTTATAATGGATCATGAGCATTTTAGCTATCCCGAAGCATTGAAATTTTTAGCAAATAAGTACAATATTTTTATTGAGGAAACTGTCAGGACTCCAGAACAAGAAGAAGCGGCAAATGACAGAGAAAGCTTATTTGTTGTCAGCAATCAAGCAAATGAATACTTTCAGGACCATCTTTTTAATTCCAAAGAAGGTCGAGCTGTTGGGCTTAGCTATTTTAAAGAACGAGGATTTAGAGTAGATACACTCAAAAAGTTTCAATTGGGTTATAGTCCCGGAGAAAATGATGCTTTTAGCTCGTTCGCACTAAAAAAAGGATTCAAACTTTCTTTCTTGGAAAAAACAGGTCTCACAATCGCAAAAAAATCAAAAAACTATGATAGATTTCGAGGCCGTATTATGTTTCCTATTCATTCCTTGTCAGGAAGAGTTCTAGGTTTTGGAGGGCGGATTTTAAAAAAGAATAAAAATACTGCCAAATATATCAATTCTCCCGAAAGCGAAATTTATTATAAGAGTAAAACATTATATGGATTATATTATGCAAAAAATCATATTGTAAAAAAGAATAGTTGTCTTCTAGTCGAGGGTTATACTGATGTAGTTTCTCTATATCAAGCTGGAATGGGAAATGTTGTGGCATCATCAGGGACCTCTTTAACTATAGATCAAATCAAATTAATAAAACGATTCACCAAAAATATTACTCTACTTTTTGACGGTGACACAGCGGGTCTAAAAGCAGCAATGAGAGGGGTTAATTTGATTTTGCAAGAAGGTTTAAATGTAAAAATACTAAGATTTCCTGACGGAGAAGATCCTGATTCATTTGCAAAAAAAGTCAGTTCACAGGAGCTGGAGAGCTATATTAATAACGAAGCAAAAGATTTTATCACCTTCAAATGCTCAGTACTTCTGGAAGAAGCAAAGGAAAACCCTATCAAAAGAGCAGAACTTATTAAAGATGTATCTGCAACCATTGGATTAATTCCTGATTATGTTTCTCGAACAGTTTATGCACAAAGCTCATCAAAAATATTGGGAGTAGACGAGCAAGTAATCTTTTCTAGTGTAGACCAATCTCGTTCGGGTAAACAAGAAAGCAAAAATTTGCCTCTGCAAGTTGTTTTTAAGGGCTCGAAAAAGATTAAGAAATCTACAAAATTAATTGTAAACATAGAGGAGTCAACTCTCATTCGTTTAATGGTTTTATATGGAACATATCCTCTTGACTTCGAATATGAAAATGAAAATGGGAAGACAGAGACGACCACTATATTGACCGCTATTTTTATCATGTCAGAATTAGCCGTTGACCAAATTGAATTTTCTAATATAATCTTTAAAAAAATCTTTTCCGAATTTACACGGAAGTATGAAGCAGACGAAACAATCCTAAATGATAGATATTTTTCCCAACACACCGACCCAGAGATTTCTCAAGCTGCTTCTGAATTTCTGAGTCAAAAACACGAATTAAGTGATTGGGGTAAAAAAGAAATTTTTGTGCCAACAGAAAAAGACAAGCTTTATGAATTAGTTAACGAAGCAATAATTCGACTAAAATCAAAACAAGTGAAATTAAAGATTGAACAAATGCTTATTAAAATGAAAAATAATGAAATTCTTGAAGAAGAACGTTCAAAATTTATGACTCTTTTTGTACAACTAAATAAACTTTCTATGATAATAGATAAAAAATTAGGCAAGGAATGTTAAATTATAAAATCTTCAAATCCCTTGCATCTAGTTGTAAACTGGAATTACCTTTCCACTTGTTTTCTTGAATGGTGTAACATAGATCAAAAGAAAATGCACATGAAAGTCTTTGAGCATGTTTACCAAAATTAAATGCAACACCATTCATAACTAATTCTGGCTCATTTTCACAATACATTTGTAATTTTAAATGCTGATTTTCGCGGCCTACTGATTTACTTCCATTGTCAATTACTTTTCGTGTACAAAATAATGGCGCTCTGTTGTCAGGTCCAAAAGGTTCAAATTGCTTAAGAATATTATAGAAACTTTGGGTGATTTGAGAGAATTTTAGTTCGGCATCTATTTCCAAAACCTCAACCTTTTGTTCCTTCGATAATTGTTCTGAAACCACTTGATTGAAGGCTGACTTAAATAGATTATAGTTGTTTTCTTTAACACTTAGCCCTGCGGCATATTTATGACCTCCAAACTGCTCTATATACATTTTACATTTTATTAAAGCAGCGTAAACATCAAAATCTTTAACGGAACGAACAGAGCCAACTAACAAGCCATTACTTTTTGTAAATACAATAGTAGGGCGATAATACGTTTCAATTATTCGAGAAGCTACAATCCCAATAACTCCCTTAGTCCAGTCTTTCTGATAAACAACTGTAGCTGGATCTGCTTCTTGATTTAATTTCTTAACTTGAGTCAGTGCCTCTTTGGTAATTCGTTTATCTTCCTCCCTTCTTATTGTGTTAAACTCTTCTATTCTTGATGCTATTTTTTGAGCATTTAATTCATTTTCTTCTATCAAAAGCCTCACGGCAAAATGAGCATGGTCCATTCTACCTGCAGCATTTATTCTTGGGGCAATAGTATATACAACATCTGTAATAGTCATAGAACCAAAATGCTTGTGACCAAATATTAAAGAGCGTATTCCAACTCTAGGCAACTCATTAAGTACTTTCATTCCATAAAAAGTTAATACTCTATTTTCACCTTTCATTGGGACAATATCAGCTCCGGTCGCAATAGCTACTAAATCTAAATAATTATAAGCTATTTCTTTATGAAGCTTTTGATTAGATAAATAGGCTTGAATGAGTTTAAAGCCTACTCCACATGCACATAATTCTTTGAAAGGATATGAGCAATCGTTACGCTTTGGATCAAGTACTGCATAGGCAATTGGCAATTGGCTGCCGGGTCGATGATGATCGCAAATAATTATATCCATTCCATTGTTTTGTGCATGTTCTATTTTATCTAGTGCCTTTATGCCGCAATCCAAAGAAATCATCAAAGTGCAATTGTTTAAAAGAGCGTCATTTATCCCTTGAAACGAAATACCATATCCCTCTAGATACCTGTCAGGAATATAATAATCACATTTTGCACCTTGACTTTTCAAAAACATATACATCATACTCACAGAAGAGGTCCCATCGACATCATAATCGCCATATATTCTAATCCTTTCATTGCCTTGTATAGCAAGTGAAATTCTTTGGACTGCCTTATCCATATCTTTCATTAAAAAAGGATCGTGTAGTGCCTCTAATTTTGGTCGAAAAAAATTTTTCGCCAATGCAAAATTATCGATGCCTCTTGAAACAAGAAGAGAGCAAATCTCTTTAGACACCCCTAGTTCTTGACGCAGATTGTATACTTTTTTTTCATCAGGTTTGCTTTTAAGTTTCCAAATTTTTTCGCGCATAAATGTCCTAAATATTATTTATTTATTTTGTTTTTTTAAAAGTCTTACTGATCCCTCAATAACAAGAACAAATTCGCCTTTAGGGGGATTTAACTCAAAATGATTCAGTAATTCGAAGACTGTTCCTCGAAGAGTCTCTTGATACATTTTTGAAATCTCTCGGATGGCTGAAAGTTTTCGGTCGGGACCCAAAATTTCTTTTAACTGCTTCAGTGTTTTAATTATTTTATGAGGTGACTCATAAAAAACAATCGTATTAGTTTGATCTTTCCAACTTTTAATTCGGTTCTGACGACCTTTTTTATGGGGAAGAAAACCCTCAAAAATAAAACGATCTGTAGGAAATCCTGATTGAACTAAAGCGGGAATCATAGCAGTAGCTCCAGGTAAACACTCTATTGAAATAGATTCTGAAACACAGGCTCGTACCAAAAGAAAGCCTGGGTCTGAAATGCTTGGAGTTCCTGCATCAGAAATTAAAGAAATTTGAGAGCCAAACTTTAACTTGCCAATAATGCTGTCTAATATTCTGTGTTCATTGTGCATGTGAAAGGATCGCATCGGTGTTGAGATATCATAATGCTTCAAAAGTCTGCCTGAGGTTCTTGTATCTTCGACCAAAATCAAGTCAGACTCATTTAGTACTCTAAGTGCTCGTAGAGTGATATCTTCCAAATTTCCTATAGGTGTAGGAACCAAAAATAGTTTGGACATATTAAATATTTTGTTTCAAACAAATTAAGGAAAAATAGGAGGGAACAAACCATTTTAATTAGATTTGTTTAAAAGAAAATTTTCTCATGTTACAAGAAACATCCACTTATCATAAACAAAATAAAGGTAGCATTGAAGTGATTTGTGGTTCTATGTTTTCTGGAAAAACAGAAGAATTAATTCGCAGACTAAAAAGAGCTCAGTTTGCTAGACAGAAAGTAGCTATTTTCAAACCATGTATTGACACTCGGTACGATAAAAACAATGTCATTTCTCACGATTTAAATGAGATTAATTCGCAAGCAATCTCAAGCTCTAATATTTTACTAGAAATAAATATAGATGCTGAAGTAGTGGGAATTGATGAGGCTCAATTTTTTGACCTTGAACTACCAACAGTTTGTTCTAACCTTGCTTCAAGAGGAATGAGAATAATTATCGCAGGACTTGATATGGATTATTTGGGGGCTCCATTTGGACCAATGCCCGAACTTATGTCCATAGCAGAATTTGTTACTAAAGTTAATGCAATTTGTATGGAATGTGGAGACTTAGCTCTTCATTCGCATAGAACTGTAGCCTCAAAAAATCTAGTTCATATAGGGGAACAAACTGAATATCAAGCATTATGCCGGTCTTGTTTCAAAAAGAAAAACCCTTCTCCATGAACCAGATTTCCTATTCTATAAAGGACATTAGTCTACTATGTAACGCTAAAACATGTTTGGGGAAATCAAATGAAATGATCTATCAAATTGTTCTAGATAGTCGTAAATCAAGCCCCATTAGTCACAGTCTATTTATTGCATTGACTGGACCCCATCACGACGGTCATAATTATATCAAAGAACTTTATGGAAGGGGCTATCGAAGTTTCATGATTAGTAGAAGTGATATTCCTTTTAAGCATTTTCCAGAATCTAATTTTATTATAGTCAAAAATACATTAAACGCATTTCAAGAGATAGCAATAAACCACCGAAAAAAATTTTCTATCCCAGTAATTGGTATTACTGGCAGTTTCGGGAAAACAATTGTAAAGGAGTGGCTAAATAGTTGTCTTAAAGATCTGATGAATCTCTCAAAAAATCCAAAAAGTTATAATTCTCAAACTGGAGTAGCCCTATCTATCCTGGGCATTAAACAAGAGACAGAATTGGGTGTTTTTGAGGCGGGAATTTCTCGAAAAAATGAAATGATATGGCTGGAGAAAATGATTAAGCCTTCATTGGGTGTATTTACCAATATCGGAAACGCGCACTCAGAAAATTTCTTATCAACAAAAGAAAAAATTAAAGAGAAGTTAAATCTCTTCTCTAATGTTAAAACACTAATTTATTGTCAAGATCACTTACAAATACATCAAGAAATTATATCTCAAATAAAAACAAAAATCTGTTCTTGGTCTTTTACAGATAAAAATGCTTATGTTTTTGTTAAAAACTGTACTACTGAAAATCAGTATTCAAAATTAACAATCTGCTGTTGCCAAAAAGAAATCTCACTCAAAATTCCTTTTATCGATGAGCAATCAATTGAAAACTGTCTTCATGTCGTCTGTGTTATGATGGTGATGAAAATCCAAGTTTCTCAAATACAAAATAAAATAAAAAATTTACAGCCCCCTGAAATGCGCTTAGATCTTCTCAAAGCAAGGGGGAATAGTTTGCTAATAAACGATACATTCAGTTATGATCTTGATTCTATAAAAATTGCACTTGACTTTTTGGATCAACAAAGCGGAAACGCTAAAAAAATTGTTATCCTTTCCGATCTTGATGAAACCACACAACCATACAAGCAACTTTTTCAAAATTTAGTTACCCTTCTAGAACGATTTGAGATTGGACTATTGATTGGGGTCGGCCCCAAATTTAGTTCTTATTCATCATTATTCAAGGATGGACATTTTTATGCAAATACAGATACCTTACTGGACGATATAGAAAATATAGACTTAGGAAATAGCGCAATATTGATAAAAGGATCTAGAAAATTTAAGTTTGAAAAACTAACCGGAATTTTGGAACAAAAAAATCACGAGACTGTATTGGAAGTAAATTTAAATGCCATCGCAGAAAACTTCCATTATTTCAAGAGTTTACTGAGGAAAAAAACAAAAGTAATGGTGGTGGTAAAAGCATTTTCTTATGGTAATGGATCATATGAAATAGCTCATCACTTGGAATATCATCAAGCAGATTATCTTGCAGTTGCTAACGTAGACGAAGGAATTTCACTCCGAAAAAAAGGAATAAACACACCTATTATGGTGCTAAATTCAAAAGAATCTCAATTTCTCAAGCTTATTGAATATGGACTTGAGCCAGAAATCTATAGCTTAAAACAACTTTACGCTCTCAAGAGTATGTTGCAAAACTTAGGGCGTAAATCTTACCCTATTCACCTTAAGATTGATACTGGGATGCGAAGATTGGGTTTTGAAATATCTAATATTGACTTCTTATGTAATTATTTGAAAAGTCAAGAAGAGGTCAAAATTGCCTCAGTATTTAGCCACCTAGCTAGTAGTGAAAGTCAAAAAGATCGAGAGTTTACTCTCAATCAAATTCGTTTTTTCGAACAAGCTTGTCAGACAATTAGAAATAACATCTCAGAAGACTTTCTTACACACATCCTTAATTCATCTGGTATCATTGCTTATCCAGAGGCTCAGTTAGATATGGTTAGATTAGGTATTGGACTATATGGAATAGGAAAAGAAAATCTTACAAATTGTAGCACACTAAAATCTATGATTTCTCAAATTAAAAAAATTTCAATGGGTCAAAGTGTAGGTTACGCTAGAAGTTATATTGCTGAGCGTAATATGAAGATTGCTATTATTCCTATTGGGTATGCAGACGGTTTAAGTAGGGGCTTAAGCAATGGCAAAGGACAAGTATACATCAAGGGTTGTATAGCTCCAATTGTAGGAAATATTTGCATGGATATGTGTATGATAGACATAACTAATTTGGATGTAGAGGAAGGAGAACCTGTAGTAATTTGGAATTCGCAGAATCACATTATAGAGATAGCAAATACTCTAAACACTATACCTTATGAAGTATTAAGCCAAATCTCTCAGAGAGTCAAAAGGATATTTGTTAAAGAGTAAATTTCATTTAGGTAAGGCTTTTCGATGATAATTATTCATAGTCTTTTTTAAATTTAAAAAGTAACGGATACATAAAGGCAAAAAATAAAATTCCTGCCTGTCGTTCAAGCATACTCTCAGTCATAAAACCAAACATAGTCAATCCCAAAAATACTAAAAACAAAGGATGCATGTTTTGCATAAAAAAAGGAGCAAACATTATAAAAATTAGAAGAAGAAACCCAAAAACACCAACTTCTGCCCATGTCTGAATAAATTGGTTGTGAAAATTATAATTTTTTTCAAAAATGGGTTTGAGTGTGTGTCCATCCCAAAATTGAGCTTTACAATCCTTCAAAGAACGATTCAATTCTGTTTTTGCGTCTCCAATTCCATAACCTAATAAAGGGCTTTCAATAACTAGTGAAAGTGCATAGCTCCATATGTATACTCTTGCATTAGTTTGCTTGTTAGTATCAAATCCAAGTAAACTCTCAAGCTCATGAACAGTTTCTATAACTCTAGACTGAGTTTTTGGTAATAGATAAAGGAACGATAAGAAAAAAGTCAAAATCCCGATAATCTTCCAAGAATTTAAAAAAAAAGATTTTGATTTGAACAAACTGATTATGGCAATAGAAAAAATCACAAAAAGGGCTAATAGGTAAATCCTACTTGCTAGTAAAAATATTGAAATGAGTAGCAGGGCAAATCCAAAACCCCAAAACATTTTGTACTTATTTGATTGAAGAAGTTCATATAAAATTACAAACAGTGCAAAGGAATAATACCAAGACACATAATGGACTTTGAGAGATAATAAATGAGGAAGTTGATCATAATAAAAAACTTCAATATTTCCGCTATCTAAGAATTTGAAAAAAGATAAACCTATATCAATACCCGCCATAAAAATCATGAGTATGGAAAAAACTCGAATTAAAATAAGGCTTTTAGACTTATCTATCCATTGATTTGTCATCATAAATAGGGGAAATAAAAATAAGGTTATTTTGAGCCGTAAATCATTTAAACCTTCTGCCACATCTGAAGTGTACAACATACTTAATAAATGAAGTATATACAGAGCAATAAATGATAAGGCAAAAGAATTACTAAGAAGAATCTTTATTTTTTCTTTATAATGAAAGGAGAAAATCCAATATAAACCTATTCCAATTATTCCCATAGTAACAGGAATTTTGAAAAAGTCCTGCATGAATAAACCTATGACAAAACTTAAATGAGCTAGGAAAAAATAAATTGACTTGGTTTTAATTATTCTCCTAATTTAAATTACCTAATAAAATATTTTTATAGCGCAATGAATCATTGAGGATAACAATAGCCTCATCGATAACCTTATCATCTGCTAAAGAAGCAATGACTCTTCCCTCCTGATAATAGTATCTAGACACGATTTCATTTAAAATAATCTTAGAAATCTGATGTTGATACTTATGAATATCGTCTTCTTTTTGTTCTAATATCTTTGTCTGAAGTGCTTCTAAATCTTGAATATATTCAATGTTTTCAGAATCATAATCTTGTATTAAACTTGCTAAGTCTTTTTCTAAATTAGTTTCGTATTTAAATTGTTTGTCAGAAACAAAAGAAACAAAATCTTCGTAAATTTTGTCGCTTACCTCAAAGTCCCTAGGAGAAGCAATCGAATCATTTTGTAAAACAAAGTCAGTTGCAAAATCAAAAATAAGTTGGTTATATTGTAAACTTCCAGCAATCTCTGGGTAGGGCTCATTTTCTATGCTAATATCTGGATCTACTCCTCCTCCATCAAAAACAGTTCTCCCATTTCGGGTTGTAAAAGCAGTCTTTAAAGAGTCTGCTACCTGCCCAACGCTTCCGTCGGCATTCCTACTTGAGTAGTCTAGAGCTTGAATACATCTACCACTTGGAGTATAATATTTGGCTACTGTTACTTTTAGCTGAGAATTATAACTTAATTTTCGTGTTTGTTGAACCAACCCCTTTCCAAAACTTTTCTTTCCTAAAATAACACCTCGATCTAGATCTTGTATTGTTCCAGAAACAATTTCAGAGGCTGATGCTGAGCTTTGATTAATTAAAATAACAAGAGGTATTTCTGCATCTAAGGGTGCTTTGATGGTCTTATAAGACTTTTCCCATTCTTTGATTTTCCCCTTTGTTGATACTACTTCTTCTCCTTTGTCGATAAATAAATTACAAATGCTTACTGACTCATTTAGAAGGCCACCAGGGTTACCTCTCAAATCAAAAACTAAAGCTTTAACATCGTATTGATCCTTTAATTCGATAATAGCTTCGGCAACTTCAGAAGCGCAATTTCTGGTAAAACTTCTCAAACGTAAATAAGCAATTCCATCAGCAATCATTCCCATATAAGGAATTGACTTAACCTTCACTTCTTCTCGAAAAAATGACTTTTTAATAGGCTTATCAGTCCCAGGTCTCTCAATAAGAAGTTCAACTTGCCCTCCGGGTTGTCCCTTTAATATAGAGCTAACGTCTTCAGTAGACTTTCCCTTTACAGACTTTCCATCAATTTCTAAAAGCTTATCACCAGCAATTAGACCAGCTTTGTCTGCTGGGAAATCCTTATATGGCTCTGCTATAATTACATAGTCTTCTTTCTTTCGAATCATTGCACCGATTCCTCCATATTGACCGGTTGTCTGAAATCGAAAGTCCTCAATATTAGATTCTGGAATATACGTAGTGTATGGGTCAAGATCATCTAGCATCGAATTGATTGCTTTCTCAATCATTTCTCCAGGCTTAGTCTCGTCAACATAATAAATGTTTACCTCTCTAAACAGAGAAGTAAATATGTCTAAGTTTTTGCTTACCTCAAAATAACCAGAGATAAAGCCTAAAGAAGAAATTGAAAGAGCTACTAGTATTGCAATAAACAAACTTTTTTTAATCATTTTTTTCATATTAATATTTTTATGGTACTGGATCATATCCACTGCCGCCCCATGGATGGCAGGAAATTATTCGGATTAAAATTAATTTTAATCCTTTTGCTAGGCCATGCTTTTCTAGAGCGACTTTTGCATAAGAGGAACACGTTGGAGAATACCTACACGAGGAGGGTGTCCAAGGAGAAATGACTTTCTGATATATTATTATAACACAGAGAAGAATTCTTTTAATAAGTTTTTTTAACATCAAAAATAAAACGATTAAACAGTAAAATTAGTTTTTTTTCCAATGCCAAGCTGCTCATTTTCTCGGAAGATGTAAAAATGAGTAAAATAATGTATCTATCCTTTAAAGAATTATACCATTTTGATTTATGAAGACGATAGATTTCATTAATTTTTCGTTTGATTTGATTTCTATCCACAGCTCGAGGAAAACGCTTTTTTGGGACAGAAAAGGCAATTCTAATAGGAAATTCCTGATCACTTTCTGATTTTTTCCATAGCAGAACAAAAGATTGTTTTTTTATAGCAATACCTTGAGTGATTAAATCTTCAATCAGGATTTTGCTTTTTAATCTCTCTACTTTCTGAAATGTTTGATTCATTTTCCTATATTAAGAAAACTGGATTAAAAAGTAATAAAATCAGCTTTTTGAAAAAATAAAAATTGACTTCTTATTTTTTATTTGACTTCTTTATATAATGCTCTAAAGCCATACTCATAGAGGGTGCCTTGATAGAAGGGGCCTCAACGTCAACCTTTAAACCTGATTCTATAACAGCTTTCACTGTTGTCTGACCAAAAGCAGCAATGCGAGTTTGATTTTGTTTAAAGTTGGGGAAATTTTGAAATAAAGACTTTATTCCAGAAGGACTGAAAAAAACTAATATATCATAAAAAACATCTTCTAAATCCGATAAATCACTACAAACTGTTTTGTATAATATTGCTCTTTTGTAGGAAATTTCGTTATCCTCTAGTAACTTTGGTATAATTGGTTTTAGTAAATCTGAAGATGGCAATAGAAAATTTTCAGTCTTGTGTTTCTTAATAACATCCATCAGCTCAATAAAACGTTGTTTTCCAAAATATATTTTTCTTTTTCTGTATGTAATATACTTCTGGAGATAAAAAGCAATAGCCTCAGACATGCAAAAATATTTCATAGTAATTGGCACCTCAAATCGCATTTCTTCGCAAATTCTAAAGTAATGATCTACAGCATTACGACTAGTTAATATTACTGAAGAGTGATCAGCTAGAGAAATTTTTTGTTGGCGTACCTCAGGGGCTTCAACTTTTTCAACATGAATGAAAGATCTAAAATCGATATTGACCTTTTGTTTACGAGCTAAATCATAATAAGGTGAGGTATCACTTTTTGGGGCAGGTTGGGAAACAAGAATCGTTTTTACTTTCAAAACTTAAAGTATTTAAGGGTTCCATCTTTTGTGGGGCTAGATTGAATAGCAATTTTTCAACAATCTAAACTATTAATTAACCAATACAAAGGAACTAATTCTAGCGTGCAAATATACAAAATATAATAATACATTCCCAATGAAAAGATATTTCTAATTTGAGTTAACAGCTTTACTTTTGACAATAAATACAACAAGAAGAATGTAGTAATAAGAAATATTAAATCACCCATCTTTATATTTTTTGACAAATAAAAATAAGGGAAAATCAGAACAATAGGTGTTAAAAATATGGAGGTATATTGAATAGAGAGTGATAAAAACTCTTCACATAATCTTCTTTTTTCAAAAAGTATTCCTAAAGCAATAATAATAGTAAACTTTACAAAAAAAAAGATACTCAAAACAAAGAATGAGAAAAAAAATAGGTTAGAGAAATTAGAATAATTTGTACAATATACAAGATAATTAGAGGCGATAACTGAGCCAGTTAATAAAGGTTGGAGACTCAATGTCAGAATGAATTTCTCTGGAAATTTACTATGTCTTCCATAATTAATTTGATACTTTTTGTCGAGTATTGAACTAAAAAAATAAGCTAATCTTTTAGGGTCATTTTTATATGAGAAAAGATATATCAGTATCTGAATAAAAAATAGGAGCAAAATCCATGGCGAATGCGGAGGCTCTCTTAATATCTCTATCATCAAATTATATTAGTAATTAATAGAAAGATTTAATGATTTTTTTTTAGTAGTGATTATGTGTATCCATATGAAAAACTCAAGCCTAATATTTAATCATTTTAATTGATTTTATTATAGTTTTTTCAGAAGACCACACAGCTGAATATACTCCATTATTTATATCTCCAGGTTCCCAACAGAATTGATATCTTCCCTTGGGCATGTTTTGATTTAATATGGTTTTGACTCTGCGTCCCTCGAAATCAAATATTTCAATCTTGGCATGTGAATCATTGTTTAGCACAAAGAAAAAATTTGTTTTTGCTGAAAAGGGATTTGGGAAATTCTGTGTGAGATCTCCATAATTTTTATGAATTTCATTTAATCCAATTCCATTTTGATTACTCAATATGACATCAAAATCACCTAGCCAGTTTCCGGAAGGCCCTTCTATTAAGGGAATTATTCTCTGAAGAGCAGACTCACTATTGGCCCATGGATCGCCAGAAATATCAGTATCTCCTTGAAAATAAATTTGGGTAACCAACTCATTAAATCCTTCAGCTTGAACTTTAAGGTGAATATGTGCGGGACGGAATACAGATCCGTTTTCATACTTACCTGGAATAATTGTCTCTAAGTAGTAGTTTCCTGATGAATCTGAGATGACTTTTGCACGAAAATTGAAACCATCATTGTCATATTCGCCCAGAGCATTGGCTTGCCAAAAATTCAAAACTGCGCCACTCACTGGTGTTTCACAATCGTTTGACAATATTCTACCGCTAAGAAACAAACGAGGACCTAGATAATCTTTAGGTATGAGGTAATTTGTTTGAGGGGCGCCTTCTGTGAAAAAAGGGCCTAAAATGTCGGATGTTGTAGGGTTACATTCATTAGTGTTTTTTCCCGATACTCTAATTTGAGCGAGAGAAGTAGCGGCAAAACCTAAAGTTAACTTTTTCAAAAAACTTCTTCTGTCTTTCATTTTCAAAACTCTTTACGAAATAATCTAATTTTACAATAAAAAATTTATATAACAAAATAACATTTTAACAAAGATGAACTAATCTTGTAAAAATTCCTTTGTTTTTAAATTAATGAATAAATTTGCATAAATATAAATATTCAAGTTATGACTACCGATTTATTTCAAGCACCCGATTACTACAATTTAGATGACTTGCTGAGTGATGAGCATATTATGGTTCGTGATGCATCAAGAGAGTGGGTGAAAAGATCTGTGTCTCCGATAATAGAGCAAGCTTGCCAAGAAGCAAAATTTCCTAAAGAAATCGTACCCGGATTGGGGGAAATTGGTGCATTTGGCCCATATATTCCTGAAGAATATGGCGGTGCAGGACTAGATCAAATATCTTATGGATTAATAATGCAAGAATTAGAACGCGGAGACTCAGGTGTTCGATCGACAGCTTCTGTTCAATCTTCATTAGTTATGTACCCAATATTTAAATATGGAAACGAAGAGCAAAGAAGAAAATACTTACCCAAATTAGCAACTGGTGAATATTTGGGATGCTTTGGCCTTACTGAGCCCAACCATGGGTCAAATCCCGGGGGGATGGAAACAAACTTCAAAGATATGGGTGACTATTATTTGTTAAATGGCTCTAAAATGTGGATTTCCAACTCTCCCTTAGCGGATATTGCTATTGTATGGGCAAAAAATGAAGCAGGCCGGATTCATGGATTAATCGTAGAAAAACATATGGAAGGTTTTAGTACCCCTGAAACTCATGGAAAATGGTCACTTAGAGCATCATGTACCGGAGAGCTAGTATTTGACAGCGTGAGAGTTCCTAAAGAGAACCTTTTACCTAACAAAAGTGGTCTCGGCGCGCCTTTAGGTTGCCTGGATTCTGCGCGATACGGAATTGCATGGGGAGCAATCGGTGCAGCTATGGATTGTTATGACACAGCTTTGCGTTATTCCAAAGAAAGAATGCAATTTGACAAACCTATTGGCGCTTTTCAACTTCAACAAAAGAAACTTGCCGAAATGATTACTGAGATTACTAAAGCACAACTACTTACTTTCCGTCTAGGGCAACTTAGAAACATGGGGAAAGCAACAACTGCACAAATTTCTATGGCAAAAAGAAACAATGTAGAAATAGCAATAAATATAGCTCGTCAAGCAAGACAAATATTGGGAGGAATGGGAATTACTGGAGAATATCCAGTAATGAGGCACATCATGAATCTCGAATCAGTAGTTACCTACGAAGGAACCCATGATATTCATTTATTAATTACTGGTTTTGATGTTACGGGCTTTAGTGCATTTAAATAATTATATGTTTATGTTTATTTCTAACATAAAAACCTTCTTTTAGAAGGTTTTTTTTTAAACAATAATTATTAAACTCACGTTCAAAAATTACTTAAATCCTTTTTAAATATGAAAAACAAGTCGATACGAAATATTGCTATCCTTGGAACTATTGCGATTGCGGGTATAATTAGTGTGCAAATATATTGGATTAATCAGGCGTTAAATCTTCAAGAAACAAGATTTCAAGAAAGTGTCTTTTTATCACTCAAAAAAGTTGCAAAACATATTTCTGTCTTCAATAAAATGGATTTCCCCGAAGCTAATCCAGTAAAACAAATTTCTTCTAATTACTACATTGTGAACATTCGTGAAATAATCGACGCAAATATTTTAAAGCATTATCTTCAAAAGGAATTCTCAAAAGCTGGTATTCAAGCGGACTATGAATACGCCATATACGATTGCTCAAGCGAAAAAATGGTGTATGGAGAATTTGTCTCTTTCCAAAAAAATACAGGACCTATTAAAATGGGTATATTACCAAAATACAATGATTTTATTTATTATTTTGGAGTAAATTTTCCCAGTAAGACATCGTATTTAATCGCGGGAAACAAGCTGTGGATTTTCTTTTCGTTTCTCCTTTTTTTAACTGTATTATTTTTTATGTACTCATTAAGTATTATTCTCCGACAAAAAAAACTGTCAGAACTACAAAAAGATTTCATTAATAATATGGCTCATGAATTTAAAACCCCCATTTCAACTATTCACATTGCGGCTTATGCATTGATACAAAATAAAGAAATAAAAAAAAATCCCGACTTAAAAAATTATTCTCAAATCATAAAAGAGCAAAATAAAAGGCTCAACCTTCAAGTAGAAAAAGTGTTACAAATTGCAGATTTAGATCGAGGTAAAATCGAAATGGAAAAAGAAAAAATTAGCTTACATCAAGTTATAAACTCGGTCATAAATAGCGTCGAACTCAAAATTATGAAAAAAAAAGGTCTTGTACTCAAAGACTTGAATTCATCGAATGATATTCTCTATTGCGATAAAGTTCACGTGACAAACATCCTTTATAATCTAATAGATAATTCTATTAAATATTCAGATCAAGCACCCAAAATTTCTATTTCAACCAAAGATTTGGAAGGATTTTTGTACTTGACTATAAAAGACAATGGAATAGGAATTCCCTCTGAATATATTAATGAAATAAAAAAGAAGTTCTTTAGGGTGCCAAAAGGTAAAATTCATGATGTCAAAGGATTTGGCTTGGGCTTATTCTATGTGGATGAAGTTTGCAAGGCACACAAGTGGTCATTTAAGATATCTAGTATACCTCAGAAGGGAACAAGTATAAAATTCAAAATGAAAAACTAAATATGCCAAAAATATTATATGTCGAAGACAATACAAGTTTAAGATTTGTTACTAGCGATCAACTCCAAAAAAGAAATTACGAGATGATTAGCTGTGGTAACGGCAAAGAGGCGCTTAATCTATTCCATAAAACCATCTTTGATCTATGTATTCTAGATGTTATGCTTCCGGAAATAGATGGGTTTGAATTGGCTAAAAATATTAGATCTAAAAACAAGCAGATTCCAATTATTTTTTTAACAGCGCGATCTCTTAAGGAAGATAAAATAGAAGGTCTAAAATTAGGAGGAGACGATTACCTCACAAAGCCCTTTGATATTGACGAATTATGTCTTAAAATCGAGATTTTTCTAAAGCGAAATTTAGTTAGAGATTCTGAAAAGAATTTATATAAAATTGGCTCATATGAGTTATTTGTTCAGGAGCAAAGGTTATGTTTCAATGATATTTCTAAATCTCTCACTATAAAAGAGACACAACTACTTAAATTACTGGCAAGAAATATTAATACAATAATTCGAAGAGAAGACATTCTTTTGAGTCTTTGGGGAAAAAATGACTACTTTCTAGGGCGGAGTTTAGATGTATTTATTTCCAGACTTCGAAAATATATAATCGAAGACAAAAACGTAATCATAGAAAATATTCGTGGAGTTGGCTTTAAAATGAATGCTTAATTTTAACATAGGTTTAGGGACTAGAGTAAAATTAATTTATAAATTTAGTTGATTATAGTGTCCCTCTTTTTTTTTGTTCTATTTCAATAGATTCAAATAGAGCTTTAAAATTTCCCTTACCGAAAGACTGTGCACCCTTTCTTTGAATAATCTCAAAAAACATAGTTGGGCGATCTAAAACAGGCTTTGTAAAAATTTGAAGCAAATATCCCTCTTCATCTCGATCAACAAGAATTCCTAACTCCTTAAGCTTTAATATGTCTTCATCAATATTTCCACAGCGCTCTAAAACAGTATCATAATAGTTACCTGGTACATACAAAAACTCTACCCCCCTCTCGGACATTTCTTTCACTGTAGTTAAAATGTCATCTGTTGCAACTGCAATATGTTGGCAACCAGGACCATTATAAAAATCTAAGTATTCCTCAATTTGAGATTTTTTAGCTCCTTGTGCAGGCTCATTAATAGGGAATTTTACACGTCCGTTTCCATTAGTCATAACCTTACTCATCAAAGCAGTGAACTTGGTGGAAATATCTTTATCATCAAAAGTGATTAGATTAGTAAAGCCCATAGTTTTATTGTAGAAATCAGACCAAATATTCATTTCATCCCATCCAACATTAGCTACCATATGATCAATATATTTAAGGCCAAGAGGCAATGGATTAAAATTTGAATTATAGGGCACAAAACCGGGCAAAAACACTCCTGAATAATTTTTACGCTCCACAAATATATGCACAGTATCTCCATAGGTATGAATTCCTGAGCGAACCACTTGACCATATTTATCCTCTTCTATAAGCGGAGCTAAATATGGAATTGCTCCTCTTTTCGTAGTCTCCTCAAATGATTTAGTCGCATTATCGACCCAAAGAGCAATTACCTTTACTCCATCTCCATGTTTGGTGATATGGTCAGCAATCTCGCCACCTGAAGTCAATGGAGTAGTTAAAACTATTCTTATTTTTCCTTGCTGCAAAACATAGGATGTACGGTCCCTAACACCAGTCTCCAATCCGGCGTAAGCAATACTTTGGAAACCCAAACAATTCTTATAGTAAATAGCAGACTGCTTAGCATTACCTACATAAAACTCAATGTAATCAGTCCCTAAAAGAGGTAAGAAATCTTCTGCTTCTGGAAAGATTTTATCAATATCTTTGGATTCATTCATATACTACAAATTATTTGGTCTATTATTTTATTGTTTTTTTAATGTTGCAGCCAAGATTTAAAGTAATCCGGATTTTCAATTTTCATAGCTTGATGAGTAAGTTTGAGGGGTTTAAATGTATCAACCATGACGGCTAACTCCTTTGTTTGCCTTTTCCCGATACTTCGTTCCATAGCTCCGGGATGAGGTCCATGAGGAATTCCTGCGGGATGAAGAGTCAAGTGTCCTTTGGCAATATCATTTCGACTCATGAAGTCTCCATCTACATAGTACAATAATTCGTCAGAATCTATGTTACTATGGTGATAAGGAGCCGGGATGGAATCAGGATGATAATCATACAATCTTGGACAGAAAGAGCAAATGACAAATCCTATTGTCTGAAAAGTTTGGTGAATTGGAGGAGGCATATGAACTCGACCTGTAATTGGTTCAAAATCATGAATAGAAAATGCGTAAGGATAGTTGTATCCATCCCAACCTATAACATTAAATGGATGGGTAGCATAAGTAAAAGAATGAAGCATTTGCTCTTTTTTAATTTTAATTAAAAAATCACCTTCTTCGTCATAACACTCTAAATTTTTAGGACCACGAATATCTCTCTCACAAAAAGGAGCATGTTCCATCAATTGACCAAATTTATTTCTATAACGGTTAGGCGTATATATAGGTGCAAATGATTCTACTATAAAAAGTCTATTATCTTGAGTGTCAAAATCTATTTGATAAATCATTCCTCTGGGGATAACAAGATAGTCGCCATAAGAAAACACAATGTTACCCATAAAAGTTCGAAGCGTACCACTACCTTTGTGAATAAATAAGACTTCGTCAGCATCTGCATTTTTATAAAAATATGCCCTAAAAGATTTTGTTGGTGAGGCCAAAGAAATATGGCAATCATTATTAACTAAGATGGGAATTCGGCTTTTTAGGTAATCTTCCGATGAAGGAATATCAAAACCTCTTAATAACCTGGATTTCAAGTTTTTACTATCAGCTATTTTAGGCGCTACATTTATAGCTTTTCCTGAATCTTTGACTTGTGTAGGCCTATTTACATGATATAATAGAGAAGACATTCCCGAAAAACCTTCAGTACCAAAAAGTTGTTCGTAGTGATAACCACCATCTTGTTTTTTAAATTTAGTGTGACGCTTATGCGGGATTTGCCCTAACTTAGTATAAAATGGCATACTTGATGTTTATAGTATTATTTATCATAGTCTGTAATTTATGTGCTATATATACTGTAAAGATAAACGAAATAGACAAACATTCACAAAACCATAAATATCTATAATCTTAGTTACGCAAACTAGGAGAATTAAGCTTAAAGACTACAGAGTGAAGGATAAATATTAGCTGTGTAAAAATATCTTAAGCTTTCAAATATTGTATATTTACATGGTAAATAATATCTGAAAATACATGATAAAAGACATCATTTTAGTTGTCGGTGCCTCAGGGCAAATCGGAACAGAACTTGTAATGAACTTACGTTCGGTCTATGGATTTTCTTCTGTAGTGGCATCAGATTTGAAGCCTTCAAGCTATGAAGTAATGAGTTCAGGACCGTTTGAACTTTTAGATATAATGGACAAAAAAAAATTAATTTATATTATTCAAAAGTACCAAGTTAAACAAGTCTATCTTCTTGCAGCTCTACTTTCTGCAAAAGCAGAAAAAAATATCGAACTTGCTTGGGATTTAAATATGCGTTCCTTATCAAATATATTAGACCTAGCAAGGTTCGGTGAAATAAAAAAAATATTTTGGCCAAGCTCTATTGCTGTGTTTGGCCCAAGCACTCCACCGAAATATACCCCACAATTCACCATTATGGAACCGAATACTGTTTACGGAATATCTAAACTTGCTGGAGAGCGATGGTGTGAATATTATTACAACAAATTTCGAG
>MDTC01018576.1_pt1 | contig 19871 bp, 18 predicted proteins | sample 811181 | NCBI WGS metagenome assembly MDTC01 (sample SAMN05326644, study PRJNA326480) | marine metagenome | isolation source: seawater | place: Pacific Ocean: North | collected 2011 | reverse complement strand
TTAATTTATTCCTTAAAAATTTTTTTAATTCACATAGAAAATTAAATACACCATAAATATCCTAATTATTCCAAAACAATTAAAAAAATTTTCCCGACAGCAATTAACTTATGGATATTAACTATTTTCTTTTGGTTTGTTTATTCTTTCAGAAATTTGACCTTTTTTATTAAATTCAAATATCTTATCTGCTCTTTTAATAGAACTAGGTAAATGTGATATTTGAATAACTATATTTTCTTTCCCTAATTCTGTAATTGTTTTTTGGATTAACATCTCGTTTTTTTGATCTAATGCATTTGTAACCTCGTCAAATATATATACATCATATTTTTTTATCAATGCTCTAGAAATTGAAATTCTTTGTTTTTGTCCACCTGATAATTGAGCAGCTCTTTCTGATAGTTCAGAATTATATCCGTTTTTCGTTTTAAGAATAAAATCATGAGCCATTGCTGATTTAGCAGCTTTGATAATCTCTTCTTCCTTTGCTTCTGGATTTCCTAATCTAATATTTTCTGTAAACGTCCCCATAAAAAACTCGTTTTCCTGAGTTACATAGGCTATTTTATTTCTTAGTGAATTTAAGTTGATTGCATTGATATTTTCGTCGTTAATTTTAATTTCACCTTCATCTGGAATTAATAATGCAAGAATTAGTGATGCAATAGTGCTTTTACCACATCCGCTTGGACCAGTAATAACATTTACGCCTTTTTCAAAAGTGATATTTATATTTTTTAAAATTTGGTTATTTTTTTTCCAAGCATAATTCAAATTATTTAAACTAATTTTTTTAATTTTTCTTTTTAAATAAATTCCTCTATCTAAATCTTCAATATTAGATTTAGAAAATAGTCTTTTATATACAGATTCAATATTCGCCAAACCGAGATTAAATTTCATTATTTGTTTTGATAATGAACTAAAAACTGTTGAGAGTCTTCCTGCGAGAACTGCTAGCAGAGACAAATTCGGCAGATAATTATAACCTTGCTCTCCTCTAGAACTTATAACAATCAATGTTATTACCCCTCCTGTTATAAAGAGATATTTAAAAAAAACTTGAGGTATGCCTTTTGATACGCCAAAAGCTACTCTTACTTTTCCATAATTTTTAAGATTAGATTCTAAATTTTTTAAGGGGTATTTATAAATATTTAAAAGTTTAATTTGTCTTATATTTAAAATAGATTCTGCGATTATAGAGGCTATTGATTGATTATATTTTAATATTTTTCTACCTCTTTCTACGCTATTAAAAATTCCTACATACTTAAGAATTAGTAAAACTAAAAATGAAAAAATAATTAAAATTAATGTAGGCCAAAAGTTTGATATGAAAAGGCTTATTATTAATAAAAAAGATAAAAGACTTTTTTCAATAAGTTGAACTAAACTAAATATAACTTCACCTCCCATTTTGGTTTCATTAGTAATTGTTTCTACTAATTTCCCAGTTCTCTCTCTCGAAATTGAGGAATAAGATGATTTAAGAATTTTAGATAATATATCTTTTGACCAGTCTTTCCTAAGTAGAACAGAAAGTAAAGTTGAAGCATAAAGAAGTATTATTGTTGATATAAAACTTAAACTTAAAGTTATTATTAAAGTAACCCCTACTTGATTAATATTTAATGAATATATATTGAATATTTCAAATAATTTATTTATTAAATAAGATTTTTCTTGAAGATTTAAAATTTCACTTCCAGTAGTTAATGCTGCGAGCGGCTGTACAAGAGAAATATTTATTACTTCTATTGAAGCGTTAAAAATAATTAATAAGAATAATCCGATTAAAATCCAGCTTCTATGTCTTGAAAGAGCTATACATTTATTTATCCCTTTTAAAAAAAATTTAATATTATTCATTCTATTATTTTTTTTTAATTTACAATCTTATCGGAAACATATCAATATTTTTGAATAAGAAATGATTGATTCATGAAATAACTGAATGTTAAATCAACTTTTTGTAAAAATTTTGATATTCCAAAAACTCATTTTCTTTGCTATGAAACTTTCTTATACGTATATGACATTCATTTTTAAGTTTTTTCCATTTAACTTTTGTTTTAGAAAAAAGAATAGCAGTTCTTAAAGTTTTTACGAGTTCATGTAAATTATTTTTTTTGGTTACCCAACCACTGTTACCAATTAATCTTTTAGAATCTCCTACATCAAATGATAGACATGGAGTTGAACAAGACATTGACTCTCCAATAACATTTGGAAAAGATTCCGAATTTGAAGTCAAAATAGTTAAATCACTTGAAGAGTAGGCTTTAATAAGATCTCTTTCATCTAAAAGTCCAGCTAAGGTAGTTTTATTTTCTAAATTGAAATAACTTAAGATTTTGTTTAATTTTTTGTTTTCATTATTTATATCATTTCCAGCTAAGAAAAGATGAATATTTTTAAATTTTCTAGAAATTATTGAAATAGCTTCAAACAAAATATAGTGATTTTTTATAGGATGATATCTTGCATACATTGATATAATAAAAGATTTCTTATTAATATTGTACTCCTTTAAAAACTCTTCCTTTTTATCCAAATATCTAAAAAGATCAGTATCAAAGCCATTATTTATAACTTGAATATTATTTGACTTTAAACCGCTTTTGACATGAGCTGACATTGAATTATAAGAATTAAATATTAAGTTAATATTTTTGATATTTGAAATTATGATACATAATCTAATAGTCAAATGCTTTTTAAAATCTTTAAATTTAAAATTTATATCGGAGTGCCTAATATTCCAGATGATTTTTCTATTCCCAAAGATTACTGAAAAAATACTTCCAAAAATACAAGATTTATATAGCCAGCAATGAAGATATGATTTTTTTTCTTTTTGTAAAAAAGTGAATATTTTGAGTATTGATTTAAGAAGACTTAATATTGATGAATCATCAAAATAATATACTTTATGACCCATTGCAATAAATTTTTCTAAATAATATCCTTTCTTATTAATACAAATAATTGTTTCTTTCTCTTGGGAGAATTTTAATAATTTATAAAAACAATTATTTGTACCTCCTCTCCTTAAGTCATTAATTATATGAATTATTTTTTTTTTCATGATTTATAGATTTTTTTCCTTACTTAAGAAATCTTTTTTATCTTTATATGACATTAACTTTGTTTGAATAAAATATTTTTTATTTTTGTCAAAATACTCCTCTATTGAACAGATAGATTTTGCAGGAACACCTGCATAAACATTATTTGATAGTATCCTACCTTTTACTACTGATCCAGCCCCAATTATTACGTTAGATTCTATATGTGTCCCTGGCAGTATTATTGCTTTATGTCCAATAAAAATATTTGATTCTATTGTTATAGGTTTGAAAAAATCAATATTAGGAATTTCTTCTCTCCATAACCAGACGCCTCCATCGTGTGTAATGAAATCTACATTTATTGCACTTACATGATTTCCTATAGTTATTAAAAAAGGTTCTGAACCATAATTATTATTTTTTAATCTGCAATTTTCCCCAATTTTTAATTTAAAAATCTTTTTCAGGGCAAATTCCTCACCTATCAATATTGACAAAACAAAGAATAGAAATTTTTTTTTCATAAAATTAATTTTTACCTTGAAACAAATAATAAGGGTCTTGATGGACTATCACCATCTTCAATATAATTTTTATATAAGATTTTATAAGATTTCTTATTTAACCAATTATGTTTTAAAAGATTATCAATATTTTCTTCAATACTTGTATTGGGATGTCCTTCATGGAGAATATATTTAAAGGGAATATCCCTTATTTGATTTGGGTATCCTATATGCCCATCTATAGAGCAATAAAAAATAATATCTATACTATTTACTAATAAATTATGGATTTTATTTAAGTCAAAATTGGAGTTTAAATCTAAACCAAAGATTTCTGATCTTGTTACCCCCAATGCATTTAGTAAGGTTTTTGATTTAATAGATATATTTTCTCGATCTATTCCATAAGTGAATTTTGCTCCCCTTGAAAGGGCATAATAACAATTCATGCCGATATTACATCCAACATCTAGTATCGTTTTACCTTTTAAAGAAAAAATTATTTTTTTAAAAATTTTGTCAAACTCTCTCCATCTAGTTAAGGTATCTCTCTTACCATTTTGAACTTCAGGTAAAACCTGGTAAAGAAAATTTTCTTTTGAAAAAATTCTTTTTGCCCCAAAGGAAGTGCTACCAAAATCTTTAACTATTTCATTTATATATGCATTTTCATCAATAATTGAGAAAGATTGGAAGTCTATAAATTTTGTAAATCCATTTTCATCCTTAATAAAATTTGTATTTTCTTTATCTATATCAAAATCATCAATTAATGTAGTAGTTGCCCAAGTTGGTTTCAGCCAAGGATCACTATTGATTTTTCTAAAAAAATAATTAAGTTCATTACTATTAATTTTTCCTTCTCCCTCAATATTTTCTACTAAATATGCAAAACTTCTTAATCCATTTTTGTCTTCTAAATTGATTAGGTCATAAATTTTTGGGCCAATATTTAATAGATTTAATCGATTTCCTACTCTTAAAATTTCTCTTATATCAGCATATTTACCAAAAGGCCTTAATCCATATGAATTGCTAAATTTCTTAGAATTTTTATTTTTATTATTAATTAAAATTTTTAATCCTATAGATTTATTTTTATAAGAATCTAGAAATAGATTTTGGTCGAGTATATCAAAAGCATTTTTATAATAAACGCACCAACCTCCTTCTTTTACCTTAATAGATTTTGTTGATTTTATTAAATCATCTCGACTTGTTAAATCGATTTTTTTTGATTTGATTAGATTTATAGATTGTAGACCTAAAATTTTGGTAATGTCTTTCTGACGTTGATATCTAAATTTCTTAGGAAGGTTTAATATGGGTATGCAATAAATAACGTAGAGATTGAATATTTTTGCAAGAAACCTATGAATTAAAGGAAATCTTTTAGTAATTCTTCCAATTCTTTTTGTGATTTTTCTAAGACTTATATATTTCAAAAACATTATTTGATAATTCGCTTATTTCAAAATTTAATTTTATATTACTGAACTCATCATTATCAACTAAAAATTCTTCACCATAGTTAATAATCTCTTTTTTAGATATAGATTTGCATTTAGAAATTACGGTTTGAGTATCTTTTTTAAATCCATAACTGTATAAAAAATTCCTCAAATAATATTTCAGAAAATATTTAATTCTTATAAGAAAAGAAAATATATATTTTCGTTCATTTTTTGAATTCTTTGAAATTCTTAAAATCTCTTTACCAAAGTTTGACAATATTTTGAAATAATCAGGTTCTTTTAATGAAATATATTTTTGTAACTCTTGAGTTAATTCTTTGTTTTTATGATTGGTTTTAATTTTAGAAATTATTTCATCTGAACTTTTACAACATACACATATTTTTTTTATAATTTTAGGCTCATATCTTGAGTCTTTAATAGGGGTATAAACAAATGATCTCTGATTTATAAAGTGTGCTTCTAAAGAAGTTGTTGAATAAGATGATATTATATGACTCGCATTAATTATTGAATCACCAAGCTCTTCATATTCAGAAAAACTCAAATTATTAAATTTTTTTATAGAACTAAGATATTTATCTTTGGATTCTGAGGGGTGTACCCTAATTGAAAAATCCAAATTTGGAAACTCTTTGCAGCATTTTTCTATTAAATCAATAAAACTTTTTTGATATCGTATTAAATAATTATCCCAATCTTTATAAAATTTTTCACCAATATTTTTATCAAATGTCCCCCTTTTTTTTAAAATTTCTAATTGTGTTTGTTTTTTATTATTAATCTTTTTATTTAATCTACCAAAACTTGTAAGGAAAATTATTTTTTTATTATTATTAACAAGAGTTTTTGATGATTTTTTATTTTTTATTGAGATCGATAATCTTGGAGAGTCAATTATTTTAAGCTTTTTCTTATTAAATTTTTCACTAATATCATCATATTGTCTGAAACCCCAACACCAAAATTTATCTATAAGATTATAACTTCCTGAGTAGATTCTTTCTGCTAAATATTGGCTTTTGCTTCTGTATACTAGACCTTCTTCACAAAAAACTCCTATATTTCCTCCACAATATTTTATATCTTTAAATAATTGATATTTTGTTCGAGCGGAACTTTTATCAATATAAATGAATTTACTGTATTTAAACCAAGTGAGTCTTATTTCTTGTTGTCTACCAACTATAACTCGATATCCTTGATTAGCGAGAATAAATGCTAAAGGTGCTTTATATGGTAGTTCTCTAGATTTTGTTTCTATTGGTAAAAAGATTTTTAATTGATTTTGCATATATATATGATTTTTTCTTTGTTAAAGAATCTATTATTTGCAAATATTAATATCAAACATATAAATGAAATTACTTGTGAAATAATTGGGATCTTAATTTTTCTAATGAAGCTAGGCAAGCCATAATAAATTTTTTTATATTTAATATTTGAAATTCTAAGCATATTTTCGATTTCCATTATATCTTTTTTGTTTTTACTGCTTGTATTAAATATTAGTGTACTTTTCATGATTTTAATAAGATTTTGTAATCCTTTTGTGACTTCTTTTTTGCTGAAAAGAGAATTTGTCATGACTTGAATTAACAAAATTAAATCAAAATCTTTTTTATATAAAAACTTATTTTTAATGATGTCATGTTGAAAAAAATTAAATTTTTTACCATTAAATTTTTCTTTGTTTTTTAAAATTCTTTTGTTATCAATATCAATACCCATATAAAAATTAAATCTTATAAATCTTATATTTTGTGCGTACCCGCAACCTACATCAAGAACATATTCGTATCTTTTAAAACAAAATAATAAAGCCAAAAAATACCATAGAATTTGCTTCTCAATATTTTTTGAATATCTAAATGGCAAATACATCAGGAAAACTCTTTCTCCAAAATACTTATTAATCTTTCACAACTTTTACCATCTGAATTACCAACCCATTTTTGAAGAATCATTTTTTTGTTTTCTGATAAATTTTTATTTACAAATGGTTCCTTAAGAATTAAATCTTTTATTTTTATTTTTAAGTCTTCTTGTGAATAAGCTGTCATTATTTCCGGATCTAAGTTTGAAAAATCAAAGAAAAAAGGTTTATATTTATCTAATTTACATTCACCAAAACTTGGCATAATCACTGGTATTCCTCTCGCTATTCCCTCAAATAAAGCTGTTGATGTAAAACTTATAAGTATAGATGTATTTGCAAGAAGAGAAATCGAATCACCTTTAGTAATTATTTTTAAATTATTTAAAGTTTTTTTATTTCTAAAAAAACTAATCATTTCGTTATTGTTACTATAGGATTCTTTAAGCTTTAGTATATATTCTGTATTTGGATTTTGTTTCGCTGAATAATAATATGCATTACATAATTCATTAAGAAGATTATGCCATGATAAATTTTTATCATCCCTATTTAAATATTCATAATGCGGTTCTGGTCTTTTATAGGACTTTCTAGGTATTCCTGGTAGAGCCGTTTTTGTACCAAAACCAAAAAATAAAACTTTATGTTTTGGCAAATATGAAATATTTTTTCTTAAATTATGAGCTTCATCTATCCTTGGGCACCCTATAATTTCAATTCTTGTTTTATTAACATCTATAACCTTACTTATCCTCTCTAGCTCAGCTTCAACCTCGTTATATACTAGGCAAAGTTCACCACCAAATACACTTCTTCTTACTGAATAAAGGTATTTAAATAAATCATATAAACCTTTTGTTTTTAAATTCTCTTTCTGAATCGCTATCCCTTTAATTTTATTGTTATAAGCAGCATTAAATAATTCTTGTTCTGGAGCATAACCAAAATTTCCTGTAAATATTGCAAGTGGTTTTAGTCTAGTGGGTAATTTGGCAAACAAAAAATCATAAAATTTATAAAGATTTTTTTTGATTCATCATGAATAGTTGAAGCACTGAAATAATTATTATCGCAAATATCTTTTGAGAGAAAGCAGCTTGCAATACCTTTCACAAAAGTTCGTGAGAACCTTATTGAATCAATGTTGATTAATGCTTTATTAATAATTTCTGCATCTTGATTAAAACCTGTTTTTTTTAAAAGAATAAAATAAGGTTTGTTCTTTTTTGTGATAACTTTGTATAAATAAAGCAAGTAATTATCATTGGAATTTAAAGTAAGATATAAAATATATCCAATAATTGATAAATAGTAAAATCTTGTAATTATACCTAACTTTATAGTTATTAATGATAAATATGAAATTCTTTTTTTAAATTTATTGTTGATATTTATGAGATTATTTTTATAAATTTTCATATATAATTATTTATATATTTTTTTATTTTAAATGATCTATATTTTTAAATAATTCATTAGTAGTAATTCTTTGCAAAAGCATATTTTGAATATTTTTAGGCATAAATTTGGTACTTATATTATCTAAAGTCCATCCGTAACTAAAATTAGTACTTATTATTTTTTCCATCGCTTTTAAAGGAATAGCATCCAATCTTCCATAAGGATAACAAAGATGTTTTTTGTTATTTTTATTAATTCTGTTTAAAAAATCAAAGCCTAAATTCAAATCATCTAAAATTTCTTGGTTATTTAGCTTTGTCATAGGTATATGAAAATTTGTGTGCCAAGCAATTTCATGGCCCATTTTATTCATATTTATAATTTCATCAATTGATAAAAAATATTTTTTACAGAATAATTCTTCAGACTCTATGTAATTTTTTATAATTATACTAGTTGCAGAATCTAGCTCATAGTAGTCGATGATAAAATTTAAATTATATTTTAAAGTCGCAGTTTCTTCATCATCATGAATATGCATATTTTTTGCCTTTTTTACTATATCTCCCTCACTAATAAGAGTTCTACCTAAAACATTTTCTAATTCTTTCCGGAAAATATTAGGTTTTAAAATAGACCTTAACCAATGTAATTTGTGCACAAGTGGTATTTTTTTTTCAAAGATTGTACATCCTATAATTGAAAAAATACCCTTAATATTTTTGAGTTTTAGTAATTTAGCTGCTTCAAAATGTTCTTTTAGTCCATCATCAAAAGTAATTAAATATTTTTTTTTATTTATATCTGAAATATAAGTCTCTAAAAATTCTTCTAAATTATCACTGAGATAGAGTGTAGATTTTTTTTGTTTAAGATAGTCAATTTGTTTAGTAAATGTATACCAATCAATGGGATGTATTCCCTTATTAATATTGCATTTATTTCTTAAGTAATGATATACAACAGCGCTCATTTTATTAAATTATTTCCATAAAGCATTTAGATATTCATCATATAAATTATTAAGTTTTAAGAGATTTTCTATTTCATGTATCTCATTATTTAATAGCTTATTTTTACCTATTCCTATCCTTTCTCTTGTAATTGGCTGGGATAATCTTTTTAAAGTAGTAGATTCTTTGCCTGTAACTTCTTTAACTAATAAATATTCGTCGTTATTTTTTTTGTGATAGCTAAATTTTGATTCCCAATCAAGTTCACAAAAACTATAAATATTTTCAAGGGTTTTGTCTTGATTTAAAATCATATTCTCATAACGAATTTCTAAGAAATTCTTATTTTCTCTCAGCTTCTTTAAATTTCGAAAAATTTTTGACCAGGTCTCTACAAAAAGATAAGGATTATCCCATTTTTTTGCTTCTTTGCAACTCACAAAAACATCTAGAGGATCTCTTTTGATATGAATAATCTTTGCATTATCCCAATAATTAAATATACGATTTGCATAGCAAATATTGGGTGGAGATTTGTCCACCCAATATTTGAGATTATTTATTTCTACCAAATAATTCATCATTCTATCAATCACTTCTTCTGAAGAATATGATGCATGTATTATTTTTTTAATTAATTCCTCTTCTATTTTAAAAAAAGAACTCCAAACTTTTATTTTAAACCCTATATCTTTATTGGTATTATTAAAATATTGGTCTAATTCAAACCAATTTGATTCAAGTCCTGAAAAGATTTCATTATGATTGCCAAGAAATTTCCTCGCTAAAGAAGTGCCACTTTTAAACATTCCCCCAATGAATATAACCATTTTATTTTTTAATCTTTTAGTAGATATTTGGCATATTCTAGGTCTTCAAAAGTATCAATATTAATAGATTTAAAATTATTAACAAGTCCCTTAATTTTACCCTCAAATAAACTTCTACAATTGTTTATATATTTATTCCTAGCAATATAAAATACCCCGTCCTTGTGATAAGTTTTGGAACTATTTTGCCTTAAAGAATAAGAATCATCATTTTTAAAAAGATTTTTTACCTCACCGTTTTCTGAAATAATCAATTGCTTTTCAAGTCTAAACTTTGAGTCTGTTTCTTTAATTGACATCCATAAATCATCACTTGACTTTATAAAATTTCTCGTTATTTCTTTGAGCCAATTTAAATTTCTCATAGGCGAGGAGGGTTCCAACCATATCGAGTATTCATAATTTTCATAATTATTTTTTAGAAATTTAATAGCATCTTTCCAAACGTTAATAGCAAGTGCTGTATCTGTTGATAATTCGGGACTTCTTTTTAGAAATATTGGATTAAATTCATCTTTAATATTTTGATAGTAATTTTCAGAATCTGTAGATAAACAAATATTTTTTATATCTGTTAAACCCGTCGCCGTCTCTAATGTTCTAAATAATAGTGATTTGCCAGCAATTTCTCTGATGTTTTTATTAGGAATCCCTTTACTGCCTGAGCGTGCCGGTATTATTACGCAAAGTTTACTATTTTGAATCATGTTTTATACCTTCACAAATAAAAGCTGTTGGAAAACGTGCATGATTTTTGACAATATCAACTTTACCTTTTTTAAATTGATTAATTTTTTCATCTAATGTATTACACCAATCTATGAAATCTTTATCATCTCTTTTGGCTTTCATAATATTTAAAATGTAAGATAGTGCTTCAAAACTGTCACCTGTTTCTTTGCAGTTGATTTTACAAAATGAATTCTGAATGAGAATTTGTTTAATGCCATAAGGTGTATATCTGATGTAATCATGAGGTGCCTGATGAATTTCTCTAAAAGTAGGCTCGAATACGATTAATTTGCCATTCTTTTTAAGAGATTTGTAGCATACTGAAAACAATAAACTTTGATCTTCAAAATGATGTACAAGATTTGGGATGAAAATGACATCAAATTTATTTTCTGGTAATGCAAATGTTGCATCTTGGTTTAGAGATTCGCTTTTTGTAAATTTTAAAAAATTTTTACTATCTATCATATGAGAGTTATAGCTTCCTCTCTCATCTGCTGAAGCGGGACTGCAGTCATAACTTATTAAATTTGCTTTTTCGAATAAACCACCAAATAAGGATGAACCATATAATTTTGTCCTCTCGAGTATGCAAATATTATTCTGGATTAAATCGTCATTAATTAATATTTCTTCTAAACCTTCAATTAGAAGTTGGAATGACGGGTACTTATGAAGTTCAAAAACTTTTTCCTTAAGAATGCTTATATGTATTTTTTGTTTGTCTGATAAAGACTTATTTAATGAATGTAAGTTCATTTTATCAATCCTCTTTCTTTAAGATTCTCAAAGTCTTTCTTACCATAAGGTTGTTCATTTAATATCGCAATAGAACAATCATTGGTTAAATTTGTATCCCAGTCCCAATTTCTAGTAAAACTTCTCTTTAGGTATCTTACATTTGCATTTCTTCCATCAACTATTAAAACTGTTCCTGGCATCAACCATGACTCAATTTTTAAAATGTCAGAAGAAATTGGAACTCTTTGATTTAATCTAGAAAAAAATGATTTTTCTATGTCATTTGGGTCTGGACCATCCAAGTAAATAACATCAGGAATAAAGTTATAGTTCGCCAGATAAAAATGCGATCCATCATCTCTATATTTATCCCTTACAACCCTACACTCTTCTAATATTATTTCTATGTTACTATCATTTTTTTTTAATCTATTTACCGTTAGATTAAGATATTTATTATGAACTTCAATTATTTGTAAATGTTTCTTTTTAGATATTTTAGAAGGATAATCTTTAGTTAAATAATGATGAAAAACATAAGAGCTGAATCCGCAACCATACTCTAAAATATTGATTGGTTTGAAATTCTGGCATATTTTTAATAACCTGGCAAGATCATTAAAGTTAGGCTCAATTAATTTTTCCTCTAAAGAATCTTTAACAAAATTTTCGACAGGAATTTGATTTTTTTTTAAAAATTTAAAAGATTCTTCTTCACTCTGAAAGGAATTTGTGAGTTCTTTTAATTTAAAATTAAGCATCTACAAATATAATTTTTTTTGAGGAGATGGGAGAGTAATTTCTGAGAGGATTTTACACATTTTTTCGCCAGAATCACCATCTCCTAAATGCTTGGATGAAGGATATTTACCGTATTCAATCTGTTTTATAGCAGCATTAAAGATTTCTAAATAATTGGAATCCACATTAATTACATTTGAACTGGATTCACGAAATTGTTGCCTAGAGCCAATGTTTACTACCGGTACTCCTAAAAATGCTCCTTCTCGTAAACCAGAGGAGGAATTACCAATTAGACATTTACAGTTATTTATAAGTACTAAATATTGGTCAGGGGGGAAATTTTTATACAAATGAACATTTTTTAACTCATTTGATTCTCTAGAGGTTCTTATAGCTTTAGATACGAGCTCTCCTCCTGCATCAATGTTTGGCCAAAGCCAAACTATTTGTAAATTTAATTCGCTGAGTTTTTTTATCGCTTCCAATAGTTGGTTAATGGTTTCATAAGTCTCTTTATTTTTTGTTGTGATGGGATGCATAAGCACAACAACATATGGTTTAGAGAAATCTATATTCTCTCCAATACCTTTAGCATTTTGAAAAACACCCTCTGTATAAGATAAATTTGTATTCTTTATTAAATCAATACTAGGGCAACCAACATTAAATACAAATTCAGGATTCTCGCCCATAGATATAATTCGTTCCCTTGATTTTTCTGAAGCGGGAAAATGTATGTGCGAAAGTTTTGTTATGGCATGTCTAACTGATTCATCTATGGAACCTGTTTGATCCCCTCCCTGAGTATGTATAACCGGTATATTCATATAACTTGCAGCTACTGCAGTTGACAAAGTTTCATATCTATCAGCAATTGTTAGTACTGAATCGGGTTTTAAATTTTTAAGTGCAGTCGAAGTTTCTATTATTCCTAATCCAGTGGATTTAGCCATATGAATAGGTTCATCTCCCTCAATTATTGAATCTAATTCTGCGGCAACTTCAAAACCATCTTCCTTAATTATGTCAACAACTCTTCCATACTTTGCTAAAAGCGCTGAAGCACCAGCTATTACTTTCACATCAAGGGATTGATAATTTAAGGACCTTTCTAAAAAAGATTTAATTCTTCCATAATTTGCTCGACTATTAACTACGACAGCTATTCTCATTTTTTCAGGCTTCTTCTATATCTTCCCATTTTATAATATTTAATGCGTTAAGGTCATGCTTTGCCTTCATTCCGATAACAATCTTTAAATCATCTTTAGTTAAATATCCTCCAGGCTTTCGAAAAATTATATCCTCTTTTGTAATGATTTGACCTTTCTTTATATTTTTCTTGATTCCTATACTTCTTGCAAACTTTTTTTTTGTTGGGGCAAAAAACGCCTCTTCTTTATTCTTATCAGTAATTAGATTAAGTTTCTTAAAGTAATTTTTTGCTTTAATAACTTCTCTAAGTTCATTTATTGTAAGAGATGAAGTACTGTCAGGACCAAACATTTTTCTATCAAAATTAACATGAACTTCTAAGATGGCACACCCTCTAGCAAGAGCATAAAGTGCTGTTAAATAATTCCCAGAATGATCAGAAAGGCCCGCTACAACTTCAAGTTTTTCTTCAATTGCTTTGACATTGTTAAAACCTATTTTCTCGGGCTCAGTGGGATATTGAGTGGTGCAATGAAGTATAGAAAAAATATCTTTTTTCTTATGAGAAATGAATTTCGATGAAATATCATATAGCTCATTCCAATTAGCCATCCCAGAACTAATAATTACAGGTAATTCTTGATAACTAACCGAATTAATTAAATCATCGAAAAGTAGATCTCCTGAACCAATTTTTAAAAAATCAACTTTATTTTTAATTGCAATTTCTAAGGCTTCAATACTAAATACTGAAGCTCCTACAATAATATTTTTTGATTTACAGTGATTTATAATTCTGGTCCATTGTAATTCTGTAAATTCGATTCTTTTCCAGTAATCATATCTTGACTCATCTTCATAAGAAAAATTTATTCTGAACTGATCTTCCAAGGAAGATTCTAAATCTGCAAGATGAATTTGAAATTTTATTGCATCACATTCTACCTCGCATAAAGCATCAATCATTGAATGAACAAGACCTTCAGAACCCTCATGAGCCTGACCAATTTCTGCAATTATTAACGGATTGTTTTTATTAAAAGTTTTTCTTGATATTTTAATATTTTTCATTTTGGTAGTTTTTGGTTTTTCGCTTGAAATTTTTTGAATTGGGATTTTAATTTTGATATTTTATTTGGTATGTAATTTTAAATCATCTTAGTTGTATTCTTTTTGGGATATCAAACTTTTTGAAATATCTTCATTTTTGTTATCTCCCTCAAGTATTGTTCTACTTCCAGCAATAATTAGACAAAAAATTATATTCAATCTTCCTTCGTATAATACAATATCGAAAAATTGATGGAATGTAACTAAAATAGATGAAATGACCCAAAACTTATTAATAGGATCTATCTGATTTTTTGTATTGAAAACTAATTTTGAAGCTTTTATAATTAAGAGGATCATTGTAGTAGTTATCAATATCGAACAAGGAATGCCATAGGATTGGGCTATTTGAAATATTACATTGTGCGAATGTTGAGATTTATATAATCCATTATTTAATACATACAAAGCGCTAAAAGTAGCACCTCCCCATCCAAGTAAAGGTCTTTGACTTATAAAAGATATTGCATTTTGCCAAATTTCTAATCTTTGATACTCAAGTATATTTTTCTTTACTAATAAAAAAATATATTCAAACTGTAAATTTGTCCCGATTAATGTACTTATTGGATAACTAATTATCAATAAAAGCAAAGTAAAGAAAATTATTTTTATTCCAAAAGCAAGTGAAAAACTTATATATAAATTTAGTAAGGCATTCCTAGATTGAGTTGAAAATAAATAATAAATAGTTAAAAATAAAATTAAAATTGTAATTATTTTTTTAAATTTTTTATTCTTATTTAGACTAATATTGTAGAGAATAAATGGAATAATTAAGCTTAAAGAGAATCCAGTATAGTTTGGATTATTAAATAAACCAGTGACACTTACTGTTGTCTCGCCTGGTGATCTTTGAAACCAAATTATTAATCCATTAAGTATAGAAAATGGTCCATATATTTCTAGGTTTTTTTGAAGAAAACATGAAATTAATAAAGGAATATTACTTATTATAATCAATTTACTAAATAGAATTTTTTGATAATTACTTGAAATAAATGGATTTATTCCAACAAAAATTAATAATAATGGGATCCAGTTTAGAAGACTTATAAATATTTCACTATTAGCAACTAAAGTTTGGTCGCTAAAATTAGTATTTTTTAAAGTGCTTATTATTGCAAAACCAAAACATGTAAAAATAGGATAATTCCACTTGTTATTTAGTAAAGTTGTCCCTTTTAAAGAGAAAGATATTAATAATGAAAAAATAAGAAATATGCTTGCTATAAAAGGTGCAGATATTAAAAATACGATTCCTAAATTAAATAATGTTTGCCCTATTGATAATAGGCCTATATTAGTTTTCATCTATTCTGAAGAAAAATCGTAAAATATAATTTATTTAAAAACTATTATTATTAATAACTTTAGCTTACAATAGGCCCAAAAATTAAGCATAAGTTTGATTAATAATTAAAAATATTTTTTCAAATATTTACTTTATTTTTTAAAGATTAAATCTTTCTCAAATATTAATTAAATAGTTTTAATACTGCCCAATTGTCATTCTATTTATTTTTTTTACTTCAAATTTTTTCTTAACCCTTAATCTTGCAGCTTTACCAAATTTCTTTATCAATTCTGGATTATTGTAAATCATTATTATGCTTTCCTTTATTTGACCAGGATTATTTACATTTACAAGTAGACCAGTTTCCATATGTTTAACAATTTCTTTACAGCCAGGAACATTCGTTGTGATTATGGCCTTCTCCATTGCAGCTGCTTCTAAAAGTGCTTTAGAAAGTCCTTCTCTCCAAGAGGGTAAAACGACAATATCAATTTTTCTATATAAATTTCTCATATCTTCTATGTGACCCAAGAGAAAAACATTTTTTAATTTCTTTAAGACTGCAATCTCCTCTTTATTAAGTGAACTTCTATTCCCTTCATCTAATTTCCCAGCAATATATAATTTTATAGGAATATTTGCTTTTTCTAGTAATAAACATGCTCTTATTAGTTCCATAATGCCTTTCTCTTTAATTAATCTTGATGGAAATAACAACTTAATTAAATCCTTTTCAAAAATCTTCTCTTGAGGATAGAAATAATCAAGGTCCACCCCTGATCCTGGAATAACTATTGATTTATGCTTAGTAGTGATTTTTAGTTTTAATAGTTTTTTTCTATCAGAATTATTTTGAAGAATTAATTTAGTATTTATTTTAGAAAAGATTATTCTTATAAAAATTTTAGATATTTTGCGTATAAATTTTATTCTTTTATTATTAGATATAAAAAAATGACCCAAACCAGTAAAACTGTTAATTATAACTTTTACGTTGCATATGAAGGCACTTATTGAGCCATAAATACATGCCTTAATTGTAAAGTGATGAACGATATGTGGTTTAATTTGTGCATAAATTCTAGTTAACTTATAAATAGATATTAATTCTTTAAAGGGATTTATAGAACGCCTTTTAAGATCCCAATCATATATTTTAAAACCCAATTTTTTTAGCTTTTCTGTATATTCATCTTTAGGGCAAATTAAGAATAAATCATATTTGTAACTTTTAATTAGAAATAGTAATTTGACTCTAAAATTATAAAGATACCAACTAGTGTTAGAAACAAGGACTATCTTCGATTTATTTGTTTTTTTTGGCATGGAAATGTTCAGTTAAAGATTTATATTTTTTTATGCATTAACATTTCGGCAGTGGATTCTTTAAAGTCTCATAGGATTTAGTTCTCTTGGAATTATTCCTTTTAAATCATAAATTACATGATTTATATTCATCAAATTTATCCATTGATTAATATCAATTAGTCTAAACTCCTGATGAGCTACTGATACAATAATTGCATCAAATTTAGTTGAGCCATCAGTTGGTAAATTATTTAAGAAAATGAAGTCATTTTTAATATGAATTTCATTTTCTATGTAAGGGTCATGTACATATGGAGTTAATCCATTTTGATTAAGGTTAAAAATTATATCCATTACTTTTGAATTTCTTGTGTCGGGACAGTTTTCTTTGAAAGTAAGACCTAAAATTAAAATCTTTGCATTTTTTTGATTAATCTTTTTTTCTTTAATTGCTAATAAAAGTTGCTCAACAATCCATTTACTCATACCATCATTAAGATTTCTACCTGCCAAAACAATATTTGGTTCGTAACCATGTTTTTTGGCTTTATATGTCAGGTAAAATGGATCAACACTGATACAATGTCCACCTACTAAACCTGGCCTGAAAGGCATGAAATTCCATTTGCTACCAGCTGCCTCAAGAACATCAAGAGTGTCAATTTCAATTGTTTTAAATATTTTTGCTAATTCGTTGATAAGTGCAATATTAAGATCTCTCTGCGTATTTTCAATAACTTTTGCTGCCTCTGCTACTTGAATGCTTTTTGCTGGATAAGTACCCGCTCCTATTATTGAACCGTATAGGTCATCAACCCATTTAGCGGTTATTTCATTACTTCCACTTGTGACTTTTACTATTGAGGTTAATCTATGTTCTTTATCACCAGGATTAATTCTTTCTGGACTATAACCGCAAGAAAATCCTTCATTAAATTTTAAGCCAGATTGTTCTTCAAGAATAGGTACACAAATTTCTTCTGTTGTTCCGGGATAAACAGTACTCTCATAAATTATTACGGGAATCGAAGTCTTTTTTCTGGTTTTTAAAATTTTACCAATTGATTCTGTAGCTTTTTCTAGACAATTCAAGTCAGGATTCTTATCAATATCAATTGGAGTAGGTACCGATATGATAAAGACATCTGCTTTAGAAATTTTATTTAGATCAGAAGTAAACTCTATAGATTTGCATTCATTTAAATCTTTTTCTTCTGTTTCTTTTGTTGTGTCTAGTCCTAATTTTAATTCTTCTATTCTTTCTTCGTTTAAATCAAATCCAATAATATCCCTGTTAAGTTTCATGCCCGTTCTTAAACATCTTTTTATCTTGGAGAACTCAATAGCAAGTGGCAAACCAACATAACCTAAACCAACAATACATATGGTGCAATTCTCAATTATGGGTAAGTTGGAAATATGTTTAATTTTCATATCATTAATATTTTATATCATAAAAATCCGTATACCAATCTATAAATTTTTTTATACCTTCTTTGACTGATGTCCTCGGTTTAAATCCTATCCAGTTTTCTAATAACTCAGTATCTGCAGAAGTTGAGGCAACATCGCCGGGTTGCATATCTAAGAATTCTTTTTTTGCTTTCCTACCTATTATTTCTTCAATAGTAGAAATGAAATCCATTAAGTTTATAGGATTTGAGTTTCCTATATTAAAAATTTTATAGGGAGCCCAACTTGAAGATGGTGAGGGTTGTAAATAATCAAAATTAGAATCTGAATTTGCTTCTTTGTTGATTACCCTGAAAAGACTTTCTGTTATGTCATCTATAAATGTAAAATCTCTTATCATTTCACCTTTATTAAATATTTGTATAGGTTCCCCTTTTAGAATTGATTTAGTAAAAAGGAATAAAGCCATGTCAGGCCTTCCCCAAGGGCCATAAACAGTAAAAAAACGTAATCCTGTAGTTGGAATTCCATATAGATGACTATAAGAATGAGCCATTAACTCGTTTGCTTTTTTGCTCGCAGCATAAAGACTTACAGGGTGATCAACATTATGTTCTTCTGAAAAAGGCAGCCTTTTATTTCCTCCATAAACAGAACTGCTACTTGCATAAATTAAATTTTCAATATTATTTCTTCTGCATACCTCTAATAAATTAGCAAAACCAACTATATTTGAGTTTATGTAAGAAGAAGGATTTTCTATTGAATATCTTACACCTGCTTGAGCAGCTAGGTTTACTACTTTATTAAATTTGTATTTTCTAAATAATTCAGTTAAAAAATTTTTGTTTTCAAGGTCGTCTTTAAAAAAAAAGAATTTTACTGATTGCTTTTTTGAAAAATCTTCAAGTTCTTTTAATCTAGCCTTTTTTAATCTCAAGTCATAATATGGACTTAAATTGTCCATACCAACAACTTCAAAACCTTCTCTCAAAAGTCTTTTTGTTATGTGAAATCCAATAAATCCAGCTGCACCAGTAACTAATATTTTCATTTTATAAATTTTTAAATTCCTTTATCACTTGAAATAAGGAAAGAAATTAATAAGTTTAATCTCAATATAAATAAATTAATATTTACTCTTTTCATATTTTGTTTTTTTTGGTTTGTTTTTAATTATAATACTTCTTTAATACCTCAAATTTTTTTGATAATATTTTGAATCATGCAGCAAACAGCTTAAGTGGATT
>MDTC01216110.1_pt1 | contig 19874 bp, 12 predicted proteins | sample 811181 | NCBI WGS metagenome assembly MDTC01 (sample SAMN05326644, study PRJNA326480) | marine metagenome | isolation source: seawater | place: Pacific Ocean: North | collected 2011 | reverse complement strand
TGGAGCGCGGCGAGGCCCGCGCCGCGGTGGGCACCCTGACCGCCGACACCACCCCCGCCATCGCCGTGCGCGCCTACGAAGACGCCGGCGACGTGCGCAGCGCCATCCGGGTGCACGCCCTGGCCGCGGTCGGCGGTGACCCCGCCGCGACCGAGGCGCTCGAGTCCTACGGCATCGAGGTCGAGCGGCTGGTGCTGGGCATGCTGCACACGGACCGGGTGCACGAGCCGGAGGCGCTGGAGACGCTGGTGCGCAAGGGGCGCGGCCTCACGGTCAGTGTGCTCGCGGAGCGGGTCATCCACCCGACCTCCCAGTCGGACCTGGCGACGGCCGCCGACGCGCTGGGTCGCATGCTCCACACCCAGCTCCGCCCCGATCCCCTCCCCCGCGCGGACCGCGAGCGCATCCGCCGCACCCTGTGGACGGCATCCCAGCGCGGTGATCCGGCGCTGCGGTCGATCGCGCGGGAAGCGCTGGCGGACGATCCGGGGTTGTAGGGGCGGGGCGGTCGGGCGATCCGCTGGCGGTGCTGCGAGCGAGTGAGTGGCGGGTACGGCCAGCCCACGGGGAGTCGCGTTGCTGCGAGCGAGGGAGTGGCGGGGCGGTCCCTGGTCTCTGGTCCCTGGTCTCTGGGCCCAGAGCGACACCGCCCACTCCGGCACCTCGGTGCGGTCGAAGCTCCAGTCCCAGCTTCGCGTCAGACAACGAGCCCCGGAGCACCTCCGGATCAGGCCTCATGCCCCCGCTCGCAGCGGGCCCCAGGGACCAGGGACCAGAGACCGCCCCTCCACTCCCCTGCCCGCGGCAACGTACTCTCCGCCAGCGGCACCAGCGCCCCGCCACTCCCCTGCCCGCGGCAACGTCCACTTCGCCAGCGGCAACAACGCCCCTCCACTCCCCTCCGGCGCGTTACCGCGCTGACTGATGAAGACCCCCACCACGCCCGTCCTGCGGCGGCTCATCCCCTGGATCCTCGGCGGCACCCTCGTGGTGCTCGCGGTGCTCGCGATCACGCGGATCGTGTGGCTGCGGGAGCAGGTCTACAACCAGGCGCAGCAGCGGCTCGAGGAGCGCCTCGAAGAGCGGGTCCAGACCTGGGAGAAGGGGTTCCTCGGGACCCTGCAGGCGTGGCTCGACCTCGCCGCCGAGCGTGCCGACAACGCGCCGATGGTCCAGGAGAAGCTGCGCTCCGAGCCGTCGAGCTACCTGGAGTCGATCTACGTCTGGGTGCCTGCGCGCCGGATCACCCCCGAGGGTCGGGTCCGGGAGGCGCGGATGATCTTTCCCGTCGCCCACGGCTTCGAAGACCCCCAGGCCATGGCGAACCACCCCTGCATGGTCGACGCGCGCCTGCTCCAGTACAGCGACGCCACCCCCGGTGAGATCAGCGACGCCTACCTGCAGGGCTGCGCCAAGGCCCCCATCGCCGCGCGGGTCGAGGCCGCCCTGTCCGCGGCCGCGGTGCTCGCCGGCGATCAGCGCTGGGACGACGCGCTCCAGGCCCTCGACCTCGCCGGGGTGCCGCCGGAGATGACCCTGCGCGAGGCCGTCGAGCTGGGCATCACCGCCGATCGCGCGGTCGTCTTCCACAGCCAGCGCGCCGCCCTGCACATGAACCGCAACATGCCCGGTGACGAAGACCGGGCGTTGAATCTGTACTACCAGACCGGCGTGCAGCTGGCGGAGCTGGACGCGCCCGACGCCATGGGCCTGGAGAACAACCGCTGGGCGCTGCTCGACGAGCTGCAGCGTCACGACCGCGATCGCCTGCACCAGCGCCTCGCCATCGAGTTCGAGGGCCTCGAGCGCCGCCTGCGCGCCTACCGCGAGATCACCTCGCAGGTGCTGCCCGAGCCCCCCGGCCGCACCAGCTCCGAGCCGCGCCTCATCCGCGACCAGTACGCCGAGCGCCCCTACCTGCTCTACTACAACACCGTGCGCACCAGCTCCGGCGAGTGGCTCGGGGTCGCCCTGCAGCTCGACCAGCAGCTGGTGCTCAACGACTTCCTCGCCAACACGTCGGACCTGCGCCGCGACCTCGCCATCACCGAGGCGAGCGGCACCTGGCTGCTGGGCGCGCGCCGCCAGCCCCGCGATCTCGCCATCGCCGTGCCCTTCCCCAACACCCTCGCCCACCTGCGCGTCGGCATGTACCCGGACGCCATCGAGCGCCGCGCCGAGCGCAAGGACGAGGTGTGGATCCTCCCCCTCATCCTCGTCACCTTCCTCGTGATCGTGGCGTTCTTCGCCCTCTCTGCGCAGATCTCCGCCCAGCGCCGCCTGCGGGAGCTGCTCGATCGCCAGCGCGAGTTCACGACCCGGGTCACCCACGAGCTGAAGACGCCGATCGCCGGCATCAAGGTCATGGCCGAGACCCTCGAGCTGGGGGCGTTCAAGGGGGATGCGGGTCGCGAGGCCGCAGCTCGGCGGATCATCGACGAGGCGGATCGCCTGACCAGCCGGATCGACGAGGTGCTGTCCTCCACCCGCGAGCGCCAGGTCCCAGACCCGGTGGTCTTCGACGTCGAGGAGCTGCTGTACGAGCTCATCGACGTGTGGGGCCCGCGCATGGAGCAGCACGGGGTGATGCTCGAGGCCGACCTCGACCTCGCGCCGGAGGTCAAGGGTGACCCCCAGGCCGTGCGCGACGCCGTCGGCTGTCTGCTCGACAACGCGCTCAAGTACCGCGACCCCAAGAAGGAGCCCCAGCGCGTGCTCCTGACCCTGGCCGGCGACGAGCGCACCACCACGGTCGAGGTCGCGGACAACGGGCTCGGCGTGCCGCCCGCGATGCGCCGCAAGATCTTCGATCGCTTCGTGCGGGTCGAGGGTCCCAACCGCGGACTGTCCGGCGGGCACGGCCTCGGACTCGCGCAGGTCGCCGCGACCGCCCAGGCCCACGGCGGCAGCATCACCTGCACCGAAGGTCTCGACGGAGGCGCGCGCTTCACCCTGACGCTCAAGGCCGCTTGATCCCGGGGCGGACCTGCGCGACCCTGCCCCATCATCGAGCCCTGGAGGCCCCCGTGCGCACCCTGATCACCGCCGCTGCCCTGACCCTCGCCCTGTCCGCCTGCACCGGCGGCGGAGGCGGCCTCACCGTCGAGCAGCTGAACGCCGCGAAGGACAGCGTGCACTCGATGCAGCCCAAGGCGGACGCGATGAAGGCGCTGGAGTCCCTGGGCGCGCCGGCGAAGTCCGATGAGAACGGCATGAGCTGGTTCGCCAAGGACGGGGATGGCTGCAAGGAGCTGCACGTCCAGATGATCGGCGACATGGTGGGCAGCACCGAGATCAAGAAGAGCGCGTGCCCCGAGTAGGGGCGAGATGAATCCACCTGCCGGCCTCGCCGCCCTCGCCGCTCTCGGGCAGGTCGCGCTCGCACTGCTGTACGTGCTCTCGTCGATCCCGGCCCACGCGTGGGGTCCAGAGGCCCACCGCGCCGTCGCCAGCGAGGCCGAGGCCCAGCTCACCGCCGAGGCTCGTGCGGCCCTGCGAGAGCTCCTCGGTGAGCAGCACCTCGCCGACCTCGCCAACGACCTCGACACCCTGCGCGACGAGCCGGCGTGGGCGTGGAGCAAGCCGCTCCACTACGTGAACATCGAGTTAGAAGGCGTACAGTTCGACATGGAGCGCGACTGCCCCGAGGCGCGCTGCGCGGTGGGCGCGGTCCGACACTTCGCCCACGTGCTGGCCGATCCCGAGCAGCCCCGGGGCGAGCGTCTGCTGGCCCTGCAGGTGCTCGTCCACGTGGCTGCCGACCTGCACCAGCCCCTGCACGCGGGCTACGCCGAAGATCGCGGCGGCAACGACCTGCACGTGCTGCTCGAGGGCCAGCGGACCAACCTGCATGCCGTGTGGGACGACGTCATCGGCGAGCGCGCCGCGGCAGCACCCCTGCGTGCACGCCACGAGCCGCGGGGGCGCGACCTCGCCCCGGAGACCTGGGCCAACGAGAGCTTCTTCATGGTCCGGCAGGGCGTCTACGCCACGCCCGCTGGCGCCGAGGTGCCCGCCTGGTACCTGACGGGCAACCAGCGCAGCGCCAACCAACGCCTCGCCCAGGCCGCCGCGCGCCTCGCCGGCGTGCTGGACATCGCACTGACCGGCCAGGACCTGCCGTTCCCCGACGCCGCGCTGTCGCGGGATGCTCCGACCCGCGCGGTCCCCTGGGACACCGTCATTGCCGTGGCGATCGGCGCGCTGCTGCTCCTCGGGGTGATCGGCGTCGGCGTGCGCGTCGTCGTCCGCCGCCCCCAGGGGCTGTGGCGGCTCTACCTGTCGGCCCCCGGGCTGCTGCTCCTGACCCTGACCTGCGTCGGCATGATCTCGCTCGCCGACGTGATCATGCCCTTCGTCTACGGCACCGCGTTCGACGACGTGCTGGTCGGCTCCCGCGACCCCTGGGGCCTGCTCCTGCCCGCGGCCTTCGGCATCGGCGCCGTGCTGGTCGCGCTCGTCGGCCAGGCGACCGCCGCGTGGACCATCCCCCGCATCGCGGTGCACCGGGTCCACCGCCTGCGGGTGCGCCTGGCGACCGGTCTCGTGCGCGCCCCCACCCCCTGGCTCGGCGCCCGCCGCAAGGCCGACCTGCTCGCGCTGCTCAACCAGGACATCCCGGTGCTCCAGGACGGGCTGGTCGACGCCATGCCCCGCCTCGCCCGCGGCATGCTCTCCGGCATCGCCTGCATCGGCGTCATGCTGTGGGTCGACTGGCGGCTGTTCCTCGTCACCGGCATGGTCGTGCCCCTCGCCCTCTTCATCCCCCGCCGGATCGCGCGATCGGCGAGCCGCTCGGCCAAGGCGCGCCAGCAGGCCGGCGCAGACCTCGCCGCGGTGCTGCTCGACGCGCTGTCCGCGGTGGAGGTCATCCGGGCGTTTGGCCTGGAACCATGGTTCGAGCGGCGCTTCTCCGAGGTCGCCGTCCGGGCACGCCAGGCCACCGCCCGCTCCGCACGGCTGGCGCTGTGGGCGTCGGGCGCGACCGCCATCGCGATGATCGCCACCACCATCGCGATCCTGGGCCTGGGCGTGGTCATCGCCATCGTCTTCGACGTGTCCGCGGGCGGCCTCATCGCGTCGTACGTCGCGCTCATCAACCTGGCCGGGTCGGTCAACCGCATCGGCGGATCCGTGCCCGCCCTGTCCCGCGCCAACGCCGCCTGGGCCCGCCTGTCCGAGCTGGACGCCGAGCTCCCCGAGCCCCCCGCCCCGACCGACGCCACCGCCGCCCCCCTGCGCGACGGCATCCGCCTCGACAACCTGCGCTTCAGCCACGACGGCGTCACCGCCCACCTGGACGGCGTCGACCTCACCCTGCCCGTCGGCCGCCGCACCGCGATCATCGGACCCAGCGGATCGGGCAAGTCGACCCTGCTGCGCATCCTGCTGACCGAGCTGCACCCCGACGGGGGCGCGCTGCTGTGGGACGACATCCCCTTCGATCAGCTCGGCGAGTCCGCGATCCGCGCCCGGATGGGCTTCGTGCCCCAGCGCCCGCAGGTCTTCTCGATGTCGGTCAAGGACAACCTGCGCCTCGGGGCCCAGGACGCCAGCGACGAGGCCATCCGCGAGGCCGCCCGGGCCGCGGACGTGCACGACGCGATCGCCGCCCTGCCCGCCGGGTACGACACGCCCATCGGGGACGGCGGCGCGGCCCTGTCCGGCGGCCAGCTGCAGCGGCTCTGCATCGCCCGCGCCCTGGTGCGCCACCCCGATGTGCTCGTGCTGGACGAGGCCACCTCCGCGCTCGACCCCGCGACCGCCTCCCAGGTGCTCGACGCGCTGCTGGACGGCCAGGCCGGGCGCACCGTCATCGCAGTCACCCACCGCCTCGACGTCGCCGATCGCTTCGACGAGGTCGTGCTGCTCGCCGACGGCCGCGTGGTCGACGCCGGACCCCCCGCAGCACTCCAGACCCGCTGCGAGCTGTACCGCCAGCTCCGCGACCACCAGTCGGGCTTCGACCTGCGCGCGGACGGTCGCGCCGGCACCGTGTCCGCCGAGCGCCTGGGCGCCATCCCCGTGCTCGCCGACCTGCCGGCCGAGGAGCACGCCTGGCTCGCCGATCGCGCCACCGTGCGCCGCCTCGAGCCCGACGAGACCCTGTTCCACCTCGGCGACACCGGCGACCACCTGGTGCTGCTCGCCCGCGGCCAGCTGCTCGTCCTCGATCGCGACGGCGAGGCCATCCGCACCTGCGACTCCGGCGACGTGCTCGGCGAGATCGGCCTGCTCACCCGCTCCCGCCGCACCGCCACCGTGCGCGCGCTCGGCGAGTGCACCGTGTTCCTGCTCTACCGCGACGCCCTGGACGAGGTCCTCGCCCGCCGAACCGAGCTTCGGGCGCGCCTGGAGGAGCTGGCCCTGGAGCGGCTGTCCCACGACGCCAACCGGCCGCGCCCGGACCCGGTCTGACCCCGACCCGCCCCGGGGACCCTGCCAGCGTTCCCACCGCGCTTGCCGCTGGGCGTTCTCGCACCTAGAGAACGTCACGAACAGCCCTGGAGTCCACCGTGGATCAGACCGCATCCATCCTGCTCGTCGAGGATGACGCCACCATCGCCGAGGGTCTCGTCGCCGCGCTGGAGCACGAGCGCTTCGACGTCCGCCACGAGCTCTCCGCCGAGGCCGGGCTGGACGCGCTCCGCGAGCAGGCGGTGGACCTCGTCATCAGCGACATCATGCTCCCCGGTCAGGACGGCCTCGCCTTCCTGCGCCTGGTCAAGCAGGAGTACACCGGGCTGCCGGTCATCCTGCTGACCGCCCGCACCGAGGAGATCGACCGGGTCATGGGCCTGGAGATGGGTGCGGACGACTACGTCACCAAGCCGTTCTCCGTCCGCGAGGTCATCGCCCGGGTCAAGGCCCGCCTGCGCGACCGCACCTCGGACCGCCACACCCCGGACACCTTCAAGTTCGGCAACGTGCGCGTGGACCTGCGCCGCCGCATCCTGTGGAAGGACAACGAGGAAACCCGGCTCACCACCCACGAGGCCGGCACCCTCGCCTACCTGATCACCCACCGCGGCCGGGACGTCAGCCGGGACGAGCTGCTCGAGAACGTCTGGGGCTACAAGGCGGCGATCACGACCCGCACGGTCGACAACCAGATCCTCAAGCTGCGCAAGAAGATCGAGGACGTGCCCGCCCAGCCGCGCCACATCCTCACCGTGCACGGCACGGGCTACCGCTTCGAGGTCTAGGACCGGGTGCGCTACATCGACCGGCTGCGGCGCACGCAGCGCGAGGAAGCCCCGCTGCTCCCCGTGATGCGGCCGCACGACTGGCCGCTCTTCGTGCAGTGCGTCTACCGCTCGCTCCTCACCTTTCAGCCTGGGGTCGGCGTGCCCCTGGTCGCGCTCGGTCGCCCCCGAGGCAACGGCTTCGACATGGTGCGCCGCGACGCCGTGTACGAGCTGGGCATGTCCGAGGAGGACCTCGAGATCTTCGCGGTGCAGAACCTCTCCCGCATCCCCACCGAGCTCGAGGTCGTGCACCGCAGCGAGGCCACCGAGCGCCCGATCATCCTCGGCCTGCCCGACGAGGGCGCCCTGACCGCGAGCCGCATCCTCGACCGCGACCTCATGCTCGCCGCCCACGGCATGCTCGGCAGCCACGTGCTCTTCGTCGGCATGCCCTCGCTCCACGAGCTGTACATCTGCGACGGCTCCCCGATGGCGGACGCCTCGCTGCACAAGGCGTTCATCGTCTGGCTGCAGCGCCACAAGGCCAAGGCGGAGGGGGTGGATCCGCTGAGCGACGTGGCGTTCGTGGTGCGCGACGGCGAGGTGATGGGACGGTACATCCCGCCGCCGTAGGGATGACGACTGCGCCGACGAACGCCGCGTCGGGGCTAGCACCGCGGAACCGACGCGTCACACGATTGGAGCGCCGACGTAGGGGTGGTTCGGAACGCGAGGGCGTGGTGCACGGAACATGGCCGAACACGGAAAACAGGCTTGCCCCCCCCCCTGATGCACGCTAGCGTGCCGAGGGGAGGGAGAATGGAAGCTGCGATTCCGAGCACTGCGCTCGAGACGCTGCGGCGCATGCGCGCCCAGCTCGATGCGTGGACCGCCCGTGCCGCTGAGGCGTCCGCCCGCGCGGATCTCGTCAAGCTGCAGCTGCAGGTCGAGGCCCAGAGCCTCGTCCAAGCCATCCACCCGACCGCCCAGGAGTTCGCGCTCGACCTCGATCGCGGCACCATCACCATTCGCGACAGTGAGGGGGACCATGGCGACCTATCCAGGCAATCCTGATGCGCTCATTCCGCTGAACAGCCCGGGGAGCGGCGGTGACTTCATCGTCTCCGATGCGGCGAGCACCGGTGCGTTGCTGGCGGTTCAGACGGGCGGGCCGCAGATCCTGTTCGGGGCTGACGTCTCATTCATCAACAGCGGCGGGGCGAGGCACGAGATCAACGCGTCCGAAGGCATCAACGTCTACTCCACCGAGGACGTGCGGATCGGCGACAACATCAAGCCCATGACGGTCTCCTACCGGTCGGCCACCAACGACGTCCTTTTGTCAGCGGCGGAGTTCACAGCGCTTGCAGGGCCGGAGGTCCGACTGGACGGCGGTCAACCGAACAACCCGCAAGAGCCCACCTTCGGCGTGTTGACCCGTGTGCGCAGGAACGGCGCAGACCCCGACAAACCCGAGGATCGCCTGATCATCGAGGACACCGATGCGTCCGGATCCGACGGCCAGGTCCTCATGCGCACGGTCGCGACGACCGGCGGGTGGGACCTCGAGCTGCGCGCGCTGGACTCTGCTGGCAACCGCAAGAAGATCACGCTTCGCGGGAACATCGAGCTGTTCGGAACCACGTCGGCGCTGGATGGCTTGACGGTCACGGGGGCGACGACGCTCCAGACCACGGCGGTCCAGGGTAGCCTCGACGTCGAGGGGCCCATGGCGATCCAGGACGCTTCCCCGACGCTGACGCTCGACGACACGGGCGCATCCGTGGAGCACCGGATCGAAGGTGGTACTGAGCTGACCATCGTCCGGGATGCGGGCAGCGGAGCCGAGGACCTGCTGACCCTCCAGCGCCAGTCCGCCTCCAGCGGACTCGGTACCCGATTCATCACGCGTCTGGTCGGGCCCTCTCCGGTCGCGGCGCCGGACAGTGAAGAAGGGACCATCGTGTTCGGAGACCGCGCCACGCTGCAGTGCGACGACGGCTCCGCGGAGATCGTCGCTCCCCATGGCGCGATGATCGTGAACAAGGTGGACGGAACGGGCCTTGCCGACTCCATCATCGTGGCGGGTGACCTCGGAGGCTCCGCGAGCGCGCGTCAGGCCATCAGCCTGGGCGCGACCACCAACACGAGCGTCATGCGCTTCGGGCAGATCAGCGTCTCCGGAGGCAGCGGAGGCGGCGCAATCACCTTCAACGACCGCTTCCGCGTGGAGGCATCGGGTCGGGTCCGGGTCTGGGACCCCGCGAGCACCGGGTCGCCGGGCATCGCCACGCCCATCTACGACCTCGACCCGAGCACCGGCGACACCATCCAGAGTGTCGGCCAGGGCTCGGGCACGGCTGGCGCGAGTCGGGGGCGGGTGTTCGCTCGGCGGGGCAACAGCTCGAGTCCGGGCCTGGTGATGCTGGAGGCAGATGACGGAACGCCGGTGTTCTTGTCGGCTTGGCGGGATGGGCCAAACGTGCGAGTGCGGGCATCGCTTTCCGTTCCCACGGGGCCACTGTCGGGCGAACCGGTGGTCGACCTGTGAGTCCAGAACAGCCAACACCAACACGGCTCTTGATGATCTGGTTGCTCAGTCTCGCTGCCTGCTCGGTCTCTGGCGAGATGGGCCCCCCCGGGGTCCCGGGCCCGATCGGACCCGAGGGACCGACGGGGGAACAGGGGCCTCCCGGCCCGACTGGTCCTCCCGGGCCCGTCGGACCCGCAGGTCCCTCCGGAGAGCGAGGTCCCGCCGGCCCGGCCGGCTCCGGAGCAGCCGCGCGCACGGTTCTCAACCTCTCGAGGACAGTCGACCAGGCCCGATGCATCGACCTCGACGACGCGTCGGACTGCTGTCCAGAGTCGTTCTGGTTCGCCGGAGTGACAGAGTCCGACCAAGCGGCGTGCATCGAGTACGTACCCACGGGCAGGACTGTGTTCGCGGTGCGTCTGGGTCCCTCTGGACCAAGTGACTACTGCTTGGAACGGGAAGACCCCGGTTCTTGCTGTCCTCCGTCGTACTCCTGGGTCGGTGTGCGAGGTGTGAGCGCAGTCGTCTGCCTGGAAGACCCTCCAATGTAGGGACACTCCGCGTTTCCGACGGCACCCCTCACAGCACCGACGGCACAATCACATGGGGGAGACGTGATGCGCTGCCGCAAGTCCACCGCCACGAGCGCTCAACGCACCCCGCCGAGCAACTTGCTCGTAGCCCTGACGTTCCTGCTCACCGCCTGCGCGGGGCCTTCTGGGCCAGAAGGACCCGTTGGACCGCCAGGACCGCCTGGTGTGCATGGCCCTGAAGGCCCCGCAGGTCCAGCTGGCCCGGCGGGGGCCATTGGGCCGCAAGGCGATGACGGAGAAGTCGGGCCGGTCGGCCCGGCCGGTCCAGCCGGCAGTGGGTCCGCGGCCAGGACTGTGGTCAACGTAAGAGAGGACAAGGACCAGGTCCGATGTCTGGACCTTGAGACACCTGCGTCCTGCTGCCCCGACGGGTTCGGGTTCGCTGGCATGACGTGGCGCCTGGAGGCGTCGTGCTTTGAACTGTCCCCGTCAGGTCGAGCAATCTTGGAGATCAGCAAGCCGCTGCCGTCGGCAGAGCTCTGCATCGACCTCGCCAATCCAGGTTCTTGCTGTCCGCCCGCATTCACATGGGTCGGCTTTGACGACGGGAACGCCGTCATCTGCCTGGAAGACCCTCCGGAGTAGGCACGTCCCGCTCCGTCCACCGCCTCCCTACGCCCGCGCCACTCCCGCCCCTCCCCGCCCCGCGTCGAACCGAACCTCCACCGTGGTGCCGCCGCGCACCAGCCACGCCACCCGCGCCCGCGGTCCCCGCGACGCCAGACCGGGGTGCAGTCGCTGGGTGCCGCCTTCTGCGTGCTGGCTGCCCCAGCCGTCGAGCCAGCCCACGTCGACCTCCTTCTGCCCGTCCAGCAGCTCGCCGTCGGTCTGCAGGGTGAGCACGACCGGGGGGGCGACGCCGATGCCCTCGGCGTGGCGCAGGCCGCTCGTGGGCAGGAAACCTCGGTTCTCGGCGACCGCCACCACGCGCACGAGGTCGTCGCCGGCGTGCTCGGCCGTGACCTGCACGTCCACCTTCGGCAGGGCGCGGCGCAGGCGATCGGCGACGGTGAAGCCCTTCTCGCACTCGGCGGGCAGCAGGCGCAGGGGTGGGTTGCCCAGGGTGAGCATGTTGCGCAGGCCGCCGATCTCGACCGGGCCCAGCTGGGGGTGCTCGAAGGGGCGCCAGTCGACGAAGCCGCCGGGCTCGGCGCAGAACGCGCGGAGCAGGCCGTCGATGAGGTCCTGCGGAGGATCCCGGAAGAAGGCGCCGAAGTCCTCGACCTCCACCCCGGCGTAGCCGTACGCGTCCCACAGCTCCAGCGTGTAGGCGGGCACGCCGAGCACGGTGGCGAGGGTGTCGGACCACACGCCGCCGATGGCGCGCTCGGGGTCGTACATGAAGTCAGGGTAGACGCGCACGACGCGGTAGCCGGTGTCCTTGGTGGCGTCCTTGCCCATGAGCTCGAGCAGGCGCACGTCGGTCCGCGGCAGGGGCGAGTCCTTGCGGTAGGGCTGGGTGAGCAGCGCCCCGGTGAAGGTGTGGTTGGTGAGCGCGCAGGCGATCCGCGGCCGCGCGGTGACGGCGTCCATCACGGCGCGGCTCTCGGGCTCGGACAGCGGGTGGTTGCCTGCGTCCATGCCGAACATCGACTGGGGCTGCCACGAGCCCGGGAAGTTGCGGTTGAGGTCCAGTCCGTGCTCCCGGGCCGCCTCCTTCCACACCGCCCCGTCCCAGCGCAGGAAGGTGCCCTCCACCAGGATGTGGCAGGCCAGCTCGGGATCGTCGTCCAGGGTGCGCAGGCGGAAGCCACCGATGTGGTCGGGGTCGATGACGTAGGCGCCGGTCGGGTGGCGCCAGCGCATCCACAGGGTCTCCCCGTCGCCGTCGACGTCGTGGGGGTGCAGGCCCGTGCGCGGGCGTCCGTCGCGGGGCGGGCGCAGGGTCGAGCGCACGAAGGGTCCGCCCTCGTGGGTCCAGGCGTAGCCGTCGGCGCTGATCACCGGCAGCACGTAGACCGCGTGCTCGCTGAACCAGGCGCGCTCCGCGGGGTCGCCGGCGACCAGGCGCTCGACCCAGCGGGACACCGACCACAGGGCGGACATGACCCCGGTCCACTCGGACGCGTGGGTGGCGCCGTCGAGCCAGAAGCCCGGTCGATCGCCGATCTCCGTGTCCTGACGCGAGATCGTCAGCAGGAGCAGCTCCCGGCCGTGGCGGGACAGGCCCAGGTTGACGAGCGAGACCCACTCGGGGTGGGCGGCGGCGAGCGCGCGACACCAGGCCTCGACGGCATCGAAGTCGAGGTAGGCGCTTCCATCGTAGGGTTGCCAGGTCATGGCGCGAGCCTACCGCGCCCGGACGCGAGCGGGGCCGCCCGGGTTAGGCCCCGCCGATGACCGAGCTGTCCACGTGGTGCGAGCGGGTCCTGCACGGGACCACCCTCGCCGACAAGCTGTGCGACCCCGGGCGGCTCACCGATGAGCGCCCCGGGCCAGTGCGCCTGCCCCCCGCCGAGCCCGGACGCCCGGACACTCTCGCTCTGTCCGCCCCCGACCAGCGCCTGCCGCCCCCGCCGTCCCCCGCCGCCGTCGCCGATCCCACCGTGCGCGCCGACCTCCTGCGCCGCTTCGCCCACCACGAGCTGCAGGCGCTCGAGCTGATGGCCGCCGTGCTCCTGCGCTTCCCCGACGCCGATCCCGCCTGGCGGCGCACCCTCGCCACCACGCTCCGCGACGAACAGCGCCACCTGGGGCTCTACCTGGACCGGGCCGCCCAGCTCGCCCCGCTCGAAGATGCGCCTGGAAGCCGCTTCTTCTGGGACCTCCTCCGCGACTGTGACACGCCGGATCGCTTCGTCGCGGGCATGAGCCTGACGCTGGAGCAGGCGAACCTCGACTTCCTCTCATCCTGGCGCGCGCACCTCTCCGCCCTCGACGATCCGGCCACCGTCGCCGTGCTGGACGAGGTGTACCGGGACGAGGTCCGCCACGTGCGCCACGGGGTCACCTGGCTGACCGCCTGGTCCGACCCCGAGGAGGACCTGTTCGATGCCTGGACCCGCCGCCTGGAGCCACCGCTGTCGGCCCGGCGCGGCAGGGGTCCGACCTTCGACCCCGTCGGACGAGAGCGCGCCGGCCTGCCCGCAGCCTTCGTCACGCGGGTGCGGGCGGCGGGGGCCAGCAAGGGTCGGCACCCGCGGCTGTGCTGGTTCGCGCCCTGGGTGGAGCAGGAGCACGCCCTGCCCGGCTACACGCCGCCCAAGCGCCTGCTCGAGCTGGCGTCTGACCTCGCGCCGACGGTGGCGGCGCTGTGTGGAGAGGACGACGTCCTGCTGGTGCCACGCGCCCAGGACCCGGCGTTTGTCGCGGATCTCGCCGCGCGGGGCTGGCCCGTCCCCGAGCGGGTGCAGGGCGGGCTGGACGCGGTCAGGGGGCGCACGTTCCGTGGGCTGATGCCGTGGGGCACCAGTGCGACAACCGCGTCCCGCACGGCGTCGTTGCAGGTGCAGCAGGAACGGGCGTTCCACGCGGACACGGCGCGACTGGCCCGCAAGGACACGGCGGCGGTCGTGCTGGGCAGCCTGGCCGACGATCCCGCGCTGGACCTGGAAGCAGGCGTCGTCTGCACCACGGTCGCTGACGTCGAGGCGGCGCGGGGGCGGTGGGCGCGCTCGGTGGTCAAGGTGCCCTGGGACGCCGCCGGGCGCGGGCTGCACCACGGCGATCCCGACGTGGCGCGCCTGCTCGCCCGCCACGGTGCGCTGGTGGTCGAGCCCTGGCGGGACCGGGTGCTCGACCTCTCGCTGCAGGCCCGGATCACCGACCAGGGCGTGCGCGACGTGCGGCTCGCCCGCTTCCTCACCGGTCCGGGTGGGGACTTCCGCGGGGTGGTGGTCGGGGACTGGCGCCGCGGACTGTCCAGCGAGATCCTGCGTTTCCTGACCCGCGACGGCCGCGAGCCCCGCTTCGTCGAGACCGCCATCACCGCCGCCCTGCACACAGCCCTCGACCGCCACCCCGGCCACCGCGGTCCCATCGGCGTCGATGCCCTGGTCGCCCGGATCGACGGGGAGCTGCGCCTGCGCCCCCTGGTCGAGCTGAACCCTCGCCTCACCTTCGGGCGGGTCGGACTCGCGGTCGGCGACGCCCTGCTCGACCGCTCCCGCGGCGGCGCCTGGCTGCACGTGTCCCGCCGGAACCTGCGTTCGACCGACACCTTCGCCGACCTGGCCGCCCGCCTGCACGCCCTCGCCCCGCCCCGCGGCCTGCCCCTGGGCGAGGGCGCCCTCGCCACGACCGACCCCAGCCGCTGTACGGCGGTGTGGACGGTGCTGATCGCCGCAGACTCCGCGGAGCACGCCGCCGGTCTGCTCGACCGGGCGATCGCCGGGGCCTGATCCCTACTCCGCGCCGCCGCCCTGCACGCCCGACGCCTCATCGACCACGTCGGCGCCGGCACGCTCGGGCCGGTCGACCGCGAGGGACACGATGAGCGCCACCAGCGCGAGGACCAGCGCCGTGCCCGCAAAGGCCAGGCCGAACCACAGCATCGGCCACGCTCCTCGGGAGGGGGCGGCGGGCGACCCGGTTCCGATCCGCGGCTCCGACGGGCGCACGGTGGGCGCGCTCGACGGCGTGGACGCGTCCGCAGGGACGGGAACGAGCACCGGACCCATCGCCGCCACCGCCACGGCCGTCTCCTCGGGCTCCTCCACCGCCGGCCCGGTTGCGGGCGCCTCTTCGACCTGATCCTGCGGGGTGACGCTCACGTCCTCCCACAGCATCGGCGGCGCGATGCTGGGCTCGTTGTCGGCGAGCACGTCCTCCAGCGCCATGCGCACCGCCCTGAGATCGAGTGGCCTGGCGCCCGGATCGTAGGCCAGCATGCGGCGCAGGACCTCGTTGAGATCGGCCGGGACGGCCTCCCCGTCGTCGAGCTGCAGCGGCTGCCAGATCGGGGGCTCGCCCCGGCGGAGGGCTTCCGAACGATCCTCTCGGGAGTACGCCGGTTTTCCGGTGAGCACCCGGACCAGGGTGGCACCGAGGGAGAACACGTCGGCCGCCCGCGTGTCCCGGCCGGGACGCCACTCGGGCGCGGCGAAGGGACCGAGGTCGTAGCGGGGACCCTCCGGCCCGAGGAACCAGGTGCTCTGGACCTGCACGTGATCGGTGCCGTTCCACTGGGGCTCGAGGAACACCCGCGACGGCGTGATCGGACCCGCGGTCGCGCCGGCATCCCACAGGCCGTGCAGGAACTCGACCAGCGCGATGGCGAGGTGGAGGAAGCGACCGAGCGGCAGGCTCCCGTGGGCCAGGACCGAGTAGAGCGGGGCGCCAGCGAGGGGCTCGACCACGGCATAGACCCGGTCACGGTCGAGCTCGCCGACGGCGAACACCCGCTGCAGCGCCGGGGCGCGCACGCCCATCCGCGCCTCGAGATCGGCGAACACCGAGGCCTGGGGCAGCGACGCCCCGCTCTGCCGCGACAAGGCGACCAGCTCGAGCGGGACCGCGGACTCGCTCTCTCGGCGCAGCACCCGGTAGACCCAGCGTCCGGGGTCGACCGCGAGCAGTGCGCGCACCTCGAAGCCCCCGGGGATGTCCTGCAGCACCAGCTGGCGGGTCTGCTCACCCGCAGCGGGACCGACGTCGTACGCGGTCGGCCAGCCCTCCGCCGGGCGACTCGCCCTGCACGAGATGCAGGCGTCGTCGTCCTTCAGGGTCGGCATGCCACAGGCGGGGCAGGTGGTCGCGCCGGGCAACTGCACCTCACGTTCGGGGTCCCAGTGCCGCGCATCTTCCACACAGAGCCCCCCGGCCGCAAGCCCCTGCACTGCTCGGTGGCGGGTCAGGCGCCTCTCACCAGAGCCCGGCGAGGCGGGCGACGGCGAGGACGGCCGCCATCATCACCGCCGCAGCGACCGAACCGGCCAGTGCATACACAAAGACCGGCGGCCGCCGCACAGACCGCGGCGGGGGTGGCTGCTCGAGTGCCCCCCGGGCGGCGGCAGGGCTGGGGTGCGCGCCGGTCGCGGGCAGCGGCTCCACCAGGCTCTCCTCCTCGACCGAGAAGTCGAGCGGCGGCGGCCGCTCGGGAGGCCGGGTCACCCGTACCAGGGACGCGGCGACCTCCTGGCCGTGGTCCTGGTCCAGGGCGTCGGCGCGCTCGCTGTCGTCGGTCAGGCCGAGCTCCTCCGCGAGCTCGCGGACCGCCTCCATCACCTCCTCGTTGACCTCGTCACTGACCGGATCCCCAGGGACGTACGTGATGTCGGCGTCGAAGCTCCCTCCCCCGCCCAGGATTGCCCGGACGTCGGCGATCCGCCTTCGAAACGCTGCGCCATCCGCCGGCCGGCGTGCGGGATCCGCGGCGGTGCAGGCGTCGACGAACTCGCACAGGGCGGGGTGGAAGGTCTCGGGCATCACCTCGTCGAGGTGGGGCATGCCCTGCTCCACGACGGCGGCGAAGGTGGCCAGCGGGGACTGGCGGCGCAGCGGGTTCCGCCCGGTCAGCATCTCGACCAGCATGACGCCCACCGCGTAGACGTCGCTGGCGGGGGTGCCAGGATCGCCCTGGATCCGCTCGGGAGCGAGGTAGGCCGGGGTGCCGTAGACCTGGCCGGCATCGGTCACGCCGGCCTCGCCGCTGGCCAGGGCCAGACCGAAGTCGACGAGCTTGACCCGCACCCCCTGCCGCTCTTCTTGCTGGGGGAGCAGCATGACGTTGTTGGGCGACAGGTCCCGGTGCACGATCCCGGCGGCGTGGGCATGGGAGAGGCCGCGGGCGACCTGTGATGCGATGTGCAGCGCGCGCTCGGCGGGCCAGGGCACGCCGCGCAGGGCCGAGGTGAGCGGGACGCCGTGGAGCAGCTCCATGACGAGGTAGGGCCGGTCGTTGTGCACGCCGTAGTCGAAGACCTGCACGCAGCAGGGATGGGAGAGCCGGGCGAGGGCCGCGGCCTCGAGCCGGAAGCGCTCCTCGTGGGCGACCCCGTCCTCCGCGTGGCTGGTCGCGGCGAGCACCTTGACCGCCACCTCCCGATCGAGCGGGCGCTGCACGGCGACGAAGAGCGTGCCCTGGGCGCCGGAGCCCAGCGGGCGCACCAGCTCGTAGCGCTTGTCGATGACGTCGCCGGGACGGAGCGGACTCATGGCACCTCGAGCGCGCAGTCTAGCGCCAGTGCACCGGCGGGCAGGTGACAGACGGGGTCCGACCGCGCCGGACGGTCCGTGCATCCTGGCGACCGCTCGGGCGAAGGGATCGACCGCTCGGCGGTTTCGTGCGCTCAGCGCGGCGTGCACAGGCTCTGGTGAGCGCAGGCGCACCCCACGCCGGGATCGGAGACCGCATGAGACGACTGTACGCCCTGGGCGCGCACGGCGTGATCGCCTGCGTGCTGACCAGCGCGCTCGCCGCTGCCCTGCTGATCGGACGGGTGGCGCTGTCCGGGGGGCCACTCTTCCTCTTCCTGGGTTGGAACTTGATCCTCGCCTGGGTGCCCCTGCTCGCCGTGCTGCCGCTCGCCGCCCTGCGCGGGCCCTCCCTCCGCGATCGCCTGCTCGCCCTGCCCTTCCTCGGCGTGTGGCTCGCCTTCCTGCCCAACGCCCCCTACCTGCTGACCGATGTGCAGCACCTCGCCGAGCGCGCGCCGGTGCCGCTGTGGTGTGACGCCGTGCTGCTCGGCGCCTTCGCCGTGGCCGGGCTCACCCTCACTGCGGCCTCGGTCTACGCGTCATGGAGGGCCATCGCCCAGGTGTACACGCCCTTCCTCGCCCACGCGAGCCTCGTGGCTGTCGGTCCCCTGGTCGGGCTCGGCATGTACCTGGGCCGCTTCCTGCGCTGGAACTCGTGGGACCTCGTCACCCGTCCCGGCCTCGTCCTGGCCGACATCCTCGAGCGGGTGGTCGATCCCCTCGCCCACCCGCGCACCTGGGCCGTGACCGCGCTGGGGGCGGCGATCACCTGGGTCGCCTGGGCGTGCCTGGCGTCCGTGCGCGCAACGCCGCCATCCCGTGAGCTCGCCGACGACGCATGACGGCGCGGGCGCGATAGGCGCTCCCCCATGATCCTGCCTCTCACTGCGACCGCGCTCCGCCTGGACGGCCGCGTCGTGCGCCAGGAGCCCAAGGGCGACGTGGCCGACGCACTCCGGGAGCACCTGCTCACCCTGGTCCGCGGCGGCGTCGTCCTGCTCGGCCCCTTCGGCTCGGGCAAGTCCACCCTGTGCGCCCAGCTCGCCGAGCAGGGCCTCGAGGGGCTGCCGCCGCTGACCGTCATCCCGCTGCGGGTGGTCGCTCGCCACGCCGACATCGGCGAGGGCCTGCGCCTCGCGGTCGGAGCCCAGCGCCTCGCCGAGGCCCAGGCAGGGGAGCGGATCCTGCTGCTGGACGGCCTCGACGAGATCAGCACGACCGTCGGCGGAGATGGCAGCTTCCAGCGCCTCTTCGACGAGCTGCTCGACCGGGTCGGCCCCCGCTGGGTGCTCACCTGCAGGCCGGGCTGGTTCCGCACCCAGGTGGAGCACGATCCCGACCAGGTCGACTCCCTCACCCGGGCCGGCGTGGTCACCTGGGTGCTCGATCCCCTCCCCCTCGACGTCGTCCGCAGCACCATCGCCGCCATGCCCGACGGGCGCCGCCGGCTGATCTCGGTCGAGGGCATGCTGGAGCTGGCGACCTCGCCGGTGCTCTACCAGGCGACGCTCGCCGCCCTGCCCTTCATCGAGCCCGGCCGGCCGATCCACCCCTGGGGCGTGTTCGACGCCTGGATCCGCCACGCCCTGCGCACGGGTCCCCGCCACGACGAGGCCATCGTCGAGCTCGAGGATCTGGCGTGGGAGGCGTGGGAGTCCGCCGCGTACAGCCTCGAGGTGCCGCTGTTCTCGCCGAGCCGGATCGCGGCCGCCCGCCTGCCCGATCGCCTCCGCCAGGCGCTCCTCGTCAACGAGCTCACCGGCGGCCTGCGCTTCGGTCACCGCAGCGTCTACGAGTTCCTCCTGGCCTCCCGCATCGCCCCCCGCCTCGCCGAGAACCAGGGTCACGGTCCCGACGCCCTGTCCGGCCGCCGGCTCACCGACGCCATGCGCGCGTTCGTGGTCGGCCGCACCGGTCCCATGGGCGTGCGCTTCGACCGCCGCGCCGAGCGGGCGTGGATCCCCCGGGGCAACTTCATCGCTGGCGGCGAGCTCTCCCTCGACGAGCGCCCCCTGCGGATCGCCCACCTCGACGAGCCCTGCTGGGTCGCCCGCGTGCCGGTCACCCACGCGGAGTACGCCCGCTACATCGCCGCCCACCCCGAGGAGCGCGACCGGGTCGACGCCCACTACCTGCAGCACTGGGGCCCGGACCGCGCCCTGCCCGACGGCCTCGACGACGCGCCGATCTACAACCTCTGGCCGGAGGACGCCGACCGCTATGCCGCCTGGTACGCCGATCATCCCGAGCAGCCCGACTTCGGTGGAGCCCGCCTGCCCACCGCGGACGAGTGGGAGAAAGCCGCCCGGGGCATCGACGGCCGGCGCTGGTCCTGGGGCGACAACTGGCGGCCTGCGGCGGGCATCGTCGGCGAGCTGGGGGTGAACCGCCCCCTGGGCGTGCGGGCCTTCGGCGCGGCGGGGG
>MDTC01164095.1_pt1 | contig 19880 bp, 15 predicted proteins | sample 811181 | NCBI WGS metagenome assembly MDTC01 (sample SAMN05326644, study PRJNA326480) | marine metagenome | isolation source: seawater | place: Pacific Ocean: North | collected 2011 | reverse complement strand
ATCTATTCGATTGGATATATGAGTCACGACCCTCATAAACCAAGGTTTATGTCTTATCTTTCTCTGTTTACATTTTCAATGTTAGCACTTGTTGTATCAGATAATTTTTTACAATTATTTTTTGGCTGGGAAGGTGTTGGACTGTGCTCATACTTGCTAATTGGCTTTTGGTACAAGAGAAACTCGGCTAATAATGCAGCAATTAAAGCTTTTATTGTTAATAGAGTAGGTGACTTTGGTTTAGCCGTTGGTATTTTTCTCATATTTTATCATTTTGGAACAATCAATTATAGCGAAGTGTTTCAATTAACTCCTCAGTTTATTCATAAAGAAATTAATTTTTTAGGTATAGAAACAAACTTAATCACTTCAATTTGTCTTTTTTTATTTGTTGGTGCAATGGGGAAATCAGCACAATTTTTACTTCACACTTGGCTGCCAGATGCAATGGAAGGCCCAACTCCTGTTTCAGCATTAATTCATGCCGCAACTATGGTAACAGCAGGAGTTTTTTTAGTTGTAAGATGTTCACCAATGTTTGAATACTCGGAAGTCGCTTTAAACGTTGTTGCAATAGTAGGAATTATTACCGCAATTTTTGCGGCCTCAGTTGCTTTGGTACAAAACGATATAAAAAGAATTATAGCATATTCAACATGCAGCCAATTGGGTTACATGTTTTTTGCTGCCGGTGTAGGAGCTTATCACGTTGCAATATTTCATTTGTTTACTCACGCTTTTTTTAAAGCATTATTATTTTTAGGTTCAGGCTCAGTAATACATGCTTTTAAAGACGAACAAGACATCAGGAACATGGGAGGTGTATGGAAAAAACTTCCGTATACTTGGATACTTATGTTGATTGGAACTTTGGCTCTTACAGGTTTTCCTTTTTTATCAGGATTTTATTCAAAGGATGCAATAATTGAGTTTGCATACCTTAGACACTCAACGGTAGGAGACTTAGCTGCTTATACTGGAATATTTACAGCGTTTTTAACATCAGTTTATTCCTGGAGATTAATTTTTAAAACTTTTCATGGAAAATATATGAACAAAGATTTTTCAATTAAAGAAACACGTGAATCGCCATTAACAATGTTAATGCCATTAGTGTTTTTAGCTTTAGGAGCAATATTTTCAGGTTATTTATTTAAAAATTTATTAATCGGAAATGAAAGCAAAATTTTTTGGCAGACTTCAATATTTTTTTTAAAAGAAATTAACCATACCTATATTCCTTTATGGTTTTTGTTTATTACACCAATACTTGTTATAATTGCTATACCGATTTCTTATTATATTTTTGTAAAAGATGAAAAAATTTTAGAAAAATTTAAGAATAATAATAAATCATTATATAATTTTTTATTAAACAAATGGTATATAGACGAGATTTATGATTTTATTTTTGTCAATCCAATAAAAAAAATAGGATTGTTTTTTTGGAAAAAAGGAGACGAGAATACTATTGACAGATTTGGTCCAAATGGAATTTCAAAAATTATAAAATTAATTTCCGACAAAGCAGTTCAGTTTCAAAGCGGTTATATTTATGACTATGCATTTGTTATGCTTATTGGCCTATCATTACTAATAACTTACTTAATATTAAATTAAAATGGATTTTCCTATTCTTTCGTTAATAATATTTTTACCATTATTGGGAGCTTTATTTATTTTTTTATTTAAAAATAAAAAAGATAATAATCGAAGCGCAATTTACGTTTCTTTATTTACAAGTTTAGCAAATTTAATCTTGGCTTTATTATTATGGAATTTATTCGATAAAAATTTTTCTGGATTTCAATTTATTGAAGAAAAAAATTGGATAAGCGGATTAATAAAATTTAAATTAGGAATAGATGGTATTTCTATACTATTTGTTGTTCTCACTGCTTTTATAACGCCTATTTGCATTATTTCTTGCACTAACAGCGTTAAAGAGAGAACTAAAGAATTTTTAATTGCAATTTTAATTTTAGAAACTTTTATGATAGGAGTTTTTTGTTCTCTTGATTTAGTTATTTTTTATCTATTTTTTGAAGCTGGTTTGATTCCTATGTTTTTAATTATTGGTGTTTGGGGAGGCTCAAGAAGAGTTTATTCGGCTTTTAAATTTTTTCTTTACACTCTTCTTGGTTCAGTATTAATGTTAGTGGCAATAATATCTATTTTTTGGTTAACTGGAACAACTGACGTAGTTGAAATTTATAAGATTAAAATTCCCCAAGAATACCAATACCTTTTATGGCTTGCTTTCTTTAGTTCATTTGCAGTTAAAATGCCAATGTGGCCCGTCCACACTTGGCTTCCCGATGCCCATGTTGAAGCGCCCACAGCAGGTTCAGTTATATTAGCCGCTATACTTTTAAAAATGGGAGGATATGGATTTTTAAGATTTTCAATCGGCATGTTTCCTGTTGCGTCGGAATATTTTGTCTCTCTAATTTATTTTTTAAGTATTGTTGCAATTATTTACACATCGTTAGTGGCACTAATGCAAGAAGACATGAAAAAACTGATAGCATATTCGTCAGTAGCTCATATGGGATATGTTACTCTTGGAATATTCACTATTACAAAACAAGGAGTTGATGGAAGTATTTTTCAGATGATTAGTCATGGTTTAATATCAGCGGCACTTTTTTTATCTGTAGGTGTTCTTTATGACAGAACACGCTCAAGACTTATAAGTTCGTATGGAGGAGTGGTTCATTCTATACCAAAATATTCGTTGCTTTTTATGATTTTTGTTTTGGCTGGATTGGGTCTACCGGGAACAAGTGGTTTTTTAGGTGAATTTTTAGTTTTAATTGGAATTTTTCAAAAAAATTATCTAGTTGCTTTACTAGCGACTATTGGAGTTGTGCTTGCAGCTGCTTATATGCTTTGGTTATCCAAAAGAGTAATTTTTGGTGAAATAAAAAATTCAGAAATTAAATCTTTAAAGGATATTAGTCTTTCAGAAACAATAATGTTATTTGTGTTAGCGGTTACTATAATTATTTTTGGATTTTATCCCGATCCTTTATTGGATACTTTAAATGTTTCTGTGAATGATTTACTCGACAATTATCAAAAAGATTTAATTTACCACTTGAATCCAAACAAATGATAAACAATTTAAATATATTATTTCCTGAAATTTTTCTTTCTGTTTCTATATTTTTGATTCTGATGATTGGAGTTTTTATTAAGAAAAGTTATAATTTAGTAACCAATTTATCATTTTTATCTTTAATCATATTAATATTAATTATTTTTAATGGTGAAAATACATCAGTCAAAATATTTTCTGAAAGTTTTATAAGAGACTCTTATGCAAATTTTATTAAAATATTAATTTTATTATCAAGCATCTTTATTTTGTATTCATCACAACTTTTTATTAAAGATAATAATATTGCAAAATTTGAATATCCTATAATTATACTTCTATCTATTCTAGGTATGTTTTTTATGGTGAGTTCTAATGATCTAATACTTTTTTATCTTGGTTTAGAACTACAATCTTTATCACTTTATGTTTTAGCTGCCATAGACAGAGACAATATTAGATCTACAGAATCAGGAGTTAAATATTTTGTATTAAGCGCTCTTTCATCAGGATTATTACTTTATGGCTGTTCTTTACTTTATGGTTTTACTGGATCTACAAATTTTGAAATTATTAATAGTCAGTTGAATCCTGAGAGCATTGGTTCAATTTTTGCTATGGTATTTATTCTTGTAGGTTTAGCTTTTAAAGTGTCAGCAGTTCCATTCCACATGTGGACTCCTGATGTTTACGAAGGTTCACCTACTTCAGTAACAAGTTTTTTTGCTGTAGCTCCAAAAGTTGCTGGTTTAGCCGTAATAATAAGATTTATGCAAGTTCCTTTTGCCGATGTCTTAATTGAATGGCAATCAATAATAATTTTTATATCTGTGGCTTCAATGATATTAGGCGCAGTTGCTGCAATAGGGCAAAAAAATATTAAGAGACTGATGGCTTATAGTTCCATAGGACACATAGGTTATGCGCTCGCAGGTGTAGCAACAGGTACAAACTCAGGTTATATGAGTTCATTGGTTTATATAACGATATATGCTGTTATGAACATCGGCGCTTTTTCTTGCATATTTTTAATGAAGAAAAACGGAAAGTATACAGAAGAAATTAATGAATTATCTGGTATTTCTAAAAATCATCCATTAATAGCAATTTCTTTTTTAATTATTTTCTTTTCATTAGCGGGAATACCTCCATTAGGAGGTTTTTTTGCTAAATTTTATGTTTTCATGTCTGTAATTGAAAATGAAATGTATTTTTTGGCTGTTATCGGTTTGTTAACAACTGTGATATCGGCCTTTTATTATTTAAGAATAATTAAAATTATATACTTCGATGAATTTATTAAACCATTTGATCAAATTAAAAATATTGGTATCACGGGTACAATTTTTTTAAGCTGTATTATATTAACAACTTTCTTTTTATATCCTTCGGTTTTGAATAATATAGCGAGTTTGCTATTTGCTCATAAATGAAATTAAAACTAATAAAGCTTAACAGTGTAAAAAGCACTAATGATGAGGCTATTAAATTAATAAAAAAAAACAAGTTTCTTCCATCTATTATTAGTGCCAAAAGCCAAATGAAAGGCAGGGGTACAATGGGAAAAAAATGGATATCAAAAAAAGGAAATCTTTTTATATCATTGTTTTTTGAGATTGATTCAAAAAATATAAAATTTGATAAATTTTCAGTTTTAAACCCTCGTATTATTAAAAATCTTTTAGAAAAATATTCAAAATATAAAATATTTATAAAATGGCCAAACGATCTACTGGTAAAGAAAAGAAAGTTATGCGGAATACTTCAAGAGGTTATAGAGCATAATAATAAGAAATTTTTAATTATAGGAATAGGAATAAATACTAAAATTTCACCAAAAAACAAAAATTTTAAGTCAATATCCCTATCAACTTGTTCAAATCGTATTATAAAAAACAATGAAATTTTGATAAAGATAAAGTTAGCTTATGAAAAGATTATCTCTAATTTAAAAAAACACAAAAGGATAAAATGAAATATTTAGTAGGAGATATAGGAAACACTTTAACAAAAATAACTTTGTTAAATGAAAGATTTAAGATTTTAAAATCTAAAAGTATTGACAGCAAAAGACTATATAATAAAAATTATCTATCTACTTTTTTTAAAAATTTCCTTTTTTATAATTTGAATAGTAAAATTTTATTTTCCAGTGTTGTTCCATCAGCTTATAAGAATATCAAATTGTATTTGAAAAAAAAGGGATTCAAATCTTATGAAATTAAAGAATTAAAAGTTAGTAAAATAATTAAATTAAATGTAAATAATTTTAAACAATTAGGTTCAGATAGAATAGTAAATGCTATTGGATCGTATAATCAATATAAAAAAAATTGTTTGGTGATAGATTTTGGAACAGCTACGACTTTTGATATTGTAAAAAAACCAGGAATTTATGATGGCGGTGTTATTGCCCCAGGTATAAAATTATCAATTATTAATTTAAATAAATCTACAGCACTATTGCCTTTATTAAACTTAAAAACTAATGCCAAAAGTTATGGCAAAAACACAAAAGACGCTCTTAATGCAGGATTTTTGTGGGGCTATAAAGGATTAATTAATAGTATTATTAAGAAAATTGTATCTGCTACTAAATCAAACTATAAGATTATACTGACAGGCGGTTATTCTAAATTGTTTAAAAAACATATCGGTAAGAAGTCCATAATAGATGACAACATTACTACAAAAGGAATAATTAAAGTTTATAAAGATTTATTATTATGAAAAAAGAACAATTTATTTTTTGTCCATTAGGTGGTTCGGGAGAAATTGGAATGAATATGAATTTGTATGCCTATGGAAAAGAAGAAAATCAAAAATGGATAATAGTTGATATGGGCGTAACATTTGCCGATGATTCAATTCCTGGAATTGATCTTATTTATCCTGATCCTGGATTTATTTTAGATAAAAAAGATGATCTTCTTGGAATAGTCCTTACACATGCTCACGAAGATCATATTGGATCTGTAGCTCATATTTGGCCAGAATTAAAATGTAAGATTTATGCAACTCCTTTTACGGCAGTGCTCATCAAAGAAAAGTTTAAAGAAAAAAAAATTGATATATCAAAAAATTTAGAAGTGGTTCAATTAAATGGAAAAATTAAATTAGGTCCATTTGAAATTGACTTTGTGACTTTAACTCATTCAATTCTTGAACCAAATGGTTTGAGTATAAAAACTCCTGCAGGCGTGGTGTTGCATACAGGAGATTGGAAAGTTGATCCAAATCCTTTGATTGGAAACAATATTGACGAGCAAAAATTGAAAGAAATAGGAAATAAAAATGTTATAGCAATGGTGTGTGATTCAACAAATGTTTTTAGCCCTGGAAGAGCAGGTTCAGAATCTGATGTAAGAGAAAGTTTATTAAAAATAATAGAAACAAAAACCAAGAGAGTCGTAGTAACATCTTTTGCATCAAATGTTGCTAGAATGGAATCAGTTTTTTATTGTGCAAAAAAAACTAATAGAAAGATATCTTTAGTTGGACGTTCAATGAACAGAATATACAAGGCTGCGAAACAATGTGGTTATTTACAAGATATAATAAAACCGATCGAGCCAAAGGATGCCAATAAAATCTCAAGAGACAAAATTGTATATTTGTGCACAGGCAGTCAGGGCGAACCTATGGGAGCAATGAAAAGAATTATAAACGAAACACATCCAGATGTTTTTTTAGAATCAGGAGACTCAATTATTTTTTCCTCAAAAATAATTCCCGGAAATGAAAAAAAATTATATCAATTACACAATGAAATAGTAAAAAACAATATAGAGATTATAACTGAAGAGAATGCTTTTGTGCATGTTTCTGGACATCCTAACAGAGATGATTTGAAAGACATGTATAATTGGGTAAAACCAAAATGTATAATACCTGTTCACGGAGAACACAGACACATGATAGAACATGTTAATTTTGCTAAAGAAATGCAAATTCCACAAACTTTGCAAGTTGAAAATGGAGATATTATAAAACTACATCCTGGCAGCGAACCTCAAATTATCGACAAAGCTCCATCTGGAAGAATGTATTTAGATGGCTCTGTTGGTGTTACTGAAGATTCTCAATCTATAAAAGACAGAAAAAATTTATCTATAAATGGTTATTTGGAAGTAACCTTAATTGTTACAAACAACGGCAAAATTAAAAAACCTGTAATTTCATACAAAGGGATACCTGAAGATAAAATAGGTGAAACTTTTATTTTTGACATGGAAGATGAGATATCAAATATTTGCAGAACATTTTCATTGGGAAACAAAAAACAAGAAAGAAACTTAATTGAATCATTAAAACAAAACTGTAGAAGAATTATAAAAGCAAAAACTGGCAAAAAACCTTATACAAATATTAATATTGCGAGAATTTGATCATAAGAATATGCTATATGATAAGCGAATCTTGTTTTAATTTAATGGAGAATTGACAATAATGTTATTATCTAAACTTTTTATTCCTATAACTAAAGATTTACCGTCAGACGCGAAAATTAAATCTCATCAACTTATGCTCAGAACAGGCATGATAAGACAATCATCAGCAGGTATATATTCCTGGCTACCTTTAGGATTCAAAATAATGAAAAAAATTGAACAAATAGTTAGAGAAGAACAAAACAATATTGGCGCTCAAGAAATGTTGATGCCAACTATTCAGTCCGCTGATATCTGGAAAGAAAGCGGAAGATACGATGACTATGGCGAAGAAATGTTGAGAATAAAAGATCGTCAGGGCAGAGAAATGTTATATGGCCCAACTAACGAAGAACTTATAACAGAAATTTTTCGTTCTAGCGTTAAATCGTACAAATCTCTTCCACAAATGCTTTATCATATACAGTGGAAATTTAGAGACGAAGTAAGACCAAGATTTGGGGTTATGAGATGCAGAGAGTTTTTTATGAAAGATGCATACTCATTTGACATTGATGAAAATTCTGCAAAAAAATCCTACAACAAAATGTTTTTTGCTTACCTAAAAACATTTCAAAGACTAGGCCTAGAAGCGATTCCGATGGCTGCAGATACAGGTCCGATAGGCGGAGACCTTTCACATGAGTTTATTATTTTAGCAGAAACTGGAGAAAGTAAAATATACGCAGACAAAAAAATTTTTGATGTAGATCTTAATAAATTTAAATTTAACGACGATTCATTAGCAAACATGCGAAAAGAATTTACTTCTTTTTATGCTGTGACAGATGAAAAATTTAATAAAGATGAATTTGATAAAGCAGTTAACAAATCAGATCAAATTATTACAAAAGGAATAGAGGTAGGACATATATTTTATTTTGGTGATAAATACTCGAGGCCCCTCAACTGTTTGGTCGACTCTCAAGAAGGTAAAAAGAATTCTGTAAAGATGGGCTCATATGGTATTGGTGTCTCCAGATTAGTCGGAGCAATTATTGAAGCTAAGTATAACAATGATATTATGAAATGGCCCAAAGCAGTTTCTCCATTTGACGTAGTGATCATTCCAAGTATTAGCAAAAACAATACAGAAAACTTAACAAAAGCTAATAAAATCTACCAAGAGTTAAAGCAACAAAATATTGACGTATTGTTGGACGATGTTGATGAGAATATGTCTGCAAAATTTAAAAAACATGACTTAATAGGCGTTCCTTACCAAATAATTATTGGATCAAAATCAACAAATGATCAGTTTGAATTCAAAGAAATTAATGGCGAAACTCAAATATTAAGTCTTAAAAATATAAAAGAAAAACTTAAGAACTAAATTGTTTAATAAAGTTGAAAGATTAATTTCGTCAAGAAACCTTAGGCCTAAAAAAAAAGAAGGTTTTTTAAAAGTAATTTCTATTTTTTCATTCTTGGGCATCATGCTTGGCGTTGCTATTTTAATTATAGTGATGTCTGTGATGAACGGGTTCAGAACTGATTTGACTAATAAAATTCTTGGCTTTAACCCACATATTGTCATTAAGCCTTATAATGAAAATATTAACAAATCATTTAAATCATTGTTAAAAAAAAAATATAAAAATTTTAAAATTGTGGAATCTTTTGATGGAGAAGGAGTTTTAATGACAAATGAAGTGGTAAAAGGAGTTTTAGTTAAAGGAATAGATAGTTCAAATATAGGAAATTTTGAATTTCTACAAAAAAATTTAATAGATGGTGATTTTACAAATTTTAAGAAAGGTGGAGTAATTATAGGAAAAGAACTAGCAGTAAATATTGGAGTTGTAGTAGGTGATGAATTAAATTTAATGTCACCTATTTTTTTAACAACTCCTTTGGGAGGTATACCTAAGCAAGAAAATTTTAAAATTTCTGCTGTTTTTAGCAGTGGTTTTTATGAGTTTGATCAAAATGTAATTTTTTTAAATTTAGATGAAACTTTATATTTTTTTGACAAAACGGAAAAAGATTTAAATTTAGAAATATATTTAAAAAATCCTCTCAAAGCAGATATTTATAAAAAAGAAATAGAAAAAATTAATGAAAATTTTTATGTTTATTCTTGGAGCGATATAAACAAATCTTTTTTTGGAGCTTTAAAAGTTGAAAGAAATGTAATGTTTGTTATTTTAACTTTAATTATAATAGTTGCTGCTTTTAATATTATTTCAGGACTTACAATTTTAATTAAAAACAAAACTAAAGAAATAGCTATTTTAAAAACTTTAGGCTTAAAAAATTCTTCAATAACAAAATCTTTTTTTTTAACAGGATTTACAATCGGATTAACTGCTTCAATCGCAGGAGTTATTTTTGGAATTATTTTTTCATTGTACGTTGAAGAAATAAGATTTTTTATTTCATCAACGTTTAATTTAGAAATTTTTCCTTCAGAAATTTATTTTTTAGATAAAATGCCTAGTGAAATTAATCTAACTTCAATAACTGTAATCTTTATCTTTTCTATTTTAATTACTGCTTTGGCATCTTTTTTTCCAGCAAAAGTTGTTTCTAAGATGGATACTATAAGGGCTTTAAAATATGAATAAATATTTAATAGAAGTAAAAAAAATTAAAAAAAATTTTTACCATAAAAATGGAAAAATAGAAGTTTTTAAAGATGTGAGTTTGGGAATAAAAGCTGGAGAACTAGTAGCTTTAACTGGACCTTCTGGTTCGGGAAAATCATCTCTTTTACATTTGTTAGCACTTCTTGATAAACCTTCTTCAGGTCAAATTTTATTTTTGGGAAAAGATTCTAAAGAATTTACAGAAGGACAAAAAGATGAAATTAGAAGAAAAAAAATATCAATAATATTTCAAGACAACAATTTACTTTCTGATTTTACTGCAATTGAAAATGTTTTAATGCCTTTAATTATTCGTGGTGAAAATTACAAAAAATCTTTTTCTAAAGCCAAAAATATTTTAAAAGAAGTTAATCTTTCAGAAAGAACAAATCATTTTCCAAGCGAATTATCAGGAGGAGAACAACAAAGAGTTGCAATTGCTAGATCCTTAATAGCAGAAACCGACTTAATATTAGCAGATGAGCCAACAGGAAATTTAGATTTCAAAACCTCTCGAGATATTTTTTCATATTTTACTAAACTAAAAAAATTAAAAAAAGCAGTTATCTTTGCAACTCATAATAGAGAGCTTGCTAACAAGGCGGATTACAAGTTGAGTATTTCTAATAGTAATATAAAAAGAGTTGATGGCTAATGTTCGAAAAGAATTTTCAAATTTTAAAATTCATACTCAATATTCTATATGTGAAGGGGCAATTAAAATTGATGATTTGGCTATTTATTGTAAAGAAAACAAAATTAAATCAATAGGAATTTGCGATAGCTATAATTTATGTGGATCTTTAGAATTTGCTGAAAAAATTAGCAAATCAGGATCACAACCAATAATAGGAAGCCAAATAAATTTTTTGTTAACCGGCATAATAGGAAAGTTGCCTTTATTCGCTACTTCAGAATTAGGGTATAAAAATTTAATAAAACTATCTTCAAAAAGTTACTTAGAGTCTAATGAAAAAAGTGACCCACATTGTAAGATTGAACTATTAAAAGAAATAAATAAAGATTTAATACTATTAAGCGGCAATCATCACGATCTTTTTGGCAAATTATTTAAACTCAATAAATTAAAACAAATTGAAGATTCTGTTAAAGTTATAAAAACCATATTTGGTGATAGATTTTATTTTGAAATTCAAAGACATGGAGAGTCAGGCGAAGAAATTTTTGAAAATTATTTAATTAAACTTTCTGGAGATTTAAATATACCTCTTCTCGCTACTCAAGAAGTTTATTATTTAAAACCTGATATGCATGAAGCACACGATGCTTTAGTTTGCATTGGTTCAAAATCTTTTGTAGAAGATTCAAGTAGAGAAAAACTTAGCAATCAACATTTTGTAAAAAAAAATGAAGATTTAATTAAATTATTTAATGATATTCCAGAAGCGTTAGAAAATAATTATAATTTTGCCTACCGATTTAATTTTAAACCAAAAAAATCTATACCAATTTTACCAACTATTAAAACAAAAAAAAACGTTACAGTAGAAGATGAGTTGCTGAACCAAGCAAAATTAGGTTTAAAAAACAGACTAGATAATTTTATTTTTAAGAAAAAAAATAATTTGAATAAAAAAGAAACAACTAAAATCTATGAAGATAGACTTTTTCATGAACTAAACATTATAAACTCAATGAATTATGCTGGGTATTTTTTAATTGTTTCTGATTATATTAGATGGTCAAAGAAAAATAATATTCCTGTTGGTCCTGGTAGAGGATCAGGAGCTGGTTCATTGGTTGCTTATTGCTTGGATATTACAGACCTTGATCCAATCGAATTTGATTTAATATTTGAACGTTTTCTTAATCCAGACAGAATATCAATGCCAGATTTTGACATAGATTTTTGTGAAGAAAAAAGAAATCTTGTTTTTGAATATTTAAAATCCAAATATAATAATGGGGTTGCTCATATTATTACATTTGGAAAACTTAAAGCAAGAATGGCTTTAAGAGATGTTGGAAGAGTAATTGGTTTGCCGTACGGACACGTTGATAAAATTACTAAAATGATCCCATTTGATCCTTCTAGGCCTTTAACACTTCAGGAGTCAATTAATAGAGAACCAAGATTTAAAGAGGAAATCAAAAACAATAAAAAAGTAGAAAAATTAATTGAGCTTTCTCTAAAATTAGAAGGTTTGAACAGGAATATGGCCACACATGCAGCTGGAGTCGTTATAGCTGGAGATAATCTTGCAGAAGAAGTTCCTTTATACAAAGACAATAGCGCTAATTTGATTTTACCCTCTACTCAGTTTGATATGCATTCATCAGAAAACGCTGGGTTAGTTAAATTTGATATACTTGGACTTACTGCTCTTACGGTTATTAATAAAACATTGAAGATGGTAAATTCTAAAAATAAAAATTTAGATATTGATAAAATTAATTTACAAGATCAGAATGTTTTTAAACTTCTGACTACAGGCGAAACAACAGGACTGTTTCAACTTGAAAGTACAGGTGTTAGAGAAACTCTTCGTCAAATGAAACCAAATAAATTTGATGATATTATTGCTCTTGTTGCTCTATACAGACCTGGACCAATGGAAAATATCCCAACTTATAATGATTGCAAAAATGGTTTAAAAAAACCTGAATATATTCATGATACTTTAGAAAAAATACTAAAACCAACTTATGGAATAATTATTTATCAAGAACAAGTTATGCAAATAGCACAAACTTTAGCAGGATTTACCGCTGGAGAAGCTGACATTTTAAGAAAAGCAATAGGAAAAAAAAAGGGGGCAGAACTAGAAAAACAGAAAGAACGATTTGTTAACGGAGCATTTAAAAATGGAATCAAGAAAGATTTAGCAAATTTTATATTTACAAAAATATTACCATTTGCCCAGTATGGGTTTAATAAAAGTCACGCAGCCGCATATGCTTTAATCGCTTATCAAACAGCTTATTTAAAAACATATCATAAAGAAGAATTTATAGCTGCTTCAATGTCAACAACTTTAAACAGTACTGGAAAATTAAGAGAGTACGTCGAGGAGTTAAAGAGACTAAAAGTGGAAGTAATACGTCCTTCAATAAATAATTGTTTTGCAGATTTTAAACCTGAGGCAAATAAAATATTTTATGGATTAGGAGCAATAAAAAGTGTTGGTTTTGAAGCTATCTCAAATATTTTAAAAGAAAGAGAAAAAAACGGTAAATTCAAATCTTTAGTAGATTTCATTAACAGAGTAGACCCAAAAGATGTAAACAAATTACAGCTTGAAGGATTGGTAAAAGCAGGAGCTTTTGATGAAATTGACAAAAATAGAAAAAAATTATTCAATTCTATTCCAAAAATAATTCAAACTATTAAAAATAAACACGAAGATAAAATTAATAATCAAACTAATCTTTTTGATAATACTTCAGAAACAGAAAAATTTGAATTTGATTCTGAAGAATCTTGGAGCAAAAAAGAATTGTTATCCGAAGAATTTTCTTCATTAGGTTTTTATATGTCTGACCATCCTTTAAATGAATATCAACAAATTTTTTCACAATTGAAAATTACGTCATACAAAGAATTTTTAAAAGAAAGCAAAAGTAATGAAGGTTTGGTTGCCGGGACAATAATGTCGATACAGGAAAGAAAAAGTTCCAAAGGAACACCTTTTGCTTTGGTAAAATTTAGCGATAATAGTAGTGAATTTGAATTATTTTTATTCTCTGAATTATTGATAAATAATAGAGAAAAATTAAAAGAGTCTAATTCTTTTATTTTAACATTGCAAAAAGACAAACTTAAAGAGCAAACTTCTCAAATAAGAATTAATGTTAGAAAAATTTTAGATCTAAGCGAAATGGTAAACAAGGAGTACGAAAAAGTTTCTATTGAACTAGATAAAAATTATAATATTCAAGATTTAAAAAATACATTTAAAGAAGAGGGAAAAACTGAAATTAATTTTATAATTATAGACCAAAATAAAAAATTAGCTTTTAAACTAGAAAAACTTAGAAAATTTGACCTAAATATATTTAATGACGTTAAAAATAAGCAATACGTTAAAAAAATAAGCTTTTAGCTACTTGATTTTTATCTAATTTAACTCTATATCGGATCCTAATTTCGCACACAGCGTTAAGGATTTATGATCCTACCGGTCCAATAGTTGGAATAGCTGTGGTGGATTAACCGGAAAAAAAATATGAATGTACCTGAAGTAAATATTAAACAATTATTAGATGCCGGTGTGCATCTTGGGCATAAAACCCTTAGATGGAATCCAAAAATGAAAAAATTTATTTTTGGAGAAAAAAATTCAATACACATCATTGATTTGACTCAAACGGTAGTTTTTTTAAAAACTGCATTATCAGCAATTCATAAATGTATTTCTAGTGGAGGAAAAATTTTAATTGTCTCAACAAAAAAACAGGCTTCAGAACAAGTTAGTAATTTAGCTAAGGAAACGGATCAATTTTTTGTTAACCACAGATGGCTAGGTGGAATGCTAACCAACTGGAACACGATCCAAAATTCTATAAAAAGAATGAAACTTCTTGATGAACAGTTGTCTAAAGACGATATCGGTTTTACAAAAAAAGAAATTTTAAAATTAGGAAAAGAAAGAGATAAATTAAAAACATCATTAGGAGGTATAGCCGATATGAAAAAAATACCTGAAATGATTTTTATTATAGATACCAATATTGAATCTTTAGCTGTAAAAGAAGCTATAAAATTAAAGATACCAATTGTTGGAATATTAGACACAAATTCCGATCCAACTGATATAGAATTTCCAATTCCAGGAAATGATGACGCAAGAAGATCAATAAATTTATATTGTGATTTATTAAAAAGTACAATTATTGATGCAAAAAAATTTATTGAAAAAAAACCAGAAGCAGAAAAAAAATCAAAAACTAAATATAAAACTCTGATATCAGATGGTAAGGCAGTAGTAATTCCCAAAAAAAAAGAAGCAAAAAAAGAAGCAAAAAAAGTTGAAAAAAATTCTGAAAAAAAACAAAAAACAAAAATTAATTAATTAATTAAAAATTTTACCTAAATTTATGTCAAGCAAAGATTTGTTAGAAAATATAAAGAAACTTAGAGAGCTTACAGGAGTGGGTTTTAAAGATTGCAAACTTGCAATTGACGAAAATAAAGGTGATTTAGAAAAATCAATAGAATTTTTAAGAAAAAAAGGTATTGCGAAGGCTTCAAAAAAAATGAGCAGAACTGCTTCTGAAGGTTTAGCTTTGATAAAAGCAAAAGATGGAGAAGTATCTATTGTAGAAATTAATAGTGAAACCGATTTTGTTGCAAAAAACAAAGATTTTATTTCTTTTTGTAACGAAGTTTCTGAAATAAATTTTAAAAACAAGGGAAACTTAGATCAGTTAAATTTGTCTAACATGAAAAATAAAGTAACCGTAAAAGATAATTTAGTAGATTTGATTTCAAAAATAGGTGAAAAAATCACTATAAGAAGAACAAAATATTTTGATAAAAATAGCGGAAATAATTTTTATTATGTTCATAATGCCATTGAAAAAAATGTTGGTAAAATTATTTCTGTAGTTAAATTAAGTAATATTATTAAAGGCAAAAACGAAGATATTGGAAATAAATTGGCTATGCACATAGCAGCATCTAGTCCTTTGGCAATTGATAAAAAAAATTTAAAAAAAGAAATTTTGGACAAAGAATTGGAGATAATTAAAGCAGAACTAATTAATTCAGGAAAAAAACAAGAAATGATTGAAAAAATATCTTTAGGAAAATTAAATAAATTTATCTCAGATAATACGTTGTTAAATCAAGTGTGGATTATGGATCCAAAAATGAAAGTATCTGATATACTAAAAAAGAATTCAGTTGAATCTGAAATCAAAATATTAGATTTTGTCAGGTATAAAGTTGGAGAAGGTATTTAAAATTTATGAGTTCTGAATTTAATGAAAAAAATTATTCATTAAAAATGGAAAAGACAATACAGTCTTTAAAAAAAGATATTTCAACTTTAAGAACAGGTAGAGCTAACGCTAGTATGCTTGATACTGTAAAATTAGATGTATATGGACAACAAATGCCCATTAATCAGTTAGCAACTGTAAGTGTTCCTGAGGCTAGATTAATTTCAATTCAAGTATGGGATAAATCAAATGTAACTTTAGTAGATTCAGCTATTAAAAAATCAGACCTAGGTGTTAATCCACAAATAGATGGTCAGATTTTGAGAATTAGAATTCCCGACTTAACCGAGGAAAGAAGAAAAGAATTAATAAAAGTTTTAAAAGGAATGGGTGAAAAAAGTAAAGTTGCGATTAGAAACATTAGAAGAGAGGCTAATGAAAATATCAAAAAATTATTAAAAGAAAAAAAAATTAGCGAAGATCAAAATAAATCATTTGAAAAAGATATACAAAAAATTACAGACGATAATATTTCAAATATTGATAAAATTTTAGAAGACAAAGAAAAAGAAATAATCCAAATATGAACAGACTTAACCACGTTGCCTTTATCATGGATGGTAATGGCAGGTGGGGTAAAAAAAGAAAAAAAAGTAGAAATTATGGACATCTTGAAGGAGTTAAAACTGTTCAAAAAATTGTTGAATCATCTCTAAGACTTAATATTCCTATTATTACATTCTATGTTTTTTCTAGCGAAAACTGGAAAAGACCAAAAGTTGAAATAAATTTTTTATTTAATTTGATCAGCAGATATTTTGACAAAGAAATAAATAATGTAATGAAAAATAAAATTAAAATAAATATTATAGGCAGAACCAATTTATTGCCAGCAGGTATTAAAAAAGTATTAAAAAACACAATAAAAAAAACTGAAAAAAATAAAAAATTGATAATTAATTTAGCATTGAATTATGGTTCTAAGGACGAGATATCAGACGCTTTTAACAAAATTCGTTTAAAAGGTAAAAAAAATTCAAAAAAAGAAATACAAAAAAATCTTTATACAGGACAACTACCAGATCCAGATATTTTAATAAGAACTGGTGGGCAAAAACGTTTAAGTAATTTCATGTTATGGCAATTAGCTTATTCTGAACTTTACTTTCTCAATAAATTATGGCCTGATTTCAATGAAAAAGATTTAAAAAAAATTATGAAAAATTATCATTCAGTTAAAAGAAATTTTGGAAGCATATGAGCAATTTACAAAAAAGAATTTTAACATCAATAATAGTATTACCTTTATCAATTTTTTTTATTTTTAAAGGAGAGGAATTATTATTATCTTTTTTGTTTATAATTTTTTTTATAGCCAATCACGAACTATTTTCAGTTTTTAGAAAAAAAAAAATAATAATATTTTTAGATTTAATATTAATTTTATCTTTATTTTCAATTTATTATTTAAGAGACAACAACCATATTTCTTTTCAATTACTCCTCTGGTTTATAATTTTAACAATCTGCTCTGATGTAGGTGGCTATGTATTTGGAAAATTACTTAAATGGAAAAAATTAACTAGCATTAGTCCGAAAAAAACCTTTTCAGGTGTTTTAGGTTCGTTCATACTTTCATTATTTTCTTTATTTATTATGATTAAGTTGAGCAATATCTTGTTTGAATTAAATTTAATACAAGTTTTAATGCTAGATTTTTCAAAGCCAAAATTCTTTTTTGTGGCAATCATACTTTCTTTAATTGCTCAATCCGGAGATCTAACAATTTCATATTTTAAAAGATTAGAAAAAGTTAAAGACACAGGAAAAATTTTACCGGGACACGGAGGAATTTTTGATCGAATTGATAGCTTGATGTTTGTAGTTATTTTTGGATTTCTTTTATATAATTTTAATATTATTCCATAATGAAAAAAAAAATTGCTATACTTGGTTCCACAGGTTCGATTGGAGTTACTTCTTTAAAAATAATTGAAAAAAAAGAAAAATTATTTAACATAGAAATTTTAGCAGCTAACAAAAATTATAACAAAATATATAAACAAATAATAAAATTTAAACCAAAATATTTTGTTGTCACAAATAAAAAAATTTTTTTAAAAATTAAGAAAAGATTTAAAAATAAAAAAACAAAAATTTTTAATAATTATAAAAATATTTTGAATTCAAAAAGAAAAATTGATATCACAATAGCGGCTATACCGGGTATTGCTGGTTTGGAACCAACAATTGGATTTACAAAAAAAAGTAAAAAAATACTTTTAGCAAATAAAGAATCTGTTATATGTGGATGGGAAATTATAAACAAAACTGCAAAAAAAAATAAAACTAAAATTATTCCATTAGATTCTGAGCATTTTTCTATACAAAAATTAGCAGAAAATTATAAAGACCGTGAAATAGAAAAAATCTACATAACAGCATCGGGAGGTCCATTTCTTAATTTAGCCTATGACAAATTTAAAAATATAAAACCTGTTGATGCTGTAAAACATCCAAAATGGAAAATGGGAAAAAAAATATCCGTAGATTCAGCAACATTAATGAATAAAGTCTTAGAATTGATCGAGGCTCAAAAAATTTTTAATTTTGATAAAAAAAAGTATCATATAATAATTCATCCTCAATCTTTAGTACATGCAATTATAAAATTTAAAAATGGCACTAGTAAATTTCTATATCACGAACCTGATATGATAATACCAATAGCAAACGCTCTTTTTAATTCACAAGTAAATTTAGACAGCATAATAAAACTAAAAGAGAATAATAAAAATGTGAAAAATTTAGAATTTTTGAGCGTAGATAAAAAAAGATTTCCTGTCATTAAAATTTTGCCTAAATTGAACGAATACAAATCTACGCCTGTTATCATTAATGCGGCTAATGAAATATTAATTGATCGTTTTTTAGAAAGAAAAATTAGCTTTAAATCAATCTCCAAGTATCTATTTGAAGTATTAAAGGATAAAAATTATAAAAAATATGCTATAAAAGCCACAAATAATCTTAAAAACATACATATGATTGATCAATGGTCCAGAAAAACAACGATGAAAGTTATTTTAAAGAATTTATAAAATGAAAAAATTGTTAATTATTTTTACTTTATTTTTTTTTAATTCTGCTAACTCAGAAATTGTTAAAAGCATAGTAATAAAAGGCAATGAAAGAATTAGTGATGAAACAATCAAAGTGTATGGCGATATACAGTTAAATCAGGATTATACACAAGGAAGAATAAATAAAATTCTTAAAAATTTATATTCAACAGATTTTTTTGAAGATGTGTCGGTCCAACTTTCCAATGGAGTTCTTCAAGTAAATTTAAAAGAATATCAAACGATAAATGCAATTGAATTAAGGGGTGAAAAAGCAAAAAAAGTTAAAAAAGTAATACTAGAAAGAATTCAACTTAAAGAAAAGAGTTCATATATTAAAAGTGCTTTGAACGATGATATAAATTTAATTAAAAAACTATATTCAAATTTAGGTTATAATTTTACAAAAGTAGACGCAAAAATACAAAAATTTAGTGAAAATAGAGTTAACTTAGTTTTTATAATAGACAAAGGCACTAAAACAAAAATTTCAAAAATATACTTTATCGGTGACAAAAAAATTAAAGACAGAAGATTAAGAGATATTATAGTTTCAGAAGAAGATAAGTTTTGGAAAATCATAACAAAAAATACAAACTTAAATAAAGCTAACACAGAGTTAGACAAAAGATTGTTGATAAATTATTATAAATCAGTTGGTTATTACGATGTCCAAATCATATCAAGTAGCGCAGAAATCAAAAATGAAAATAAAACCAATTTAACATTTAACATT
>MDTC01082828.1_pt1 | contig 19880 bp, 18 predicted proteins | sample 811181 | NCBI WGS metagenome assembly MDTC01 (sample SAMN05326644, study PRJNA326480) | marine metagenome | isolation source: seawater | place: Pacific Ocean: North | collected 2011 | reverse complement strand
TGTAACAAAGGATGGGGTCTCAGTAGCCAAAGAAATTGAATTAAAGGATAAGTTTGAAAATATGGGTGCTCAAATGGTTAAAGAAGTTGCTTCACAAACATCTGATATAGCTGGAGATGGAACAACAACCGCTACAGTTGTAGCTCAATCAATATTAAAAGAGGGCTTAAAATGTGTTGCTGCTGGCATGAATCCTATGGATTTAAAGAGAGGCATAGATAAGGCAGTATCTGTTGCAGTAGAAAGTCTTCAGAAAATGTCTAAACCTTGTACCGACCAAAGTGCGATTGAACAGGTAGGAACGATTTCAGCTAATTCAGATACAAATATAGGGTCTATAATTGCAGAAGCAATGGGTAAAGTTGGCAAAGAGGGAGTAATCACTGTTGAAGAAGGTCAATCTTTGGAAAATGATCTAGATGTAGTTGAAGGGATGCAGTTTGATCGAGGATATTTATCGCCATATTTTGCAACTAATCAGCAAAACATGACAACAGAATTAGATGACCCTTATGTTCTTCTATTTGATAAAAAAATTACAAACATAAAAGATATGCTTCCAATTTTAGAGGGAGTTGCAAAGGCAGGTAAACCTCTATTGATAATAGCTGAGGACGTTGAAGGTGAAGCACTAGCGACATTAGTTGTTAATAGCATAAGAGGAATAGTCAAAGTTGCTGCTGTCAAAGCACCAGGTTTTGGTGATAGACGTAAAGCTATGTTGGAGGATATCGCGATCCTCACAGGTGGCACAGTTATAGCTGAAGAAGTAGGACTAAGTCTGGAAAAAGCAGATATTGGCGTTCTAGGAACAGCTAAGAAAATTAATGTTACCAAAGAAAATACTATAATTATCGATGGTGGCGGTAAAAAAGCTTCTATTGAAAGTAGAGTTAATCAAATAAGAGCTCAAATTGAAGAAGCATCATCAGATTATGATAAAGAAAAAATGCAAGAAAGAGTTGCAAAGTTAGCCGGAGGTGTAGCAGTAATCAAAGTAGGTGCTGCAACAGAAGTTGAAATGAAAGAGAAAAAAGCTAGAGTTGAAGATGCATTGCATGCAACAAGAGCGGCAGTAGAAGAAGGAGTTGTTCCAGGTGGAGGCGTTGCCATGATTAGAGCTCGTTCAGCACTTGATAAGCTTCAAGGTGAAAATCCAGATCAAGACCAAGGAATACAGATTGCTAAACAAGCTATGCAAGAACCTTTGAGACAAATCGTTACAAATGCAGGTGAAGAAGGATCTGTTATTTTAGCAAAAGTTGCTGAAGGTAAAGATTCATTTGGATATAATGCATCGACATCAGAATTTGGAGATATGTTAAAGATGGGTATCTTGGATCCGACAAAGGTTACAAGAACTGCGTTACAGAATGCATCATCTATCGCGGGTTTAATGATTACAACAGAATGTATGGTTACTGAGCTTGCAAGCGATGAACCTGCTTCTGCTGCTCCTGCTATGCCTGATATGGGCGGTATGGGTGGAATGGGAATGGGCGGCATGGGAATGTAACCTATCCAGTATTTTTGATATTGCAAATCTATTTCAGAGCCTCTAATTATTAGGGGCTTTGTTATTTATAGTTTAATATATTATTTATGGAAAAAATTTGGCTCAAAAGTTACCCTGCAAACGTTCCTCAGGTGATAGACAATCTATCAGATAACTCTATTAGTGATATGATGACAAGAGCTTCACTTAAATATTCTAATAAAACCGCATTTACAAATTTAAATTCAAAATTAACCTATAATGAAGTTGATTACTATTCTGATAAATTTGGCTCTTACCTTCAAAATGAACTATCTATCAACAAGGGATTTAAAGTTGCGATTATGTTACCGAATTTGCTAACTTATCCAGTTACATTGCTTGGATCTTTCAAAGCTGGAGCAACAGTTGTTAATATAAATCCATTATATAAAAGCAGAGAAATTCAAGATGTTCTAGATGATTCTGAGGCTGAAACGATTATAGTATTAGATAGATTTTTATGTGAGTTAGAACCTATACTTAAAAATGTTAAAGTTAAAAATATTATAGTTTGCACTGTTACTGATTTGTTATCTCTTAGGATGTCCTTACTTGTCAACATAGCAACATTAGTTAAAAATTCTAATATTAAACTAAATAAGAATTACATACCTTTTTCTGCAGTAATTAAAACTAAATACAAATTAAAAAAAATCCCTCTAAAATTAGATGATATTGCGGTCTTACAATATACAGGGGGAACTACAGGTCGATCTAAAGCAGCAGTATTAACCCATAGGAATATCTTATCAAATTTAAAGCAACTTAATTTATGGGTGGGCCCTCATATTGAAGATGGTAAAGAAATAATCATAACAGCTTTGCCTCTTTATCATATATTTTCATTTACTGTTAATTTCTTATATTTTTATAGTATCGGCTCAAATAACATTCTTATTACTAACCCCCGAGACCTGAAAAGCTTTGTCAAAGAACTATCAAAATATAAATTTACTGTTATTACAGCAGTTAATACCTTATTTAATCTATTATTAACAAGTTCAACTTTTAGAAAAATTAATTTTAGTTCACTTAAATTTGCAGTTGGAGGAGGGATGTCAGTATTAAGTAGTACTGCTAAAAAATGGAAAGAAATAACTCAGACTGATATTACTCAAGGTTATGGTTTAACCGAGACATCTCCGATAGTTTCTATAAATATTATAACTGATAAATTTAATGGATATATAGGTCTTCCAGTTCCATCAACAGATATATCTATAAGAGATGATTCTGGAAATGAATTAAGCATTGGTGAGTCTGGAGAGCTTTGCATAAAAGGGCCACAGGTTATGTCTGAATACTGGAATAATAAAGAAGAATCATTAAATGCTTTCACACATGACGGTTTTTTTAAAACAGGTGATATTGCAAAAATTAATGAGCACGGATTCCTAACAATTGTAGATAGAAAAAAAGACATGATTATTTCATCAGGATTTAATGTCTATCCAAATGAGATAGAGGATTATGTATCACAGCATCAAGATGTAATTGAGTGCGGTGTAATTGGCGTTGATGATTCAAATAGAGGAGAAAGTATACATTTATTTATAGTTAAGTCATCTGATGATCTAACTCAAACTGATATAATTTCATACTGCAAGAAAGGCTTAACTATATATAAAGTACCTAAGAAAGTCTTTTTTATAAAAGAGATGCCAAAAAATAATGTTGGTAAAATCTTAAGAAGAAAACTAAGGGAACTATAGGTTTAATTAAATAAGATAAGATGATCTATTTCTGGTTTAATTCCAATAACTTCATTAATAGAATGATTATGATGACTCGGCGTATAACAGAAAACTATTTCGCCTGTATTAAGTTCCAGTTTATATAAGAAATCAGAACCATGAAAATTTTTTTCAATTACTTTAGCTGATTTTGACGAGTCATCATCATGAATAATATCATCAGGCCTTATCATAACCATCACATTAGATCCTCTACTGAATTTAGTTGTATCACCAAAGAAAGTTCCAAGGTCAGTATATACATGATTGTTATCTATTATAGAGCCTTTTATAAAGCTTCCAATTCCACAGAAATGAGCTATCTCTTTTGTTAAAGGCTTATGATAAAGATTATAAGCAGTATCAAATTGAATAATCTTTTTCTTATCTAGGTATGCAATTTTATCAGATAATTTAAATGCTTCCTTTATATTATGAGTGATAACTATAGTCGTAATTTTCTCTTCTATAAGAAGTTTTTTTACATCAGACAAAAGTGTTTCTTTCAACTCTTCGTCTAAAGCGCTAAATGGTTCATCTAATAATAAAATTTCAGGTCTAGGAGCTAAAGCTCTTGCAATAGCAATTCTTTGTTGTTGACCTCCAGATATTTCATGAGGATATTTTTTTAGAATTCCAGAAATATCGAGCAAAGAGCTGAGCCTATTTAATCTTTCAGATTTTTGAGTTATAGAACTTTTTGATATGCCAAAAAGAATATTATCTTCGCAGTTTAGATGAGGAAATAATGCCAAATCTTGAAAGATGATTCCAATGTTTCTGTTTTGTGGCTCCACTATTTTCGAAGTATCATCAACAATCAAGTTATTAAGTTTAACTTTCCCAGAATTGACATTCTCAAAACCTGCAATTACTCTCAATAATGAGCTCTTACCAGATGCGCTAGGACCTATAATAGATATGATTTCATGCTCTTTAACACTAAGCTCTAAATTATCTAAGATTAAATTACCATCGATATTAAGTGAAATATTTTCAATTTCTAACTTCATTCTCATCGCCAAAATTAATAGTTTTTCTTATTAAAAGTATAACAGGTATTAGGCCAATAATAATAAGCATTAATGAGGGTGATGCTATATATGAGAGCTGTTCTGATGAAGCTAATTCATAAATATTTATAGCTAAAGTATCAAAATTAAAAGGCCTCAAAATAAGGGTTGCAGGTAGCTCTTTTACAATGTCAACAAAAACTAAAATAAAGGATGTTATTAATGTAGTTCTCATTATTGGCATGTGTATTTTTTTTAATATAGTAAAATTTGATAAACCAAAAGACTGAACTGTTAAGTCTATATTTTTTTTAATCTTTCCAAGTCCTGACTCAGTTGCATTAAATGATATTGTTGAAAATCTCACCAGATATGCAAGTACTAATGCAAAAAATGAACCACTCAAGTAATACAATGGGGACCCAAATATCATAGCTTGCACATCATCAAATATTGTTAGTGGTATGATAATCCCAACAGCTATTACGACCCCAGGTATTGAATAACCTAGCGAGAATATTTTTAAAGAAGACTTAATATATAAATTTTCTGTTGAACGATTGATATAGCTAGAATAGACCGATATCGAAACTATAATTATTGATGCTATAGTCGCAATTGAAATGGTATTTATGACTACTTGTAAATAATAATTTTTAAAAATATAACTATATGTTTCTAAAAACCAAAATAATAATTGAATAATAGGTATTATAAAACCTGCTAGAGAAAATAATAAACACCATAACAGCGCATATATACTATTCAATATATTTAAATTCTTAGTTTTTAATTTCTTTGATTTCTGAGATGTATTGACATACTGACTTTTGCCTCTTGAGAATTTCTCTATTATGATGAGTATGAATACAAAGGTTAATAAAATTGATGATAAATGGAGAGCACTATTTTCATCTCCAAAAGAAAACCATGTCCTATAAATCCCTGTAGTAAATGTGCTTACACCATAGTAGTCCATTGTCCCAAACTCTGCTAAGGTTTCCATCATTACTAGACTGACCCCTGCTATGATTCCAGGTCGCGCTAATGGGATACTAACTCTAGAAAATAATTCTCTACTATTTAAACCTAAAGATTTTCCAACTTCTAAAGCACAATAAGATTGTTCTTTAAACGATGAGTACGCTAGCAAATATACATATGGATATAAACAAATGCTTAAGATAAAAATTACACCATAAATATTTCTCATATCTATGACTTCATATAGTTCTTTGCCTAGGCCTAGATAATTTTCTATAGAGTCGAAGACCATACCTGAAGGCTCAAATAAGCCAGCATATATATATGCAGATACATATGTTGGTATTGCTATTGGCATTACTAATAACCATTTAAAAATATCTCTTCCAGGAAAATTAAAATTCGTTACTAGCCATGCGCAAGAAACACCTATAATCAATGTCGAGATAGCTACAAATATTAATATTATGAAAGTATTAGATAGATAGTCTAAGAGTAGATTATCACTTAGGTGTGCCCATAGCTCTGATGATGGCTGGAAAATATATGAGATAACAGTCACTATTGGAATGATAACTAATAAGATTATAATAAACAGTATGATTGTGTTTCTATGATCTATTAATCTTTTTATCATTGATTATTGCCAGTTTACTTTATCAAATATCTCAACAGCTTTTTTATTATTTTCACCCAATTCATTTAGAGGTAATTTATCTTGTTTAAATGGGTAACCCCAAGACTTTACAATATCACTGACTTCTATGTTTTCCCTAATTGGATATTCATGATTAGCTTTAGCATAAAGAGATTGTGCTTTTTCGCTTGCTAAGTATTCTATAAATTTAATAGCATTTAGAGTATTTTTTGAATATTTTATGACAGCAGCGCCACTTATGTTTATATGCGCGCCTCTACCTAATTGATTCGGAAAGAAAACAGAGATCATGCTAGCATACTTCCTGTCATTTGCTTTTTTTGATGAAATCCATTTACCAAGATAATATGTATTAGCAAGAGTAACATCGCATTCTTCTAGAACAACAGACGTCATCTGAGTTCTGTCATTTCCTTTTGGGTCTCTAGAAAAATTATCGACCACTTTTCTAGCCCATGCCTCAGCTTCATCTTCGCCTAAATGAGAAATAAGTGACGCAAGTAAAGATTGATTATATATATTACTAGATGATCTTATACAAATCCGATTCTTCCATTTAGGGTTAGATAAATCATGATAAGTGCTTAGGTCACTAAGATTAACTTTTTTCGGATTATACATTATGACTCTCGATCGAATAGATAGACCATACCAGTATCCTTCTCGATCTCTCAAATGGCTAGGCACCAATACATTGAGCTTATCTGAACTTATACTTTTCAGTAAACCATCTAATTTTGCTTTATGTAAATTACCAGCATCCACTGTTAATAATACATCTGCTCTAGTATTTTTACCTTCTTGCTCAATTCTTTTTTGCAGGGCTTTTGATTTTCCAGATATAATGTTTACTTTTATTTTTGTATCTTCCTCAAACTGATCTAACAATGGTTTTAGTAGATAGCCTTTACGGGCACTGTAAATATTAACTTCACCAGCTGATTTGTTTACCTGATTTTCTTCAATAACTTTATCATTAGATGTTTCACTGCTACATGCAGATAATAAACCTATGATAAACAGATTGAGAATTATCTTTTTCATATTAATCTCCTTATATTATGGTAAAGTTAATCTTCCCATAAACGCGAATGATTCTCATTATATAGCTAGAAAACAAATATAGATAGCTAATAGAGATAAATATTTATGAGAAAATACATGTATTTTAGTTTTCATAGTCATGTTATAGTTTTCAGTTAAATTATATTAAAAAAGTGATTGCTCATGATAATGTCTGATCTACAGGGACAAATATGGATGGATGGTTCTTTTTGTGATTGGAAAGAAGCAAAGATCCACATATTAACCCATACTATGCATTATGGTACTGGTGTTTTTGAGGGTGTTAGAGCATATGAAACTGATTCAGGCCCAGCAATATTTAGATTAAAAGAACATACTGATAGATTATTTGAATCTGCAGATTTGGTCGGAATGAATATTACTTTTACTAAAGAGGAGCTCATGAAGGCTCAATGCGATTCTGTTACAAAGAATAACCTTAAGAATGCATATATAAGGCCATTATGTTTTTATGGGAGTGAAGGCATGGGCTTGAGAGCTGATAATCTTCAAGTACATTGTGCAATAGCAGCATGGGACTGGGGGCCATATTTAGGAGCTGAACAAATAGAAAACGGTATTCGAGTCAAAGTCTCACCTTTTCCAAAAAGAGATCCAGAAGCTATGATATATAAAGCCAAAGCAACAGGTAATTATATAAATTCAATGTTAGCCTTAAGAGATGCATTATCATCAGGTTACGATGAGGCATTAATTTTGGGTACAGATAACTCTGTAAATGAAGGATCTGGTGAAAACTTTTTTATGATCAAAGATAATAAATTAATCACACCTGAACTTATTACAGTATTAGATGGTATTACAAGAAAAACAATCATGACACTAGCTAAAGATATAGGCATTGATACTATTGAAAGAAAAATTGACCTACAAGAAGTATATGAATGTGATGAGGCGTTCTTTACTGGAACAGCCGCAGAAGTTACTCCTATAATCGAGATTGACAACACCAAGATTAATAATGGAATTCCTGGTAAAATTACCAAAGTATTACAAAATAATTATTTCAATCTAATAAGAGGGAAATATGATAAGCATAATGAATGGTTAACTAATTTATCAAAAGTATAATGATCAAAAGAAAGAAGATATTAGTTATTGGTGATGTTATGTTAGATAGATATTGGATGGGACAGGTGAATAGGATATCGCCAGAGGCCCCCGTTCCAATTCTTGATGTCAATAATTCAGTTGATAAGCCCGGAGGGGCCGCCAACGTAGCAAAGAATTTATCTGATTTTGGAATGGATGTAACATTAATTGGTCTTACAGGAAAAGATGAAGCATCCCAAAAGATATCAAATTTATTATCGAATACAAATATCAATTATAAACCACTGGTTGACTCAAAGATCAGAACCACAGTAAAACTTAGAGTTATTGATAAAAACCAGCAACTTATGAGAATAGACCATGAGGATAAAAATCTGTCTAAAATTGTATCAAAATCTTATAAAGATATAGATAATACTATGCATTTATTTGATGGAATTATTATCTCTGATTATGACAAAGGTATGGTTAAGCCAATTATTAAAAAAATATTATCACGAGCTTATAAATTAAAAATTCAGACATTCATTGACCCTAAAGGCCAAGATTTCAGTTTTTACAAGAATGCATTTTTACTCAAACCTAATCAAAAAGAATTTGAGGATATTGTTGGCATATGTTCAAATAAGAAAGACCTTGAGGAAAAAGGAGAAAAGCTTCGCAAAAAACTACGCCTGAAATATCTGCTTCTAACACAAGGGAAAAAAGGGATGATTTTATTTGAAGATAATAAAGTAACATCTTATATTGCACATCAGCAAGATGTATTTGATGTAACTGGTGCAGGAGATACAGTGATATCAATTTTAGCATCACATATGATTTCAGGAAAAAGTATTTCAAGTTCTGTTAAGATGTCAAATATAGCTGCTGGACTATCTATTAAAAAGCTTGGCTCAACAAGCGTTACTCAAAAAGAGCTTATCGATGCATCTAAAAAATAAAAAACTTGTTCCAAACTTAACTGAGTTAGCTGAGTTGTGTCAAAAACATAGCCATGATGGTGAAAATATAGTTATGACAAATGGATGCTTTGATATATTACATTCTGGGCATACATATATTCTAGAAGAATCTAAGAAACTTGGTGATATACTGGTGGTAGCCTTGAACAGTGACAAATCCATTAAAAAGATAAAATCTTCTAATAGGCCTATTGTTTCGGAAATTGATAGAGCATATGTGCTTTCTTGTTTGAGCGCAGTAGATTATATTATTCTTTTTGATGATGAGACTCCTGAAAAAATAATTTCTCTATTAATGCCTGACGTATTAGTAAAGGGTAGTGATTATAAAGGGAAAGAGATTGCTGGCGAGGAAATTTTATTAAAGAATAACAAAAAAATAGCCTTAATAGACTTGATAGACGGAAAATCATCAACTTTAATAATTCAGAAGATTTTAAAACTTTAGTATTCTGTCAATTTTTTCAGTAACATCTTTAATATTTATTAAATCCATTGCTTTTTTATTTCTAACTCTAGTTCCCCACTTAACTGACTTTACTTCTGAATTATTATATTTCTTCAATGCGTCTGAATACTTATTTATAACATACTCCATATTACCTATAGGACCAGTCCGATCTGGGTTGGATGTAGCATAAAGACCAATTATGGGTTTATCAAGCATAGATGCAATATGAAGTGTTCCTGAATCTGGGCCAATGTAAAGCTCACACATTTTTAAAATATTATATAGTTCTTGAAGATTTGTTTTTCCAACTAAGTTATATAATCTTTTTTCTGAATCAAGAAATTTTGATTGAGCTAATTCATGCTTACTATTACCTCCAACCATGACCGAATCAATATTATAATTATCTGATAAGTATTTTATTATTGACTTATAGTTTTTTATATTCCATTGTCTATAATTTAATTTTCTTGAGCTTGTAAAAGGATTAAATACAATATATTTTTTATTAGGTAAAAATTTATGTCTCATATATTCAATTCTTATATCTTTATCATAACATCTCTTATTTATCCCTAGTTTTGATGGAAATTTAAAAAAAGTTTCCATTACATGAAGTTTTGGAGACCAATCAATTCTTTCGTTGATAAATATACCATGAATATCTTTTGAATTATGTTTATCAAATCCAATCTTTCTTTTCGCCTTTATAAAAGTACTTATTAAATTTGATCTCAACGATACTTGCATATGTAGTAATGCATCAAATCTACAATTTCTATATATATCAAGTAAAGTTAATAATGTATGGAAAAAACTATTTTTATCAATAACGATAAATTTAATGTTTGTCATATTTTTTACCAGAGTATATTCTGTTTTGCCAATAATCCATGTAATATTTGTTTTAACAGAATAAGTCTGTATAGTTTTTATTATTGGAATCATATGTGTTATATCACCAATAGATGATAATCTTAAAATACATATAGATTTTAAAGAATTAATAGTTTGAGACATAATTTGAATATAGTAACCAAAAAAATTAATAATAAGATAATATTCTATGATAGCGACATAGGTATTAATATAGAAGAATTATTTTCTAGTAATGCACTCTACACCGATGAAAGAAAGAATGTAGAATGGATTAATGATAATAAATGGGTCAAAAAGCATTACTTTCGTAAAGGAATGATGTCTTTTTTACATGATCAGTATTTATATTCATATCTTAATAATACACGATCATATCGTGAGTTTGAGATACTTAATTATCTTCATAAGCATGACTTTAACACTTGTAAACCACTAATTGGTTGGGTGACGTATAACGGAATAATGTATGCAGCTAATTTAGTCACAGAGACAATCCAAGCTATAACTCTTAAAAATCTTCTTGATAGCGAACTTACCAAATATGACAAAACATTACTCTTTAATAAGGTTGGAATTAAAATTGCTGAAATGCATATGTTGGATATATTCCATGGTGATTTAAACATTAATAATATTATGATATCGGATGAGCCTACAAAGAGTGGAGAAGAAGAGCCAAAAGTATGGATCATAGACTTTGATAAATCTCATAAAAGCCAATCTAATTTAAAAGAATCATATAGACATTCTAATTTAAGAAGACTTAGAAGATCTTTCATGAAAACAAATCATTATGATGATGGAAGCTTTAATGCTCTTCTGGAAGGCTATCAGTCATTAATTAAAGATTGAATTTCTTTGCAATAATTATCAATGATATTCTTCTTTGTACCTAATATCTTTTTTGCATTTATTCCAAATAGTTCACGTCTTTGTTTTGATTTAATTAGTCGCTCAAAAACATGTTTAAGTGTTGGTGAACTTTTAACCATTATCATCGCATTATTTTTTAAAAACTCTTCTGTTTCTTCAATAAAATTATACATATAAGGTCCAACAATAATTGTTTTACCATATGCCGCTGCTTCTATAAAGTTCTGTCCGCCATGATCAACTAAGGATCCTCCTACAAATACAAATTCACAATATTCTAAAAAACTACTAACTTCTCCATATGTATCAGCTATATATATTTGCGTTGATTTTCTTATAGGTTCTTGTTTACTTCGTATTGCAATATTTAACATATCTAGAGGTATATCAGATAATATATCCCCTAGTCTTTCCGGATGTCTAGGGATAATAACTAATAGTAATTTTTTGTCATTTATTTTCATCCATTCTGTTATAACTTGTCTTTCTTCATCCGGATGAGTTGACATAGCTAAAACATATTTTCTAGTAATAATATTTTCGCTACTTAATCTTTCTTTATTGAATTCCGAGTATTTAAGGTTGCCTAGAACTTTAATATTTTTGCCAGTGTATCCCAATTCAATATATTTATCCTTGTCTCTTTCAGATTTGCATAGTATTAAATTTATATTTAATAAAACTTTTTCATAGATCGCTTTTATAAACATAGGTCTTTCAGTAGTTTTTTTAGAAAGCCTTGCATTCGCTAATATAACTGGAATACTTTTGTCTTTACATGCTTTAATAAGATTAGGCCATATTTCGGTTTCTATCAAAATACATATTTTAGGATCAATTATATTAATAAATCTCTTAGTAGAAAAAAACCAATCTATAGGTAAATATAAATGAGTAAGATTTTTGTTCTCTGAAATAATATTTGCAGATGGAGATGTGTTAGTTGTTATAATAAATTCATCATTAGGTAAAAATTTAGATAAGTTTTGGTATAAATCTAGGGCTATCTTTGTTTCACCAACTGATGCGGCATGCAGCCATATTACTTTCTGATGTTTTTTACTAAACTTTAAACCAAGCCTCTGTTTGATGAAAATTAACCCACTTTTCCTTTTTATTGCCTCTAATATTACCTTAAGTATTAAGTATGGAGAGATAATATATATAGCTAGGTTATATAAGAACATCTATAGAAACTGCATTACCATACAAGCATCCGATTAATTGTATTAATACTTTGTATATTTAAATCAGAAGAATATTTTTTTAACTTAAGATCAACTAATAAGAAATCTAAAGTGCTTTGAATAAGATCATTTTTAGAGGTAACTAAGTTATATTCTGCATTTTTAATCTCTACGTCTGTATAAAGTCCAGCTTCAGCTCCAGTGATAATAGATATATAGTCTTGATTGACATCACTATATCTATCGCGTTTCACAATTACTAATTTTTTCAATAAATTATAATTATTAACATTATCTATAATATCTTTCTTAATTGTCCTTCTTAAATGGTCCAAGGTTATCTTTGCATTTTTGTATTTATATCTAGCTTCTGATACCTTAGATTTTTGATATCCTCCTTGATATATTGGTATATTGACTGTTAAACCAATAGTATTTGATTCTCTTGTTTGCTTGCCAAGCCTAGATCCACTGCTGATATCTGAATAATCATATGTTGCTGTTAAATCAATAGTTGGATAGTGCTTCGATTGATTTGATTTCATTTCATCCCTTGAAATACTAACATCTAGCAAAGCTGATTTAATACTATCAAAAGACACTATAGCTCTAGATATTAGTGTCTCTGCATCATATGATTCTATAGGAACCTCGATCATATGATTCAAGTTATGTATATCCATAATTTCTCTACCCGTGAATATGTATACATCTTGTTTAAGTATATCTAATTTATTTACTAATATTTGTTGCTCAACTAAAGCTAATTCATAATTATTTTTATATTTATTTAATTCAATATTAGAGATATAGCCATTTTGAAAAAGTTTCTTCGCACTATCATATTTTGCTAGCATAGAGTCAGAATTTATTTTCCCCGCGAGAACATTATTTTTAGAATTTATCAAATTAAAATATAATTCTGCAGATTTAATTATCAAATCTTTTTTAAACTCCTCAAGATTAACTTTTGATTTACTTATTATTGACTGAGCTTTATTCAGTTCATCAAAAAAGTATAGTCTTAATAGTGGCTGAGTAATTGTTAAGTTTGCACTTTCTGAAGCATAATCTTTTTGTGATCCAGTGCCCGTATACTTATTAACATTAATTTCTTGAGAATTAGCAGTTATGCTTATTTCTGGAAAAATGCTCGATGAGGTTTGATTATATATTTCTTCTGAAATTTTCTGATCATTAGATATAATTTTAAGATCATTATTAAATTTTAATGATCTATTATAAACATCTAAAATATCTGCTGCATAAGAATATGGAGATATAAGAATAAATAACATTATACATAATTTTACTTTAAACATATTTTGGTATTGACGGGTCAATATTTGATGACCAGGCGTCTATTCCTCCAGTCAAATTAATTACATCCTTAAAACCTTTTGTTATTAAATACTTTGCAACCATTCTACTTCTAATCCCATGATGACAAACAACTATAATTGCTCCATCTGTTTCTAGTTTCTCATTCATATCTGCTATTTTACCCATAGGTATATGTATAGAATTTTCAATATGACATATATCATATTCCCATTGCTCTCTTACATCAAGAATCAATGGTTGATTTTTAGAATTGTCAATAAGATCTTTTACTTCTTGTGGGGTATTCTCAATCATAGCTTACTAGTTAATATTGTTTCCACATTAGTTTCAAGGGTAAATTCTTTCATATAGCTTAATTTATTAGTTTTATAGACTACCATGCCTTTTTGGATTGGGTAGTTATCCTCGCTTTGAAAAATAAAACTACGTGTATTATTATCCATATTGTCTAATACATAATCTATATTTTTGAGTGCTGTCGTAAAAATTATTACTTTGTAACTTTTAATTAAATATAGGCAATCAAGAATATTTGCTTGCTCAAAAACCATATTTTTACTCTCAAGAGTTTTAGTTTTTCTTATAGATCCATCAATAAAATCTTGAATTATATCTATAGAATGCACTCTATTCGCCAGCTTCGATAAGCATGTTGAGAGATATCCTGTTCCCGATCCAACTAAAAGAACATCTTCGCTTTTTTTAATATTCATAGCCTGTAATATTTTTGCTTCTACTGACGGCATCAGCATATGTTGATTAAACCCTATAGGTACGCTCATATCAACATGAGCAAAGGATTTATAGCTCTCTGGCACAAACAACTTTCTTGGAACATTTTTTAAAATATTCAAGACATCATCATCGATAACATTTAATGTTCTGATGTGATTTTCTACCATATTAATTGTATATGTATTATCTTCTTTCATTTCTTTGGTAAGTTTAGTATTGTTATATTATACTTTAAATCCAATATAATTAATATAATCTGGGCTTCCTGATGAATGATAAAAAAATAGATATAAATGAATATTCTAAGAATTTTCCAAATTCAGAAAAAGTTTATATAGAGGGCTCTAGATCTAATATTAAGGTTCCTTCTCGAATGATTAGACAAACAGATACAAAGCTAAATAATGATGTGCAGCCAAATGAACCTATATATGTATATGACACAACTGGCCCATACACAGATCCTTCATATACTATTGATGTGTCTTCTGGGCTTAAAAAGACAAGAGAGCAATGGATAAACGAAAGAGGGGATACGGAACAATCAAAGAGAAGCTATTTAGATAATTTGAAACCAAATTTTGATAACGCTCAGTACAGCATTAGCAAGACTTCACGTAAAGCAAAGTTAGATCAAAATGTTACTCAAATGCATTATGCTAAACAGGGCATAATAACTTCTGAAATGGAGTATATTGCTATAAGAGAGAATATATTTCATAATAAACCTGAGCATGATAATAAGATTACTCCCGAGTTTGTTAGAAATGAAGTTGCATGTGGCCGAGCTATAATACCATTAAATATAAATCATCCTGAAATTGAACCAATGATAATTGGCAAAAACTTTTTAACTAAAGTGAATGCGAATATAGGTAACTCCCCAGTTAGATCTGATATTACAGAAGAACTTGATAAACTTTTATGGTCAGTGAGATGGGGTGCTGATACCGTAATGGACTTATCTACTGGTAAAAATTTATATGAGACCAGAGAGCAAATTATCAGGAATTCTCCTGTACCTATTGGAACTGTGCCGATATATGAAGCTTTAGAAAAGGTGAATGGTAAACCAGAGGATCTCACTTATGATATTTTCAGAGAGGTATTAATACAGCAAGCTGAGCAGGGAGTAGATTACTTTACTATCCATGCAGGTGTTAAATTAAGTTATATACCAAAAACTATGAATAGACTAACCGGTATTGTGTCTAGAGGTGGTTCAATAATTGCTAAATGGTGTTTAACTCATCATAAAGAAAATTTTCTATATAAAAATTATGATGATATATGTGAGATTATGAAAAAGTATGATATTTCTTTTTCTTTAGGTGATGGGTTGCGACCAGGTAGTATTTCTGATGCTAATGATGATGCTCAGTTTTCAGAACTTAAAACATTAGGAGAATTAACTAGAAAAGCCTGGAATCATGATGTACAGGTGATGATAGAAGGGCCAGGCCATATTCCAATACATTTAATTAAAGAAAATGTAGACATGGAAGAGTCTGTATGTGATGAGGCTCCCTTTTATACTCTTGGGCCTTTAGTGACAGATATTGCTCCTGGTTATGATCATATAACATCTGCTATAGGTGCAGCTAATATTGGAGCTTATGGGACAGCACTACTATGTTATGTAACACCGAAAGAACATTTAGGCTTACCTAACAAAGATGATGTCAAAGATGGTTTAATCGCTTATAAGATAGCAGCTCATGCGGCAGATTTAGCTAATCAGCATCCATCAGCTAAATATCGAGATGATGCTTTATCTAAAGCGAGGTTTGAATTCCGATGGGAGGATCAATTCAACTTAGGATTAGATCCATATAAATCTAAAGAGTTTCATGATGAAACGCTGCCACAGGAAAGTGCAAAAGTTGCTCATTTCTGCTCTATGTGCGGCCCACATTTCTGCTCTATGAAAATTACACAAGACATTAGAGATTATGCTAAAGACAATGACTTTAAGGATATTAAAATAGCAGTTGACTTTGGTCTAGAAGAAAAGTCAAAAGAATTTAAAGATTTAGGCAATGAAATATATATCAAAAAATAATATTCTTATTTTTTACTTTTAGATTTCCCAAATACACCATCCATTGCTTGACTAATGTCATCAATAATATCGTCTGAGTTCTCTATACCTATAGATAGTCTTACAAGATCTTCTGGTACACCTGCTAATTTTAATTCTTTCTTAGATAGCTGTCTATGAGTCGTTGAAGCAGGATGACAAGCTAGTGATTTAGCGTCACCTATATTTACCAGTCTAACGATAAGGTCTAAATTATCAATGAACTTTGCTCCATTTGCTTTGCCACCTTGAATTCCAAAACTTAGAACACTAGAGGCTTTGCCATTCATTAATTTTTTAACAAGTTCATAGTCAGGGCTACTTGGGATCCCAGGATAATTAACCCATGATACATTAGGGTGTTTAAGTAAAAAGTCAGCAACCTTTACTGCATTTTCACAATGTCTATCCATTCGTACAGCTAAACTTTCAATTCCTTGCAATATAAGAAAGCTATTGAACGGTGAAATTGCAGCCCCCATATTTCTTAAAGGTACAACTCGCGCTGCTCCAATAAATGCTGCTTCACCCATGGCCTCTGTATAAACAACTCCATGGTATGATGGATCAGGTGTATTTAGTCTGCTAAATCTTTTTTTATGTTTCGCCCATGGAAACTTACCTGAATCTACGATTATTCCTCCAATGGTAGTACCATGACCACCCATATATTTTGTTAATGAATGTACAACGATATCTGCACCATGCTCAATAGGTCTAAACAAATATGGCGAGGGAACAGTGTTATCAACAATTAAAGGAATTCCATGATCATGGGCTAATTTAGCCATTTTAGGTACGTCAACGACATTTGCTGCTGGGTTACCTATAGATTCACAAAATATAGCTTTAGTCTTTGAGTCTATTAATTTAGCCATATCATCTATTTTGTCATGCTCTCCAAATTTAACTTCTACTCCGAATCTAGGAAGTTGATGTGCAAATAAGGTATACGTACCACCATATAAGGTTCCAGTGCTAATTATATTGTCTCCCGCTTCACATATAGTCATAATCGCATATGTTGTAGCTGCTGATCCAGATGCCAGAGCCAAAGCACCAATTCCACCTTCCATTGCAGCGACACGTTTTTCAAGAACATCTGAAGTAGGGTTCATAATTCTTGTATAAATATTTCCAGCTTCTTTTAAATCAAATAAATCAGCTCCATGCTGGGTATCTCTAAATGAGTATGATGCTGTCTGATATATTGGTACAGCTACAGCATTTGTTGTTGTCTCTGGAGAGTAACCTCCATGGATTGCAATAGTTTCAAATTTCATTGGTTCCCCCAAAATTCAGTATTCATCCATCATAAGAAAAATCTATCAATATTACTAGTGTAATTTAAGAGATATCAAGATTTAATTGGTTTTTTTCATTATTATCAAAATTTATACCTAAACCAAGTAATCTTATAGGTTTATTATTATCGACATTATTTTTAGTTAATAAATTTAAGAATATATCAAAATTTAAAATATCGCATGATATTTGCGAGCTTGTTTGTTTAAAATCATTATATTTTATCTTTATAAAGCATGTTTTTATTGATTTAGTTTTATAAGAACTACTGTTCATTCTCTTTAGTAATTCCTTGTATAATATTTTCAATTCTTTAGAACAGGAGTTAAAGCTTTTTAGATCAACATTATAAGTATCTTCCACACTAAGACTCTTTCTAATTCTGTTAGGCTCAACCTTTCTATCATCAATTCCTCTGCATAAATAGTATAAGGTATGACCATATTTACCTAGAATGTTTATTAAATCATACTTTGATAATTTCTGCAGATCAGCACATGTTTTAATATTGTATTTTTTTAAAATCTGTTCAGTTTTTTCTCCTACACCATGAATGCATCTAACTGGTATCTTTAAAACAAAGTTTTGAATAGCTCCATCAGAAATTGAAAATTGTCCATCAGGTTTATTCCAATCGCTGGCTATTTTTGCTAAAAACTTATTCGAAGAAATTCCCGCAGAGGCTGTAATCTTGAGGTCTTCATAAATCTTCTTTCTAATTTGCATAGCCATTTCTTCTGGATCACCATTGCAGTATTCAGATTCTGTGACATCTAAATATGCTTCATCTAAAGAAACTGGTTCAATTATCTTTGTATAACATTTATAGATCTTATGAACTTCAGCAGAAACTTCTCTATATTTATACATATTTACTGGAAGAAAAACTATCTCGGGACATAGTTTTTTTGCCGTCATAGATGGCATTGCAGATCTAACACCAAATTTCCTAGCTATATAGTTACAAGTAGTTACAACACCTCGACTTTCTGAACTTCCAGCAACTGCTACAGGTTTTTTAGCATATTGAGGTTTATCTCTAATTTCAACAGAAGCATAAAAACAGTCCATATCAATATGAATTATCTTATCTTTATTATATTTTAGTTTTTTAAGATTATTTAGTCTCATTAATTGTTGATGCTTTAATTGTTAGAGCATGAATTTCGCCTGATTTAATATATTTATCTAATAGCGCATAGACCACTTTATGTCTCTCTATAATTGTCTTATCTTTAAAAATATCACTTACCACTTTGACTGTATATTTTGCCTCGCTACCTTCCACCGATACTTCTGATTCATTAATGCTTTCACTTAAAATATTCTTGATTATTTCTTCCATGTCACTTCTCCCATAATTCTGGATTAGCCCAGTTTTCGTTATTTAACCAATCTGGCGTCTTTTTATAATTACTTATATTATAAACATAAAAACAATAAAATAAATTATTCTCCTTAAACTTAAATATAATATTGAAACCTAATGACATAATCATATTATGTGTGCTGTTTATATAACTTTTAGTATTTAGTTTACGAATAACAATAAATCTATTTTGATAAATGAGTAATAATCTCCCTATATAACCATAATATTTTTCAAGATCACTATCTTTTAGGAAAAGAATGAGTATATTCCCTTGAGGTAATTTATCATTCTTATCAATTATATTATAGTTCAGCTTGTTTTTAATTAAAACATCAGATATTTCACTACCATTATCTTCCCATAACGATATATCTAAATTATCATCCTTGGTTATACCGCATATAATATCATTTAAGCTATGCATCAGACCCTAAGTATATATTATACGAAATGAGTTTAGTTTTTATTATATGATTTGGTTTAGATAAAATTGATAACGAGTTAACTGGTTCTTTTACTACAACCTTGTTTATAGCTCGTTTTTGCGCAATTTCTATTATCTTATTTTTATCATTTTCGATAAAAGAAATTAATTTTAATGTCTCATCATTTTTTGATGAGAGAG
>MDTC01189891.1_pt1 | contig 19894 bp, 22 predicted proteins | sample 811181 | NCBI WGS metagenome assembly MDTC01 (sample SAMN05326644, study PRJNA326480) | marine metagenome | isolation source: seawater | place: Pacific Ocean: North | collected 2011 | reverse complement strand
CCCATATTTCTTGGCCGCCACTGCATCTGACGGAAGATGCTTCAAATTTACAGTTTGTGTATCACTGGGTCCACCAGCAACGAGACGTCCAGTGGAACCATACAGCTCTGTATAGGCAATAGTCCCAATACCAAATGTCATCTCTGCGTTACGGCCCCCCATAGAAACATATTCACTGCCTGCATTCGATACAAAGACGTTCTTTCCTTTGTAACTTGAGGTCGTCATTAATCGATTAAATTCGTCGCCAAGAGCCTCAGCCTCCGAGTTAATTGCTTCATGGTCAGCAGTTGTATTTGTGTTGTTTGCGCCCAAGACTGCTAGTTCTTGTAATCTTGATAACAAGCTGCTGGCCGCATCTAAAACACGCATACCAGTCTCAAGGTAGCCCATCGCAACAGACGCACCCTTGATACCAGCCTTTGTACCAACAAAATCTAATCTAAACGTATCCGACATCGCCACATAAGACGATCTGTCGCCCGCATTGGCGTTCTGCTTACCAGTTGCCAAACGCTCCATACTCTTACTGACTGCGTTGTTCGCACGGGTCAAAGAGGACTCCACTTTATAGAAAGCAGTGGTTGTTCCTATATTTGCCATCTTGTTTCCTTTCTAAAACACTTTTTATTATCACGAGGAATAGAACGACTTATGTAAAATTTGTTTAGCAAATAGAAAAAACACTCAATTTAGCGGAAATTTAATGTCAAACTTTTGACTATTTTTTGGTGTCAATTATTGTTTTTGGTGGTTGGCACAAAAACCTATAAATTATGGTCAAAGCTTAAGGAGCAAGACCATGAAACTGGACTTTAACATTCAAATAAATCAAAAGCAGGGCTTAGCGCTAACCGCACAAGTTCAGCAAGCAATTAAGCTGTTACATATGACAAATCTTGAAATTCAAGAATTTGTTCATGATCAGTTTCAGGATAACCCTTTCATTGAAACCAATGCATTATCCGAGCAAAACAAAGAGACCCACAATAGTGGCCCGGAAAATAATTCATTAGACAAAACATTTGAAGAAAAGCCTTATGCAAAGCAGGAAACTGAAACAAAGGTCGCGGTCGAAAATCAATTTGAAACTGGCGAGGGTTACATACCGAGATCTACTGTTTCAAAAGCAGAGAACGATTTTGATAGCGTCAGCTTGATAAAAACACAGGACAAATCTTTATATGGCCACTGCTTAGAATTTATAAATAGCATAGATTTATCACAAGTTGAAAGATTAGTGGCATTGCGACTACTAGATGAACTTGAACCGACAGGCTGGATTCCGGCAGATTTGAACCAAATTACTGCTGAATTGAAATGTTCGTCAGAACTTCTGGAAGTAGTTATTATAAAATTACAGGAAATCGAACCCGCTGGATTATTTTCGAGAACCTTGAAGGAGTGCTTAATTCTACAAGCCAAAGATACAAACCAATATGGTGCAAATTTAAAGATAATCTTGGAAAATTTACATCTAATTGGCAGTGGTAAATTCGACTTATTAAAACGCAGAAGTGGGTGTTCTGACTCTGAAATTTCAGAAGTTTTCAAAATTATCAAATCGTTTGACCCCAAACCTGGTCAAAAGTTTGATTATACAGACACACCAATAAGGGAACCTGATCTGAGTGTGCGCGAAAATGAAGATGGCTGGCTCGTGGAGTTAAATAATTCAACACTTCCTGATGTGAAAATCGAAAAAGAATATGCTAAAAATTTACGATCACAGGTTAAAGAAAAAAAAGATAAAGAGTTTATTCAAGCTAAAATTTCTGAGGCTAAATGGCTCACAAAAGCAATAGAAAAACGAAATGACACGATGATTAAAGTAGGCTCGGAAATTGTTAAACGACAAAAGCTTTTTCTTCAAAAGGGAACGCAATATATAAAACCAATGGTGCTAAAAGATATCGCGGAGGCGGTTGGAATGCATGAGAGCACAATAAGTCGAGTAACGACTGGATCACTCATTCAAACACCTCAAGGAACACTTGAACTTAAAGCTTTCTTTAGTGTTGGATTACAACAAGACAATGATGACGGCGCCACATCTGCTGCATCGATAAAGTTTAAGATTAAAAAACTGATCGAAGTAGAAAAATTATCAAATCCAGTAAGTGACGATGCAATAGTGGAAATACTAGCGAAGGAGGGCATCGTCCTCGCTCGTCGGACAGTTGCTAAATATCGAAAAATGGAAAATATCCCTTCCTCATTCGCACGCAAGCGCCGAAACGTAATCGCAGGGGTTGTTTAGAAAGTAGCCTTTTTAAATAAAATCATTCGCCGGGGGCTGGTGCACCTTTTACAATAACTTTGTGCACAACGCTTCTCTTTTTTATTGAATTCGCTTCAAATCGGATCTTATTTTTTGGATCTATCTTTTTGACAATTGCACTAACGTCATTTTCGTTGGTAGAGCCGATAGTCATGTAATGGCTCTTACCGGCGTATAAAGTAAAGGACCGCATAATATTGTCCTGTGATATGTAAACAAAGCGAGAAAGTATCAAATATGTCAGCAAAAACAGATAGATATTTATAAAGAAAGTTATTAGATACGCTGCCAACAAAGCCCCAAGTGGCGGGAAAAGCCTATATTTAAGGCACCATAGACTGGGTACGATAAATGCAACTGGATCTTTTTCTAAACTCAAAATATCACATACACCGTGAATATCACGGTAAATCTCAAAATTTTGATATTCCGAAAATTCTCCGTAAACATAACTTTTGAATTGTTCCAAAGCCCATTCTGTCTCCTGCTCGGTCGCCAAGCCAAATTGACTTTGTATTGGCGACGTTAAGAGGATATCAAATAATTGACCATCACGCCAAAAAGTTAATAGCCATTTAGCTTCATCTCCAGCTTCCATAATGAACTTTTCTTGTAACTTTGCGGGGCCATCGAGATAGAGTTCTCCATCAACGGCTACCAGAATATCACTTTCTTTCAGCCGTTTAACGTAGTCCTGGACAGCAATCCCATCGGAAGCAATTTTTAACAGGAGGCCATTTTGGTCAAAGTCTACAATTTCAGACCCTGTACCCTCACCACTAGCGGCCGTACCCTCTGGGTCAGTTGCGTCTGTGGTGGATAAATCTTTTTCTTCGCTCATGGGAACTTCAACGGATTAACTGGCGGTTTCTTTGTTACCTTCGGTGCTGCAGCCTTCTTACGTTGTGCCTCTACCTGTTTCACTCTGTTCATCTCCATCATATTGGCTGCAAGCTCTTTTTGCAAAACAATAAGTTGGTCAACTTTATTTTCTAATACCTGAAACTGTTTGTATGTAACTATATTATCGCCAGTATCTACTTCACCATCTTCATCAGAAGGATCAGACGCAAAGAATTTTTGAATCCCCTGAATTTGTTCAGACAACTCTATCTGGGTCAAATCAGCCTGCGTTTTTAGATCTAGAAGTGTCGTCTCAGCAAAGTCTTTTATCACTCGTTCGGTATCTTGCACACTTAATTTTATTGCTTGATTATATTTCCGTTCTGCTGACGCTATATCTTTCGATGCCTTTTCAGCGGCTGAACGAATATCACCGAGAGAATTTTTTATAATTTCTTGGTTGGCTGTATTTGTTTCAACAGTTTTCACAGACTGATCAAGCGTGCTGACATTTTCAGTAAAAATAGCAAGTGACTCAATAGCCATGTTCGAGTTAGTGCGCAAAGTTCCTAGCGCTTTGTAATACATAAGCAGACCAGCTCCTAATGATATAATTGCTGCCACTATGGCACTTACGAAAATTATCAGTACAGACTGATAAATTCTTTTTGCCTGTATATTTACAACCTCAAATTGTTCACGAACGTTATTGAATTCTTCGGTAACGCCAGAAGCTGTATCAGCAGCATCCAAGGCGACTTTGATACCATTTTCTAAATCTTTATCAGCTGAGCGTGTTGCCATTTTTTAACTTCTCTCGATACGTTTTTCTAACTTTTATCGTTTTATAATAAGCACAATCCATGCCAGTTGCGTTTTTAACTTGGTAGTTTGGTAAAAGATGAGACTTGAAGCCAAACTTCTTACAACCCCAGGGTCTTTTGGGATCGTGGGTCACAAAATAATAATCGCATTTGGCACAGCTTATGGTCATTTATTTTTCTTTTGATTATTTACAAACCGTTGTATTTGAAAGCGGAAGGTAGCAAGAAATGCAAGAACGCTTCCAGTGCCCACAAGAGAGGCTCTTAGTATTTGGCCTTGCGAATAAAATTCGAGGGATGCGGTGGCCAACCAAATAGACATCACTAAAAATACTAGCGTTGATATTAATTGACCAATTGATGATTTACGACGGTTCAATTTTTCACTCCTTGGTTGGCTTTCCAAACTCATCAAAAATGAAATCAGACGGTATTTCTGGATCTTGAAGTGCAGCACTTACACCACGTTCTAGTTGATATACGTAGGCCAAAATAGAGGCTACAGCAGAATAAAGTTGCTCAGAAATCGCATGACCAATACCGCCGGTGTAAAATAAGGCACGTGCTAATAGCGGCGATCTCACAACTGAAACTGAATTTGACTCTGCTTCTTCAATTACTCTAAGTGCCATGGAATCTTTTCCCATCGCCACAATAATTGGAGCATCATTTTGATTTGGCTGATATTTTATCGCAACTGCAAAATGAGTTGGGTTGGTAATTACAACACTGGCATCTTTAACGTCGTTTATTGCCTGAGCTTGTTCTGCAGCCCTTTGACTTGCCTCCATCTGTAATCTACGCATTCTCGCTTTTACCTCAGGAGATCCCTCACTTTCTTTTGACTCTTCCTTTAAATCCTGTCGAGACATCCTTAGCTTTTCTAACCAAGTATGACGGCTCCATAGATAGTCTCCCACGCCAATGGCAAATAATACAAGCACAATAACGAATATAAAGGTTAAAAGTGATCGGTATAATATTTCTAGGCTTTGATTTAGTAACCCGGCACTAAGATACATCAAGTTTGGTAAGGTGAACCAAAGAAAACTTAATACTAAGCCAGTTAAGAAAACTACCTTAGCAATTGACTTAATTAATTCCGCTAATCCTTTTACTGAAAATATTTTTCCTAGACCCTTAATTGGATCAAGTTTATTCCATTTAAACCCTAGTGCTTTCGAACTAAAACTTATTCCACTACCCACAACAGTCTGCATTAATATGATACCAACAAAGGAGGGAATTGCAAAAATTGCAGCTCCAGAAATTATTAACTTAAAACTCTGCCACGAATTATAAAATTTTGTACTAAATAAATCCTCTGGGTGAGAAAATGTAAATAAAGTTGACCAAGCAGTAAGTAAATGAGTGGCAAAGAAGCCAAGAACAGCAATTACTAAAAGTCCAACGGCACTAGAGGCGAATACAAACATTTCTTTGGACGATAAAATATCACCATCCTCTCTGGCCTTTTCTAATCTCCGCTGCGTAGGTTCCTGGGTTTTTTCCTGGGTTTGATCATTCTCGGCCATTACCTAGATCTCCTAAAACCATTTTGATTATACCTATAGCCTCATCAATTAATTCCCCAAAAACAAACTGCAATGCATCAACTGAAAAGTACAATGCAAAGAAAGTGCCCAAAATTGTCATTGGAAAACCAAAAGAAAAAAGATTTAGTTGTGGGGCTGACTTTGTGATGAAACCTATACCAATATTCATAAAGAACAGGATACTTACAATTGGAAGAACAATCATTACTGCTGTTCTGAACAGAAAATCAGTGGATGTTAATGCATTTTCAATCATAGTTTTGTAATTTACCGCTCCTCCAATTGGGAAACGGTCATAGCTTTCAAAAATGAGTTCAAAAATTACTAGGTGCCCATTCAGCGAAAAAAATAAAACTAACAAAAACAAAGAAAAAATCTGACTGATTACTGGAGACTGAGCACCGCTAGAAGGATCAACCTGAGACGCGAAAGCTAGTCCAGATGTTGCCGCAATCTTTTCTCCAGCCAAGATGACGGTTCCAAAGCAGATTGAAAGTATCATACCACAGGTTAAGCCAATGAAAACTTCTTGGAGTACAATGGGAAGCAAATCTGAACTCACTAAAGCTGATAATGGGGGTAACTTTATATTGGTAAGCACCCAAACTCCTATAGCAAACGAAAAAACAATTCTGACTGGTAACGGCACCATACGAGAACCAAAGAACGGAGAAGACAAGAGAAAAGATCCCACCCTTAAAGTGGATAATAGCAAGAGTAATAAATAGATAGGGATGCCCTGCAAACTAATACCTGGATAGCTTCCAACTTGCTCCAATTCAAATACCTTTCAATGCTATCTCTTCAAAGATAAACATGAAGTAATCAGTCATAGTGGATAAAGTGTAGCTGGCGAACAAAGCCATAGCACCCAGCACAACAAATAATTTCGGTACAAAACTTAATGTCATTTCTTGGATAGAAGTCGCTGCCTGTATCAGACCAACGAATAGCCCAATACCTAGCGCTATTGCCAAAATTGGCCCAGCCGTCATTATAATCTGCCAAAATGCAAGACTGAGATACTGTACGTTTTGATCATATGCCATAAAGCTTACTCCACCAAAAATGTCGCAGACAATGAACCTACAGTCATAGACCAACCGTCTACCAAAACGAAAAGTAGTAATTTGAAAGGGAGGGAAATTAACATTGGCGACAACATCATCATACCAAGAGACATCAAAATAGATGCGATGACCATGTCAATAACAAGAAAAGGAAGAAAAATAAGAAAACCTATTTCGAAAGCAGTTTTTAACTCAGACGTGATGAAGGCTGGTAAAACAATAGATATAGGGATTGACTGTTTATCATCAAATGGCCCTGCATCTGATAAGTCAGCAAACATGTTTAATGTATCTATACGCGTATTGGAAACCATAAACTCTTTTAAAACTGATAACCCCTGGGTCATCGCTAACTCGGTTGATAATTTCCCATCCAAGTATGGGTTTAAAGTTTCGATGTACAAAACATCAAAAATTGGACTCATTATGTAAAAGCTAAGAAACAAAGCAATAGCAATGAGAACCTGATTAGGTGGTGTTTGTTGGGTCCCTAGTGCCTGACGTAAAATTGATAAAACTATAATAATTCTTGTAAAGGCTGTCATTCCTAAGACTAGGGACGGCAAAACTGTCAAAGCAGTCATCAACAATAATATTTGAAGCGACAGGGAGTATGTGGTCTCACCGTTTACTCCAGTAGCAGAGGTAAGCGCAGGTAAGCCAAGCGCACTTAAATCCTGAGCGAAGGACACATTTCCCGCTAATAGGAAAGTTCCCGCTGATAGGAAAGTCAAAATTGTAAAGAATAGTCGCCGAAAATACTTATTCCACATCGTCAGAGTACCCCTCCACTTTATCAGCTTGCCTGTCAGAATGAAGAGGAACTATGGCTGCCGGAGAATTTTTAGAACATACAACTAAAAATGACTCTTGACCGGCGTTGACTATATTTAACTGAGAGTTTTTTGAAAGAGATAATCTTGATACGACCTTCAAGCCTTTAATTGATGCTTGGGTCTTTGGATTAGATCTGTAACGGGCATATAAATAAGTTTGGACGGCCAGGAGCACGGCCAAAAAAATGATCACCATTGCAATTTTTTCGAAAGTCATAGTTCACCTCTAACTTAATAAAGGTTAGCAACAGATATACCATGTAATTTTTTGTATTTAAAATCAGATACTTGTAGGTTGTCGTGGCGAATGTTCAAATAAGTGACATATCATCTATAAAGTATCACAAACTTTCCATCCGTTTCTCTGGATCAACAATTTCACCGAAACGCACACCAAACCGTTCGCCTATCATTACCACTTCACCTTTGGCTATTTTAGTATTGTTAATCAGTATATCCAAGGGATCACCAGCTAACCTTTCGAGCTCAACTACTGAACCTTCGTTCAAACGTAACAAATCGCGAATGGTTATCTCTGTTCGGCCAACTTCCACGGTCAACTCAACATCTATATTTTCTAAAACCTTGAGGTTTTCTATTCCCTCAGCTTTTACCTCTGTTTGTTCTTCTTCAGCCATCTTTTACCCCACTCATTGCTATTCTCTTTTTCATCGATATTGCAGCATTTGGGCCAACCTTACCAATATCTGCAAAAAATACTTTTTCCCCAGCGACCTTAACCAAAACATTTTCCGGCGTTGCCATTGCAAAAATATCGCCCTCTGTAGACTTCATTAATTTTCCAATCGATGTTTTTGGATTTCCAATTTCAGCTGTTAGGGTCAAAGGTATTGACAAAACCACATTTTGCAAACGTTCCTTCCAAGTTCGATCATCTTGGGCAAATTCATTCTGAACCCTGGAGCGCAACTGGGAAGATATTGGCTTTAAGGTCTGCAACGGATAAACAACATCAAAGCTTACCGGGTCGTGATTTGGCATTTGAACCATAAAAGCACAAACAATAACTGTATCCGCACCATCAACAAAGGATACAAATTGAATATTCTCTTCCCTGGATTGTACATCAAATTTTGTTTGGAGCATATCCTTCCAAGCCGCTTCCATAGAAGCATTCATGCCCTCAGTAATTATCTCAATTATACGCTGCTCGGTAGCCGTGAATTCACCTTGTTGCGAGAATAGAGACTGAACTTTTGAGCCCCCGTAGTAAGAGTTTGTCAAATGCGAAATAAATGGAGCCTCTATCACTAACAGTGAATTACCTCTAAGCTCTTCAATTCGACTATTTGTGACACTCACAAAATTATCACAGCTTTCAACATACTCGTCGAAAGATTTAACTTCTGGGGGAAATGAAGAAATTCGTGGCATTATACGCAGCATTGGTAAGAAAACAGATCTAGTAAATCTACAAATCTTTTCATTAATCATTCGCAATGCATAATAATCGCCAAGAAGAGAGAGATCTTCTGTGCCAAATTTAAATTCTCGCACTTCATTAGGATCAAACTGCTGAGCAGTTTGATCTTTTGACTCCTCATCTAATCCACTTAAAAGAGCTTCGACTTCGTCATTAGATAATTTTCGTGAGCCTACCATTACCTTAACTCTTTATTGAAGGACAAATGCTGTAAAATAAACACCTTCAACTCCACCAAAACCCTCGAGTGCCTCGAGGCGTGTGTTAATAGCATCTTTTATACCATCTGCCAATTCATCCCGACCCGTTTTTCCTTCGACCTGCTCAACTGTGAATTCACTGACAACGCCTAATACTTCAGAACGTAGAGCCAATTGGTGCATTTCAACATTCTCTATGACTGTCTCGTCATATTGAGTAGAAACACCCACACTTACCTGCAAAAACGCTTTAGAACCTTTCAGATTGGTAGTGAAGTTATCTGGAAACGTATAATAACTTGTAACAAAAGTATCTGTTGAAGGTGTGTCTTTATAAACTTTTTCCGGCTCCGCAGCCGCTTCCTCTTCGCCCTCAGAACTGGGCAACTGTCCAGCCTGCTGTAACTTCTTTTCAATAAGCTCTTCAACCTGCTCAACTGGAGTTTGCGTCGGCATAAACAAAAATGCACCCACTCCTAAGCCAATGCCTATCAGCACTATCGGTCCTAGACCGAAAAGGGCTATCTTTTTAAAATTAATTTTCTTTTTTGCTTCTTCTTCAGCCATAATCTTTTCCTATGCGAGTAGGTTTAACTTATAATTATTTTCGGAAGTTGTACCGTTACTTTCATTTTCTTTTACAACTTCAGCGCCATTTTCTTTATTTACGCCAGCTCCACCTTTACGGTTCGAGTGCTCTCCATTTTGGTTGTTATTCATATCTACCGAATATTCGGAAAGTTTTAATCCATTCTGTTCAGCAATATTTTGTAGTATACTTTCGCTACCCTTTAAGACCAACACCGCCGTAGAATTTTCAGCGACCATTTTAACTTCAACATTTGAGCTTTCTAATGATACGTTAACCCTAACCTTGCCAAAACTTTCTGGTTCAAGCTGCAGCTCAAAGTTTTCTGAACCTTTTGAAATTTGATCGGCTAGCAACATACCCAATCGGGATGAGAATTGCACGTCATAGAGATTTAGGCTGTTTAGATTTGAGGTTAACCCAAAATTCAGCGTGCTTTGTCTGTTGCCAACATCTGACGGGTTATTTGCTAATTGAAGACGCGGTGACTCAACAAAATTGCTTGAAGATAAATTTATGTCTATTTTTTCCATCTTTGCGCCAACTGCACGTAGCTCCCGCTTAGTATCCAAAATTTTCACCTCAAAGTCGGCCTCACTCTTTCCATATGAATCGAGCAATTGAAAATCAAATGTTTGTTTGTCTTGATGATTGATCGCTTCTCGATATGAAATAACATCAGCAGTAGAAATCATCAGCCTACTGCGACCTTTGCTCCTAATAGCATTTAACATCTCTGACATTGGAAGCCGAATGTTTTCGTCTAGCTTGATGACTGCTTCATTTTTACTTATTGTCTCGCGCAACATGTTAAGCATCTGCCTATTGTCGAACTCTCCCGAAACTATTGAATTTAATTTAGCCGTTAGCTTATTAGTAAAAGTTTCATTTAAGTCATCGAAACTCACGAAATTTAAAGATTGCTGACTTACTATTTCCTCATTAGCCATAGGCTTGACCATTTGAAATCTAAGTGTGGGTTCTAAGTAAGTTTTTTCACTAGTGCCTGAAGACTTACTGACTATTACGGCATGATTTGAGTCTATCACCTCATCAGCATTTAGAAATTGGAACCCTTGTCGTTCTGAAAAATTAATACTCAAATTTTCTGAAAGTGGTTTGGGTTCTGAAAAGTTTAAATTTACTCTTGTGGGAAAACTATTTGAACGGCGAAAATTTTCTGTTGTCAAATTAACCAGCAGGGTACTATTTTGTAGTTTATCAATTTCTATATTTATATCTTTATTTGAGCCAATTTTCTTATCATCAAGATATATAAATTTTGAAACAGGCCCAACCTGGTCAACTTTAAACTCAAGCTTTGCAGAATTTGGGCTGATGGTAAGTTCCAGTTTTGCCATAATATCTTTTACGTCAGCGGCAGTAGCTTCCTCGGATGTATCTATAAAAACTTTAGAAATCTTAAATTCATCATAATCAATCGGCATATTTTCAATCACAGGACTAAGATCAATCGAAACTACTTTGGGCGTTACTTCATTCATTAAAGATGTATTTATGAGCGCCTGGGAGACCTTTAACGACTGCTTTTGACCATCAGAAAAAATCTGCTCATTACTAACCGCTGGATTTGCCTGGGCGATAGCATTACGCTCTTGCCTTCTATCAATCGGTAAAATTACCTCGCCGACTTCCTTCAAAACCAATCTCAAAATATCATTGTTTTTAGTTAAGTCATCTGAGTTAAAATCTTCAGATGATGAATTATCTGGGCTGTTATGTTGTTTCATCTCCTTTGAGATAAATTCAAAAACTTGCGATGCAGTTTTTTCAGACAAAGGTTCATTTGAGGCTTCGCCAAGCACTGAGAGTGGCACTGGGCCCTGATCAAGAAATTTTTGTAAAAGTTTCAAAGTAGAAGGTTCGCTTCCTACCTCTAAATTGCTAATTAGATTGTTGGATTTCGAAATATCTTTTAAGTCTAGATCCGAGGAAGACAACATGGAAATAATGTCCAAAAAGCTAGTTACTCCAGATGAGCCGACCGCCTCTTTTGAACCTGTTATATTGATATTTGCCAATGAGTTAGAATTATTAGCACTATTATTTCCAATTACGGTCATCGATGCTCCTTAGAAGCTATTTCAAATACAAACAGCAATTTTCGTGCCATTCATTAACCGCGTTTAATTACGAAAATATTTTCATCCTGTTTGTTATTGTTAGCCTTTTGCACCAGTTTCTTCACTTTACTTTTTTTTCTTTCTACAACGTCGTCTTTTGCAGAAGACTTTTTTACGTCAGCCAAAACTGCTGACTTTTCTTCATTCAAGAATTCGATCCGGTTTGAGATCACCTGTTTTTGATCATACATTTTTTGCATAAGTCGCCTGTTACTTACGAAGGACTGAACTCCTATTTCTTCTACAACGGCGTGATTTTCACTTAAAAGCTTATCTAGCTCTTTTGTAATATTAAGACATTTTTCTGAGTCAGCTTCCAACTTGTTAAACTCATTTATTGATTTTTGCCTTTTAAGCTTTTCTTTAACTTGCAATAAGTGATATTTTTTTAACTCTTTCAAATTATACCCCCAGTAATTTAGCGAGTTGATCTTGAGAGCTATCAAAGTCACATATTTCATTGTCATTTTGCTGTAGGAACTTCAAAATCTCTGGCCATAATGCAAGTGCTTGATCCAAATCTGGATCTTGCCCTTGAGCATAACCACCCATGAGAACTAAATCTCTATTTTCATAGTATTTTGACAGGTACTTTCGCAAGACCTGCGCATTATTTTGATGTGATTGACTCACAATATCGGTCATCAAACGACTTATAGACTGGTTAACCTCTATAGCCGGATAAATACCCTGCTGCGCGAGCTCCCTACTTAAGACAATGTGACCATCAAGAATTGCTCTTGCAGTGTCTACAACCGGATCAGTAGTGGTATCGTCACCATCTGCTAAAATAGTGTAAATCGAAGTAATTGTTCCTGAGTTATCTGTGCTCGTTCCAGTTCTCTCTATTAAGTTCGGGATCAAAGATATAACAGAGGGAGGATATCCTCGTGAGGTTGGTTGTTCACCTAGCGCCAAACCTAATTCTCTTTGAGCATGGGCCACACGTGTTAATGAGTCAGTTATGAGCAATACATTTTTTCCATTATCACGGAAATATTCAGCAATTGACGTTGCCCTTTTTGCACCTTGTATACGAAGAAGTGGTGAACGATCAGCCGGTACTGCTACAATCACAACCTTATCTCGAGAATGAGAACTTAGTATTTCTTGTGTGAATGATGCTAGTTCTCTTCCTCTTTCGCCTATTAGTGATACCACAACAACATCGGCATCAGTACTCTTTGTAATCATTGATAAAAGAACTGATTTACCAACTCCAGATCCGGCAACTATCCCAACCCTTTGCCCTCGCCCTAAGGTCAGGAGCGCATTAATGTTTCTTATTCCCACATCCAGAATTTCAGTAATTGGCTGTCTGTCAAATGGATTAACACGAATTCCATTAAGACTTTTTTTATCTAATACTTTTATTTTACCAAGTCCGTCTAGAGGGTTCCCAAGACCATCAATAACCCTACCAAGCAAAGCATCCCCAACGTCTGCTTCTTGTTGAGTTTCAGAAAGTAATACCTTATCACCAACTCTTACGTCTAAGTTTAACTCATATGGAAGAATATTGACCTTATCTTCTCCAACTCCCACAATCTCCCCATGGATACATTCATCATTCTTGGAATTTATTGTGCACAAAGACCCTATTATACCAGGCAGCGGCGTGGCCTCTATGACCTGACCATCGTAGGATAATACTCTTCCAAAATAGTTTTCAGACACCAGTTTGCTTGATGCAACATTCTCCAATGAGTTATTAAAACAATTAATTGGTTCTTGAGATTTTATCTTTTGCCCTGTCATCGCTCACAACCAGATGTTCTTAATGGCTTAATTCTTGCTGAAAACCTGTTGACTCCGAAATAATCCTAAATTCGCCACGACGGAGATCTGTCATTTCTATAAGATTGAAACCAAGTTCTCTAGCTGCGTTATTTGTCTTTAGAAGTTCATAGTCTGAATGATTAAGCTCAAGCCTAAAATCTTTTACCCCAACTAAAATATTATCAGCTGTTGTCTTTATCTTTTTCAATAAGGCTTCAGAAATGTCATTAGCTTGATCTTCAAATAACTCTCGAGATAATTGACAGATTTTAGTTTTGATAAGATCCTCGAGTTTCTCACGAAAATCATCACTGATAGAAAATATTGTTTTTGTCAGGTCTTTGAATGAATTTTTCTCTAGCACCATGGCCTTCTCAAATTCTTCTAGAGCTTCCTTATATCCAGAATCATATGCTATTTTTTCTGCTTCACTTACCAACGAATTAGCCTCATGAAGTTCAGAGGCGTCCCCATTTCCCTGTTCCAATCTCTGCGAGACTTCTAAATTATCGTTAGGTTCACTATTTTCAATTTCCACCTGAGGCAAATCGGATAAAGGTTTTGCGATAAATTCAGATGTGTTTTCGTCAGAACTTTCTTCGTACACTTCATCTTCGCTGACCTCGCTGACTGATGGGTCATTCTCAATTTCTGCGCCCTTGCTAAGCTCTGGCTCAGTATCATCGGCCACATTGGAATCAGCTAGTGCAGTCTCTTCCGTGCTTACACTTTTTTTTTCATGATCTAAATTTCTTTCCTCGTTTGAGGTCACTATTTCAAAAAAGCTGTTCAATTTCTCAAACTGCTGCTTTTCTTCTGTGAAACCATCAGACAAGCTGAATTCTGATGAGGTTGCCGCTGCCAACAAACTTTCTAAATCCGTATCATCATGCTTTTGATCATCCAGAATGTTATCTTGTAGCTCACTCATTATACCATTTCCTCCCCACCTCTACCTGCAAGAACTATGGTTCCATCGTCTGAAAGCTTACGCGCCACGTTGATGATTTGCTTCTGCGCTTCTTGTACTTCTGTAAGCCTTACTGGGCCAAGCGCTTCCATTTCATCCCGAATATTTGCTGCAGCTCTTGTTGACATACACCCTAGCAGCTTATCCTGTAATGCAGTTTCTGCGCCCTTCATTGCTATTACAAGAACGTCTTGGTCTACTGATCTTAATAATGTTTGCAATGATCTTTCATCTGAACCACCCAAGTTTTCAAAAACAAACATATTATCTTGGATTTCAGCCATCAAATCACGATCCTCTTTCTTAATAGCACCTAAAATACGAGTTTCCATTTCTGTTTTTGTAAAGTTCATGATTTTCGCAGCAGCTTTGACGCCACCGATTTGTGATGCACGCAACGATGTGTTGGCAGCAAACTTTGCTTTCATGACCCTTTCTAGCTCTTTAATTGCGCCTGGCTCCACTGTTTCTAAGGTCGCTATCCTTCTTACAATATCTGCTTGAATATCATCCGGAAGCAAAGTTAGGACGTCAGCTCCTAGTCCAAAATCTAAATAAGAAATGATTAAGGCCTTAATTTGAGGATGTTCATCTAAAATAAGCTCAGAAATTGCCCTCGCATCCATCCAATCAAGAATATCGATTTGTGACTCAGAGCTTGCTGGAGTTATCCTACCCAACACTGACTGAGCTTTATCGTCACCAAGAGCTTTTGTTAGAACGTTCTCAATGTACTGTCCCGCGCCCAAACCAATGCCAGTTTGTTTTTTGATTGTTTCTAAAAATTCATCCAGAACAGCGTTTACAGTTGATTGATCAACACCAGTGACCGAGTACATTGCTGTACCCAAATGCTGAACTTCTCTGGGAGTTAGTTTCTGCAAAACTTGTGCGGCTTCATCCTCTCCAAGCAACATCATCAGAATGGCTGATTTTTCTGTGCCACTTAGGTTTTCCAAACCCTCATCGTTAATTTCTTCTGCCATTTTTTTTCCTACTTCAATACTTCAAGGTCTTCACGCATCATTTGTTTGAACACATTCGCAACCCGCCCAGCTTCATCTGTAACAATGATCCTGACAAGAGCCACTTTATCATCATAGGTATTTGCAGTATCCAACATATCTGCTGAAATTCCACCTTTTTTCTTTGGTTTGAGCTTAGCTTTAATTTCATCGAGACTTTCACCTTCATCAACTTCAACTGCTTCTGTTTCAGTGGCACGTTTCGCTGCAACCTCAGCCATGGTCTCAGCCTCAGCATAGAGCTCCATCACTGAATTTGTACTTGCCGTCGGTACTAGAATTTTATTCAACATTGGACGAACAACACCCAAGGCAACAACACCAATTAAAAGTACTAAGAGGGTTTTTTCGACCATGGATCTAAACCAAGCTCCCTCGTACCATTTACTAACAAAACCCTGAAACTCTTCAACAAATGGCTGTGACGTTACTGTTAAACTGTCACCTCGCTCAGGTTTAATTCCCAAAGCGCTTTTTACAAGGTTTTCTACTTGGGTAATAACCTCCGCCGGAACAGGCTCAGAGGTTTCTTCTCCTGTGTCAGGGTTAATAACTTTGCGGTCCCTAATTAACAGAGCAGCATCAATTCTAGTGATTAAGTTAGATGAGTTTTTCACAGTCTCATAAGTTTTACTTACTTCATAATTTTTCAAATTGGTTGATGACTTAGTCTCAAATTTTTCTTGCTCTGCTTTGTTATCGTTAGACGCTAAACCTGCCTGATTTTGCTCTTGGTTGACAGTTGCCTCTTGCGGTGGTTCATTTGCAATTGCACCAGGAATGCCAACTGCATCTTTTTTTGCAGTTACATTTAACGAGTTTTGTTCGCTTAAAGTTGCAATAGTATCAGGATCTACTATTTCTTGAGAAATTTCTTTCCTAGTAAAATCTATTTCTAAATTTACCTGCGCATTTATATTTCCTGAGCCTACTATAGGCGTGACTAAACTTTGTATTCTGTTACGATAAATATTTTCGAGGCGCATCCTGTACTCTAACTGACTATCAGCAAGCGCTTGATCCGGATCATCAGGAGCATTGGATAAGAGATTGCCAAATTGATCAATTATTGAAACGTTGGAAGGGCTCATCCCTGGAACAGAAGAAGAAACCAAATTCGTTATCGCCAAAACCTGGGTTTGATCAAGTTTGCGGCCATTCTTTAAACTAACAAAGACAGAAGCCGTCGGCGGTGTTTGATCACGCACGAAAACTGACTTTTCTGGAAGGGCTAAATGTACCCTAGCTGACTGAATACTACTGATTTCAGTTATTGATTTACCTAACTCTGCCTCTTGCGCTTGTCGCAATTTAACCCCTTCCACCGATCGCGAGATACCAAGAGGCATATTATCTAATGAGTCAAAACCTCCTCCCGAGTATTCTGGCAGACCCTGCGCAGCAAGTGAAATTCTGGCCTGATGATATGCATTAGCGGGAACCAGAAGCTCACCAGTAACGGGATCAAGCTGAATTTCTATTCCCATATTTTTCAAAGAATCAATTATCTTGGACTTCTCCGTCTCTGATACGGATGAATACAATGTCGTCATTTCTGGCTTTTGCATCGCAATATAGAGTATAACCGCGGCTACTGCGGTTAAACTGGCTAGAAGTGTTGGAAATGCTCTTCTAAACCCTGGTTGCTCAATAGTTTCTCTTATCTTTGCGACCGCCTGAGACGGCGCAGCAAGTAAGCCACTTCGCGCTGTAGTAAGTGCAGTTTCTGCTTCGAATTGATCTACATTAGCCATAATTTACCCTATCATACCGGCATGTTCATAATATCTTTATATGCACTAAGTGCCTTGTTTCTGACATTAAGCGTCAGCTGAAAAGCTAGTGAGCTTACCTGTTGGCTAACCATAACTTTTGCCAAATCATTTTCTGTTCCTAACTCGAAATTTTTTGCAATTTCTGCAGCGTCTTTTTGGGCTTCTGTAACATTCTTCAAACCATCACCCAAACGTTCCTGAAAGGACGGGTTTTCAGAAACTTTCACCTTTTCCTGGAAGACTTGGTTGGTGCTTTTAGCGATACTTTGAGCTACTTGCTGTGTATTTGAAGCTGTAATTTTCATTATATTATCTCACTTGTAGCAGACGCCTTGAACTTGGCAGCTAAGATTTCAGCTGTATTAGGTTGAGCCTCAGTTCCATCACTATCAAAAATTAGATCTGGAACTGTAATAACATTGTGAGCGCATAAAATTTTTGCACGCTGGATTATATTGTCTAATTCTCGCACATTACCGGGCCAAGCATGTTGCATCAAAGCAGACAAAGCATCCTCGGTTATTGAGTAAATTTCACCATGTTCGAGTAATGATTTGCAAAGCATGTGAGCAGTAATCGGAACCACATCAAAAATTCTTTCAGAAAGGCTTAAATTATTCAGTGGGAAAACATTAAGGCGATAAAATAAATCTTCTCTAAAATTGCCAGATTTTACTTCAGCAAACATGTTTCTATTGGTGGTTGCAACGATCCGTATATCCACTTCAACCTCGCAGCTACTGCCTATAGGCATAACCCGCTTCTCTTGAATAACACGCAGCAACTTGCTTTGTAAATTTAGCGGCATCTCGGAAATTTCATCTAGAAGAATAGTTCCAGTGTTCGCCGCTCGCAACAACCCTTGATTTGAGGCTACTGCACCGGTGAAGGCCCCTTTTTCATGCCCAAATAAAATGGATTCCAGCATTTGATCAGGAATTGCCGCACAATTTAGAGCAATAAATGGTTTTTCACGACGGTCTGAAAAACTATGAATTAAATTAGAAACAACTTCTTTGCCAGTACCAGTGGGTCCGTTTATGAGTACCGTTGCATTTGATATAGCAATTTTTTTAATTAAACTAACTAGCTTTTTTGTGTTGTCAGATGCGCACGGTAAATTGGGCTCGTTGTGAAGGATTACTTCTATGACTTTGTGTAAATAGAAAATACTCAAATTACTGTCATCATTTACTTTGACGGGTAACTCCAAAACCGAAATTGCTCCATTGAAATGCGTATTATATTTGAAATTTGGACAGCAATATTTGACCAAAAATGCTTTCCTAAATTTATGTCGCTTTAAAAATGTCAAAAACTCTTGATCTTTTGAGCAGTCGTAATCCTGCTCTACGTTGGTCACAAAGCTTCCGATAGACTTTAAGTTATCAGTTTTATCAATCGTCGAACTAGGCACACATTCAACGCCTCGCCCAGCAATTGCCTGAGAAACATTGTCATAGAAATTTAAGTTCTTATCATCTATTACGTACATTCAGGGTCCTCCAAACTTATCTAAGCAACCAGAATGCCACATTATTTTTATGATTTAAAAACAATGTCTTAACATATTAATACGGGATGAGATAATTATGCTTTATCAAGAATACCCATTTAAATTTCATTTTTTTGACACAAAACCTAAAACTTTTGCCGATGTGCCGTTTATGTTGGCATGGAGGAATTGAAATGAACTTAGCATTTGCACTTAATACGTATAACCAAACAAAAGCTTCATCGGAAACAAGTAAAAATGATGGCTATGAGGCAGTAAAATACGCTCTAGACCAAGTAATTGGCAGCATGGAAAAGCTTAATTCGGGCTTAGATACGGAAGAAAAAGAACATCATTTCGAACGCGCTTTATCGAGTATTTATTTTCTCCAAAAATGTTTAGATTTCGAAAAAGGTGGTGATTTAGCTAAGAACTTATTTAAGGTTTATGAATTTTGCAGAGTTCAAATTGTAGAATTTGCTCTGAAAGGAACTGTAAAGAAATTAGATACAGCTATTGAATTTGTGCAGACTATTCTTGAAGGGTGGGAAGGTGTTCGCCCTTGAGATTTAAATACTGAAAGTTGTATTTCTCAAATACACAATATTTCAAAGACTATGACCTTACGCGAACATATTGACTTTAAGGTGATCTGAAGGCTTTGCGGGCTTCGATATGTTGTAATACTTTGTACGTGCAATATTGTGTACATAAATTGGCTCAATAGCATTTCCAGTTTTGCTTATGTTCTCAACCGCAACGCTTGATGGTGAGAGATAAGGGCTAAAAATCCGTCGATTGCCATAATTTTCGTTTTCAGCTTTGTGGCTTTTAAAATTTGCCTGACCGGTTCGAAAGTTAAGCTGACTATCGTTAATACCATAGGTTTGAGCAACTTTTGTCGCACCGGAAATATTTTTTTCGATAGGATTTTCATTTTGGAACGTAACTTGCATAACCTTTGGTTACGCCTTAAATTGAAGAAAAGCAATAATTCAGTTACTTTTATGAAAAAAAACTGTCAGTACTGTAAAAAAACCAGAGTAAATCTATTATTTTTTTT
>MDTC01178665.1_pt1 | contig 19896 bp, 21 predicted proteins | sample 811181 | NCBI WGS metagenome assembly MDTC01 (sample SAMN05326644, study PRJNA326480) | marine metagenome | isolation source: seawater | place: Pacific Ocean: North | collected 2011 | reverse complement strand
TGGAAAACTGTCGTTGCAGAAAAAGGTATAGGCGATGCGGATGTGCATATTTTATCTTATGATAAAGCAAAAAATGTACACAAAGACGTGAAAGCAAATAAGTACGATGCTTGTCTTTTGGACGAGGCACACTACATTAAAGAAACCAAGACAGCAAGATATAAAAAGTTAGCTCCTGCATTGAAACGTATTGAGTACCGCATCTTGCTATCAGGCACTCCTTGTGTTAACAGAGCGGACGAGTTATATTCACCGTTGAGTTTATTGTATCCAAAACTATTTAAATCAAAGAGAAAATTTATGGATCGTTATTTCAACAAAATATCCAGAAAATGTCGATTACCAAATGAAGTGGCGTTGATGATGCCACTATTTGGTTTTATTCGACGGACCAAAAACGAAGTGTTAAACCTACCGCCAAAAGTGACTACTGTGCACGAAATCAACGATAAAAAGGCGACTGTTTCGTTTAAAATCATGTTAAACAAGATGCGGGACCCAGAAAATATTACGAATCCGAGCATGATGAAGTACTTGATTGGTGAATCGTTCCATGCATTAGCTACCATCAAATCAGAGAGCAAACCGTTTAAATTAAAGCTATTGGAATTGCTGAAAGATACGAATGAAAAGACGACATCGAAAGTAGTGTTTTGTATACACAAGTCCGTTGTTGAATGTTTGAAAGTTATCTGCGAAGGCTTGAACATGAGCTATAGCGTCATAAATGGTGAGACGGTGGTCAAGAAACGCGGGCCAATAGTGGCAAAGTTTCAGGCAGGGGAAATAGATGTTTTAATCTGCTCCATTCAAGCAGCTGGTGTCGGTCTCACAATGACTCATAGCAATCATGTAATTTTAGCGGAATCATCGTGGGTACCTGGGAATAATTCTCAGGCCACAGACAGGGTACATCGCATTTCACAAACCAAAACAGTGTACGTGGATCGAGTCTTTTGCAAGTCGAGTATAGATCAATTCATACAGCAGTGCGAGAAGGGAAAAAAGAAGATGCACAGGTTATTGTTAAAGCACCTGAAAGAAAAAAAAGCGAAAAAAGGTTCAATTAAGTGTTTCCTAAATGGTGAAACGTAAATTGCATGAGTTCATAGATAATATTGAACACAAACAATGCAGTTGCTGTAACGAATGGAAAGTATTGGAACAATTTGGAAAGGATGCACGAGCATGGGATGGAAAGCGTTCAGAGTGCAAATCTTGTGGGAACAAGAAGAGTAAGCAACGTCGTAAGGTAATGAAAGAACAACTTCAAAAGGCACGTGAAATGGCACCAACAGGATTTTTGGTTTGTTTATTTGCAGGATGCACCGTGAAGGGGCTGCAACCACTGGACCAATTTATCGGTCCACACGTGCGCAACGATGAGCCAACAATGAATTGCTTGACCTGCCGCGACAAGCAAAAAGAAGCAGACAAAAAAAGGCAAGCAGCATGTCAAAAGGTATGGGATGAGTGGCGTAAGACGCATCCGTGTGTCAAATGCATGAACGATCCGAATTACGAACATAATTATTTGCTCATTGAAGCGGATCATTTAGGCGGAAAAGTAACACATTGTAGCAACATGAGCTACTGGAGTCATAGTGAGCGTGGTGTACCTGCATTACGAGCCGAACTAATAACGGTCCAATCCTTATGCCGATTCCATCATGCATTGGTCACACAGCAACGCGATCATGACAAGGGAAGGATTCTAAAACAAGAATCAAAATTAAGAAAACGTGCAATTATGAATAAAGAGAAGCATAAGCGAGGGTGCTGTTCCAACCCAAAATGCAACCGAGTTCTGAAGGAAGGCGAAGAGCGTGCATTTCATTTCGATCATCGCGATGCCAGCACAAAATTCATGTATCAGGGCAACACTATGGGTCCATCAGCCTTTGTAGGGCTATCCGACGCCTTCTTCGATAAGCAGTGGCCGCTCGAAAAGGAACTGGTGGATCTGTTGTGCACGAATTGCCACAAGGTAAAGCCTGGTGGAAACAGAGACGGGTATAGAAAATAAAACAAATAAACTTAATTCTTAATATATTTATAATCACCTACTCTATCATGGAACCTGCTATTAATCAATCACTGTCATAATCACTTTCGTAAAGTCGAAATTTTGAACACATTTTCGGCGGTAATTTAATACGTGTGATATCTACTTCTTGATTTGGAAAGTACATTTCGTACTCTTGAAGCCAACCACAACCGATTGCGTCTCTCGAACCGTAACTTTTATGTTTGTAGTTTTCTCTGTTAAAATTACCACCATCTACATGGTGTATAATCAGCCAGTTTTCTGATGTTCTTCCTTCGTATTCAAAATAGTCAGGACCGTGGTAGTTGGATAAGTCACGCTCATAACTAACGTGTGATAGAAGTTCAGTACCATTAGCAAATAGTGCAGGTGCAGCTTCTTTTGCTTCTTTAAGTTTGCAATTCAGTTCATCGATAATTGCTTGCTGAGACATGTTAGAGTCCGTGATAGACGCTTTTTCAATTCCAACATGATTCTGTTCAAACGGTCTCTTTTGGCGCCGCCAAATCCACTTCCCTTCAACTTGTATTCGTGTAAAAGGGTATTCACTATCCGTCTCCCTTTGAGATCCTTCATAAAGTTCAAACATATAGCATAATTTAGGAGGTAAATTGATACGATGTTTATCTACGTCGCCATTTGGAAGATACACATCGTATTTTCCGCCTTCCCACGCGCCAATAGCGTCTTTCATATCACCTATCCAACCTTCAATACAATGAAAAAGCAGCCAATTTTTATCAGTTCGTCCCTCGTATTCCAAGTAACAATAGTCAAACTCACCAAAATGTGAATAAACATCATGTTCAAACAGTTCGCCAACAGTTGCAAATACGGCAGGTACTACTTCTCTTGCTTCGTTAAGTTTGCAATTGAGGTCATAGATAATTGCTTGTGTATTAGGGTTCATGTTAGGGTTAGGGTTTATGTTAAAACACTTATTTAGTTATTATTCTTATGTTAGGTACACAATTCTTCGTGATATTTTGAATACCATTTTGTAAAATTTTTGTCTAAGCATAAAATATTCTGAATACGTTGAGCCTTGTTATAGCTTTCCACTATTTTCGGGATGATCTGTTTCATGTCCAACACGATCTCTTGAATTTGCTTAGAGGACTCATTTACTTCAACAACAGTGGTCGCGGTCCATCCCGTCATAAACACGAGCAATAGTAAGGTAATAAAGACTGATGCAATGTAGGCATAATGGAGTTGACAGTTGCGTTTTGGTGGTAATATTCCAGGGATCAGATGATATGGGTTGTCTTGCGTTTCGTCTGACATCATTTATAAAAAATATGTTGATGGTTATATACATAGATGCTGTCGCATGATTTTTAAATCCAACGTGCTGCATTTGTAGAAACAGTACGTTTTTAAGTCAGGTGTTAAGCGTACCACTTGTTTAATCTGTTTTAAGAAAGGTAACATGACTTCGTAGCAGGCATTATAATGATTGATCCATATTCTCGTCGCATCGCGCTCGTAAAAAATGTAGTTGATTTCGTCGCCATTTAGATTCCTTCTGTGTAGCTCTCTCGTGCCGTTCATGTCAGGTGTAACATGTAACCATCGAACCTTTCTGTACCGATTAAACTGACCCAAATATCTGTTGCATGGCAAATACTCAATTTTTATAAGGTAATTCCTATTGGCTTTGACAGCCGAAACACTTGTTAGATTTAGATTGCGATTCCACATTTTGCCTATAAACTAACGTCTCGAAACGTTTACAAATGACGTCTTATTTTCGAAATTATGCCACATGCTGGCGAAGGCGTATATCTACAGACGACTACGACGAGCAGTCGGAATGGCACTGTTATCGCAATGATAATATTGACCCTGACTCGTACTTAAATAACGTGGTGTCTAAATTCAAACATGAAATTTTCGCGTTGGCTCTCGGTGTTTCCCCGTACGAGGACCAAGATACAAAATCCATCTACCTGTACGTGGGTGGGTTTCGTTTTATCAAGGCTAGCTTTTCACAGCCAAACATATTAAAAATTGAATTTCGCAACGATGAAATGGCAGATGTATATAGAAATTGTAATGAATCGTTGGCACCAGGTAGATGGCCAAGATTAAAAAAAAAATATTACAAGCATTTTAAACAATTGCAATACTTTCCGTGTGGGTATTACTATTGGGGTTATTTTTTGTATCAAAAGAAGAAGGTAAAGCTTTGCGAAGACCAAAACACAGAAATTACAGCAGATGAAATGGATCGATTAGTGATGCAAAGTGGTTACGTATAAAAAAAATAAGTGTTTTAACATTCATGAATTACATTGCAGCATTATTGGCTTGTTATTACATCATAAAATTTATTTCGGTTTACAGGAGCAATTATAATTATTGGGAAAACAAAGCATTTGCAGCAAATTCAAACGCTGTTACAAAAAAATGAGTTGCTCGCGGGTGATAAAAGATTTGTTACTTATTTTTTGTCATGCGTTTGTGTTGCTTGGAAGTAGTAGCATGGTTATTTGTTTCTTTGTGATGGTGGTGTTGAAATCGTATGTATTTATATTTTTTGCACCGTTTATTATACCGTTTGTGATTTTAAATGTATACGCATTGCAGTTGTTGTATAACATTCCATATCTGTGTTTGTAATTTTTAATTTTTTATACAACAGTATAACTCAGCTGTTGTGTTGTAAATAAAATGAGTCATTTATCAAATTGGGACATTGACGAGTCCGCTTTTGACGATTTAACAAGGCATGTGAAGGAGCATTTGTATCCTTTTAAACACTCCTCCAATCAAGATATCGAGTTGCAGGTGGTTGGATACATAAGCAACCAACCTGGGATTATTTATGAGATTTTGAATGTATATGCATTTTCAGAGTCGGAAATTAATGCGTGGAAGCACGTGTTGACCAGTTATGGTGCGCATAATGTGCAGATTGGAGTGGACACAATGAACAAAGTAGTGACAATGAATGTTTATTATGCACCGAAAAAGGAGAAAAAAAGAAACACTGGTTTCAGCAGCTATAAAGTGTGTGCATGGTACAAGTATATACCAACGTTCTTTTGGATCTATTTATTGTTGGTGCTATGGAACCCAACGCGATACAACCTTATGTAGCTCCACAAACGATTACGAAAGTAAAACACAACGATATATTAAACGATAATATTGAGCGCGTGGATCGTAATATCATTCAATCTATTGTAGCACAATTCCCGAATAAAGAAATTGTATTTTCCGTAAACAATTTGAGCAGCCGCATTGTTTGTATTTTCAAACAGATGCAATGTCTTGATTTCCATACGTTGCATAAAATCTATTTATTAAGTGATAAGATCAAAGTTATCAACGCGATGATTCATGCAAATGCGTTGGAGATTCAAATCCATAAAGTAGACGCGGAACGTGCACCTGTTACGATTAAAAAGCGACCGAATACATTGGAAATAGAAACGTGTGCAACAAAATTTGTAGAGAAAGTAAATATGCATAAATCGGACAACCGCTTGTGTTTGGAATTGGTTAAATTATTATACAAATGGACATGGGGAACAGTTGCGTGCAAAGTGGATGTGAATTTGTTTGGCGACACGTACCATTACACTGTTTCTAGTCTACGAAACGTATCGTTCAAACAATTAAATGTATTGAACAAGTTGAGTGATTTGGTAACGGACATACAAGTGAATTTCAAACAAAATTGGTTAGCATTTAAAGTCACGAGAACAAACGAATATATAACATTGAGTGAAATAAGTAAAAAACGAAGAAAACTATGAATGAATTTCAACGTTATTGTTTTATTTTTTGCATCCAGTATACTTGTAATTAGTTTTATTTTATTATTTTACTTTCAATACACTACTATCTTTCATTTTTTTAAAAAACAAATGAAGCAGGTCATCCGCAAAGTCAAACCAATCAATCGTGAACTAGTCGCGCATGAACAACAATGGAAATGTGCGGGATGCCAAAGTATCATGCTGTCGCATTTCAAAATTACGTCACATAATAACAATTACTTCGCTGTCTGTATAAATTGCGCTCCAAAGTATGAATGCACCGATAAAACATGTTTAGTGTAGATCGGGAAGACAAACAAAAATTAATTGATTGCTACGACGATCCGCAAGAATTATTGCACATTATTTCTGTCAATTTACTAACGCTTGCAAAAGTGCAAGCCGACGATTATTTAATGACGACGGGGGATTTATTTGCCATTCAACGTCCATCCGATTACAGATTGATTCCAATCGGGGTGTTCCGATTTTATTACGGTTACTCCAGGCAAATCACGTTGGACAACATCAAACAATTATACGACAGTGCAAAATACTTGTTGGAAAAGGTGCAGTTGACCGAGGAAGAAAGAAAAAAAGTTAGAGAATTAGTACAAAAATCACACCGAGGCCTAAGAAAATTACAGGTTACGTACATAAAAGATGTTAGTGTCTATTCTGAATTGCAAATATTATTAGAAGAAACCAGCAGAGGTATTTTCGTGTTAGACCTTATCGGTAACCCTTCTGACGTTCATACAATAGGGCGCCACACAACGACATTGACGTGAGGTACTGCTGTGAAAAAAACACGGCATGGAACTGTGGTTTGCTGATGATGCAATCAAGTGTATTAAACAAGTACACGGTTAGTCTATTTGCTGTCTTTTTTATTTCTGTATATGGTAAAAAATCATTCTCTATTACGCCTGTGCCTTTGAATCCGTTCAACCACGAATCAAATAAACTTGACGCCGATACCTCTTCAAACCCTGCATACGTCGATACGTCACTTTCTAATATTGCATCCCATTCATGAACAATCATTTCCCAAATGTCGTAGCGATTGATCGGGTAATTCATTCCATGTTTCAGTACGATATTTCTTTGGTTCATTTATTATCCTGCACGTGCAAGGATATGTACAACGTTTTAACTAGAGATATTTGTTGGGAAATACTTGCAAAATTATATTTGAATCAACGTTACGAAAACACTTATTGGGACAAGTTGAAATATTTGAGTGTCGTTAATCATTTCAATGGATTTTGCTTAGACGTCATTGACGGGCTTCTATGCGACATGCGGTTCAAATCGTGCACACCAAAGCTATTTGAAACACCCGTCGTTCGATTAAATAAATTTACGGTGCTACAACAAGCAATATGGCTGTACCTTGAAGATATGAACTTTGTGCGGTACATGAAGAACACCCTGCTTCAATACGCAGACACGAAACAAATGAAATTGAAAACCACGTACTTTAACTTTCCGAATGAGATGGTAGTCAAAGATCTTGACAATCAAGCAATAGATAAAATAGGAAAACCCAGCGATGTTACAGACCAGACGGAAGTAATCGTTACATTTGTATTGCAATGCAACAACCAGCATATTGTACCAATATTAAAACAAATAAAATATATTTATTATTAAACTATTAAAAAATTATACATCCATTTAAGTGTAAAATACACATCGTACAAGAGCACATTATCCAAATGGAACAAGAAAAACATCCCAATCGTCTTTCCTATTACCTCCAATACCGTGGGCTCGTTCCATGTGAACACTGCTTGGTGTGCTATCAATAATACTGCCCCAGCTACATGCACAAATAAATAGAAACCAAATAACCACAACGCAATAGCAACGATTAGCACTGGAATAATGATAAAGTACTCCAACAGACTAACACTTGATTTACGAGAATACAACATTTTTAAAACACTTAAAACTTTTTTATCAGGCACACAATCCCACTAGCAATTTCTTCTTGATCCACTGTTACTTTTACAAACTCAAACACCGTATTTTGGCCTCGTTCTTTCCGCCGCTCTTGCATCCATTCCTCAATATTTTTGTTGCCCAACCAGGCAATCTCCACGTAATAAGAACAAGCATGTACTTTATCTTCCAATAGCGCCATAGTCGCATTGATATCCGTGTTGTACGCCGTAGTAGTATAATACACCGTGTCTGGAACCGTCATTTTAACACACTTAAATAATCGCAATTTTGTAAATGCTTTCCGATATAGAAAGTTGCTTCATCGTTCGTATTACCACGCTTCCATTCACTGTAACATCTACTCCGTACATGTTTCGATCGGGCATAAACGGCCCTTGCACCCGCATGTCATCTGGTGGATTCAAAATGCATACATTGCCTGCAAACGACGATTTAATAATAACATCTTCACCAGCGAACAATGCAATAATCTGTATACGAGTTGCCTGTTCAAAGCTTAAGCCCTCCACGGTCCCTTCCAACGTCACGTGGTACGCATTTTTATCAATCTTAAATACCAAATAAATGATATCCAAACACTGTTCTTGCGTGGCGTTCATTAAAAAATCGTCGTGGTAATAATCGTGCATCGAGCCGCTGCGAGGGCCAATCCTGTAGGTTTCCACGGGGTGATACGGGATGCGGTTAAATTGTGCTTCGTCTACAAATATATTTTGCGATGCATTTTGGATGACGTAGTAGCGAAACGGGGAGAGCATGATGTAGACACCTATTGGTTGTTGGAAAGAGAGGTGCGTAGTACGTTTATTGTATATACATAGTTTATCATAAATTATATTTAAATGTTCTGCAGGTTTGAACCCTGCTAAGGTTAGAAACTCAAAGGGTACAAGAATCATAACACTTAAGTTATGCAACTTGCAACATGCGTGTTTTCTCTTCCATGCTTCCTGATGGGAAGTTTCGTCTCTCCTCTTTAAGCTTTTCCTCGTCAGGTGATTTTGTAAACAATATACCGTTGTATGCCAGAAGTGCATAAGCAAAATACAATACAAAGATTACAAGACCAGCCCAGCCAACTGCCATAGTTCTGTCCGATAACTCCGTTGTTTCACCGTCAATACCACCGTCTTTTTGAAGAGATTGTATTAGTAAAAACCAAACAGCAAATACTTTAATCAATGCATCGTGGTATGCGTGCGCAACTCTGGAATCACCGACTAATGTTCTGATTGGTTTTAAAACTTGTACCAGAAATTTTAAACCTTCAAGCACAAGTAAAGCTACAAATCCCAAAACCCCATTTGGAAGGTCCCTGTTTTCAATAGCAACACCAACCATAATGACAGCAACTAATGTTGGAACACCAGTAAAAAAACCGATAAATGCTCTTGATAATGGGTTTAAATTTAATTCTGGTTTATTTGGATTTGAAGAAAAATGCTGCAATGCCTCTAACCCAATTACAGATACAAATATTAATGTTGCAGAAAGCAAATCACGGTATCCAGAAATTAAAAACACGATATAGATTGCAAGGAAGTGGCTTATACCATAGGCTGCAATGTGCAATAGTTGCATGAAGATTCCACAGCTTCCCTTAAGTACTTTTTCTCCATCCTCTCCCATATCACCATCATATGAAAGTGTATCTCGCACACCATCACTTAATCCTCGTATCATGTGCACGACCATGGTAACTATTACAATGATATTCATAATAGTAAGCTGGTTCATTGGGTTGATCATATAAAATATGTTGTCTTTGTCTGTTATAGCTGCTATTGAACCATCACTCTTTACTTCTGTCAAAGAATATTTTTGGGAGTCGGAAACTTTGGAACTTAAAGTTGCAGAGTAATAAAGACTCACTCCATGTAGTATTAAATTGACGCCATGGGATACGTATAAAGGACTCGATACTTTTTGTAGAAAGGTTTTCTCTGCCATAATGAAATTGTTATAGTATGATGTGTATAATCTTACATTACTAGGGCAGCCCATATATACATATATTTGATAATTTTTTTCTATATCAGGGGCCTTCACAAGTTACAAAATGTTCTTCCCGATATTGCCTTTTCTGTGTTCATGCTATGTCATCCATCGAGCCTATCCCATCTTGATTGACCATTTGGAAGATGTTACCCCAAATTTTAGTCGGTTAACCAATGTAAAAAAGCATTACGTCGTCAAAAACTTAATCAAAGCCGTGTATTTGTGCGTCTTGAGCATCATTGGCTTGCCGCTTATGGTCTGTGCATGGTACAACTATTGGCCCAACGCGTGGATACAAAGCATCGCTGGCTTGTACTGCTCCAACGATATTATGGGTCTCTACAAAGTGAAAGAATTGCCAACTAGCACCCGCCTGCACCACACGGTAACCTTTGTATTTTTATTAGCAACGTTCATGACGGATTTTCAACACAGCTCCGTGGGGCAAATGCTTTTCGTCTACACGTATTGTTCAGCGTTGTGTTTCCCTGTTAATGCCTATTTAGGGTTGCGATTATGTTTTGAGGCGGAGGACGTGGCAGGTGTAAAAAAAATGGCAAAGCATGTTTACTTGGGCATGTGCATTATCAATTGGACTTTACAATATTGTATGATGCACCATACGGTGCACCACATGGCGTATTTAGGGCTATTACTATTTATTGTATACGACGACATCTATCTTTTGCGTTGGTTGTGGAAAAAAAGCGATGTTTAGTGTTTTGACATACAAAGGTATTGATACTGGGAACGATGACAATTTGTTGGAGTATACGTTGGATGGGCATCTTTTTGGGTTACAACCATTAACTTCTGGATTGACTAAACCACAGGAGTACGAAGGTGCGGTAGAAGAAAAGGTATATCAAATGGAAGTTTTAAAACACGAAGAAAAAGAAATTAAAAAAAAGATGAACAGAATATATTTGGATTTAGTTTATGTCGATTATCGTCTCGAACAACTTGAAAATCATTTAAAACGTATTAGACTATTGCAATCTACGCTTTATTATCCTCGTCAATGGTCTCCGCCCGAGGTTGCATCCAATAGTAATGATCATCTTTACGGTACAAAATAATACAATCGTTTTCTGGCAAGGCATCGATGCCGTGCGTATTGAAGTTGGCATTCACGGTATCATCGTCGTATTGAATGACCGTTACGTCAAACAATGCATTGACAAATTGTGTTAGAATTTGATCCCCACCCCATTGATCTCGGGAGCGATGGTAAGGTTTGCCGTGCACGGTATCGTACAAACCTTCCAACAATTGGTCTGGCACATCTTTAAAATCTTGTGTTGTTAAACTTTCTGTAAAAAAACTAGTATCGATGGTTATTTCTTTAAACGACGAATCTTCTAATTTACTTTTAATGTGTACTAAATGTTTATCTTTCCATGCCTCAAAGTAATGCTCAATGTATTTGCTAGCTGTAATATTCTTGTCCCAAAACCCGTAAAACATGACAATGTAATACCCAATCAGAAGCCGCAATTGATCAGGTGCTTGGTCTCTCAATAAAGCATCTTCCGTGATAAATCGAGGCATGGTTGGCGGTTGGTGCATTTGAAACTCATACGACAAATCAAAATCGTTGGTGGTATTCCATGCATTCAATTTATCATAAAATCGAAAATACAACGATTGGACAATGGCATGGAAGTAACAATTTCCATCCGACGGTACGTTCATAATTTTAAAGCCTTTCAACCATGTCAATTTTGCGTGCACTGGTATGTCATGTTTTTGCATTGCATATTCATACGGACTAGACGAGATGCAAATGGTAGCAGACTGTAGTGGTACCATGTATGTGTTTGGATCTAATGGTTTGTTTATATTGTTGACAAAAGCGTATACATACCTGCGATCAAACGTCAATCGCTGGCTGTTTATATCCAACCCCCTGCGCTTAATTAGGACTTCTACAACTGTTGTGTTGGGTGGTACCGAGGATAGATCAAATACATACAGACGAGGGTGTGTGACATCTTTGACCTTTAAGACATGAATCATGGTGTTGTTGTGTCTAAATGCACGCTTCGAATATATGCGTATTTATATTTCCTAATTATTTGTATCGATTGTTCAACTTGTGCTAGATGCACTTCTTGTCGTTCTATGGATCGTTTTTTCTTGTCTACAAGTTGTGTGTCGCGGTCTAGACTCAATTGTAACGTTCTGATAACACTTACTTTCTTAGTAAAGGCGCCACATAACCTTTTTACCGACATTGATTTTTCATGTATAAATTTTCGTTTTGTCAAATTGGATTGGATGCCACAAAGTCCACGAGGAATTTTTGCAAGAATGTGCTGCACGTGTTTCAATTTTAAAATATGATCTTCGTATTGATGGTTTAATTTTGCTTGCAAACAAGAGTAACTTGCTTTTTCTTTGCTATAGTTCTTCAATAGTTTTGCATGTTGCCCCAATAACCTTTTCAACGGGACGCGTAGAGCAATGACGTTGGACCCAGATTGTAACGTTGTGTTTTTGTTGATAGGTAAAGCAGGGTCCAATTCGAAATTTAAATGAAACAGGATGCTGAACGTTTTCCACGAATAGCGTGTTGGTTTCCATTGGTGGTTTAGCACGTTGACAAATCGTTCTCCAACTTGTTTAAAATCATAATCGTGCATACTGTGGTTGCCGTATTGACCATGAAATAAGTCAAGCCAATACTCATCGGTTAAATTCATTCGCTCCATTAAATAAGCACGGTACATCTCTTCTTGTGTTTGGCATAAATATTTACAACATTGGATCAATTGTACAAGGTCTTCTATGGTGAAAAATATACACGCAATTTTCCACTGCACCATCTAGTGTTTGTGTTTAAATAACTGAAAAGCATGTATATACTGCTTTCATTACTATCATATAAAAAAAGTGCACCTGTGCCATTTACTGAAATTGTATATATAACCGTACTATAACTGTAACAATATACACAATAATGAAATTGTTGACCCTTTTCATTGCTATTATCATTGGATGCCAAGGAGTTTCCGCAACTACCAACCCTGTACTATGTAGCCAGGTCGATTATTTGTTCTATAATTCTGACTGTTGCAATGCCGCTGCAGAAGTCCCTTGCATGGAGCAGCTCGCAAAAGTCACGTACGACGCAACCGTTACGGACTTGTATGCCAAAATAGAAAACGTTAAAACAGGAGGATTGGCAATTGCCTCCTCACGCGCCTTGGACATTCAAGATGGAGCAAGCCTAAACGTGCATGGCTCAGGTGAAGGCCAAGATGCAAATGGGAATGATAAATTTGGAACGTTACTGGTCAAGCAATACGGTACATTGGATTTTGAAGCTGGTGCCGTGTTGGATTTAAGCAAAATTAGTCTAGATGCTGGCAAAGATGCAAATACTCGCGCAAAGCTTGCCTTTTCAGAACTAGGCGATGTCACAGGCGATGTCACCTTTCATGGTGTTGTCAATGCAGACAAAGGCATTTCCGTGGATGCAGGGCAATTCTCTGTAGCAGATGTCACGGGCGATGTATTAACAAAAGGTTCGTTGGAAGCCTACGGTAAAGCAACTGCTTCAGCATTAGATATTAATGGTAAGGTAAGGATTGCGTCCAACGGAGACTTTCGAAGTGCTGCAAGCGTTGCAATGGAAGATGATTTATTAGTTATCGATACAAGTTGTGCAAACCCACCATGTGTGGACCATCAATTTAAAGTAAAACAAGCCGATGGTGAAGTGGAAGCAAAAGGAAATGTATTTGTTCGCCAAGCATTGGAAGTTGACGGATTGAGCAAATTAGATGGTGGTATTAATGTTGCCAATTTATTTACGGTTGGTGCGGATGGCACCACCACTGTAGATGCATTGGTCACGATGAAAAAATTAGTGACGATGAAAGGTGGTGGTCGCTTAGAAGGATCTTGGGTCGTACCAACAGGATCCGCTATCTCCGTATTAGGAACGTTAAACATCGAACAAGGTAACTTGAAAACTACAGGTACAGTTTCCAGTACTGGAATTACGTTTCAAACCTTAACTGCTGGAGCAGATTTTAACAACCAAGCCGTGACCAATGTCAACTTTGACAGTGGTTCCATTTCAGGCGTCTCCATTGACGGATCTGCAATCGGTGCCACTACCGCATCTACTGTAAAAGCAACTACAGTCGATGCCTCCTCCACTATCACTGGTGCTGGTGATTTATCCATTGCTGGCACTGCTACCGTATCTGCTGTAACCGTTAACGCAGGTGCAGTATCTGGTGTTACAACGTTAGCAGTTGCCGACGTCACCGCGTCCAACGACGTGACCGTGCAAGGCAATGCAGCAATCACTGGAACGTTAGCCGCTGGGGTTTCAACATTAGCAGCTACTACGGCTGCTTCCGTCGAGGTAACTGGTGCATCTACCTTGAAAGGTGCAGCTACGTTGGAAGGCGACGTGACGATCAAGAAAGAAGCTATGTTTGAAGAAGGATTGCAGGTTGGTGTTGGGGGTACAACAACAACAAATATCCCAGCTGGTTATGAAGATTCCGCTGGTGCAGATTATTCGTGTAGTACACAAGTAGCAGTTTCTACAATGTACTGGCCAGATAGTTCTGCTAAAGTGTCTTTAACTTTAGAAAAATGCGCGGAGTGGGCACAAATTGTACTTGCGACTGATGGGGAATATTGTAAATTTTCATCGCAACCTTATATATCACCAGATGATGCAACTTATGACTATACAGATTGCGCCAATCAAGCTTCATTGGCAAGTTCGCAAGCGACAACATTGACAGGGTTTACTGGTTACTTTGCATGGAAAAGTTCAAATACTGAATGCAAACTCTGTTCAGGAGACGCGTCAACTGCTTTAACTGGTGGTCACCATTATTTAGCAACATTAGCTACTACCCAAACCACTACGAGTGGCGCAGTGGATTTTGCCAAAGACGGTACCTTACAAACCTCTGGTAAAGCCACGTTGGACAGCATGGAAGTAACGAACGCAGGTACCGTGAAAGATTTAACTGTTTCTAATACCTTGGTGTTAGACGGTACAACTAGCACTACGAATGGATTTACGTTGACCAGCGAAGGTGATGCGAGTATCAATTCTGTTGTGATTTCTACCACATTGGATGTTAGCGGGGCGATTAAATTAAGTGGTGCACAAACAAGCACAGCTTTGGCTTCGTTCGAAGCTGGTTTAAAAACCGTCGGTGGCTCTTGTAACGACGATTCAAAAACCAAAATACAATGCGCTGGTGATACCTGTACGGTTGACGGAGTTGCAGCACAAACTTGTGTATGGACACCAGTCGATGGCGTATCTGCATTGATTGACGGCAGTATTGAAGCAAAGACCGTGAAATTAACGGATGCGGCTGCAAACGCATTGAATGTAGAAAAAAGCAACCACTGTTCCAATGCAGCATATGCAACCGAAGCAACGTGTGAAGCTGCTGGTAACGTGTGGACAGCATTGAAGAATGTCGCATCTATCAGTAATGACGGTACATTGACGGCAACCAAAGTGGAATCTGCGGGACGGATTATGCCAATGCACCAACAAACTAATGATGCGGGTCTACATTGCAGTGACAATGATGGTGTTATTATCCAAGTGGTAGGAGCGTGCGAAGCAGGTCTAAATTTCAGACAGTGGTCCTGTGACGACTCAGGATCTGATATTTCATTTGGAGACTTTGGTGGATCGCCTCATGCTGACAATTGGATGGGTACATGTACTGGAACGTATACTGCAACTTACGTGGCCGACTGTTCACGTTACGGTACCACTGGTCAACCAGACGACACCAATAACAAGAAATTTTGCGAAGCGTTGAATACAAAAGCTCAATGTTTAGGTACCGAACTAATCTTGCGGGGTAAAAATTTCGCCGTTCCAGACGTTGAGGCATCTATGGCAGGCGTAGCAGCTAAGGGTTGGACGGTTACGGGAGCAGTTAACTTAAAGGTATGTGTAAGTGGTGCGGTTGTTTAAATGTTTAAAACTTTAATGCATATTTTATAAACTAAGTTTATTTGTTTACTTTCTATACCCGTCTCTGTTTCCACCAGGCTTTACCTTATGGCAATTCGCGCACAACATATCCACCAGTTCCTTTTCAAGCGGCCACTGTGTATCGAATAAGTATTGTGGTAGATCTACAAAGTGTGATGGATTTTTAGTGTTGCCTTCGTACTCGAATTTTGTCTTTGGATCACGGTGGTCAAAATGAAATGCACACTCTTCCCCTTTGTTCAGAACTCGTTTGCATTTCAAGCAGCATCCACGCCTATACTTCTCTGCATTGATAATGGCACGTTTTCTGAGTACCCATGGCCTTTCTGTTTTGTTACTGCGTTGCTGTGTCACTAGTGCATGATGAAATTTACATAATGCTTGGCATTTCATTAGTTCGGCTTGTAATTTAGCTGGACCACGCTGACTATGACTCCAATACGCATGGTTGCTACAATGTGTAACTTTTCCGCCTAAATGATCCGCTTCAATGAGCAAATAATTGTGTTCGTAATTTGGATCGTTCATACATTTGACACACGGATGCTCCCTACGCCAATTTTGGTATACCTTTTCACATGCTGCATGCCTTAGTTTGTTTTCTACTTTCATCTTGTCGCGGCACGTCATACAGCTATCGGTATGCTTATCGTTGCGCACATAGTCACTGATAAATTGATCCACGGATTGCAGACCCTTCACGGTGCACCGTATTCCCAAACAAACCAAAAAGCCTGTTCCTCGTGCCGCTTCACGTGCCTTTTTGCGTTTTTCACGGCGTTGTTTATCGCGTTGCTTATCATACTTCTTCTTACAAGCTTTGCAATAAGGTTGCTTTCCATCCCATGAAGCCTGACGTGTTCCGAATTGGTCCAACAGTTTCCATTGCGGTGGGCTACAGCTACCACAATATTTATGTTCAATGTTATTAATAAATTGATGCTGTTTGGGTTCACGTCCTCCGCGTCTTTGTATGTATTTTGGCATAATTTAGACTTTTAGACATAACACTTGAAACACTTACTTTAAAACTTTAATAAATTCTTTATTTGAATATCTTTTACAATTTGTTTTCCTAAATTAACCAATTCGTCGATATGCTCCCTTTTAATGTGACCGTAGCTATCGAATGGTATCTTGCTATTCCACTTTTCGGCATCTTTTTGTGTAACACAGTACAAATGATAATTAACGTGTTTCTCACTTAGTCCTGCGTTCTTCAAAATCTCGTCTAATAATTGTTTATCATTGTGTATGGAAATGCACTCGTAACCTTGCGCATACTTGTATGCGTCGTACATGGTTTTAAAATACGTATGTTTACTTGTCTCTTGATGCAATGCATAATTAAACGGCTTAGAAGACAATATCATCAAGTCCAACGGTTCTTCTTTGTCCGTATAGTTGGATACAAGATGGTTGATTGCCTCAATTGGAATTGAATGGAAAATCCCGCCGTCTATATATTTTGTGCCATCAATGTCTACAGCTGGAAGTATCAATGGTATACTCATGGAAGCGACAATATGCTTGTACAAGTCTTTGGGAATAGTACCCTTTTCAAATGTAACGGGTTCATACTGCATTGTCTCTTTGTTTGTATATCCAATGTGTAGTGTCGCTTGTAGCGGTTTGTTGTGAACCAATTCTTTGACAATTGTAGTAAGTTGCTCCGAATTTAGCAGGCTATCTTTAAACAAAAAACTTAAAATGGAATTAAAATGAGAATAGTTTGGTGTTAACAAGGAGTCGTGGCTGTGCTTTACCATCAAGTCGTATGCGTCAATTGGCCCATAAATCGCGCACAACGAGGCCAATAAAGCACCAGCAGAAATACCACCAAAATGTTCGGCATTGCTGACATGATCTAAAATACCGCTAAGCATTCCTGCCATCGTCGCAAGATGTATGCCTCCTGTAGAAAAAAATAGTGATTTCATTCTATTTTGATGGTTACGACGTTGTTTAGTGGCTTATATAGCGAAACAAATAAAATGGATACACCATTTTGTGACACCATTAGAGTGTCGTTGCCGTCTTGCTCTATTGTTGAATTTCTCATGAAAAAACTAGTCTTTGGATATCTTGTCATGATGCTTTCTTCCATTCGTAAAAAGTTTACGTTGTAATTGTCTTTGGAGAGAACGACAATGCTTTGACCTGGGTGGTTGACCAATGTGGATTCTATTTTTTGCAAAGGGATTTTGTAGCCCATGTAAGTTTCGGAATTTACGTTCTTACAGTTTATAGAGGCATTACAAAAGATATTCAAATACTTGTGCAGCATCGGTCGTGTTGGTATAATATTGTTTAACGTTTCTATGTTTATGAACTCACTTGTCAAACATACTATATTTTGTTGCATTTTTTTATAATAACACACAATGATGAATATTTTATTAAAAAATTAGTATATAGGTTTGATTGTTCTGTATTAAGTTACAGTGAGGCTATCTATTTGGATATGAAACTTATATACCTATTATTGTTGATAGCACTTTATCATGCAAATGCCCAGTTCAGCGAGCAACAAAATTGGACATTTGCCGATCTTCCATCAACAACTAATTCTGAAAAACGATTTAAATGCAGTCGAAAACTTGATTTTTCGTGCGAGTGTCGAGCAGCCAGCACCATGTACGATGTAGGTTTAGTAGAGACAGAACATCCATTTTGTTTAACTGCCGCTGGACAAACGCACGGCGCGTGTACTGGAGGATGCATTGACAGCAAAATGCAAAATTATATTAATCAAAATGTCAACGGGGTTAGCATTACCGTCAAAGCAGAATGCGATGCTTTAACGCGTACATGGACCGATCCCATTTTACCAAAATGCCTCAACGAAAAGGGAGAAGACATGTACCACCTAGGAGGTGGAGGGGAATGTGACTCCTTAACAAAATGTACAGGCAATTCTATTTGTAAATTTGGAGGAACCTGTCAAACTTGCACTACCACACCAACTTTTGCAAACACACATTTAGGTCAAGTATTACCAGACGCGGGAATCGCAGGAAAATGTGAAATGCCTGGAGCAGCCGCTGATTCCGTTGTAGATGTTACCGCGACTTTTGCGACAAAAGCAGAATGTGAAAGCGCATTTACATACGTTGCACCAATCCGCAACGTTAAGAAATATTACGAAACCAGCACGTTTGACGAAGCGTCAAGTACTTTTACAACCAACGATCACAGACAATGTGTTGCTGGTGTTAAAACTGCATCTCGCTTAGGCGACGACGAATGTCCTAGAAACGATCCATTTTGCAATCAATTCCCAAGAATTGAGCAAATTGATATTGACTCCGACAATTACAATACCATGACATTATCTGCATCTTTTACACGCATTGGAACGTTACAACGATGCTCCAGCACAGGTCGATTGGATGCCACTTCAGAGAAGTACGACAAGACGCTGCATCCGCTAGCACCTTGCCCTGATGTGGATGAACCATATTACTGCGATTATCCACAAAACGAATTGTTTGGCACTAAATTAAACGACACCAACAAAACATTACTGGATACAACGTGTGGTGTTGGTATTTACGACAATAAAACAAGAAATGGCATTGGCCTTCCCCATGGTATCAGAGAATATGAAAATGGGTATGACAATGAAGCATTTCAATGGTCTGTAGAAACCGAAGATCCTGTGTCATTGGCAAGCAACATAAATGAAATTTTAAGTGAATTTGAGACAGTTCAAATGAACATATTTAGTGTCGGTAAAATCATCGATTCTAAATTTGTCTTGAGTTCAAACCGAGAAGGTCTCGATGAAAATAGTGTAAATAACGAAAACGTGATGGAATTAATAAAATTCTTTGATCGGTTAGCACTTTCAGGCGATGCTGTTGACTTTTCCGATTTGAAAAATAAATCAGAAATTCATAAGGTTGCTGAGTGGACACCTATTGATTTAGACGCAGACGGTAAAGTGTCGCAGTTCCGTTGCCACTCCATGCCAGATAACACTATTTCCTCGTTTCGTCAAATCAACGATATTCGTACCGATTTTATTGATAAATTCTTTGCAGCAAATAAGGAACAAGATTGCGTGTACGGTGCACCCGCATTAGACAACGAAACCAGATCGTTCA